>ENA-ORXM01000089-ORXM01000089.1-marine-metagenome-genome-assembly--contig:-NODE-89-length-167511-cov-17.105618_pt1 | contig 167511 bp, 123 predicted proteins | sample MGYA00237867_ERZ511480 | MGnify/ENA primary metagenome ERZ511480 (study PRJEB26309, sample SAMN06266103) | marine metagenome | isolation source: Algal blade | place: United Kingdom:Sidmouth, United...
GATTATACCATTCAAATTACAACGGCAGCTGGTTGTGATATCACAACAGATCCTATAACAATAGGTGAACCTGTTGACTGCGGTGGCGGAAATGGAGCGTGTGATTTAGCCAATGTAATTATTGACTTTACTGATTCAACTTTATGCGCCCCAGATAGTGATGGAACAATAACAGTTTCGACCACTATTACACCAAGCCCAGTAACCTTTACTTTAAGTAATGGCGATGTAATAACCGATGCCGGTACGTTTAGCGAATTACCAGCCGGTGATTATACCATTCAAATTACAACGGCAGCTGGTTGTGATATCACAACAGATCCTATAACAATAGGTGAACCTGTTGATTGTGGTGATTTGACTTGTGAATTAGCCAATGTAACCATCACATCAAGTGATGCAACAGCGTGTGGGCCAAATTCAAATGGAAGTATTACAGTTTCAACTACAATACCAAGTTCAGTAATATTTACTTTAAATGATGGTCAGTTTGTTACCGACAGTGGAACATTTACTGATTTAGGTGCTGGTACTTATACAATAGAAATTAGTGGGCCTAATGGTTGTGGCTTAACAAGCGATCCTATTACAATAGATGAACCAGCCAATTGCCCAAATTTAGAGGCTTGTGATTTAGATAATGTAACTGTTACTTCATCAAATTCTTCCGCTTGTATTCCAGATTCTGACGGAACAATTGAGGTAGCTACTACTATTGCAGGTACGGTAACGTTTACTTTAAATACAGGAGAAGTAATAACAAACGCAGGCACATTTACAGGTTTAGCAACAGGTATCTATTCTATAGAAATTAGTGGACCTGATGGATGTCAGTTAATGATTCCAACAATAATTATTGCTAAACCAGCAGATTGTCCGCCAGATCCAAATGATTGTAACCCAGCTAATGTACAAATTATACCAACTAATGTTGCTTTATGCGATGTGGGAGATGATGGTTCTATTAGTGTAGCTACCTCAATTCCTGGGCCAGTAACCTTTACCTTAAATAATGGTGAAAGCTTAGTTGATGGTGGAACTTTTACAGACTTAGTGCCTGGTATTTATACCATAGCAATTAGTGGTCCAGCAGGATGTATGATAAATAGTTTACCTTACGAAATTGGAGAGCCAGCAGATTGCCCAGACATATTTGATTTAGCATTGAAGAAAGAATTGTTTGGTGGTTCTGGCATTACATTCGAGCCGGGTGAAGAAGTAAACTTTACAATTACGGTTACTAATCAAGGTAATGTTGATGCTACTTCATTTGAAATAACCGATTACATACCAGCAGGAATGTCATTGAGTTCAAATAATGTTAGTGCTTGGTCTGGTTCGGCAAATGGCTCGGCAACTTATACAGGTGGTGCATTGGCAATAGATGAAAGCACAACAGTAAACATAACGTTAACAATTGATGCTTCATTTATTGGTAAAACATTAATTAACTATGCTGAAATTAGTAGTGCCGATAATGCAGATGGCTTACCAGATGTTGACAGTACGCCAGATAACGATAATACTAACGATGCAGGTGGTTTGCCAGATAGTTCTTCAGACAATGTTATTGACGGAAATGGAACAGGTGGCCCGGGTAGTCCGAACCCAGTAACTGATGAAGATGATCACGATCCGGCTTTAATTGAAATTAATACTGATGCAATATGTGATCTTACAAATGTAACTGTAAGTTCAGTAGATGCAACTTTATGCACACCAAATTCAAATGGTACTATTACAGTTGCAACAACCTTACCAAGTCCGGTAACTTTTAGTATTGATGGACAAAGTATAATTGACAATGGAACGTTTACAGGTTTAGAAGCTGGTACTTATACTTTATTGATTAATGGTCTTAGCGGTTGTGTGTTAATGCCAGATCCAATAGGAATAGAAGAACCCGCTGATTGCCCGAATGAAGATTGTACAATTGATAATATTACAATAAATGTAACTAATTCCACAGCTTGTGCGCCTAATGCAGATGGTATTATTACCATCATTTCTAATATTGAAGGAAATGAGGAGTATAGTATTGACGGAGGTGTTACCTTTCAAAACAATGGCATATTTACCAGTTTAGATGCTGGTACTTACAACATAGTAGTTTCTACTAATACTAATTGTTTATTAGATGCAGGTGAGATTGTAATTGAAGAACCAGCTGAATGTGGTAATTGTACTTCTGACGCTGTTGAAGTTATTGCTACTGATTCAGATTGTGGCGAGAATAATGGTTCAATTACTATTAATGCTTCTATAAGTGGAACATTAGAATATAGTATTGATGGTGGTACAACATTTGAAAGTAACAACACATTTGATAACTTAAGTACAGGTACTTATAATGTTGTGGTAAGAGATGTAAATGGTGTTTGTGTTATTGAAGTTGAAAGTGCAACAATAGGGGAGCCAAGTGGTTGTTCATTATGTAGTAGTGATTTTGTAACCGTTAACCTTAGTAATGCTACCTCATGTGGCGGTTCAAATGGTTCTATCAAAATTTTAGCAACTATTCTCGGTACGGAAGAATATAGCATTGACGGTGGAGCAACTTTCCAAAGTAGTGGCATTTTCCTTGATTTATCAGCTGGTACATATAGTGTTGTGGTACGAAATACAGAAGGTAATTGTATTTTAGATCCACAAGAGGTAACAATTGGTGAACCTGAAATTTGTAATAATTGTAATGCAGATGCTTTAACAATTGCTGCAACAGATGTTACTACGTGTAGTGGTGAAGATGGTACAATTAATATCACTTCATCAATTGACGCTACATTCTCATATAGTATTGATGGAGGAGCAAACTTCTCTTCTTCTGGCAACTTTACTGGCTTACCAGCAGGAGATTATACAATAACGGTTCAAACCTTAAATGGCAATTGTGTTATTGCAGGAGGAACTACAACAATAGCAGAACCAGCAGCCTGTGGTAATTGTAATGCAGATAATATTAATGTTGCGGTAACAAATACTTTAAGTTGTGATGCTGCCGATGGTACAATTACAATTACTGCAAATATTGGTGGAGCGGTTACTTATAGTATAGATGGTGGAGCATCTTACCAAAATACTAATACATTTAACGGTTTAAGCCCAGATGCTTATAACATAACAGTTCAAACAACTGACGGAGTTTGTACTGTTGATGGCACAGTTGTTATTGTTTCAACACCTGAAGGTTGTGGAAATTGTAATGGCGAGGCATTAAGTATAAATGTTACTGATGTTACAACTTGCGGTGCTGCCGACGGAACTATAGTTATTGAATTGAGTGCAAACCTTGTTGGCAATTACGAGCTTAGTATTGATGGTGGTATTACCTACCAAACTGCTAATACATTTGCAGGGCTATCTGGTGGAACTTATAATGTTATTGTAAGAAATACAGATGGAACGTGTGCAATTGATGGCGGAGAAGTAGTTGTTGATACACCTCAACCAGTAATTGGCAACATTAGTGTAATTGATATTAAAGATTGTGATAATCCTGATGGAATTATTACTGCTTCTGCAAGTGGAGATGCTAATGTTCAATATAGCATTGATAATGGAGCTACTTGGCAAACTTCAAGCATATTTACCAATTTATCTGCTGGCGATTATCAGCTATGGGTTCAATATAGAGATGGAACTTGTACAGTAGAAGGTTCGGTTGTAACTGTTAACCCACCAACTGATTATGTTGGAGGTGAAATTACAATAAGCTGTCCATTAGAAACGGTAACAAATTTATGTGCGCCAATTTCACCACCAGCACCATTAACTATAAATGATTTTGGTGTGAGTGGCTGCGATAACGCTTCTGCTTTTACTTTTGAAGTTGAAGAAATTACGGAGGTTAACGGCTTATCTATTTCATACCTGCAAAATTATACTATAACTGATGGGAATAACAATGTTACCACCTGCCAGATAGTATATAACACGACATCAGAATTTTTAGGAGCCCCAGAAATTCAACAACCATCGCCAACTTGTGCTGGCGATTTATTGGGAGGTATAAAAATTCCAGATGGCACATTTAACTTCTATTCAAATGATAGTGGTTCGCCAGGTGATTTAATAAGTAGTTGCGATTATGGTGGTATTATTTGTTCAACAGATGGATTTACTGTTGATATTAATACACCGGGTTTATACACCATTTGGGTAACACAATCAGTAGTAAATGATTATGGCGCTCCTTGCGAAAGTGAGGCAGTACCAATATTATTCCAAATATTACCATTACCTCAAGCAGAATTAACTACCAATGCAACAGATGTATGTTTGGGCGAAACATTAATGTTAATTGACTATGTAGCAGATCAGTCAAATGGTGTATGGTCTGGCCCTGGCGTAGTTAGTGTTAATGATATGAATGGAAATACTGTGTATATGTTTAACGGTGCTGGCTTATCAATGAACAGTCCTGTAAAAATATTTTATACAGTTAACAATGGTATGTGCGAGCAAAGCTATACCCTAACAGTAGGTGTTGATGAAACAGCAACAGAATACTGGGATAGCCCAGGAGTTTTATGCTTCGGTGCTGCACAGGTTGACTTAAATAATTTATTAGCAAGTGGAATTGATGGTAAATGGATGGGAGCTGGTGTATCTTCCGAAGGTATGTTTAATGCTGCTTCTGGTCCTGGTACGTATACAATTTCATTTATAGCTAATGATTCTCAAGCTTGTAACAATGTTCAAATAAGAGATATTGTGGTTAACGATCCACCAGATGCTTCTTTTGAAATGGTTAATAGTGTTTGCCCTGAAGATGATGCAATTAACTTAATGAGTTTATTATTAGGTGATGCAGGTGGAACTTTTAGTGGTGATGGTGTTGAAAACAATATGTTTATTCCAAGTATGGTAACGGGTGACGAAGCTACAATTACTTACAGCGTAACTTCTAATGGTTGTACTTCCGAATTTACTATAATGGTAACGGTTGTAAGAGTAGAGCCACCAGTTGGCACCGTACCAGAGCAGGTAGTATGTTCTGATGCAGCCATAATTGCATTATCAGTTGAAAACATTTTCCCTTTTACCTATAATTGGTATAGTGGTGATGGAACCTTGGTAATGGGTGATGGAAGCGAAATATTAGTACCCGTGCCTGAAGATTTAGGTTCTTACACCTTTATGGTAGAAGCCATTAGTCCAGATGGATGTGTTAGTGAGCAGCTGACTGATATTTTTGTTGAAGTAATTGACTGTGATACTTGTGCTCCTATATTTTCATCTGATGTAAATACAAACTTTGCCTGTTCTGGTGAAGTAGCAGAATTTATGTTAACCTTAAATAATACTGAGGCTAACGATCAATTTGTGTATTTAAAAGAACCAAATGGAAATATAATTAACCTTGAATCGGTTGGTAATGGCCAATATTTTGGTACCGCAAATTTAATTAATACTGGTTGTGAGCCTTTAATGAGTACATACACTATTACCGCTTATTGTAATGATAATGAAACAGCAGTAGGTGCATTTACAGAAGATATTGTAATATATCCAAGCACAATAGAACAGTTTATTAAATTTAATTTAAGTGCTGATGGATGTTCAGTTACTGCTGAAGTTATTGAAGGTTGTGAAGATTACATTTCACCAATAGGCGATTGGAGTGCTACTTATGAAAGCGAGCATCCAAAAGCAGCATTTGACTATGAATACTTTAGCACCACAGTTAACTCAATTGGTTGCTTTAGTAATACGGGTACGGTTTACTATTCTTTAAACTGTACAAGTGTTTGTAGTAATGCCTCTGGCTTAACTATTAGTGCAAATAATGATGTTTGTTCAGAAGAAGCCATTCAGTTTATATTGAGTTTAGAGGATAGTTCTGCTAACGATCAAGTGGTTGTTATTAATGGAAGTAATGGGTATGAAGGTAATTTACTATCAATAGGTAATGGCCAATATGCAGCTACCTTAACTTTAACCAATAGCAGCTGTGTACCTTTACAAGAAACCTTTACCGTTAATGCTTATTGTAATGATGGCGTAACTGCAGTAGGTAGTTATACAGAAACAATTAACGTTCATGCCAATACCATTGAGCAGTATATTATAATTACACCAAGTGAAGATGGTTGTACGGCTACGGCTAGTGTTATAGCTGGTTGTGAAGATTACATTTTACCAATAGGCGATTGGGTTTCAGTTTACGACCCAGAAAACCCTAAAGGTGATGGTTTTGATTACGAATACTATACTGATTTGGTAATGTGCCTTAACAACCCAAGTACATTACATTACTCACATAACTGTGAAGAGCCGCAGCAAATAGAATGTGGTAATGAAGCAGGTTTAATGCAAACTTCTCAAACTTATGTTTGCGGGGGCGACCAAGTGAATTATGGTGTTGCCTTTAATACAAATGATGAAAATAGCATAGTTGGTTTTGTATTACACGAAGGTGAATTCTTTAATCCAGCTACTACTACAATAATTGCTACTAATGCTACTGGCGTATTTGGCAGCCCAGGTAGTGCATTTAATAATATGCCATTGTATATATCTGCCGTAACTGGTTACCCAGATGCAAATGGCTTCCCGCAATTAGATCACGAATGTACCGTATGGACACCTTATGGAGCTTATACTATATTCTTAGATCCGATTGCAATAACTATTGCTTCAGAACAATGTGACGACGGCTCCTTCTTTATTACCCTTTCTGTAAATGGAGGTATTGGAGTTATAAGCCCTAATGCAGCTTACTTAACGGTAACTGATGGTACTTCCACTTTTGCAAGCGTAAGTGCAGATGAAGAAGTTACTTTTGGACCTTATGCCGCTGGCACTAATTATCAGATTGATGTGTTGGATGTAAAAGGTTGTTTAGGTGCTTATTCAGGTACTGCAACTTGCGGAGGTGCTGGTAAAACAATTAATTTGAATGCCGCTTCGGTTTACAATATTGAGAAAGTAAACACAGCATTAGTGTTGTATCCAAATCCAACTGCTGGAGCATTTTCACTAACTGGTTTTACTGGTAAAAATGAAGTAAGTTCAATTGTTATACACAATGTAAATGGCGAATTAATACAACAACATTTTACAAACCTAAATATTGGAAATAATATCAATTTCGATATTTTAGATCAACCTGTAGGTATTTACTTTGTTAAAATAACCTACAATAATAATGATTTCGAATACTTAAAGCTGATTAAAAAATAGCAGTTAAAGTATTAGTATTTTTAATAAAGGCTCAATATTTTCAAAATATTGAGCCTTTTTTTATCTTTAAGAAATAAATAGCGTTTATGAAAAGATATGCTTTAACTTTATTGGTACTTAGCTCAACTTTTATGGGCTTACAAGCTCAAAATCAAACTGCCCAAAAGTATATACCAGTTGAACTGTTTACTAATACTTGGTGTAGTTTATGCACAACTTACGATCCACCAGCAACAAACACCTATTTAAACAATAAAAAATCGGTACATTTAATTACCTACTATCCAAGTGTGCCATATCCGCAATGCCCCTTTTATCAAGCAAACCCAATTGATAATAATGCAAGGAAAAACTATTACAATATAAATAGCACACCACGAACAAAAATGTATGGAACTATAAATGGCAGCGCTACAACCTTGTTAACTCAAAGCAATATTGATAGTAACTACGGAGATGACAGTCCATTGAGAATAGAAGTATTGGAAAGTGGGCCATCAACAAATACTGCGGTAACCGTAAATGTTAAAACTTTTGATACTGTACCTACAGGCGATTTAAGGCTTTATGTAGCTGCTGTTGTTGAGTATACCAACTTTAATGCACAAAATGGCTTAACAGAACATTACAATACATTATGGCAATTTTTAAGCAACGAAAATGGTGATGCTATTACACCAGCTTCATTAGGAAATGCTAATACTTATACTTACAACTACAATACAAACAACCTTACACATACCAGTTATATGGCAAGCGAGGTATATGTTATCGCTTTTGTACAAAAAAATAATACCAAAGAAGTTATTAACTCGGGTTCTTCAAAAGATATAATTGTTGATGCAATAATAACAGATGCAGCTTGTGGCAGCGCAAATGGCGCTATTGATTTAAACATTAGTGGTGGTGAAACAGGTAGTTATAACATTGCTTGGTCAAATGGTATGCAAATTGAAGATATAAGCAATCTTGCACCTGGTAACTATACAGTAGTAGTAAATGATGGCGCAAATGCCGAAACCTATAGCACAATAACCGTTGGAGGAAATAACCAAGTAGTAACTTTAAATGGGTTACCTGTGGTAACATCGAGCAACGCGCCAATAACTTTAACTGGAAACCCTGCGGGTGGTTCATTTAGTGGGTCTGGCGTTGTTTTTAATGCATTTAACCCTGCCATAGCAGGCATAGGTAGCCATAGCGTAACTTATACCGTAAATGGCTGTTCAACTAGTCAAAACATTTTTGTGTTTAGCATAACTTACAATTTTGTTAATTACAATTTAGGTGTTGTACAACCATAACTTATATTTTTAGTGGTTGAAAATGCAATACATCATTTTGAAGGAGAACAAAAAATTATATTGTTGTATCTGTATAATTGGCTTACCAATGAATTCGGTCTCCTACCTAAATTGAAATTTAAAATACCGTTTTATTATAAAAATAGTTGGATTTGCTATACCAATCCACTAAAAAATGGTGGTGTAGAGTTAGCTTTTACAAGAGGTAATGAATTGTTAAACATTAATAATATTTTAAAAGCTAATAATAGAAAACAGATAAAAGGAATAACCATAAGCAATTTAAAGCATACCCCATTGTTTGAAATTCAACAAATACTTCATGAAGCCATTATATTAGATGAAACAGTACCATACAAAGTTAGAAAATAAAATTATGCAATAATATTGAATTAATGTATCTTTGCAAATATTAAATATACATCTAATATTTTTGATTTAAATTAGATTATAGTTTCTGTTACACAAATTCTCTTTTTTAGTAGTTATTTTAATAAGTTTTTTAACTACTATAAACGGCCAGCAATCAAATTCGAACACAGTAGGTGTTTTATATACCGAATCAGAAAAGGTTAGTAGTGGTGTTATATTATACGCACCGCTCCATTCTAAAAATGTTTTTTTAATTGATAATTGTGGATCTTTAATTAATCAATGGCAGTTTAATACACATTCAAATTATTCGGGTGCTTTTTTATTAGAAGATGGTTCGGTAATAAAATTAGTGCTTTCTGATAAAGATGGAGCAGGTATTAGAAAAGATGCCTGTATAGAACAAAGAAATTGGGATAATACTTTGTTGTGGAAATTTTGTGGAGAAGGCAGATACGCCGCACTACACTCCGATTTTTATGTACTGCCAAACGGAAATGTGTTATCCTTATTAAAAGATAGGCATTCAATTACTGATGCCATAAATGCCGGTGCAAAACCAGAAAATCTTAGAGGAAACACTTTTAACTTAGAATCGGTTGTTGAAATAAAACCTTCCGGAGCGAATGCTGGTGAAATAGTTTGGGAATGGTATTTATGGGATCATCTGGTGCAAAATTTCGATTCGTCAAAATTAAATTATGGTAATATTAGCGAACAACCTCGAAAATTTGATATTAATTTAATTCAATCTAACACTCATTTTAATAGTATTGATTACAACGAACAGTTAGATCAAATAATTTTAAGTAATTGGTCGGATCATGAAATATACATTATAGACCATACAACTACAAGCCAAATTGCTTCAACATCAGCTGGAGGTAAGTATAGTTATGGTGGCGATTTTTTATTTAGATGGGGTAACGATAAAAATTTTAGTGTTGGTGACCAGACTTTGTTTGGCCAGCATAATCCATCCTGGATTCCGAATAATTATAGCAGGTTTGGTGGTATGATTTCAATTTTTAACAATGAATATGGACACTATACCAACAGCGATCTTAAAAGTGCAATTGTAATTATAAATATTGATCCTAACGGAGACGGCGTTTACGATCTAATAGAAAAAAACACTTTTGAACCAACCACTTATGAGTATATGTGGACAGGCAAAATATATGATGATTGGATGCTATCTCGTATTATGTCTGGTGTTAACGTTCAGCCAAATGGTAACTTATTAATTTGTGAGGCAACAAAAGGTAGGTTTACTGAAATAGATGAAACTGGTAAGGTAGTTTGGGTGTATAAAAGTCCAGATGAAGGCACAGAGAATGATTTATCAACCAGCAGAGGTATAGTAGAACAAGGCACTATTGCAAACCCGCAGGTGTATAAAATAAAAAAATATGCATTGGATTATGCCCCAATAAAAAACATTAAATTATGTAATAATAAATCGCTCGAAAATACTAATGCAATAACCCAGCAATGTGTAAATGAAAAAAAACCTTCAATTTCTTTTAATATAAAAAATATTAGCGATGCTTTATTTTCTTTTGAAGCAGAAACAAACGAAGCAGACTCAATTGTTTGGAAATTTGGAGATGGGGAACAAAGCTTAGAAAACAATCCACAGCACCAATACAACTTATTGGGCACTTACAATGTTTGCCTTACCGTTTACAATTGTTATGGTAGTGCAGAGGTGTGTAAGCCAGTAAAAATAGACCAAAATTTAAGCACCAGTATGTCCGAAATTAAAAATGGATTAGTACATATTTTACCTAATCCTGTAAAAACACAGCTAAAAATAATTATAAATAACTATGTTAAAAGTAACATTGCCTCAATTTATAACGTAAAAGGAGAAATGATAATGGAGAAGATTAACACAAACCAAGTAATTAATGTAAGTAATTTACATAGTGGAGTCTATTTTGTTCAATTACAAATGCACACTAAAAACAAATCTTCAATGTTGAAATTTATTAAAATAAATTAAATTTTTAACATTAAAATAAGTTCGTTCTAAAAAAAGAAACGAATGTGACATTGATATATACATACGTCAAAATCAAAGTTTCTAAACAAAAAAAATCAAATTGTTGTAATATGAGTATGTTTTCAGAATTTAAAGACTTTGCTGCCGGCGGCAACATGGTTGATATGGCGGTAGGTATAGTAATTGGGGCAGCTTTTGGCACCGTAATAAAATCGTTAGTTGACGATTTGTTAATGCCAATTGTTTCAAGTATATTTAGCTTACCTGATTTTAGCCAGCTATATATACCTTTAAAAGAAACAGCAACTGCCAAAGGTGGTATGGCTTTAGAAGCTTTTAGGCAGGCTGGAGGCGTAGCATTGGCTTGGGGTAATTTTATTAACGCATTATTAGCATTTATCATAATTGCTTTTGCATTATTTATGGTAATAAAAGGAGTAAATAAAATTAAAAAATCTGCAGAAGCAGCTACACCAGCTAATGAAGTTTTATTAGCAGAAATTCGTGACCTTTTAAAAAAATAGCATCTAATAAAAAGCTCATTTGAGCTTATCGATAAAAAAATTACAAACAAATATTTTTATGAATATGAAACAAAAATTTATTGCATTATTAACTCTTTTTACAGTAATAACAGTAGGGGTTAATGCGCAGGTGTCAAATTTAACTCCTGAGCAAATTCAAGCAGATAAAGAGACAAAGCTTGAAGAAATGAAAACCTTACAAGAAGATATTGACAAACTTGACAAAGCATTGGCAACAATGGATTACTCTGGCTGGAAGTTTGGTGGAAATGGTAATATTGCATTTAGTGGAGCAGGTGCCAGTAACTGGCAAGCAGCTGGCGAAGAAATTGCAAATGGTTTAACCACTAATATTGGTGTAAACTTATTCGCTAATATGAGCGAAGACAAATTTTACTGGTTTAACGGTTTAAACGTACAATTAGGTTATCTATCTAATTGGACTAGCTTAAAAGACCTGAATTTTTCCGATGTTACTAGTACTACTTTAGATAAAATGTACTTATCTTCTTTACCTGGTTATAGAATTAACTCAGAGTTAGCTGCAACAGGCTTATTAGATGTACAATCTTCTTTAGGAAATTTTGGTAACCCTGCTGCAATAAGTGGTGGTATAGGTATAACTTGGACTCCAATTCAAACAATGGACGGTAAATTAATTCCTTTAAAGGTAGTTTTTCACCCAATAACTTGGAAAGGTAACGTTGTTAAAGAACTTGACGAACCTGGAGCAGATGCCAGTCCTGATGAATTAAAAAAGTATGCGACAAATCAAGCGCTTAGAAATGAATTTGGTTTAACAGATGGTAACACTTTAGCAAGCGAATTTGGCTTAAAAGTAGTAGCTGATTATGGAAGAACACTTAAAATTTTGGGTAACAATATAGGTTGGACTTCTCAAGTAAGAGTTTTTGCTCCATACACACAAATTACTCCAATTGATGCTGCTGGTGTAGAGTTACCATCGGTTGGTAATGTAGAATTTAACTGGGATAATGCTTTTAGTATTCTGTTATTCAAAAACTTAGCAGTTAGTGCCAACTGGAACTTACGTCAATTTAAACCAGAAACTAACTTTTTGTTTAATGAAACAAGTCCAGATTACGATCCGGAAAAAGCAAAACACTTACAACAATTGTGGAACTTTGGCTTTGGTTTAAGCACAACTTTCTAATAACAGAAAATAATAATAGTTTAGATAAGATCGCCGTGGCTTTGCCTGGCGATTTTTTTTTGCTTAAAAGCTATTTACTAGGCAGCCTTTTTACCAACCAAAAAAACAACGGCTGGCAAAACCTTTTAATGTAGTATAACAATAACTCTTTATTACCAATAACAATATCCTTTTTACCTTGCTTTATTGCGCTAATAATTTTAGCCACACATTTCGCTGCCGTCATTCCTTTAGCTTGGCCTTCATCCATTTTATTGTAAGCCTTTCCATCAGCCAAAAGCGCGTTTTTACTAATTTCGGTATTAATTAAGCCGGGGCTTACCATTAAAACTTTAATATTATAAGCTGCAATTTCGGTGCGTAGCGTTTCAAAATAACCCTGTAAAGCGTGTTTAGATGCGCAATAACCAGCTCGCATTGGGTAGCCAAACTTACCAGCCAAACTACTAATACAAATAATACAACCCTTACGCTGCGGTATCATACTTTTTAAAACCGATTGGGTAAGTGCAACCGTACCAAAAAAATTAACCTCCATTAGCCTTCTTAAAACGGTTTCATCAGTTTCAATAGCTTTTGCTCGTTGGCTTATACCGGCATTGTTAATTAAATAGTCAATTTCTCCTGTTTGCGAAATTATTTTTTCGGTGAGAGCATTAAAATTTTTCGCTTCACTCAAATCTAAAACCTGTACAAAAGTGTTTTTAGCAGATGGGTCAATCGTTTGTTGAACCGCTAATAATTTATCCATTTTTCGGCCACTCAAAATTACGGTAGCTCCTTCATTAATCAATTGTTTGCTAATGGCAGCACCAATACCGCTGCCAGCTCCGGTTACCCAGCAAATTTTTCCTCTAAAAAACATCTTATAAAATAAAATTATTGATAATAAAAACTAAAAATACAATTACATCAAAATGATTGCCTGCAAAAAAAGAAAAAACCATTGTAAAGTGATGAATTTTTTGCGTTTAAGACAAACAATGTTAATAACACTTGCGCTTTTGTATAAAATAATTGTAGTCCTATCATTTATTTGATAATTTTGACCAAATAACATTTTATACAAAGCAATGAAAATTTCGAACGAACTGAAAGTTGGCTTATTAGCTTTAGTAGCACTAATAGTTTTTATTGTTGGTTTTCAATATTTAAAGGGTAAAGATATTTTTAGCGATCAAAATACCTATTATGTAATATACGACAATGTTCAGGGTTTAGTCGAATCCAGCCCTGTACAGTATAGAGGTTTAATTATGGGCCAAGTAGAAAACCTGCAAATAATGCCTAACAATCAAAATAAAATTTTAGCCACCTTAATAGTTAACGAAAATATTAAATTGAGCAAAGGTTCAATAGCCCAAATATACAGCACAGGTTTAATTAGCGATAAGGCCATTAACCTTATACAAAACTCCAACAATGTTTTACGCAATGAAATACCCGAAAATCAATTAGCCATAAGTGGCGATACGCTTTTTGGCGATGTACAAATGGACATTACCGAAACGGTAGCCCTCGAAATATTGCCGGTGCGTAAAAAAGCAGATGAACTAATGGGTTCTATCGATTCTATATTAAATGTAATACAAGGAGTTTTCGATAAAGAAACGCAAAACAATATTACCTCAAGCATAGTAAGTATTGGCACTATTTTAAAAGATTTTGAAAAAACAACCAGTAGCCTTAACAAATTGATTGATGAAGAAAAAGAGAACCTGAAAGAAATTTTTGATAACGTAAATCAAATAACAGGAACCCTAGCATTGACCAACGACAAAATTAATACCCTGTTAGACAACAACTCCAATAAAATAACCTCAATTATGAATAGTGTAGACTCCATTTTATTTGACGTTGAACAAATAACCGACGAATTTGCAGAAATAGAGGTAAAAGAGTTAACCGAAAGAGCCAAAGGTTCAATAAAAAATCTGGAGCAAATTTTAGGCCAGTTAAACAACCCAGAAGGCACGTTAGGCAACCTATTAAACAACCCAGAAATGTATAACAAGGTTACTAGTACCATTCAAAGCTTTGAAGATTTAATGGCCGATTTGCAAAAGAATCCAAAAAAATACGTACAATTTTCTTTAGTACAACGTCGTTCTGCCGAACAAAAAGCAGCAGATAAAGCAGCTAAACAACAACAAAAGGGTAATTAATACTTTAATAAAATAGTAAACTACCTTTTTGAAACATATTTTTTGTAAAACTTATATAAACAACAACAGAATTTGGGGAAGCGAAATATATTTGTTCGCAAAAACGGGCTCCCCGCTTTCCGCTACTTTATACCACCCCGCCTTGCGGATGCGGTATAAAACGCTGCAATCGGGGCTAAATCTTCTAACAGCAGTTTCCCGTATTTTGCTTTTCATTATATTTATAGTGCTATTTACAACAACTAAAACCAACGGCCAAAACACCAACCCTGTTGACAGTATTGCCAACGATATTCTAAAAAACAACCTCATTACAATTAAATATGCAGATTATTTAGAAGGCACCAACAACGACAGCTTAAAGTTTGATAAGCTCGTAGGCAAAGTACATCTTTTGCAAGACAATGTAAACTTGTATTGCGACTCTGCCTACTTTTACACCAACAACAATAAAGTGCAGGCAATGGGTAACGTAATTGTTGAGCAAGGCGACTCTGTGCAAATTGCTTGCGATCAATTAGATTATAATGGCAACTCGCAACAAGCTATTTTAACAGGTAATGCACAAGTAACCGATGGAGATGCGCAAATCAGCAGTTCTGATCTGCAATATAATTTACAAACTAAAATGGGCTACTATTTTAATGGTGGTGAAATAATAAACAAAGAGGTAACATTAAGCAGTACTTCGGCTGCTTATAATGGCAATACCAAAAACGTAACTTATACCGGCAACGTAGAATTAATTAACCAAAAGTATGTATTAACTACCGACTCTTTAATTCATAACCTAACCACCGAAATAGCAGAATATTACGGTACAAGCTCAAAAGTGGCCACCGAAACCAACATTATTGAAGGCAATGAGGGATACTTCGATTTAAAAAACAACATTGCTAATTTTGGTAGTAGAACCGAAATTTTTGGCGACCAGTATGTAAGCGCAGATAGCTTAGCTTATAATGGTTTAGACAGTATTTACAAAGCTTTTGGAAATGCAATTGTACAAAAAGATAGCTTATATGTAGAAGCCGACACCATCTTTTATAATGCCAAAACAAAATTGGCCAACGCTTATGGCAATGCTTATTTGTATAACGAAGGTACAGAAGTAATGGGAGCGCAATTATTTTACAGCCAACAAACTGGGCAAGCCGAAGTAAAAGGGCAATGTTATTTAACCGATGGAGAAATAGATGCCTTTGGGGAAGAGATGCGCTTTAATGAAGAAACGGGAGATGGAACATTAATGGGTGCTGCCGAACTGTACAACCCAAGTGGTTTTATAAAAGCCGATACACTTTATTTTAATGAAACCAATGAAACAGGAACTGCCCACAACAACATCATTTTTAAAGATTTTATAAAACAGATAACCTTAACAAGCCACTACCTTAATTTTAGGCAAAAAGATAAATATGTTTTTGCTACTGATACCCCTTACTTAATAAATGTGCAAAATGGAGATAGTGTTTTTATTAAGGCCGATACTTTAATTGCCAGTTCAGTAAAAGACTCCGAAGCTTCAAATTTTACGGCTTATAGAAATGTAGCAGTTTATAAAACTGATATGCAAGCGGTATGCGATTCTTTTTATTATGATGGTATGGACTCCGTATTTCACTTTGTTAAAAAATCTATTTTATGGGTAGAAAATAATCAATTGGTAGCCGATACTATTCAACTTTACTCGCAAAATGAAGAATTGAAACAATTGCGTTTGAAGAACAATTCTTTTTTTGGTTCAACCACATTTACCGATTTATACGACCAAGTAAAAGGCCGCTATATTACTGGTAATTTTGTTGATGGTAAAATGAATAATATGGAAGTAATTAAAAATGCAGAAAGCTTATACTTTATTAAAAATGAAAAAGATGAATTTACTGCTGTTAACCAAGCCAAGTGCGACACCATTGAAGTGCAATTAAATGAAACCCAAAATGTGAAAAATATAACATTTAGGAGTAAAGCCGATGCTACTACCGAACCTATCAATAAAGTTGATCCTTTTTCGTTAAAAGTAGCAGGCTTTATGTGGTATAGTAATTTAAAGCCCAGTTTAAGTAATTTTTCAGCACTATTAAACATCATAAATAAACCAGTTAATTAGTTTTTATATTTATTGCTATTTTTTTATATGGAAAATTTATTAGAAATACTGAAATACGTTTTACCTTCTTTAATTGTATTTGCAACGGCCTATTATATTTTGCATACATTTTTAAAAAACCAAACTATTTTACAGCAAATTAAATATAGGGAGAAAGCCTTAGATCAAGTTTTGCCTTTGCGCTTGCAAGCTTACGAACGAATTTCTTTGCTGATAGAACGCATTTCACCAACAAGTATGATACCAAGAGTTAAAGTACCTCAAATGAATGCTAATGAACTGCAAGTTGCTATGCTTAATAACATACGCCAAGAGTATGAATATAACTTAACCCAACAAATTTATATTAGCAGTCAACTCTGGAATTTGGTGACTAATTTAAAAGAAGAAACCGTTAATATGATTGCCAGTATTAGTGCTAATTTACCAGAAGATGCTAGCTCAACCGAATTTAGTAGAGAAATATTTCAGTCGATGTTAAACACTAAGGGAGGCTTTCCTACCAATAAAATTTTAGATGTTTTAAAAGAAGAAGTAAAAGAACTGTACTAAATTACGGTTAAATAATGCAATTTAATAAAGTTCGAATTTGGATTTTTATAGGTTTACTTTTCTCACTTATCTGCGGATGTTTTACAAACGATCCATACCCAAAACAAATTAAATTTAAAAATAATGAAGCCGAACTAAGCAGTAGCCAACAACAAAACTTGCTTCATCAGGTGGACTCTTTATTAAATAAAAGCTACATCAATCAAAAAGATATTGTAGCTAAACTTTTTAAACTTAACAACTTACCGGCCGACACTATTTTATTAGCAACCGATTTTGCACAACAAATTACCCTTAATTTGCGGGAGGCTTTTAACGATAAACACCTTTCATTATATTACGATACTGCTTTGGTAAAACGGCTCACTTACCAACAACGCAAAGGCGAAAATTGGAACGATGTACAATTTTATGAAGCCTATATAGAACAAGAAGACTTGGTAAAAAGCAATAATTTCGACTTTAAAAAGCTGGAAATTTTGTCGGGAAATGTGGGTTATTTACAGTTTAATTATTTCGCAAAATTAGAAAATGCCCAACCAACAATTGATGCTACAATGCAATTTTTAAGCAACTGTGATGCCTTAATTATTGACTTGCAAGAAAATGCTGGTGGCCATGTAAATACCGCCGAATACATTAGTAGTTTTTTTTATCCTAAAAATACCACTTTGTTTTTTAGAAGTTTAGCCGACGAAACAGAGATTGAATATTTTGCAAAAGGAACTGGCCCTGTAAGTTTACAAACCATACCCTTGTACATTTTAATTAATGAACGAACTGCTTCTGCCGCCGAAATAATTACTAATACCTTTATGGAAACAAAAAGAGCAACCGTAATAGGTAGCCTTACTTGGGGTGGAGCGCATGCCTGTGCTATGGTAATTTTAAATGATGCTTTTGTATTGCAATTACCTTTTTCAAAATTGGGAGGGCCAATAAGCAAAACTAATTGGGAGGCCAAAGGCATTGAACCAGATATTACCAAAGCCCCCAAAAACATTATTGAAAATGCACATCACTTAGCTGTTTCTAATTTGTTGGATAAAACGATTAACACAAAATTAAAGCGGAAATATAAAGGCATCTTAAAATCAATTGAAGCAAAATTTAAAAAGGAAACACCAAATTTAAATGATTTCGTAGGCACTTATGGTAATCATCAATTTGAGGTGAAAAACGAGTTGTTGCATTATAACATAACAGGTAGCAGGCCCATTAAACTTTTACCAGTTAGTGATGATGAATTTATATTGCAGAATAGCAGGTTTGAAACCGTTTTTTTTAGTAGAACAAAACGTGGAAATGTTTATGCTACTAACTTTGTAAAAATTAATGGAGATACGTTGAGTTATTTAATCAACGAAAACAATTTTGGTAAGAGGTGACTCTTTTTAAAAAAAAACAAAAAGGTTATCTAATGTAAAAAAACCAGTAATTTATTTTATGGCTCTTTATACCTACTTTTTTAATTGATAAATACAAGTAGTCTACATTCTTAAATTAAGTTCAAAAAATAAATTCTCCAAAACATTTGCTTATGTCGGTTAGTTTAAATTAATTTGCGTACTTAAATGAAAAAGAATATAGATACAACAATTTGGTGGTGGTCATTTTATAATGAGTAATACTGGTTGTGTATGCTATTAAAATAATAATTTATAAGCTCGCCATACCGGCGGGCTTTTTTATTTTTAAGCAATGAAGAAATATCAATTTATAACAACACATAAAAAAATGTTGGCCGATACGCTAACGCCAGTGAGCATATATTTGGCTTTGCGCGATTTATTTCCGGGTACTATTCTGTTAGAAAGTTCTGACTATCATACCAAAGAAAATAGCTTGAGCTATATATGCTGCAAACCTGTGGCCAGTATAAAGGTAAATGATGGAGAAATTACGCAGCAATACCCAGCAGCAAAAACTAATAAACGTGCAATTGAACCCACTGAAAATTTTAGTGATGTCTTGTTTCAGTTTATCAGTAACTTTGAAACAGATGAAGACAGCAATCAAAAAATACTAAATAATGGCATTTTTGGCTATTGCACTTTCGATGCTGTTCAATACTTTGAAGATATTAAATTTACCACTCCAAAACACGTTGATAAAATAATTCCCGATGCTTTTTACCAACTGTTTCAAGTGGTATTAGTAATAGATCATTTTAAAAATGAGTTGTATTTTTTCGAACATTTAATAAGTGGCATTAATAATTTCCCAATTCAAAAGGAAGTATTAGCGGCTATCCAAAATCGTAATTCGAGCATTTATAAGTTTGAAACACAAAAGGAAGAAGAAAGCAATTTAACAGATGAGGAATTCATACAAATGATAGAGCAAGGCAAAAAGCATTGTTTTAGAGGTGATGTTTTTCAAATGGTTTTGTCGCGGCGGTTTAGCCAAAATTTTAAAGGTGATGATTTTAATGTGTATCGATCTTTACGTTCGGTTAACCCATCGCCCTATTTATTTTATTTCGATTTTGTTGATTTTAAAATATTTGGCTCTTCACCCGAAGCCCATTTAATAGTTAAAAATAAGGAAGCCGAAATTCACCCAATAGCAGGCACTTATAAACGCACGGGTAATGATGAAAAAGATGCCAAACTTGCTATTAAGTTAAGTAAGGACGAAAAAGAAAATGCCGAACATGTAATGTTGGTTGATTTAGCCCGTAACGATTTAAGTGTTTATGGAGAAGAAGTTAAAGTAGATACTTACAGAGAGGTTCAATATTTTTCGCACGTAATACATTTGGTTAGTAAGGTAAAAGCTACAGTAAAAACTATTGAAAATGGAATGAAATTGATTGGCAGCACGTTTCCGGCAGGTACTTTAAGTGGTGCGCCAAAATATAAAGCTTTGCAGTTAATAGACAAATATGAAAATGAAAACCGTAGCTTTTATGGAGGCGCAATTGGTATTATTGGTTTCGATGGTAGCTTTAATCACGCCATTATTATTCGCTCTATCTTATCAAAAAATAATAAGTTAATGTATCAAGCGGGCGCAGGCGTAGTTTCTGAAAGCAACAGCTTAAACGAAAATCAAGAAGTGTTTAACAAAATTGCTGCCATCCGCTCAGCAATTGAAAAAGCCAATAAACTATGAAGATTTTAATAATAGATAACTACGATAGTTTTACCTACAACATTGTTCATGTGGTAAAGGCCTTTGGCTTAAAGCCAGTTGTTTTTAGAAATGATAAAATTGAAATTGATGCCATAGATGCTTATGATAAAATAATTTTATCGCCAGGCCCTGGCATACCAGATGAGGCAGGTTTGCTAAAAGAAATTATTAAAACTTACGCATCAAAAAAACCAATATTTGGCGTTTGTTTAGGCTTGCAAGCGATAGCAGAAGTTTTTGGTGGAAGCCTTATCAATTTAAAAAAAGTATATCACGGCGTTAACTCGCCCATCAATATTATTGAAGAAGATTACATTTTTAATGGGGTAGAAAATAATTTTTTAGCAGGCAGATACCACAGTTGGGTAGCAGATGCAGAAACTTTACCTGAAGAATTAGTAATAACAGCCAAAGATAAAAACAATGAAGTTATGGCGATTAAACATAAAACTTACGATGTACGAGCGGTACAATTTCACCCAGAAAGCATACTAACCGAACACGGATCTTTAATTATAGAAAACTTTTTAAAACACTAATTTTTTTATGAAAGCAACTTTGTCCAATCTTTTTCAGCATAATGTTTTAGATGAAAAACAAGCCTACGATGCCTTAATGGAAATTAGCAAAGGCAATTGCAGCGATGCGCATATTGCCAGCTTTTTAACCGTTTATCAAATGCGTGCAATAAGTGTACAAGAGTTATCTGGTTTTAGAAATGCGTTGTTAGATTTATGTGTTGAAATTGATTTAAAAGAATTTGATCCTATTGATTTATGTGGCACCGGAGGCGATGGAAAAGATACGTTTAATATCTCAACTCTAAGTGCTATTGTGGCTGCGGGCGCAGGCGTAAAAGTAGCTAAACACGGCAATTACGGCGTTAGTTCAGCTTGCGGTTCAAGCAATGTAATGGAGCATTTGGGCTATCAATTTACTAATGATATTCCTACCTTAAAAACTCAAATTGATAAACACAATCTATGCTTTTTACACGCACCTTTGTTTCACCCTGCAATGAAACATGCGGGGCCGGTTAGGAAAGCACTCGGCTTCAAAACATTTTTTAATATGTTAGGACCAATTGTTAACCCAGCAAAAGTTAAGAAGCAATCGACAGGCGTTTTTTCTCTACAATTGGCTCGCTTGTATAATTATATTTTCCAAAATGAAACTAACCATAAGTACAATATTGTTTTTGCTTTAGATGGCTACGATGAAATTTCATTAACAGGTGGCTTTAAAATAATTACACAACATAAGGAGGAATTGTTGCAACCCGAAAACATTGGCTTTGCCCAACATACACAGCAAAGTTTATTTGGCGGATCAACAGTTGCAGCAGCAGCAAAAATCTTTACCGATATTTTAGAAGGTAATGGAACACAAGCCCAAAATGAAGTAGTGTTGGCCAATGCAGGTTTTGCAATCAATTGTGCTTCTGATTTTAATGATGTAAAATTGGCTATAAATTTGGCGAAAGAAAGTTTAATAAGTGGTAAGGCTTTAGAGGTATTAAAAAACTTAACTGCTTAAAATGAACATACTGCAAAAAATATTAATACATAAAAAAAATGAAGTAGCCGAAGCAAAGGCGGTAAAAAGTATTACTGATTTTGAACAGCAAGTTTTGTTTGATCGGAACTGCGCATCTTTAAAAGAAAAAATACAACAAAAGAATTTTGGCATAATTGCCGAGCTAAAACGCAAAAGCCCAAGCAAAGGTTGGTTGCATAAAAACTTGAACTATAACAAAACTGCTGGCGATTATGAAAAGGGTGGGGCAGTAGCTTTATCGGTATTAACTGATGAAGCGTTTTTTGGCGGGAAGTTAGAATATTTACGAGAAGTAAAAGCAACAGTTGATTTACCGCTATTAAGAAAAGATTTTATTGTAGATGAATTTCAATTGTATGAAGCAAAGGCTTTTGGTGCTGATATAGTTTTGCTAATTGCAGCTGCATTGACTGTAGAAGAAACAAAAAACTTATCTGTAAAAGCTAAGGAATTAGGTTTAGAAATTTTGTTAGAAATACATAATGATGCAGAGTTAAATTATATAAACGAACATATTGATTTTGTAGGAGTGAACAATCGAAACTTAAACACTTTTGAAGTAAGCATGGAAACTTCAATAAGCTTAGCTGATAAAATACCTAACAACTTTATTAAAGTAAGTGAAAGTGGTATTACCAATGCTAATGAAATTAAGTTGTTGAAAGATGCTGGTTTTCAATTGTTTTTAATAGGGGAACATTTTATGCGAAATGAAAAGCCGGGATTGGCTTGTAGCAATTTAATTCAAGCTGTAAATGAATTAGTGTGAGCAAGCCATTAATTAAAGTATGCGGTATGAAGTTTTTAAATAATGTAGAAAGTATAGCGGCAGTAAAACCAGACTTTATGGGTTTTATCTTTTATGAAAAATCTAAAAGAAAAGTAGCAGTTGATGAGTTAGATTTGTTGTTAGCAGCCTTGCCTTCATCAATAAAAAAAGTTGGTGTATTTGTTAACGCATCTTACCATAAAATTTTGAAATTTAAAAACAAATTTGATTTAATACAATTGCACGGCGATGAAACACCTAAATATTGCAAACAGTTAAAAGATGAACGTTGTAGTATTATTAAAGCTTTTGGAGTGAATGAGGAATTTGATTTTAATAACATAAAAAAATACTTACCTTATTGTAATTACTTTTTGTTTGATACTAAAACTTTTGACTATGGTGGTTCTGGTAAAAAATATAATTGGCAAAAATTAAATGATTATCAGTTTAATAAACCTTTCTTTTTGTCGGGCGGTATAAGTTTAGATGATATAGATTTAATAAATGAAATACAACATCCTCAATTGTATGCGGTTGATATTAATAGTAAATTTGAAATTAAGCCTGGCGTAAAAAATGTTGAACAGGTGCAATCTTTTATAAAAAAAATACGCTTATGAAATATGAAGTAGATAAATATGGTTATTACGGGGAATTTGGTGGGGCGTTCATTCCTGAATTGCTTTATCCTAATATTGAGGAATTACGCAATTGTTATTTGACTTATATAAATGACGAAAGCTTTAACAAAGAATTTGAGGCTTTGTTAAAGGATTATGTTGGCCGACCAACACCTTTATATTTTGCTAAACGATTAAGCGAAAAGTATGAGTCTAAAATTTATTTAAAGCGAGAAGATTTGTGCCATACAGGCGCTCATAAAGTAAACAACACCATTGGGCAAATTTTAATAGCGCAACGCTTAGGTAAAAAAAGAATTATTGCAGAAACCGGAGCAGGGCAACATGGCGTAGCTACTGCAACTGTTTGTGCATTAATGGGTTTGGAGTGTGTAATATATATGGGCGCAAAAGATGTAGAACGGCAAGCACCTAATGTGGCCCGAATGAAAATGTTGGGCGCAACCGTTAAACCAGAATATAGCAGCAGTCAAAGTTTAAAAGATGCCACCAATGCTGCCATGCGCGATTGGATTAACAACCCAGATTCAACACACTATATTATTGGTTCGGTGGTTGGCCCGCACCCTTACCCAGATATGGTTACACTTTTTCAATCGGTAATAAGTAAAGAAATAAAAGCACAGTTGACTGGTTTACCCGATTATGTAATTGCTTGTGTTGGCGGAGGGAGTAATGCTGCTGGTGCTTTTTATCATTTTTTGGAAGAGCCAACAGTGAAATTGGTTGGTGTAGAAGCGGCAGGAAAAGGTATTGATACTAACGAAACGGCAGCAACGCTTGCGCTCGGAACGCCTGGTGTTTTGCATGCCAGCCGTACTATTATGATGCAAACAGCAGACGGGCAAGTGGTTGAACCACATTCTATTTCTGCAGGTTTAGATTACCCAGGTATTGGCCCATTGCATGCTCATTTAAAAGAAAGCGGCAGAGGTATTTATTTAAATGCTACCGACCAGCAAGCTATTGATGCAGTATTTGAATTGTCGCAGTTAGAAGGCATTATTCCAGCGTTGGAAACTGGGCATGCTTTGGCAGTTTTAAAAGAGATGAATTTACAACCAGATGAAGTAACGGTTATTAATTTAAGTGGCAGAGGCGACAAAGATTTAGAAACTTATATGAAGTTTGTTTGATAGCTTTACATTATAAAATTTGATTTAAATAATTGATATGAATATTGAAGCAAAAAAAATGATGTTATACGGATGATACTTTCAATAGCCGATGAAGGTCTATTGGATCAAATAAAGATAAGAATTGTGAATGCAAAATCTCAAGAAAATACTGGTAATAAAGGGAAAAAAATAGAAAAGTATCAAACTAAAGTTGTAGAAAAAATAGATTTAGAGTTGATAAAAAAAGAACAAGATTATAAAAGTCCTTCTATTATTGAAATAGAAAAATTGATTAAAGAAGCAGACATACAAGAACCTATTAAAGAACTACTTAAAATGATTTGAACTATGAATTATGTTCTCGATACAAATATTATTTTGATTTACTTAAGAGATCAAAAAGCCAAAAAAGAATATTTAGATGATGTTTTTTAGTGTTATTATTAGTAAACAAACAAAATTGGATGAACAGATTAATTGAAAAAATAAGTAAGGAGAAAAAAAATCTACTCAATATTTATTGCACAGCAGGTTTTCCTAACTTAAAAGATACTACTAAAATATTAACAGCTTTGCAAAATGCTGGTGTCGATCTTATTGAAATTGGTATTCCCTTTAGCGACCCATTAGCTGATGGGCCAACTATACAACACAGCAATAGTATTGCATTAAATAATGGCATCTCTATTCCTCAAATTTTTGATCAGCTAAAAGATATTCGGCAAACGGTAAGCGTTCCTTTAATTTTAATGGGCTACTTAAACCCAGTTTTGCAATATGGCTTTGAAGCTTTTTGTAAGCAATGTAAAGCGGTTGGTATTGATGGTTTAATAATTCCAGATTTGCCTTTGTATGAATACACTTCCAAATACAAAGCCATCTTTCAAAAATACAACTTATCCAATATCTGCTTAATTACACCCAAAACAAGTGAAGCACGCATTAAAGAAATTGATGAACAAAGTAGCGGCTTTATTTATGCAGTAAGCAGCAGCAGCACAACAGGTACAAAAGAAAAAGCAATTAGTAACAACCCGTTTTTTGAGCAACTTGCTACAATGAAATTGAACAACCCTGTATTGATTGGTTTTAACATAAAAGATAATGCTACGTTTACTAATGCTTGTAATTATGCCAATGGTGCAATAATTGGTAGTGCTTTTATAAAAGCAATTGAAAAGAGTAAGAATTTAGAGGAAGATATTCAGAAATTTGTAAATGAAGTTAGAGGAGGCTAAACTTTCAGATGGCTTTGTAAATACTGGATGATATCACAATTTTTTCATCATAAAAATATTATATAACACTTTCAATAGAATAAAAGCCATCTTACATAATACAAACTTTAAATTTTTGTAAAAACAGTTGAACCCTAAATCTCCATTTCTGGCACATCTCCATTTACCACTAGCTTCCCACTTGTAGCTGCTTCTATCTCTTTTACAGTTACGCCGGGTGCACGTTCTTTTAATTCAAAACCATTTTTGGTAACTTCTAAAACTGCTAAGTTGGTAACTATTTTGGTAATGCAGCCCACGCCAGTTAAAGGCAATGAACATTTAGGCAGTAATTTCGAATCGCCCCGTTTGTTGGTGTGCATCATGGCAACAATAATATTATCAGTGCCTGCCACTAAATCCATAGCGCCGCCCATGCCTTTTACCATTTTGCCCGGTATTTTCCAGTTAGCAATATCTCCAGTTTCCGATACTTCCATAGCGCCTAAAACAGTAAGGTCAATATGTCCACCTCTTATCATAGCAAAACTTTCAGCCGAATTAAATAACGAACTGCCTGGCAAAGTAGTTACTGTTTGTTTACCAGCATTAATCATATCGGCACTTACTGCTTCTTTTTTAGGAAAAGGTCCCATGCCAAGCAAACCATTTTCTGAGTGTAGGGTTACCGAAACGCCATCAGGCACATGGTTGGCAATTAAAGTTGGTATGCCAATACCTAAATTTACGTAGTAGCCATCTTTTAATTCTTTGGCAATTCTTTTAGCAATGCCATTTTTATCTAAAGCCATATTGTTTTATTTTTTTGGTAAGCTATTTATTGGGTAATCGTTAAATTTTCGATGCGCTTTTCATAGTCAACCCCTTTAAAAATACGTTGCACAAAAATACCAGCGGTATGTATTTCATTAGCATCTAATTCACCAGGCTTTACCAATTCCTCAACTTCTGCAATGGTAATTTTACCAGCAGTTGCCATCATTGGATTAAAATTACGGGCAGTACCTTTAAAAATGAGATTACCATCGGTGTCTCCTTTCCAAGCTTTTACCAAAGCAAAATCGGCAGTTAACGAGTTTTCTAAAATACACATTTTGCTACCGAATTTTCGTGCTTCTTTACCTTCTGCTACTTCCGTACCATAACCAGTTGCTGTAAAAAATGCAGGAATACCAGCACCACCAGCTCTAATTTTTTCGGCTAAAGTGCCTTGTGGAGTCAACTCAACCTCTAGCTCACCCGACAATAGCTGCTTTTCAAAAATAGCGTTTTCTCCTACATAAGAAGAGATCATTTTTTTAACCTGCCGTTGATGCAACATTAAACCAATGCCAAAATCATCAACCCCAGCATTGTTAGAAATGCAAGTTAAACCACTAATACCTTTTTTTACTAAGGCAGTAATACAATTTTCTGGAATACCGCATAAGCCAAAACCACCAAACATTATGGTGCAATTATTAGGTATATCTGCGGTTGCCTTTTCGGCGTTTTGATAAACTTTATTCATATTTTAATCCAATCATTCGCAAGTTATCGTTTTAATTTACAAAATAAAAATTTGGATTAACATCACTTTGTGATTACGTAATTTTAATAAAAGATGTGCTTTCATTATATTACCATTTTTAACCAAACTAATCTTTCGATAAATGAATTTTAAAAATTTACTATTTACTTTTACCATTACCTGTAGCTTGTTTTTTTTTAATACTTCTAATGCTCAAAATGAGTACCTTATTTCTTACGAAAAAATTGTAAGTTACCCAACCTCAACATTCGAGTTTTTGTTGCCCACACTAATTGATGAGAACTTTCCAATAAGTATAGATTCGGTATTTAACAACTTAGATTTGCAATACACAGTTGATTTATACAAAGTATTATACAACAGTGAGCATCCTGTTCACGGCAACATTCAAGCTTCAGGTGCTATTGCTATTCCGCAGGCAACTAATTGCAATTTACCTTTAGCCATTTACCAACACGGCACTACTTTTAATTGGGATGGCGTTCCATCTTACCTATCGTTAGAACATTATTTGGGTTCTATGTTTAGTACTTCGGGCTATGTATCTTTAATGCCAGATTATTTAGGTTTGGGAGATTCGCCTTATATGCACCCTTATAGTCATGCGCAATCAACTGCCAATGCAGGCCGAGATATGATTAGAGCTTTTAAAGAAATGGCTTATGAATTGGGCATCACTTGGAACGAAGAAATTTTTATAACCGGTTACTCGCAAGGTGGCCATGGTGCCATGGCTTTGTTTAAATCGTTAGAAGAAGACCACAGCGATGAATTTACCGTAACAGCTTGTTCTGCCTTATCAGGTGCTTACAATATTTCTGGTATTCAAGAAGCGGTGATGTGGCAAGATTATGATAGCCCAAAATACTTACCTTATGTAATAGTAGGTTATCAATCGGTTTATCCTGAGCTGTTGGGCGATTTTAAAAATGTGTTTAAACAAGAGTTTGATGGCTTAAATAATTTTGAAGGTAATACTAAAGAATTTTTTGAAATATTAAATCAATACGAAATACCCAAAACCCCAATTAATATGATAAAAGATGAGTTTAAAGAAGCCTATATGACCGATGACAATCATCCACTAAAAATTGCCATGCGGGAAAGTGATAATTTTGATTGGGATGCCAAAGCACCATTATACTTGCAAGGCTGCTGCGATGATGAACAAGTAATGATTGGCAATTCGAAATTGACTTACGACACAATGGTGGCACGCGGTAAAACAAATGTTGAATTTACAGATTATTGTAATGAATACCCCGAAGCTCGCCCTTTGCAACACAACCCCTGCATACCATATTGTTTGTTACAAACTAAGCAATTTTTTGATGCTAATAGCACACGAACACAATGCAATCCTACCCCAGTAGGCATTAAAGAAAATGAAAATAATATTGAATTTGGTTTATATCCAAACCCAGTTATTGGTAGCTTTACCAACTTAACCATTAAAAAAGCAATTAATGAAAACGTAAGCCTTAGCTTGTACAATACTCACGGGCAATTGCTTTGGGTTAAAAATGAAAATCAGTTAGCTACCCAAACCAAAATTAATACAGCTGATTTAACAAACGGTTTTTACAGCTTAATTATAACAAGCGAAACAAATAAATTAAGTGTTCCGTTTTTTGTGAGTAAATAAAAACTAATAATTAAAAACTGTAACAAGCTTGTATAAAGAAATCATGCTTTTTTTTGAAGCGAAACCTTTGAGTTTTGTTTATACACCCGTCCTGCTTTCCGTTCAAATGCTATTGCTTTGCTGCAAATGCCAAGCTACAAAATAGCATAACCACTACAATCAGGGCTAATTTGGAAACAGTATTCTTCGGGTAAATTTTTTCAATAAGTTATAAAAAATCCTTTTAGTAAAACAAAAAGGATTTTTTATTTACCCATCCATTTCCAGAAAGGTATAATTTCTACTTTACCAACTCCTTTTATGTTGTAAGTATCTTCTTCATCATAAGTTATCAGCTTGGCTTTTTTTAAATTGAAAAACTGCATTGCTTCTGCTATGCCGTTAAATTCTCTATCTTTATTATGCCTGTCTAACTGCCAACAAACTTGGTATAATTGATACTTACCTTTTTCTACCGCAACAAAATCACACCTATTTTTTTCTTGAAAATAATATATTTCAGCATGTTTATGTCTTAAATGCATGTACACCATGTTTTCTAATATCCTTCCAAAATCGTTGCTAAGTTGGGTGCTATTTTGCCTTGCAAATGCATGATCAACTATGTAAACTTTTTTAGGATTATTTTGCTGCTGCCTAATACTGTAAGTAAAACGTGGTATTATGTAAATTAAATAAGCGTTGCATAACATTTGGGTATAATCTGCTACCGATTTCACCGATTTTATTTGGTAGTTTTTTGCCAATCTACTTAATGTAAATGGCCTTGCTAAATTGTTGATTAAATTTAAAGCTACCTTATTAAAATCGAGCAAATTACGCAAACCATACCTAACTGCTATATCTCTTTGAACAATGTCGTTATATAATTCGTGATGATACGAAGGCATTTTATATTGTAAAGCTTCTGGAAAACCGCCCTCTTTAAAATAGCCATCAAAAGATTTTTTGTTAGGTTTTAATTTTTTAAAGGTAAGATATTCTTTATAAGAAAAAGGAAACAACTCAAAAGTTAGATGTCTGCCAGTAAGCAAAGTGCCCAATTCTTTGCTTAAAAATTGCGCATTTGAACCCGTTATGTATAGTTGCATTTTGCGTTCTACCGCATGGCGAACATATTTTTCCCAACCATTTATTTGTTGTATTTCATTATACTGAAACTGTTTTTTGTTTTCCCATATTTCTTCTAAGGTATAAAAATCGGCTACTTCAAAAGTGGTAAGGCGTGGGTCGTCAAAATGAAGGTAAGCGGCATTAATTCCTTTTTTTTGATGTAATAGTTTCATTAATGTGTTTTTGCCAGATCTACGTATACCCGACAAAACTATAGCCTTTGGTAAACCTAATGGTATTTGGTTAAAAAGCGTTCTACTTACCCATTGCTTTTCATTTATAAAGTAGTCACCTTGTCCGTTTGTTATGTTTACTAATTCTGTTTTTAACATTATTGAAACATTTACTCGAAGGTACTATTTTATTACTAATAAACAATAATATTTATTAGTAATAGCATACATTGTTTATTAGTAATAGTTGTTTTTGTTTATTGTAAATACTAATTGTATTGTAAAATGAATGAGAATAGCCTCATTTTACTTTTTTTAAATGGACTGCCGTTGGCAAATTAGCCCCAACCACAGCGGCATCCTTTTTGTATTGATCGCAATAAATTATACACCAAGGGGGAAACAAAAAGATATAGCGGCGGGTGGGGAGCCCGCTTTTAAATAGTGAATCTGTTTCGCTCCAAAAAAAAAGATTATACCGCAGCAGCTGCCAATTTCGTTTCTTCGGCTAAAAACTCATCGTAAGTGCGTAGGCGATCTTTGTAACTGCCGTCTTCTTTTAGTTGAATAATACGATTAGCTACCGTTTGTACAAACTGATGATCGTGTGATGTAAATAAAACCGAGCCTTTAAAATTAATTAAACCATTGTTAAAAGCGGTAATACTTTCTAAATCTAAGTGGTTTGTTGGTTCATCTAATATTAAAAGATTGCCTTCTTTTAACATCATTTTCGAAAGCATGCAGCGCACCTTTTCGCCACCCGAAAGTACATTGCATTTTTTTAAACTTTCTTCACCACTAAACAACATTTTGCCCAAAAAACCTCGCACATATACTTCTTCTTTATTTTCGGAGTAGTTGCGCAACCAATCAACTAAGTTTTCATCACTTTTAAAATAGTTCATATTTTCGGTAGGCAAATAAGCATCGGTAATGGTTTGCCCATATTGAAAAGTACCGCTATCAGCTTCTAGCTCTCCTGCCAAAATTTGAAATAAGGTAGTTATGGCTGTCGCATTATCACTTAAAAAAGCAATTTTATCGCCCCTTTGCAATTCAAAAGTTAGGTTTTCAAACATTAACCGGCCGTCAATGGTTTTACTTAAATTGTTTACCTCAAGTATACGGTCGCCGGCATCTCGCTTTTGGTTAAAAATAATTGCAGGATATTTACGGTTACTTGGTCGAATGTCTTCAATTTTCAACTTCGACAACATTTTCTTTTTACTGGTTGCCTGGCGCGATTTACTGGCATTGGCACTAAAGCGGGCTATAAAATCTTGTAGTTCTTTCTTTTTGTCTTCGGCTTTTTTGTTGGCACTAAAACGTTGCTTTAGGGCCAACTGGCTGCTTTCGTACCAAAAGGTATAGTTACCGGTATAAAGTGTAATTTTACCATAATCAATATCGGCAACGTGTGTGCAAACGGTGTCTAAAAAGTGTCTATCGTGCGATACAACAATTACAGTATTTTTAAAATCTAATAAAAAATCTTCTAACCACGTTACAGATTGAATATCCAAATCGTTGGTAGGCTCATCTAATATTAATAAATCGGGATTGCCAAACAAAGCTTGGGCCAACAACACTCTAACCTTTTGCATTGGGTCCAGCTCTTTCATTAACTTGTCGTGAAAGCTTTCGTGAATTTGAATACCGCTTAATAAAGCAGCAGCTTCTGGTTCGGCATTCCAACCATCCATTTCTGCAAATTCGGCTTCTAACTCACTGGCTTTTATGCCGTCTGCTTCACTAAAATCTGGCTTGGCATAAATTTCGTCTTTGGCAATCATTAAATCCCACAGTTTTTTGTGGCCCATCATAACTACATCAATTACTTTCACTTCATCGTACTCGTAATGGTTTTGTTTTAGCACGGCCATTCGTTTACCCGACTCTAATGCCACGCTGCCTGAATTAGGATCTATTTCACCCGACAATATTTTTAAAAAGGTAGATTTACCGGCGCCATTTGCACCAATTACTCCGTAGCAATTACCTTCTTTAAAAGTAACGTTTACTTCATCAAATAAAACTCTTTTGCCATATTGTAATGATATATTATTGGTACTGATCATATCTGCGAAATTTAAGGCAGCAAAGGTACAGTTATCTGCGATAAAGGGCAAATTGAATTTGTATAGATGAGCTATTATTAGCGAAGTAGCTAATCAACTTGATACTGCCGGTTAATTTGGCAAAATTAGAATGATTACATCGATGGAAAACATTAACCATAGCTTAGGCTATGCTTAATAACCTCTGCCTCGTACTCGTCCAAATTTTACTCAAATTTATCTGACACCATCAAATTGAATAACTACTAAGTAAAGCGAAACAAACAAGTTGCTCCATTTGAGTTTGATATTTCTGATCTACTCCGTCAAAAAATACTCGCCGTAGAGACTATACTATGCATTCTGCACAGAAATCATTGTACCATTGTTTTCAAATACTTCAATTTCAACACCTAATTTAATGGCATAGTTGCGGGCTTCGTGGCCTGCCGGAAAATTAAAGATTACCGGATAGTTGTATTCTTTTACTGCATCTAAAATTATTTCCTCAACACTTTTACCAAAAGGCACTTGGTTATCATTCATTTTGCTAAACGAACCCACCAATAAGCCTTTCAACTTGGTCAATTTGTTACTTAGTTTTAGCTGCATCATCATTCGGTCAATATGGTATAAATACTCATCTAAATCTTCAATAAATAAAATTTTATCACTAACATCAATATCATATTGAGTGCCACTTAAATTATGTAAAATAGAAAGGTTGCCACCAACCACTACTCCCTTTAGGTTATTCCCTTTGTTTTTTAAATGTGGTTTAAAAGCATAGGTTAAGCTTCCACCAAATAAAGCCAGTTTTAAACTCTGCTTAGAAAAAAGATTAACATCGTTATATTGCAAAGCCATACAACTGTGCAAACTTGGTAGGCCTAAATTGTGTAAACTATTATGTAAAACAGTTACATCGCTAAAGCCACATATAAATTTAGGATTTGTTTTTAAAACACTAAAATCAATTTTGTTAATAATTTTTATGGTGCCATATCCTCCTTTTGCACAAATAATTGCTTTAACTGCTGGTGCGTTAATCATTTGTTGTAAATCTTTAGTACGTTCTGCTGTAGTTCCAGCAAATTGGTGATCTACTTTATCTGTGGTATTTCCCATTTTCACTTTCAAGCCCCAGCTTTTTAGCAACCCAACAAATGGGTTAATAGCTTTTTTGCTAAAACTTCTTGCAGTTGACAGTAAGCCAACGGTGTCTCCGTTTTGTAAATATGGTTGCAGCATCACAAAATTAAGTTTAAAAAACCTTAAAATTACAAGATTATTTGGTCAATTTTTTATCCTCTTTAAAAGAATAATAGCATCTTTACAAATAAGAAAGGTAAAAATTTATGCGTTTAATATCAACTATAATTTTAATACTTATTGCTGTGGCTTGTTTTGCTCAGTTGAATACACAAAAAGATGTCTACTCTCGTTGCGATAGTTTAAGAGGCAGTTTAAGGCTCGAACGCACTTGTTTTGATGTTGGTTATTATGATTTAGATGTAGCGGTTGATCCGGAAAATCAATATATTAAAGGTAGCAATACTATTGTTTTTAAAGCAGTTGAAGCATCAAATAAAATACAAATTGATCTATTTGATAATTATAAAATTAATTCTATTAGAACCGCACTAACATCTAACCCAAAAGAATTAACTTTTGAAAGAGAATGTCAGGCAGTATTTATAACTTTTGAAAAACCACTTGTTTCTGGTAAGATATATAATATTGAAATATTTTATGAAGGTAAACCTCAAGTTGCAGAACGGGCCCCTTGGGATGGTGGTTTTGTTTGGGAAAAAGATGAAGAAGGCAATGATTGGATTGGTGTGGCCTGCCAAGGACTTGGTGCCAGCAGTTGGTGGCCTAACAAAGATCACCTAAGTGATGAACCCGATAGTATGCGTATTAAATGTACCGTACCAAATGATTTAATTGCCGTAAGTAATGGTAATTTGGTTGATAAAATGGAGGTAGATTCTACACAAACTAAGTATACTTGGGCGGTTAGTTACCCAATTAATAATTATAATGTAAGTTTAAATATAGCCAACTATACCAATTTTACCGATGTATATTATAATGAAGATGGAGACAGTCTTCATTTAGATTATTATGTGCTGCCTTACAACCTTAAAAAAGCAAAAAAACAATTTGAACAAGTAAAACCAATGATGGCTTGTTTTGAAGAATACTTAGGCCCATATCCTTTTTATAAAGATGGTTTTGCTTTAGTGGAAACCCCTTATTTAGGTATGGAACATCAAAGTGCGATAGCTTACGGCAATCAATATAAAACTGGTTATGCAGGTAGAGACTTTAGTCAAATTGGCTTGGATTTTGATTATATAATTATTCACGAAACCGGCCACGAATGGTGGGGCAATAGTGTAAGCAAAAAAGAGGCTGCAGATATGTGGATACATGAAGGCTTTTGCACTTATAGTGAAGCCTTGTATGTTGAATGTATGCACGGCTACGAAACAGCTATGGATTATGTAAATGCCCGTAAAAATAGAGTAAGTAACAAAAAACCAATGGTGGGTATTAGAGGCGTAAATGAAGAAGGCACAGATATGTATGACAAGGGTATGTTATTTTTAAATACTTTACGTTCTATTGTAGATAATGATGAAGTTTGGTTTAGAACAATAAAAGCAATTACCGAAGAATTTAAAATGAAAAATACTGATTATGATGAACTTACTGCTTTTATAAGTAAAACTACCAATATCGATTTGAGCAGTATTTTCGAGCAATATTTGACTACACCTAATTTGCCTGAGTTTGAATATAAATTAAAAAAATCGGGCAAGCTAAAATACCGTTGGAATGTTGAAACAGCTGGCTTTAAAATGCCGCTTAAAATTAGAGGTAACAAAAATGAAGATTATATAACTATTAACCCAAGCACAACTTTTAAAAAAATGAAACTGCCGAATTTTAATAAAGATGAATTTGAAATAGATCACAGACATTATTACATCAAATCAAAATCTCTATAAACTTTATTTATATGAAATTAAGCATTGTTTGCCACACAATTTTAATTAGCTGCATCACTTTTACTATTAGTTTTGCTAAAAAAGCACCTAAACCCAGTTATGTAAATAGCTTTAAAAATCATTACCTAAATACTAAAAAGGCAGAGGTAGATTACAAAAATTACAACCTTTTTGTTAGCCCTAATAGTAAGCAAAGTGCAGTAAATACTTTTTTGCAAAATAAAAAGCCCAATTTGTTTAGCGGAAAGAAAAGCATTAAATTGGTAAACGCAACGGAAACCAAAAAGGCTGCTTATTATCAATATCATCAATATTATAACAATATACCAGTTTATAATAGTGGTATTACTGTGGCTTTAAGTAATAACAATAAAATATTTTCTAGCGTTTATAATACTTATATTTTTAATGATGAAGTTTTAAAAACAAAACAACCATTAATAGCTGAAGCTAAATTAATAGCTCCATATTTTGAAAATACAACAGATTCGATTGTTATAAAAAATGTGGAGATAGCGGTTTTTATAAATGATGAAAAGGCAAAACCTCAATATACTTATGTAGTTGACTTTAAAAATTTTACTAAAAATTGGTACCACCAAATAGTGTTAAGTAAAGAGTTAGATTTATTATTTGCTAAAGATTTAAGAAGCTATTTTAATGGAAATGAAACTACGGTTACGGCTAAAGTTTTTAATCCAGATCCATTAACTACCGCCCAAAAACTATATGGTGGTAATTATAAAGATAACAAAGACTCAAATAGTGTTTACCTAAATAATGAACAAGTTGATTTGGAAATACCAGTTTATAAACAAGGAGAGCAATATGTTTTAAAGAGCGAATTTATTAGTATTGAAGAGCTTGAAAACCCAGTTACAAATGCTACCGTTTTTGATAGTAATACATTAAACTTTGGCAGAATGGCAACAGCCTTTGAAAACTTAAATGTTATTTATCATATTAATACTTTTAATAATTATTTAATTAGTATTGGATATGAAAACTTAGTAAAACCAATTGCCGTTGATGCACACGCTGCCTTAGGAGATGACAATAGCTATTTTGAACCTGATTCAAACATACCTTCATTACTGTTTGGTGAAGGAGGTGTAGATGATGCAGAGGATGCAGATGTAGTAATACACGAATATGGACACGCCATAAGTCATCAAGCCGCTCCAAATACTAATAAAGGTACACAACGTCAATCAGTTGATGAAGGTTTTGGAGATTATATTGCAGCTTCCTACAGTAGAAGTGTAAACGAATTTGGTTGGCAAAGAGTTTTTTCGTGGGATGGACATAATGAATATTGGAGTGGTAGATTTGCTGATACAGATAAAGTTTACCCCAACGATTTATTTAACCAAGTGCATAGTGATGGAGAAATTTGGTGCCGTAGTTTAGTCGATATTGAGGATGCTATTGGTAGAGATAACACCCATCAAATACTTTTGGAAAGTATGCATCAATACCAACGCAATATAACAATGGTTGATGCAGCAAATTTATTTGTACAAGCAGACTCGCTATTAACTGATGGCGCCAATTACTTTGAAATTTGGAAAGCTTTTTTTAACCGTGGCTTTTTAGAGTATCAGGTATTTGCAGGTAAAGACACCATAATATGCGCAGGTGATGAAATTAGAATTGATGCTGAAAACTTGTTGCCACCCAATAGCATTATTAGCTGGTCTCCCAATCAAAATATTCGCAACCCAAATATTTCAGCACCATTCGTTAACCCAGATTCAGCTACTTTATATACTTTAACTATAACTGTTGATGATTTAGACTATACTGATGATGTTTTTATAGAAGTGGATGCTTGTAACTCAACCGAAATAAATTTATTAGACTTTAATGGTTATTTATCTGGAGCGTATATATTATTAAATTTACCAGATAACGTGAATAAACAAAAATTGATAATGAACTTGTTTAGCAATAATGGCCAAGCATATAACTTTTACCCTGAGCCAATAAGTAATAACACATATAAAGCCCGTGTTGACAAATTGCCCAAAGGTGTTTATTTTTTAAGAATTATTGATAAAAATTTTGAACAATACGTATTTAAGTTTCTAAAAACATAAGCGAAAATTTTACATACTACCCATTAATGCTTTGTTAACACGAATAATTAATTCATCCATATTTACAGGTTTTTTTACAAAATCTTCAGCCCCTAAAGTAAAGGCTACTTCTAATACTTCTCGTCTATCTAAAGCAGAAACAATTATTATAGGTAATTCAGTAGTAATTTCTCTAATTTCGGTTAATAGTTCAATACCACTTTTATAGGGCATCATAATGTCTGTAATAACTAAATCTATATCAGTTTCCGATTTGTTTAACACTTTTAAGCCCTCATCAGCATCTGTGGTAGTGTGGCAAGTAAAATTTTCTTTTTCTAAAAAAGTTTTCATCGCCTGTAAAATAATTATGTCGTCATCTACTATAAGTAAATTCATTTTGTTTAATTTATTTTTTATTTGTATATGTTTGCAATTCTATTAGCGCTAAGTTACAGTATTTTGTAACATCTTCAATTTGTTTGGGTATTTTATCTAATGCTTCTTTTCTTGCAGAATTATTTTCGATCTCTTTTATTATGGGTTTTAACAGCTCAACACCCATATAACCAATGGTAGATTTTAGCTTATGAGCTGTTTTAGTTAACTCCTCCCAATTTTCTTCGCATGCTTCTTTTTTTAAGTTTTCCAAATCAGTTGGGCAAGCATCGGTTATTGTTTTTATGTAAAAATTTAAGGTTTCTTCATCCCCAGCAGAAAGCTGTTTTAATTGATCTAAATTCACTAGTTTCTTATGTATTGCTCCATTTTGGGGTGTATTGTTACTTTTGTGAGTATGGTTTACATCAGCTAACTTTGGTTGGTCAATTTTATCTATTTTTTGTGTTACTTGTTTTTCATTCAGTATTTTATTTATCTTTTCTTTTAAATCCTGAACGTTAATAGGTTTACTAATAAAATCTTGCATACCTGCTTTAATACAATTTTTTACTTCTGCCGAAAAAGCGTGCGCAGAAAGCCCTAATATAGGTATCTCATTTTTAGGAGCGTTTAACTCGGTTCTAATTTTTTTTGTAGCACTTATACCATCTAATACTGGCATATTTATATCCATTAGCACTAATTGATAGTCGTTTCTTTCAATTTTTTCAAATGCCACTAATCCGTTTTCTGCAATATCAACACTAATATTTTTATACTCTCTTTCTAATATTTTTGTAGCTACAATTTGATTCATTTCATGATCTTCTACCAATAATAATCTTATTGGTGCTGTGTCATCAAATTTATTTTTTGTAGCTAAAGGTTTTTTTAATTTAATTTGTTTAGTTATTTTTGGTTCAGTTAAGGCTTCAATTGTTTTAAATTCTGCATTAAACATAAAATTTGATCCTTTACCAACTTCACTTTCTACTGAAAAACGACCATTTAAAAGTTCAACAATTTGTTTAGATATTGTTAAGCCTAAGCCTGTACCACCATACAATCTGGTGGTATCTTCACTAGCTTGTGTAAAACTTTGGAAAATAGTGGCCTGCTTTTCTTCGGGAATACCTATGCCAGAATCTTGTACCGAAAACTTAATATTTGCTTTGCCATTTTGTTCTTCTAATAAACTTACTTTTAGCGTAATTTCCCCTTCAAACGTATACTTTATTGCATTACTTAATAGGTTTAGCAAAACCTGGTTTAATCTTAATGGATCTCCTATTATTGTATCTGGCAATCTAGCATCTAATTGTTTGTATAGGCTAACTCCAGGCATTGTTTCGTGCTTAAAGGTTTGAAACAACTGTTCTATCAATTCTTGTATGTTGAACTCCTTTTCTTCTAATTCCATTTTGCCCGATTCTATTTTAGAGAAATCCAATATAGCATTTATTATTTTCATTAAATTTTCAGAAGAAGATTTCATTGATTTAAGATATTCATGTTGATCTTCATCTAATTCAGTACCTTGCAATAATTCAGTCATACCAATAACTACATTCATTGGGGTTCTAATTTCGTGGCTCATATTAGCCAAAAATTCGTTTTTCGTTTTTGAGGTAGCTTCTGCAATTTTAAGTTGTGCGCCTCTTTCTGCGAGCCTGTTTTGCTCCGTCATATCTCTAATAATGCCAAAATAACCTATTTCTTTGCCGTTCGCACCTTTCCACATATTTGCAGAAATAGAACACTCAATTTCTTTATTATTTTTATTAGTTAACACTACTTCATAATCTCTTACAGCGAAATTTTTAGATACCTCTTGTTCCAATCCTTTCCTATCTTGTTCATTTTTATATCTTTTTTTAGTAAACTCAGGGTCTGACAACACTTCTTCCATTGTAAAACCTAATAAATCACAAAAAGATTTATTACACACTTCAATGCTGCCATCCAATCTTGATGCATAAATGGCCTCACTAGTTTCATTAAAAATAATCTCGTACCGTTTTCTACTAGTGTCTAATTCATTTTTTGTCTCTTCGTATTCGGTAATATCTTGTATGGTACCTACCAGTTTACCTGCGCTAAATTGGCCAATATGTCTTACAAATATGATGTCACTACCAATTTTTATTTTATGCTCAATACTAAATTTTTCAGCACATTTAATTGCTTTGTTTAATACCTTTTTTATGTCATTTTTTTCTCTAATGATGCTACTTAAAAAAAAATTATAAGTTAAATCTTCATCTTCATTAAGGTTAAAAATTTTTTTTAGATTTTCGGAGGCATCTAATTTATTAGTTTCTACATCAATTTCATAGTTGCCCATATTTGCCAACACTTCAGCCTCTTTTAACCTCTGGGTTGATCTACTAACCTGCTTTAATAATTTATTTCGTTCTCTAGCATATAATATTGCTCTTGAAAGTGAGTCAATACCAAGTTTTTCTTTATTTAAAAAATCTTGCGCACCCATTTGAACTGCCCTTACGCCTAGGTTTTCATCAACATCACTTGTTAGCAATACAATTGACTGTTGTTTATATTCTTCAATTACTCGTTCTAAAGTCGCAATTCCATTACTGTCTGGCAAACCTAAATCAAGCAAAACCACATCAAATTGTTTGCTGCTAAGTTCTATTAAAGTTTGCTTTAAGGTTGTGGCGTGCGTAATACTTACTTTAAAATTAGCGGTAGCAGATAAATACACTTCAACAAGCTTGGCGTGTGCTAATTCATCTTCAACCAATAAAATTTTTATTTCAGTCACCTTTAAAAATTTAAAATTTACTTGGTAAGCATACTATTTCAGAATCCATCCAAAAATTTTTAATTGATCGAATAGTATTTACATAATCTTTTAAAGCAACAGGTTTTGATAAACAACAATTTGCCTGAAGCCGGTAAGAATTAATGATATCTTGTTTTAAATTAGAACTGCTAAATATCAAAACAGGTATTTCCATTGTATCTTCATTTGTTTTTAGTAAAGTTAATAATTGGTTTCCATCAAGTTCAAGCAACTTTACATCTAATATTATTAAATCCAAACTATTAACAATTTTGTCTTTAATTATTTTTTTTACATAGGCTTCTGCTTCAACACCGTTGTCAATTAATTTTAAATTATAATTTTCTTTTTTTGACTCATTAAATATGTTATTCATCAACTTTAAATCAATAACGTTAGAGTCAATAATTAAAATATTATATGTAAAAAATTTTTTGATTGCTAATTTAAATTTTTGTTTAACTGTATAAGTCTACTATAGAGGTACGTTTTCTAAAAACTGATGTTTCAAATTTTGGCAATTTTTTTTATATAAACTTAAATGTTACTTAATTTTTCAAAATATTGTTTCATTTTTGTTAAATGAATAGTATTAACCAGCTCAAAGATGTTATAAACGAGTATCTTTTAAAAAACCAGTATTCATCTGCTGTGAAACAACTAAATAAACCTATTGACTATACAATTGCTCAAAAGCCTAAAAGAATGAGGCCGCTTTTATGTTTTATGGCAGCTAACCTAAACAATAATGATTATTTGGAAGCATTACCAGTTGCAGCAGCGATAGAATATTTTCACAATTTTACATTGTTGCACGATGATATTATGGATAACGCCGATTTGAGAAGAAATAAGCCCACTGCTTTTAAGCAATTTGGTTTAAACAGTGCCATTTTATCGGGCGATTTTATGATGATTAACGCCTATCAATATTTAGAGGAGTTGCCCGATGCTGCGCAGCTAAAATGTTTTAAAGCGTTAAACTATGCAGCAGCTAAAGTTTGCGAAGGCCAACAGTTAGACATTAATTTTGAAACCACTACCGCTGTTAGTGAAAAAAAATACCTTGAAATGATTGCCTTTAAAACCGCTGCCTTAATTGCGGCAAGTTTAAAAATGGGTGCAATTGTAGCCAATTTACACCAAAACGATACAGAAAACCTGTACCAGTTTGGTTGGCAATTAGGCATTGCATTTCAACTGTTAGATGATGTTTTGGATGTGTATGGAGATACTAAAAAATTTGGCAAAAAATTAGCAGGCGATATTGTTCAAAACAAAAAAACCTACCTCTTAATAAAGGCCTTAGAACTTAGCCAACCTACCGATAAGGCAGAGCTACTAAATTGGTTTACTAAAAGTGATGCTAATGAAGCAGAAAAAATTGAAGCAGTAATTAAGCTCTATAATAAAGTAAACATTGAGGCTATAACAAGGCAAAAAGCAAAAGATTATACCGAGGCGGCCTTTAGCTATTTAAATAACATTTCGGCTAAGCTAAGTGGCATAAACTATATTAAAAATTATGCCAACCAATTGCTCAACCGACTAACTTAATTGGCTTTTTGTATAAATTTAAATAGGCTTTATATAGTAAAACAGCAATTATCATTAAAAAAATAAAATACACATAAAATGGTAGTTTTAAGTTTGCAGTAAACAAAGGCAAGGTAAAAAGTGCAATAAAAAATAAACGTGTTAATGCCGAACCAATTCTAAAAACGGCACTACTTCTTCCAATCATTTGATTTGGTATTTTTTTAAAAATATAAGTAATACGCATTATACGTGTACCAGCATTACACAAACCAATTATAAAAAAAGCGCAATAAAAAAACCAAAGTTGAGGATATAAATTGACCGCAAAAAATAGTAACCCAACCAAAACTGTCATTATAATTACCGCTATTACTGCATTAGTTTTAACAAATATTTTAGTAATAGTTATTCCTGCAAAAATGGCCCCAAAGGCAAACAAAACTTCCACTTTTGCATAAACATTTACCGGTTCATTTAAAATTTGATTAATATAATTAGGCAAAATATAATGAACGGCCACCAATATGCAAACAAAAATGCCATAAGAGGCAGTCCCAAACAAAAAAATGCTTTTGTGCTGCTTTAAATAATTAAAGCCAGTAGCTAACTGTTTAAGTATGGTGCCACCTTCTTTATACCGTTTTACTAAAGGTCGGTATCTAATAAAAAAAATAATTGAAGCTGCGCTTAAATAAGTACAAGCATCTAAAGCAAAAACCTGTTGCAAACTCCATTGTTTAATTTCAACCGAAAAAAAATGGGTATCGCCATTAATTAAAATTGTTGCCAGCGCACCCGATAAAACCGTAGTTAATTGCCCCTGTATTTCAATGTAAGAGTTAACCTTCCCATAATTTTTTGTCTCCGAAATTTCTTGAACAAATGCATAAAGATTAGGGTAATGAATATTGTAAACAAATATAGAAAACATAAACACCACCGAAGCCATTGCAAGGCTTACATTATTTAAATAAAAACCCAATAATGCCGCTAAACTTAAAATAAAACAGCCCGCCAAATTTTGATAAATAAACAAATGCTTTCTGTTAAACTTGTCAATTAAACCGCCAGCATACGTACCCCAAAATAGCGAAAAAAAGGTAATCACAAAATAAATAATGCCAAATAAAGTAGGCACCTTTAAGGTATTTATAATGTACCAAGGTATTGCAATCATTGTTAAACCTTGCGCCATACCCGAAATAGAGTTAGCTATAAAAAGTAAAATAATTGCGTTTTTGTTTTCCAAAGTTTAATAAAAGTTTACAAAGGTATTTTTAAATGGTACAATAGTTTCTATGCTAATACTTTATTTCTTCTTTTTTTTTTTAGAAGCGAAACATTTAGGCTTACACAAACTTCAGTCCTGCCATCCGCTAAATCTTTTTGCTCCGTAAAAACTACACAAAAAGGATACCGCTCCTGTCAGGGCTATTTTAATTACTTCAATCGGCTATATAAACTATGGCATTTGCTACCAAAAATATACCTTTGCCCAAGGTATGCACATCAATAGCCATAAATATATAAGCAAAGCAGCAGCTTTAAAAAAATTAGAAAGATATTGCATCTATCAAGATCGCTGCCAGCAAGAAGTAAAAAACAAATTGGCAAGCCTAAAAATATATGGTACCGATGCCGACCAAGTTTTAATAGAATTAATACAACACAACTTTGTAAATGAAGAGCGCTTTGCCAAAGCATTTGTAAGCGGAAAGTACAAACTAAAACGCTGGGGCAAAAAGCTAATAATTCAAAAATTAAAGCAAAAACAAATTTCTGAATTTTGCATAAATATTGGTTTAAAACAAATAAATGAGAACTTATACTTAGAAAATTTAAAATTTTTAATTCATAAAAAAATACCCACAATAAAAACCAGCAGCAACTATAAGCTTAAAAATAAATTAGCAAACTATATGGTGGGCAAAGGTTACGAGCAAGATTTGGTTTGGCAAACATTAAATGAACTATTATAATATTAAAATATAATTTTATGTGTTAATTGTTTTCAATACACTCAATTAGTTTTAAATGTACTTATTTTACTCAATTATAAGTCTTAACTTTGTAACTCTTTATTTTATCACATAGCAATACAATTTAGTGCAAGATTTGAAACTGTTTTCCAAAGGCCTACTCGTTTTATTAATACCCTTTGCTTTTATTTACTTCGCTACTACTTCAAACTTATTTTTAGACAATACCTTCATAAAACAATCTCTTATAGGAGGCCATATTGTTGAGGAAAATATTGGTTATGCAAATTTTGATTTTGGTGAATTATCCTCCTTCGAAGTAATACCAGATTTTTTGTTGGCCCAAAATGTAACCCACAAACCAATTACTAACCAGGCCTCACATTTAAGTGCTGCAACAACATTGCTGCCCACAAAAAGTATAGAAGAAAAAATTACCACCGAAACAATAGCCTCAAGCAGTTCAACAAAACAGTTGTTGAAAGATATTAGCACTTCCATATCAAATCAAAAACAACCTCAAGCAGCTAACAATAAAAAATTGGCTAAAAACGAATTTTTGGTAGAAAATATTGACCTAAATCGCTTTAAAATTGAAAGTGGTAAAATAAAAAAGAATCAATACATTGGCCAAATTTTGAATAAGCACAATGTAGATCATCAGCAAATTTTAAAAATATCTAAAAAAAGTAAAAAAGTACACGATGTTAGAGACATTAACTACGGCAAAAAATTTATGGTGTTGACCGACAAGTACGACGGAGATGATATAGCCGACATATTTATGTACGAACCTAACAACTACGATTATATTGTTTACGATTTAAGAGGAGAAACTGAAGTAAAAAAAGTAAAGCGAACCGTTACTACAAAATTAACTCAGGCAACCGGTGAAATAAAGTACAGCCTCTATCAAACAATGATGGATAACGATTTAAGTATTGATTTGGCACATCAATTAGCTGATGTATACGCCTGGACGGTTGATTTTCATCGGTTAAATAGTGGCGATAAATTTAAAGTTGTTTTTGAAGAAGAATATATTGGTGATAAAGTAGTAGGTGTCGGAAATATAATTTCTGCTTGGTTTCAACATGGAGATATGCCTCATTATAGTTTTCAATTTGAACAAAATAATTTATTAGATTATTATGATGAAGCCGGCCATAGTTTAAGAAAACAGTTTTTAAAAGCACCTTTAAAATATAATCGAATAAGTTCTCGCTTTACGCGCAAAAGATATCACCCTGTTTTAAAAAGAAATAGAGCCCATTTAGGTACTGATTATGCTGCGCCAGTAGGTACGCCAATACGCGCTGTAGGTGATGGCAAAGTAGTAGAATCCAGATACGCTAAGTATAACGGAAAATATGTTAAAATTAGGCATAATGGTATTTATTCAACCCAATACCTGCATATGTCAAAAATAGAATCGGGCATAAAAGTAGGTACTGAAATTAAACAAGGCGACATTATTGGTTATGTTGGCCAAACTGGTTTAGCTTCTGGCCCGCACCTATGTTTCCGTTTTTGGAAAAATGGCAAACAGGTTGATCCATTAAAACAAAAACTACCACCATCAAAACCTGTATCAGAAGAATTAATGGCGGAATATAACTTAGTTGTACAAAAGTGGAAGCCTATTATAGATGCAATTTCAGTTAATGGAGAAGCTACCGTAGCCGAAATTTTAACTGAAAAGCGAAATAGCGCTACGGTTAATTAAGTTTAAAAGGGGTAATTAATCTAAACTTGGGTATACTTACTTCAATAATGTCATTATCTAATATTTTTTCCATAAAATAAGTACCGCTCATACAGCCTATTTCTGTATTTAGTTGACAACCCGAAATATATTGGTAAGCGTGGTTTGGTTCAATTACTGGTTGTTTACCAACTACACCTTCTCCTTCAATTACGGTTATATTACCAAAACCATCTTGCACTTTCCATTCTCTTCTGAGCAATTTAACGGTGTTGTTACTTAAATTTTCAATAACAATTTTATAATTAAATAAAAACTCATTTTTAAGTGGTTTAGATATATTGTGGAGATAAAAAATTTCTGCACTAATCTTTATTCCATTAGTAATTAACGAAGTCATATCATAAAGGTAAGATATAATAGTGTTAAAAAGATAATGCTTAGGCTATTTACCTATCAAAATCTAATGTTACCGTAAAAATTGTACATAATTTAACTTGTTTATTGGGTTGGTTGACATTTAATACACCTAGTAATTACACTTTTTTTAAGTAGTGGGCCACTACGGCAAAATATTACTGAACGGCATACTATTTACTATCGTTAAAAAAGGGCTATAAAAAATGTTGTTTTTATTACGATGAAAATTATAAATTTCCCTCCGTTCAAATTTATTAATTTAGCCATTTTAATTTAACTATGGCGGAGAGTTCAAATTTTATTTCTTATAAAAAAACTACTTATAGTAACCAAGAAATGGCGCAGCGCAGTAACAACTATTTTAAATGGTTAAATGGGCGACGTAGTTTGCGTTCTTTCTCCGATAAACCGGTTGATCGTGAAGTAATTGAAAACATAATAAAGTGTGCATCTACCGCACCTTCTGGTGCGCATAAGCAACCCTGGACTTTTTGTGTAGTTGGAGATTCAACCATAAAAACAGCAATTAGGAAGGCCGCAGAAGAAGAGGAATATATTAGCTATAATGGCAGAATGACTGCGGAATGGTTAAAAGATTTACAGCCATTTAGAACAGATTGGAACAAACCATTTCTCGAAATTGCCCCGTGGTTAATTATTGTTTTTAAAAAAACTTATGATTTTGATGAAAAAGGCGAAAAGAGTAAAAACTATTATGTAAACGAGTCGGTAGGTATAGCAACTGGGTTTTTGTTAACTGCCATACATAATGCTGGTTTGGCAGCTTTAACACACACACCAAGCCCAATGAATTTTTTACAAAAAATATTGGAACGCCCCAAAAATGAAAAACCCTTTTTATTAATACCAGTTGGTTACCCAACCGATAATGCTACCGTGCCTAAATTGAAGCGAAAACCTTTAGATGATGTTGCTAAGTTTTATTGAAGGAGAAATATTTCTACGAATAAATACTGTTTCCATTTTAGCCCCGACAGCAGCGGATATCCTTTTTGTGAAATAAAATGGAACAAAAAGATAGCAGCGAATGGCGGGTAGTATATCTGCCACGAGCAAGTCTGTTTCGCTTCTAATTATTTAGATAATTAGCATTTGTAATGCGACATTAATAGTTTAATAAGCCCGCTTATTGCCCTTACCTTCCATAAAATTAATGAAAGCTTGATTAGCTACTTTGTTACCGCCTGGAGTAGGGTAGTTGCCCGTAAAATACCAATCGCCCAAATGCTTGGGGCAAGCTTGATGAAGATGCTCAATGCTTTGATAAATTACTTGAACTTCGGCCTTAATTTGTGGCGCTGTTACTAATTGGGCAATGGCTGCCGATATTTCATTGGTAGAAGCAGTTTCATACAATTGCTTTACCTTATTTGCTGGCTTTGCTTTCTTGTTTTCTTCAATACAGTCTTTGTAAATAGATGGTAACACATTGCTTTTACCTTGTTTTTCTAATAAATATAACACTGCTTTAAAGGCAATAAAATCTCCCATTTTCGACATATCAATACCATAACAATCTGGGTAACGAATTTGCGGAGCGGTTGACAAAACAATGATTTTTTTAGGCCGCAAGCGATCTAAATTAGAAATTATACTTTCTTTTAAAGTAGTGCCACGTACTATCGAATCATCAATAACTACTAAGGTGTCAACATCGTTTTTTACAATGCCATAAGTAACATCGTACACGTGTGCCACCATTTTATTACGGGTTTCGTCTTGCGCAATAAAGGTTCGTAGCTTGGCATCTTTTATGGCAATTTTATCAACACGTATTTTATTACTTAATATTTTTTTTACTTGTGTTTCATTTGTGGCATATACCAATTCATTAACCTTTCTTTCATCTATGCTATCTTCTAAACCATTTACTAACCCATAAAAAGCGGTTTCCGCAGTATTAGGTATAAAAGAGAAAACAGTCTCTTCTACATTGTAATTTACAGCTTTTAAAACCGATGGGGCCATCAAGTAGCCCAATTGTTTACGTTCGCGATAAATATCATAATCGTTTCCTCTCGAAAAATAAATACGCTCAAACGAACAGGCTTTGTTTACTGCTTTTGGTAAGATAGCGCGTTCCTCAACCAAGCCATTTTTTTTAATAATTAAGGCAGCGCCACGGGTTAACTCTTTAACCTCATTTAAATGCACATTAGCAGCCGTTTGTATTGCGGGCCGTTCCGATGCAGCCATTACAATTTCATCATCTTTATAATAATAGGCAGGTCTAATGCCGTTTGGGTCGCGCAGTATAAAAGCATCTCCGTGGCCAACAATACCACACATTACATATCCGCCATCAAAATCTCGTGCCGCTCTTTTTAAAAAATTATGTGGTTCTAAATTGTCAATAATTTTAGCAGTAATTTCTCTACTATCACAACCTTGGTCTTTAAATTTATTAAACAAAACCTGTACTTCTTCATCTAAAAAATGCCCAACTTTTTCTAACACCGTTACCGTATCCGATTCTTCTTTTGGGTGTTGACCCAAATCTACCAACTGATCAAACAACTCATTAGTATTAGTCATATTAAAGTTGCCCGCCATTATCAAATTACGAGTAATCCAGTTGTTTTTTCGTAAAAAAGGATGACAAAATTCAACCGCATTTTTGCCGTGTGTTCCATAGCGCAGATGCCCTAACAATACCTCACCAGTATACGATATGTTTTGTTTTAACCAAGTTCCATCGTTAAATTTTTTCTTTTTTACACCATTAAATTTTAGATGTATATCTTTAAATATTTTAGTAATGGCGCTTTGATTATCAGAACGTACCCGGTTAAAATATTTTTGTCCTGGGGGCATATTTAATTTCAAAGCAACCACACCGGCACCATCTTGTCCCCTGTTTTTTTGTTTTTCCATTAAAACATATAGCTTGTTAAGGCCATATAAAGGCGTGCCATATTTGTCAATGTAAAACTGAAGTGGTTTTAACAGCCGTATAAATGCTATGCCACACTCGTGCTTAATTTGATCACTCATATTATAAAACCAACTAAGCCGCTATTAGTAATTGAATCATTCCTTATCATTATTTTCTTTTTTTAAATGTTCAGCCGCCGCCTCAACCTGATTGTAAAATGCTTCACCATACTTTCTTAGCAAAGGCGCTTTTAAAAACTCGTAAACCGGCATTTTTAGTTTTTTGCCCAACACGCAGGCAGCACTACAAATATCCCATTCATAATAATTTACAGCATCAAAATCTTTGTACTCATCAATTCTAATTGGGTATAAGTGGCAGCTAATAGGTTTCGGCCAATCAACAATGCCGTCAATTTGCGCTTGTTGAATGCCACATAAAGCAATGTCATCTTTATAATGCAAAAATATACATGCCTTACCTTTCACCGTATTTAAATGCAGCTGCCCTTTTTCACTTTCGTAATAAAAGCCGTCTTCTTCAATTTTTTTTATGCCTGCCTCCGTTAAATATGGCTTCACCTTTTCATACAGCTGTTCCATTATCTTAATTTCTTCAGCAGTAACTTTTGCCCCTTCATCTCCATCAACACAACAGGCTCCTTTACAGGCACTTAAATTGCAAACAAATTCTTCTTCTAATACAGCGCGACTCACCAAAACATCGTCAATTAAAACCATAGCATAAAGGTATATTAACTTATTTAATTAACAATACATTATCTTTACAAAATGCAAAACTTTGTAAACTCGCACATCAAAATTTTAGAAGCGAAACCGTACATCACGCAAAAATTTGTGGTCCCGCTTTCCGCTCAAATCCCATTTTGCCTATCAAGCTTTGGCTGTTTAATTAACAAAGGGAAAGCTTTGCAAAATGGGATAACCGCTCCAATCGGGGCTAATTTAAAAGCCTCGCTCCCCCGCATTAATTTTGCTAATAATAAAACCATTTTATCAATAAAATTATTTATTGGCATAGTAACCCTTCTTATTGCAACAACCATAAAAGCCCAAAGTGTTGATACTGTTTTTACAACCAACAATAGTGGCATAAGCTACAATATTGTAAATGCTATAAATGTAGATGCAAACAATCGGCTATTTATAGGCACCGAGTATGGCCTTACCATTTACGAAAACAATACTTGGCAAATTTTAAGAGCAGAAGAAACCCTTTTGCCAGAAAACTCAATTAGAACAATTTATAAGGATACCCAAAACCAAATGTGGTTGGGCGGTTTCCGTAACACACCAAGCATTTTTAATAATAATAAATTGGAGTTATTTACTTTAGCTCCCGAACTATCTAACCACATAAAAGATTTTATTGAAGTAGAACAGAACGGCGAAACAATATTCTATTTCGCAACAGAAAGTGGTTTGGGTATTTACAATTTAGCAAATCAAACCTGGCAAGTTTTAAACTTAACATCAGCTTATATTGAGTCGCCAAACTTTACTTCTTTGGCCTACAATAATAATATTGGGCTTTGTGCAGGCACGCTAAATGGAGGCTTGGTTATTGTTAGAAATAACGGCCAAGTAGAAACTTATTTTGGTGAAGGCCTAATACCCGATAATACAATTTTAGATGTAGCCATTGATGAAAACAATTTAATTTGGTTAGCATCGCCTGCAGGTGGTTTAATTACTTTTAACGGCACCAGTTTTGAAAGTATAACACCATTCAACTCTAACATCCATTCTGAGTTTATAAGCTGTTTATGGGTAAAGAATGGTAAAGATGTTTGGTTTGGCACTAATTCAAAAGGCTTGGGGCATTTAAAAGATGGAGAATTTACCCATTACAACACGTATAACTCCATATTACTAAGTGATAAAATTAACGATTTGTTTTTGCAAAAAGATTCAATTATGTGGGCAGCTACTGATGTTGGTTTGGCTAAACTATGTGTTTTTGATAAAATACTTACTGCATCAACCTTTTCAAAAGTTGATGATTTAATATACCCCAATCCTGCATCTTCTAAAATTTATATTAAACATCAATTTTATAATGAAGTGCATATATATAACAGTTATGGAGCAATTGTATATCAATCCAACAAATCGGTTCAACAAATTGCAGTAAATCATTTTGATGCCGGAATATATTACGTTGCCATAAAATTTAATAACATAATTTCAGTTAATAAATTAAGCATCTTATAAAAAAAAATTTATATTTATACAAAATGAAGATTACCTTGTTTACAATTTTAATTACAATGGTTAGTATTAACCTATTTGGTCAAGCAAACGGGGTGCTTTATAATTTATATTTAAAAAGCATCTACAATAATAACACACCAACAATTACTTGTAACGAATTACATAATAATTACGAAAACCACACCGTAATTGACACCCGTAGTATCGAAGAATATAATATTAGTCATCTTAAAAATGCTATATTTTTAAATTTTGATAACTATACTACCCAAAATTTAAGTAAAATACCAGCTGATAAGCCAATAGTTTTTTATTGTTCGGTGGGTTGGCGTAGCCAAAAAGTTACGGAATATTTTATGGCTAATGGTTTTACTACGGTAAAAAATTTATACGGTGGTATTTTTGATTGGAGTAACAAAACATTACCATTATATAATAAAAATTTACCAACAGATAGTGTCCATGTTTTTTCGAAAAAGTGGGGCTATTGGCTAAAAAATGGTCATAAAGTTTATTAATTAAAATAATAACAACTTATGGTAAAAGATGCACTTTGGTATTTACAAAATATTGATTTTTTTAAAGATATTGATAGTGACGCGCTTGAGAAGATTAAGAAAAAAACCTCCATGAAAAACTACAAAAAAAATAGTTTCGTTTACTTTCCAGACGATACCCCAAACCACGTTTTTTTTGTAAAAATGGGCCGTATAAAAATAGGTACTTATGCACCAGACGGCCGCGAAGTAATAAAAACTATTTTAGAAAATGGGGAGGTATTTGGAGAGCAATTTCTGTTGGATAATACAAAAATGAAGAACTATGCGCAAGCAATGCAAAGTTCTTGTTTGTTGGTAATTGAGCGCGAGGAGTTTCAAAAAATTATGGAACAAAACAGCTTTGTTGCGTTGCGTATGGCCAAAATTTTTGGCCGACGGTTGCAAAAATTAGAAAAAAAATTTGAAAACCTAATTTTTAAAGATGCTCGAAGCCGTATTATTGATTTTATAAAAGAAATGGCTAACGAAAATGGTAAAGTTGTTGGCTATGAAACGTTGATAATGCATTCGATGACGCATTTAGATATTGCCCGAATTACTGCAACATCTCGCCAAACGGTTACTACGGTTTTAAATGAGTTGCGGGAAGACAATCAAATATATTTTGACCGTAAACGTATTTTAGTCAGAGACTTAACTTCACTTTCCTAGCAATCGCCTAAATTTTGTCGTTTAACTGACTTGAATGTTAACTAATTTGGCTTTATTTAGCACAAAAATTATGGAAGAAACGTATTACAATACTAAAGACTTAAAAAAGTTTAACAACATAAAAGAACATAGCCCCAAATTGGCAGATAAATTTTTTAGCTGGTATGGTGCTGTTTTTGAAGAAGGCGCACTTACCGCCCGTGAAAAATCGTTGATTGCTTTGGCTGTTTCGCATGCTATTCAATGTCCATATTGTATTGATGCTTACACAGTTGATAGTTTAGAAAAAGGGGCCGACGAAGAACAAATGATGGAAGCCATACACGTGGCAGGAGCAATTAAAGGCGGTGCATCTTTAGTACACGGCGTGCAAATGATGAACAGAGCCAAACAAATTTCTATGTAGTTTTTTATGAAAGCAGCAAAAAAATCGTTGTTGGCCAAAGGTGGCCAACTGGCAGATACTTTTATTCAGTTAAAAGTACTAAATGGCTTGGCACAAAATACTTCTAAATTTGAACCATTTGAAGATAAGTTAAAACAAATTGGCTTATTTCCTCTAAAACCTACTAACATTGAAATTTTTCAAATTAATGTAGGCAAAATGTGTAATCAGGTTTGTAAACATTGCCATGTTGATGCAGGGCCCGATCGCAAAGAAATAATGACGCAGGAAACCATGCAACTTTGTTTAGACATTTTAAAAAATACACCCATTAAAACGGTTGATTTAACGGGTGGCGCACCCGAAATGAACCCCAACTTTAGGTGGTTTGTAAAAGAAATAAAAGCATTGGGTAAACATATTATTGACCGTTGTAATTTAACCATTATAAACGCCAACCCCAAATATAATGACTTGCCCGAATTTTTTAAAGCACACAAAGTTGAAGTAGTTTCTTCTTTACCTTACTATAGTGCTGGCAAAACCGATAGTCAACGGGGCGATGGTGTTTTTGAAAGCTCAATTAAAGCCTTACAACAATTAAATAAAGTTGGTTATGGCCAAGAAGGTAGCGGGCTAATTTTAAACTTAGTATTTAACCCGTCTGGTGCTTTTTTACCCGCCGACCAGCAAATGCTAAAGCAGCAATTTAAAACACAATTGTTTAATAAATACCAAATTCAGTTTAACGATTTATTTGCTATTACCAATTTGCCAGTCAGTCGCTTTTTAGATTATTTGGTAAGCTCTGGCAACTATGATGCTTACATGGAAAAGTTGGTGAACGCTTTTAACCCCTCTGCCGCACAAGGTGTAATGTGTCGCAACACTATTTCTGTAGGTTGGGATGGCTTTTTGTACGATTGTGATTTTAACCAAATGTTAGATTTAAATATTAAAAACGGACCAGCTGCGCACTTAAGTAACTTTAATTTAGAACAGCTTAAAAATAGATCTATTATTATTAATCAACATTGTTATGGTTGCACAGCCGGTGCAGGATCGAGTTGTGGAGGAGTAACGGCTTAAATAATTTAAATGGTTATTAAGGATTTTTTTTTAATTGTGTTATCATTATTTTGTAAATACGACAGGGCGCAGTTGGAAAAATAGCCTCGACAGAAGTGGTTATACCATTTTGTTTTGGCTTTTGAAGCGTTGGCAAAATGGTATTTGAACGGATGGCGAGACCAAAATTTGTGCGAGAGGCAACCATTTCGCTTCTAAAATTGCAACAATAGTAAATGTTATTTTATGTTTACAAAATTTCAAACATATAATTACTATACCTATCATTTTATGGTATTGTTTAATTTCTATTTCCATATATTGTAGTGCAATTGTTAGATTAATATTATGAAAAACAATAAACTATTATTTTGGTCGGTAACTGTTGGGCTTGCAGGCTTTCTATTTGGCTTTGATACGGTAGTAATTTCAGGCGCAAACCAACCTACTAAAGAATTATGGGATACTTCTCCGCTATTTCACGGCACTTTTATTATGAGCATGGCATTATGGGGAACGGTTTTAGGTTCACTTGTTGGAGGTTACCCAACAGATAAATTGGGTAGAAAAAAAACCTTGTTTTGGATTGGAATTTTATTTTTGGTTTCGGCAATAGGCTCCGCCTTAGCAGCTAACCCTTTTATATTTTCTTTTTTTAGATTTATTGGTGGTATTGGCGTAGGAGCTTCATCAGTTGCTGCACCAACTTACATTGCCGAAATTTCTTCAAAAGATAGAAGAGGGAGGTTAGTGGCCTTGTACCAATTTGGTATTGTGTTGGGCATATTTGTAGCCTTTTTTTCCAACTACTTATTACAGGGTGTGGGTGGTGCAGCCGATTGGCGGTACATGTTAGGGGCAGAGGCAATACCAGCTGCTTTATATTGTATAATGATTTTTGGCGTGCCAAACAGCCCACGTTGGTTAGCGGTAAAGCGCAATGATAAAGAAGGCGCATTAGCAGTATTAAAACAAATTTATACCGATAGCGAAGCCAATAAAGTTTTGAATGATATTGTAGCTGAAACAAAAGCAGCTGCACAAAAAGTAAGTATTGGAATCTTCTCTAAAAAATATGGAATACCACTAACTTTGGCATTTTTCATCTCATTTTTTAATCAACTATCGGGCATCAATTTTTTATTGTATTATGCGCCCGAAATTTTAGAAAAAGCAGGTTTAGCAGCAAAAGAATCTTTAGGTAGTAGTATTTGGATTGGTGGCACTAATTTAATTTTTACCATAGTAGGTATGCTATTGATTGATAAATTGGGAAGAAAAACCTTACTGATTGCCGGTTCTATATTTTACATTATTGGTTTAGCAGGCGCAGCTTGGGCTTTTTATACAGGGGCAACAGCGGGCTTGCTATTGGCTTTTATAATAATTTTTATTATGGCGCACGCCATTGGCCAAGGCGCAGTTATTTGGGTATTTATATCAGAAATATTTCCGAACGAAGTACGCGCTTTTGGGCAAAGTTGGGGTACTGGTATTCATTGGGTTTTTGCCGCTATTATTACCTTAGTCACTCCTTTATTTTTAGATGCTAAAAATGGTATTTTTGGCGACAACCCTTGGCCCATTTTCGCATTTTTTGCTTTTATGATGTGCTTACAATTAGTTTGGGTGTTAACCTCTGTACCCGAAACCAAAGGTATTTCGCTGGAAGATTTAGAGAAGAAGTTGATACGGTAGATGAAGTGAAAATTGGCAATGCAAAACTTGGGCTTTTTCACACCTATTTTGAGAAGCCTTGTATTTATTTATATTTAAAAACCTAAATTGAAAAGGCTTTAAGAAGGTAACTTTACAATTTTACATAAATACTTTAAAGTAAACAGATAGGCATAAAATTACTTCACTTTTATTTCCTATTTTCTCCTATCTTTGTAAATAAATAAATTAAAATGAATCTTTTACCGCTAACCTTTTTATTAACCTTTACTTTAATTGGCTTAGCTATTGCTGGTATTTCTATAAAATCTTTTTTTATAAAGGGCGGGCAGTTTAATGGCAGTTGTGCGCAAAACAACCCATTGTTGAAAAATGAAATAGGGGAGTGTAGCTTATGCGGTAAAGTACCCGGTGGGGATTGTGAAGAACCACTATCTAGTAAAACTTCTTTGCCACATGTTTAATTTTCATTTTTTTAATTTTATTGCTATTTTTTAATAGTGAGTGTATTCACTTGCAAAAATTTTAACGGAGAATAGTGCTTCTAAATTAGCCCTGATTGTAGCGGAAATCCTTTTTGTGGAGTTTGACGGAACAAAAAGATTGGAACGTAAAGCAGGACGGGTTTGTCCATAACACTCAAAACTTTCGCTTCAAAAAAATAAACAAAACTTTAAAATTTTTATTGTTTTGATGATGTTGTAAAATAAGTTGAAACAATTATGCTAAGCTTCGCCCAACAATTCGGCTAGCTTGTTTTCTAAAGCTGCACCACGTAAATTTTTGGCTACTATGCGGCCATTTGCATCTATTAAAAAAGTTTGTGGTATCGATTTTACACCGTACAATGCCGAAGCGGAAGATTTCCAACCTTTTAAATCGCTTACGTGATAATCCCATTTTAAATTATCGTCGGCAATTGCTTTTTCCCATTTTACTTTACCTTTGCCATCGCCTCTATCTTGATCTAACGAAACAGAAAATACAGTAAAACCTTTTGTTTTATATTTGTCGTAAGCTCTTACAACGTTCGGATTTTCTTTTCTACAAGGGCGACACCAACTTGCCCAAAAATCTAACAACACAACTTGGCCTTTCAAATCATCTAACGACATTTCTTGCCCATTTGGGCTTGGTAATTTAATGTTAGGAGCAGCTTTACCAACACCAACTGCTGAAAGTGCTTTGGCAGATTTCATTTTATTTTGAATGTCGGTTGCAAACGATGAACCTGGCATTTCTTTATTTATTTGCTGAGAAAATTTGGTGAAAGTTTCTGGTGCATCTTCTGGCTTTAATTGGTTAATAACCAAGTAGCTCAACAAGGTGTTTTTGGAGGTATCTACCACTTGTTTTAAATAAGGTAAGGTGGCTTCTTGTCGCAATAACTTACCATATACTTCTTGCCAAGAATTGTTAGCAGGCGAACCTTTTACCGTGTATTGTACTGGCGAACGCGGACTTTTAGGATAGTCGAGCGTTAAATTAATTGCATCATTATTATTTAATATAATAAATACTTTACCAACACCAGCTCTAAACTGCGCAATAATGGGTTCATTAATTTTACCACGCATTTCAAAAGTACCATCAGCGGCAATTGTAGCGGTGTCAATAACACCGTTTCGGCCTTTTTTTAAATCATCTAAAAATACCTTTGTTTTTACAGGGGCGTTGGTAATTGTGCCTCTAATTACATATCCATCGGCAGGTTTATCGGCAGTTGTATTGCCTGTTTTATCACTTACGCAAGCGCCTAAAAAAAATAAGCTACTCAAAATTATAATTGTAAATGTGTTATTCCACATAGTTTTTATTCGTTTAATTTCTGTATAAGTATTTGGTTAACTAATTTAGGATCAGCAGTTTTTACTGTTTTCATAACTGAACCTACAAACAAACCGAGCAAGCCTTTTCTACCATTTTTATATGCAGTAACTTTATCGGGCATCGCTTTTAATATCTGCTCAATAATAGCATTTAGGTTTCCGGTATTGGTATCTTTCTGCAAATTTAATGAATTTATTGCAGAACTGATACTATCAAAATTACTTGCTAAAAAGGCGGGTAATAATGTGTTACTGGCCAAGCTAAAACTCAACTCATTTTGCGCTACTTTTTTTATAAGGCTGGCTAAATTTTTTGGTTTGAGTTTTAACTCATTAAAGGCAATATTATTATCGTTTTGATAACTTTTTATTGGCCCATTTAACCAATTGGCTATTGCTTTATTATCATCATTAAGTTTAGCGGTGGCCAAAAAATAGTCAAATGTAGGTTTTTCGGCACTTATTAGGCCTGCATTGTACTCATTTAGTTCGTATTTTTCCATCAACAAAGCTTTGGCATCTTGTGGAAGTATTGTTAAGCTTTCCTTAATTTCGGCTAACCAATCGTTACTAATTTCAATGGGTGCTAAATCTGGCTCTGGAAAATAACGATAATCGAAGGCCATTTCTTTTTCTCGCTGGGCAAATGTTTTATTAGCCTTGGCGTCAAAACCTTTCGTTTGTTGGGTAATGTCTTCCCCGTTTTCATAGGCGTTCATTTGTATTTCAGCCTCGTATTCAATAGCTTTTTTTATGTTTTTTAATGAATTGAGGTTTTTTATTTCAACCCTGTTGTTCAATACCTTACTACCTTTTTGGCGCACCGAAATATTGGCATCACAACGCAAGCTACCTTCTTGCATATTACCATCACTTACGCCAATATACTGAGCAGTTTGGCGAATTAAGGCGACAAAATTTTTAGCAGTTTCTGCATTATTAATATCTGGTTCGGTAACTAATTCTAACAAAGGTGTGCCAGCACGGTTTAAATCAATAGCACTATCGTTAGCAAATAAATCGTGGGTGCTTTTGCCTGCATCTTCCTCAATGTGTATGCGGTTTATGCGTATTTTTTCTTCATTTAATATTATCAAACCAGCTTTACAAATCGGTTCATTATCTTGTGTGGTTTGAAAGCCTTTAGGTAAATCGGGATAAAAATAATTTTTACGATCGAAGTAGCAATTTTGATTAATAATGCAGTTGGTAGCCAAACCCATTTTAATGGCCATTTCAATTGCCTTTTTGTTTACTTTGGGTAAAACCCCAGGATAGCCCAAAGTAATATAGCTTACATTTACGTTTGGCTTATGAGTAAATTTATTAACATCTGGCGCAAATAATTTGCTGTTGGTTTTAAGTTGAATATGTATTTCTAAACCAACTACAATTTCATATTTATCTGTTAAACTCATTGCTTTTGCTATGCTAAGGTTTTTTTTAAGATGCAAAAGTAAGACTAAAATTGGGGATTGGGAAAGTAATGATGACATCTTTTAGTAAGTTTTAGTAAAGTGGTCTTTACTTTTTCTATTATAGTTATAAACTATATTATGTGCCTTGCCATTTATTTTTTGGTGCGAAAGTTTCATCTATTGTGCTATTCGCAAGCTGTTTTACAGATACTAGAATTTTGAAACTGAAAAAAACTTAGTCTTTTACCAACCATTGCCTATTATGAAACGCTATACAGATATAAAGGGTAGGATGAACTTTAAAAAATTGTTAACTGGTTTAAAAAAAGGAGATGCAATAGCAGAGCGGCAGTTATATGCGCTGTTGTATGAGCAGCTGTTTAAAGTTCCATTGGCTTATTGTAAAGATAAAGATGAGGCTACCTTGGTATTTAACCAATCGATGTTATACATTTTTAATAACATAAAAGCATTTTGTAAGCAAACCGATTTAATAAAATGGGCGCATTATATAATAAAAAACGATTGTATTGATCAAATAAGAAAAAACACGGTTTATAATAACAAGCTAAGTATTATAGGTTTACCCGAAAAACCTTGGATGGATAATGAGGCCATTTCAAATTTAGAAATGACGGACTTATTAAACTGCGTTCAACAATTAGAAAACGCTTTTCGCTTGTGCTTTGTGTTGTTTGAATTAGAAGGATTTACTCATAAAGAAATAGCTCAACAGCTTAACATTAACCAAAATACATCTAAATGGTATTTAGCAGAAGCAAAGAAAAAGTTAAGGAAATTAATTGAAGCTAAGGGCATTTTTTATTACACTAAAACAAAGTTAAATTTTTAAGGCTATGGAATTAAAAGATAGATTTAAACAGCATAAAACAAATTTCGATCCTGCTGCCTGGCAAAATTTTGAGCAGCTTAGAAAACAAAATTCCTCACAAAACAAAAATAGAAAAAGCATGAATGGAACAAACGTAATATCCCTTATTGGTGTAATTATGCTGGTTACCTTTATTTCAATAACTGGTACCGTATTTTATTTAGCACCCAATAATGAAAGCGATTTAACTATTACCGACAAGTATTTAAATACTGAAGCTAATAATATTGTTTCAAAAGAAGATAAAAACAGCGTTGCTAACAATGAAAATTTAACGGTAGAAAAGAATCAAGATTTTTTAACCATCTTACCAAAAAAAGAAATAAATAACGAGCAACAACAAAATGTTAAAGTTACTAAAGGAGTGGTTTTAGATGGCAATAAACCAAATAACAACAAATCTGCATCTAAACTAAAAAATGAAAGTTGGGCTAATAGTAAGAATGGTAAAGCAAAAATTAATAATAGTATTGTTTTAAATGATGCTCAAAATACTACAACAGAAATAAATATTTCGGCAAACCCAGTTCAACCAAATACTAAGTTTATAAGTAGTAATAAAGTTAGTAATAGTGCTATTAAGACAAATATATTTACCAATGAAATTATACCTTCAGAAACCAATACGCTTAATGTAAGGAATGAAGTATTTAATCAAAATAAAGTAGCCGCTATTACAAATGAAGAAACCGAACTGTCAGCAAAACTAAAAGGTAGCGAGTTAATTAAAGCTTCTACTAAAAATAATAATCTTATTAATGCAATTAGCTTTAAAAAACTAAATAAACCTGCAATTTTAGAGGAAGAATTGAATAACACATTAACCCCTTTACCCATAATTACGACTAAACTATCAACCAAAAACTTGTCATTAGCAAAAATACAGCAATTAATTGAAGTGCCAACTAAAATATACAAGAACACACTAAAATTAAATATTAATTACATTCCTGATTTTTATGTGTACAGTAGTATACCTAATGCAAACCCAGTAAAAATAAGAGGCTATTTTGTTGATTTAGATTATCGTAGAAGATTAAACAAACTGCTTTCAGTGGGTATTGGTTTGGGGTATTCTTATGGCAGAGATAGAAACAACCCTCAGTTAGATACTTTAGATTATGTTAGAAATGCACACGCTCATTTACGAGTACAGCTATTCTTTTTAAATAACCCTAACAATCGGTTTTTTGTAAAAGGTGGTACTGGTTTGTCTTATACGGGGCGTTTGCTTTCTTATAATATTGATGAATTGGCAAGAGGCTTTAGAGAAAACAAATTTTATTATATGGGCTTTACACTTGAAGTAGCTTACGAAAGAAATATAACACCGCAGCTTTATATTGGTATGCAAGTTGGCCTAAGTTCTGGTAACGATGGTTTTGCTTACCCCGGCGTTTCGGTTGGCTATAACTTTTAAACAAAAAATTCGCTTACAAAATTTTTCATTCTTTAAAAATTAATTTTATGCATAAATTTAAGATACTTTTTTTTATAATTTCACTTATTTTTATTGTTGAGCAAACTATGGCCCAACAAACAACAACCCATAAAAACTATGCAACGGTAAACATTAGCTATGCTTTTTTTGGTTCTGGAGATTTAAACGGTACTGCTATCGGATTAGATTATACTCGTATGGCCAGTAAAAAATTTGGCATACACTTTAGTTATATAACTGCAGATGGCAGCAGTCCCGAATTTACAGAACAGTATGAAAGAGATAAATTAGGCAATATTGAATTAGGTGGAGATGCTGGTCATGCTGTTGCTATAGCTTTATATAAGATGCTAAACTTAGGTTTGGCATATAAAGTAAGCGACGAAACAGATAAAAACATATTGTTTGCGGCAGTAGGATTAAATTACAAAAGGATAAAGGATAATTATCCATCCAACGTAGGCCGTATTAATGGGCAAGAAGAAGTTGGTATTTTAAGCTATAAATTTGTTAGCTTAAATGAAATTGGCTTTTTTATTAGCTTAAAATACTTACACTTTATTAATGAGCATTTAACTATTGGTTTTCACGCTATTGCACAACCAATTGGCAATACGGTAAACAATGTAGGGATAACTTTGGGCAGCCGTTTTTAAGTATAATGAAATGAATGGAGCATAAAATGACCTCTTTTTTAACAATAACTGATTACCGAAATCTCCACGACCCACTATCGCACCCATAATAGCCCTGACAGCAACGGAAAGCCCACAGCTGCAGCTTGGCCTTTTTGAAGCGCAGCAGGCGAGCACTTTTAGTGAATGGCAGGAGTACCCTTTGTGCGAACCGTTCTCTTTCGCTCCAAAACAGTTTAAGTTTATTTATTTATTAGCTGCATTTTATATTGTATTAATTCGGCCTTACTTACTTATTATCAATTAATGAAATAATTAACCCAATAATAGCTGCGCTTTTAATACCTAATTACTACCTTTGCATCAAAATTTTCAAGGTTACTTAAACTTTAGAATGAGCAATACATTTAAGCTGAAAAAAGGCTTTGATATTAAACTTATCGGTACTCCCGAACACAAATATGTTGAAAACTTCAAGTCAAGCACTTTTGCGGTAAAGCCACCTAATTATATTGGTATTAAGCCCATACCAAAGTTAACGGTAGCTATTGGCGATGAAGTAATTGCCGGAGATCAAATATTTTTTGATAAATCAAACCCCGATATGGCCTTTTGTTCGCCTGTAAGTGGTGAAGTGGTAGAGATTAGACGTGGCGCAAAACGCGCCATTACCGAGGTGGTTATATTGGCCGATGATGAAATTAAATTTAAAAATTTTGGGGCAGAACATCCAGATAGGATTTCGGAAGAAAGTATTGTAGCTAAGATGTTGCAATCGGGTTGTTGGCCATTAATTCGTCAGCGGCCATTTAATATTATAGCCGACCCAACAATAAAGCCAAGAGATATTTTTATTTCTTGTTTTGATACTAATCCGTTGGCACCAGATTTGGAGTTTACTTTGCGTGATGATATAGAATATTTTCAAACTGGTATTGATGTGTTGGATAAGCTGACAGAGGGTAATGTTTATTTAGGCTTAAATGGTAAGCTACAGCGCAGTATTTTTTCTGGTGTAAAAAAGGCAAAATTAAATAGCTTTACAGGCCCACATCCTGCTGGTAATGTTGGTGTACAAATACACCACATTAATCCAATAAATAAAGGTGATATTGTTTGGACAGTTCATCCGTATGATGTTGTGGCGATTGGTCGTTTGTTTCAAAAAGGAATTTACGATACCAGCCGTATGTTTACAATTGGCGGGCCTCCGGTTGATTATCCGGCCAATTTTAAATCATATTTAGGTACTGGTATTAATTATGCTTTAGAAAATAATTTGAAAACCGATAATGTACGAGTAATAGGTGGGTCTCCACTATCGGGCGAACAATTAGCCTCGGGAGAACACTTAGGAGCTTTTGATTATCAAATTTCTGTATTAGAAGAAGGCGATTTTAGTGAGCTATTTGGTTGGATATTACCAAGTTATAGCCGGCCAAGTATTTCGCCCACTTTGCCAGCCGTCGAACTAACATCAAAAGTACCTTTTGTTAAAAAGGTAGAGGCCTTTAATGCCAACACCAATACGCACGGCGAAAAGCGTGCTTTTGTAATGAGTGGCCAATACGAAAAAGTATTACCAATGGATATTTTACCAGTTCAATTACTAAAAGCTATTTTAAGTAATGATTTTGATTTGATGGAAGGCTTAGGCATATACGAATTGGTAGAAGAAGATTTGGCACTTTGCGAGTTTGTTTGTACTTCAAAATTTGATGTGCAAGATACCCTTCGGGAAGGTTTAAATATAGTAAGAGAGCAAGGCTAAAGAAATCATCTTATAAAATAATTAAAAAAGATATAACTACACAAATTAGATGCGAAAAGCTAATTTTTTAAGAGAACAGGTCGACAAATTGAAACCCTATGTTGAAAACAATAAGCTGTTGCATACAGTTTTTGATGGTTTCGACACATTTTTATTTGCACCTTCAGAAACTACAGAATCTCGCACACATATTAAAGATGGCATTGATTTAAAAAGAACAATGGTATATGTGGTGTTAGCTATGGTTTTGTGTGCCTTACACGGTGTTTTTAATGTTGGTCATCAACATTACAACTCGCTGGGTTTATACCCTAATTTAACTGATGGTATTTTGTGGAAAGCCTTATATGGTATTTTACAATTTATACCAGCCTTTGTGGTAGTGCATTTGGTAGGTTTGGGTATCGAATTTATTTTTGCTGCCAGAAAAGGCCATCCAATTGAAGAAGGCTTTTTGGTATCGGGTTTTTTAATACCATTAATAATGCCACCAGATTTACCCTTGTGGATGTTAGCTGTTTCAGTTGCATTTGCGGTAATTATAGCAAAAGAAGCTTTTGGTGGTACGGGTATGAATATTTTAAACATTGCCTTAACAGCAAGGGTTTTTGTGTTTTTTGCACACCCTACTTTTATGTCGGGTGATGAGTGTTGGGTTTCGCAAGATTATAACTTATTACATACTTTAGCCGGTGTTAAAGCACATACTTTAGGTATGTTAGGTTTAGATAGCGTGCCATTTGAAGGCGGTTGGAAATCATTAATAGTAGATGGCTTTACCGGAGCAACACCGCTTGGCTTAGCTGCCAAAGGTGGCTGGGAATCTGTAATGCAGCATTATACCGTAAAAGATATGATATTGGGCTTCATTCCAGGTTCGGTAGGCGAAATGAATAAAATTGTAATTATTATTGGTGCATTATTTTTAGCGCTTTCAAAAATTGCAAGTTGGAGAATTATGGTAGGAATGATATTAGGCACAATTGTGATGGGTTTGTTAATCAATTTAATTGGCGGGCAATATCAAGATAACTTATTTTTGCAAGTGCCATGGTATTACCATTTAATTATGGGTAGTTTTTTATTCTCTATGGCTTTTATGGCTACCGACCCAGTTACTGGTGCACAAACAGATGCAGGTAAATGGATTTATGGTTTTTTAATTGGTTTTTGTGGCATCATTATAAGAGTGTTAAATCCAGCCTATCCAGAAGGTTGGATGTTAGCCATCCTTTTATTAAACGTATTTGCCCCATTAATAGATCATGTAATTGTTAATAGAAACATAAAAAGGAGGTTAGCTCGTGTCAGACAATCTTAAAACAATAATATACGCAGGCGTTATGACTTTAATAGTAGCCTTAGTATTAGCTACCATGACTTCGGTTTTACGACCCATACAAAAGGTAGAAGAAGACCGCGATAAAAAAGTAAGTATTTTAGCTGCCGTTGAATTTAATGAAGGAATGGATGCTGATAAAGAGTACGAACAACGCATACAAGAAGTAGTAGTTAATGCCGAAGGTGAAAAAGTAGAAAATACAAAAGCTTTTGATATTGATTTGTATAAAGAAGGTAAAAAACCGATTGAAGAACGTGCATATCCTCTATACATTTATACGGCTGATACCGAAAAGAAAAAATACATTGTGCCAATGAATGGAATGGGCCTTTGGGATCAGATTGGAGGCTTTTTAGCGTTAAATGGTGATTTTAACACCATTGATGGAGTCATCTTTAACCACGTTGGAGAAACACCAGGTTTAGGCGCAGAAATTACAGAAATATGGTTTCAAAAACAGTTTAAAGATAAAAAATTAAAAAATACAAGTGGTACTTATGTTTTTGATGTAAAAAAAGGAACAGGCAACTCTTTAGATGAATACTCTGTTGATGGCATCACCGGTTCTACAATTACTGGCGATGGTTTAGAAGCCATGATGAAAGAAGACCTAGGTGGCTACGAATCTTATTTTAAGAAATTAGTAAATCAAGAATTGATTGAAAGCGGCTCGGGCAACAAGGTTACCTTTGATAGAGACATTTTACAGGCCGCAAAAGATTTTTTTGGATTGGGTAAAAAACGCTTAGAGAACCAAATCTATTTTCAAGATAGAAGTTCTATCATTACCGAACAATCATACGATCAAATAAAAACCCTAGTAGCTTTTTTAAAAACCAACCCCACTAAAAGAGTAAAAATTTTAGTAAACGATAGAAAAGATGAGTCCTTGTCAATGAGACGAGCAGAAAGTATATTTGCTTATGCTTTACAACAAGGAGCTACCGAAGGGCAGTTAACTTATTCTGGTATTGAAGACAGAAAGTCTGGCGACCGAGTAGAATTTGAATTAATAAATTAATATAGTACAAAAATAAATATTATGAGTACTACAACAACAGAAGTTGTTCAAGATGTAATAAAAGAAGTTCCTAAAAAAAGGAAACCCTTTTTATCAAAAAAAGAAAGACAAATATTAACCGACCCTTTAGACGATGCAAACCCTATAACGGTGCAAGTATTGGGGTTATGCTCAGCATTAGCGGTAACTACACAAGTAAAGCCAGCTTTTGTTATGACTTTATGTGTAATTTTTGTTTGTGCTTTTGCCAACTTGGTAATTTCTCTATTAAGAAATACCATCCCATCAAGTATTAGAATGATTGTGCAATTGGTAGTAATTGCCAGTTTGGTAACCGTAGTTTCCGAAATGTTAAAAGCGTTTCAGTACGAGTTGAGCAAACAGCTTTCAGTATACATCGGCTTAATTATTACCAACTGTATGGTAATGGGTCGTTTAGAGGCTTTTGCTATGAGTAACAAGCCTTGGCAATCATTTTTAGATGGTATTGGCAATGGTATTGGCTATGGCGCTATTTTAATTTTTGTAGCAGTTTTTAGGGAACTTTTTGGCTCAGGAACTTTGTTTAAAATACAAATTATACCGCAGTTTGTTTACGACTTTGGCTACTCTAACAACGGCTTAATGTTAACCCCTGCTGCAGCTATGTTTTTAATTGGTATTTTTATATGGTGGCAACGTGCTCGCAAACCAAAATTAATTGACATTTCATAAACAAAAAAAAATGCATTACATTAATATATTTGTACAATCGGCTTTTATAGAAAATATGGTATTGGCCTATTTTTTAGGAATGTGTTCCTTCCTCGCCGTATCAAAAACTGTAAAAACCGCCTTTGGTTTGGGCCTAGCCGTAATATTTGTGTTAGCCTTAACCACACCACTTAATTGGTTAATTAAAACTTACTTGTTAAACGAAGGGGCTTTAAGTTTTCTTGGCCCAGGCTTTGCCGAGGTAGATTTAACCTTCTTAGGTTTAATAGTTTATATTGCCGTAATTGCCTCTTTTGTACAGTTGGTAGAAATGGTGGTTGAAAAATACTTTCCACCATTATACACTTCTTTGGGTATATTTTTACCACTAATTACGGTAAACTGTGCCATTTTAGGTGGTACTTTATTTATGATATCAAAAGACTACAATTTTGCAGAAAGTATTCCTTATGGCCTCGGTAGTGGTTTTGGGTTCTTTTTGGCAATAGTAGCATTAGCAGCAATAAGAGAGAAATTAAGATACAGCGATGTACCACCAGCTTTACGAGGCTTAGGCATTGCTTTTATTATCACTGGCTTAATGGGCGTTGCCTTTATGAGCTTTATGGGTATTAAACTTTAAAATTATTTAAATGATTTCAATTATTTATTCGACAACTTTTTTTCTTTTAGCGGTTAGTACCGGCTTCTTGGTTTTAGCAGCAGTATTAGCTTTTTTAACTATTATATTGTTTTTGGTAGGATCGTTAATGATTGCCAAATCGCGCTTAATGCCTTCTGGTGATGTAACCTTAGTGGTAAACGGCGATGAAGCTAACCCATTAATTACAAAACCCGGAGCAACGCTATTGACAGCTCTTTCCGAAAAAAAATTGTTTTTACCTTCTGCTTGTGGCGGCGGTGGCACTTGCGCCATGTGTTTATGTCAAATTTTTGAAGGTGGTGGTGATGTATTGCCAACAGAAATGAACCATCTTACCCGTAAAGAAGCAAAAGAAAATTGGAGATTGGCTTGTCAGGTAAAAGTGAAAAACGATATGGTTTTGGCAGTACCAGAAGAAGTTTTTGGTATTAAAAAATGGGAGTGTGAAGTAATATCTAACTATAACGTAGCTTCTTTTATAAAAGAATTTGTTGTGAAGTTGCCACCAGGAGAAGAACTTGAATTTGAATCGGGTGGCTACATACAAATTGATGTACCAGAGTGTGTTGTTGATTATAAAAATATAGATATTTCGCCTTTGCCAAACGACCCAGCAGGCAAAGATAAATATAGAGGGGAATGGGACAAATTTGGCCTATGGGATTTAAAAATGGTAAACGAAGAACCAATATTTAGAGCCTATTCAATGGCTAACCACCCAGCCGAAGGCAATATTGTAAAACTAAACATTAGAATAGCTACGCCACCTTGGGATAGAGCTAAAAATGATTGGATGGATGTAAACCCCGGTATTTGTTCTTCTTATATATTTGATTGTAAGCCAGGTGATAAAGTAACAGTTTCTGGCCCTTACGGGGAATTTTTTATAAAAGAAACTAATAAAGAAATGGTGTACATTGGCGGTGGTGCAGGTATGGCGCCTTTACGTTCTCACCTGTTTCATTTGTTACAAACGTTAAAAACCTCCGATAGAAAAATATCGTACTGGTATGGTGGTAGAACTAAGCGAGAGTTGTTCTATATTGATGAATTTAGAGCCTTAGAAGCAGAGTTTCCTAACTTTAAATTTCATGTTGCTTTAGATAATCCTTTACCAGAAGATAACTGGCAAGCCAAACAATCGCTTGATGATTCTGGAGATGGTTTTAAAGGTTATATTATGCCAATTTGCTATGAAATGTATTTAAAAGATCATCCGGAACCTGAAGAAATTGAATATTATTTTTGTGGCCCACCGTTAATGAACGCCTCGGTAATAAAAGCTTTAGACGATTTGGGTGTACCCGATGAAAATATTGCCTTCGATGATTTTGGAGGGTAGTAATAAGATAGTAAAGCCGGCTTTTAGTCGGCTTTTTTTATTGTATTGCGACCTCACACGTGGCGTAAATTTGTCAATTGAAACGCTACACTTTTCATTTCAAAATTAAATCAGTCAAAAAGTATCGTATCCATATTGCTAATATTTTAGGCAGAGCCTAAGAAACTGCCGTATTTTATTTATTGGATTATTTTTTACTAATGAAATTATTAAGCTGAATTCGATTACGAAATTTCAATTAATACTCAGTAAATCAATAATTTAAACAGCTCCATTTTATTAAAGAGTTTCTTCAACCCCCTAAAATGGTAACAAATTGATGATATCAACAGCAAACCTATTTCAACACAACACAACTCATTTGTAATTGATTACTCAACAATCGAACTCAAGTCAATAGTCAATTATTAGCTGCTTTCATTCTTTTTTGGTCTTAAAAAATAAAATTATAATAATTTTTAAATTTAGTGGATTTAATTTAGTTATTAATGTATTGATAATCAATATTTAAAGAAATGTAAAATATTTAATTAAATGAATTTTAGTAGTATTTTGTACAGTGAAAGTTAATATTCTCCACCTACATTTGTAGTCATAACAAAGCAACTAATAAAAAAATTAATTAACCAATAGATATGATACACGAGCCAAGCATATTAATATTTAGCCTTTTGATAATTTTTCAAGCGCAGGCGCAACAAAAATATACAAGCATAAGCCAATCAGATAATTGGGCATCTTACCAAAAAAATAACCAACAAGCGGCTACGCAATTAGCAAAAAACAAAGCCGCCTTATTGTTAAATGAACACGATGATTTAAAACTTATTGCGACAGCAACAGATGAGCTTGGTTTTAAACATTATCGCTACCAACAATATTATAAAGGCATACCAATAGAAGGGGCAATTTATTTAATGCACGAAAAGGAAGAGAAAGTAACTTTATCAAATGGTCAATTGATTAAAAATTTAATTATTGCTACCCAACCAAGTTTAAGTGAAAAAGATGCACGGTTTTTAGCTATTCAGTTTATCGATGCAAAATTATATGCGTGGCAGTCGAATGTACTTGAAGCACAATTAAAACGATCTAATAAAAATTCAAATGCCAGCTATTTTCCAACAGGAACATTAACCATTATCAATTCCCAGTTTTCCCCAAAAACTGATAACTATCGTTTAGCTTTTAAGTTTTCTATATATGCTTTAGAACCTCATAGCCAAAACGAGGTTTACGTTGATGCTCATACTGGTGAAATTCTGTTAGTATTAAACAATGTTTATAGTTGTACAGAAACAAGCACCAACGTCAAAACCAATTATTCTGGTAATGTTAATGTTTCTGTTTGTTTGGATGATGGTGCGGCCAACCATTTAAAAAGTGGCCTTTATGGAGGTTTAGAGGTTCGTGATTATTACAGTAATAATCCACTTTTAATTGAAGATAGTTTAGCTGTAGAAGTTTTATGGGCTACCCAAAAAACATTTGACTATTTTAATGTAGAACACAATAGAAATATTGCTGATTCGGTGACTATAAGTAAAATTAACTATACGGGCGACTTTTATGGTGCTTACTATTTTAGCAAACAAGGCGAAATTGTGTATTGCGATGGTAACGATAGTACGCACAAGGCTTATACAACGCCAGATATTGTTGGCCACGAATTAACACATGGAGTCAATAAATTTTCGGCCAATTTATTTAACCGCTACCAATCAGGTGCTTTAAATGAGTCTTTTGCAGATATTTTTGGCGCCTTGGTAGAAGCTCATTGCTTAGGTAATACCGATTGGATTATTGGTACACAGGTAAGCCCCACAAACAATGGTTTACGCAACCTATCAAAACCAAAAGATGAAACAATGAAGACCCAACAACCTAATACTTATTTAGGCGAAAATTGGCAACTGCCCAGCTCCATCTGTATTAGAAATAATGACCATTGTGGTGTTCATAGAAATAGCGGTGTTCAAAACTATTGGTTTTATTTATTAGCAGTGGGCGGAAACGGAATTAATGACAATGGATTTAGCTACGCCATTACTGGTATTGGAAAACAGAAAGCTGCCCAAATAGCTTATAGAAATTTAACCAGCTATTTAACGCCAAGTGCTACTTATAAAAATGCCCAACAGGGAGCAATACAAGCTGCCATAGATTTATTTGGAGAAAATTCTTTTGAAGTTAAACAAACCCAAAGTGCGTGGCGAGCGGTTGGAGTAACTAACAATCCAATAAAAATAACAACTACCAACGAAGCAATTTTAGCTAACGGAAGTATTGAATTTGAGCTATTGGTAGATTCTTTAAACCAAGCTATTAGTTGCAATAATTTAGTTATTAATTTAGATGTTCAAAATAACTACAATGTTGTTTCAATTGTGCCAATTCACTCTAATTTATTAATTGAAGAAACTAATATTGATGGCAACAATATTTCTATTAGTAGAATAAACCCCGATTATTTAAGTAGCAATAAACCATTATTTAAAGTTACCGCTATTTTAAAGGAAAACTCGTTGGTAAATAATTTATCCACCTTTGAAATTAATGGTGGCACAAATACCAGCAATGCAGGGTTTATTGCTTTTAAAGATGCTTTGATAAATGTATCGTTTCAAAATTGTGTTGATGAAAATACAGCAACATTAAACAACTGGTTACCTTTAATTACTTCAACTGAATACGAAACTTCTAATAATACTGGTGCTGCTACCGTAAAAATATTAGATTCAGCAAACGGCCCTTTTACCCATATTTGGACAGCTGAAAATGGCACTATTGTTTATGATTTTGTTGGTTACGAGCCATTGGTAACCATACCAAATTTGCCAACAGGCATATACCAAGTAACCGTAAACGATAGTAAAGGTAACTGCAGCACATACCCAATAAAAATTAGTGCCTTGGCCAATAACGATGGTAATAATTTATGTAGGGATAATTGCCCCTGCCCCAATTATTTAACAACCCCTAATGCCAATTTGCAAGGAAGCTATAAAGCAAGTGTAGCATTAGAAATAAAAGGCTTCATTAACAAAAAGCAAAATGCTTCTTTTAGTATTTGTAATTAAAATCTACAAAAAATAAATCATATTATCAACCTAAAAATAAGTAAAAAATGTACAACTTAACAACAAAACTTACCCTAACATTACTCACTTTATGCTGCCTGTTTTTTAGCCACCAATTAGCAAAAGCCCAATGCCATATTGATGATTGGACGGCTTTGAAAGCTTTGTATGAAGCTACTGATGGGGATAATTGGATAAATAACGATGGTTGGGATGTTGTTAAAACTGAAGAACCTTCACTTGATTGTGATCTTGATAAATTATATGGTGTTGAATTGCCTTATAATAAAAGAGTTCATCACTTACAGCTATCTGATAATAATTTAACTGGCACTATACCAGTAGAATTAGCGTATTTAAGTGAAGCGTGGTTAATGAATTTACAGCGCAATCAGTTAGAGGGCAATGTTCCTGATGAATTAGTTAATTTTTCTCATTGCAACATACAATCTAACTATTTTAGCTGTAATGATCTGAGTACTTATTTTAACGCTAATCAATTTAAAAGTTCTCTTCAATACTCACCACAAAAATACAGACATAATGGTCTTAAATTTTATCCAAATGAATTTATAAATGAATCAATTTCGTTAAGTGCTCCATTCAATCAAACAGGCAATTTTTCTTATCAATGGTTTAGGTACCAAACGTCAATTGAAAGTGCTACTGATTCAATTTTACATTTAATTAATATTCAACAAGAGGATTTAGGGTTATACTTGCTACATATAATTGATAATGATTGTATAAAATTTGATAATGCTGATTCTCTAATATACGAATACGTTGAATACATTTCTGAACCTATAATTGTTGGTAGAGATGATACTAAATGTCGTTACGATGATTGGACTGCTTTGAAAGCATTGTATGAAGCTACCAATGGAGATAATTGGGATTATAATGAAGGATGGGACATTGTAAAGAATGACGAGCCACCTATAGATTGTAATCTCAATAATTTATATGGTGTTACTTTAGATAGAAGTGGTAGAGTTCTGCGAATTTATGACGGTGGTAATCTAAACGGGTATTTACCACCAGAACTTTCCAAATTAAAAAATTTAGAAGAATTAAATTTTACTAACGCAAAACTAAATGGAGTAATTCCACCAGAATTAGGAAACTTAATTAATTTGAAAAAATTGGGACTCGAAGACAACCAACTCACGGGTAACATACCACCAGAATTAGGCAACTTAAACAATTTGGTTTTTTTATACCTTAATAATAACCAGTTAACAGGTAATATTCCACCAGAGTTGAGCAACTTAAATTCTCTGGATGTACTATCACTAAATGATAATCAGCTTAGTGGTAGCATTCCTGATGCTATATTTAATATGAGTAATTTAGGACGTTTAGAACTGCAAAATAATGAGTTAACAGGATCTATATCTATTAAAGTGGGTAATTTGATATACATAAATGAATTGGACTTTAGTAACAATCAACTAACAGGTAATATCCCCTCTGAAATAGGAAATTTACGCTATCTATCTTCGATAGATTTTAGTTATAATCAATTAGATGGAGAAATACCTGATAAGCTAGATAATGGTGTTAGGATAATAAATTTAAGTAATAATCAGCTTACTGGCACTTTCTCAAGGGAATTAATGGATATTATGTTTTTAAGCTATTTTAATGTATCTCACAACAAACTAAGCGGACGTATTCCTAAATTAATAGAAATTGATTTTTCAGATATACTTTATTACAATATAAGTTACAACAATTATAGGTGTACTGAAATAGTAGATAGTATTTTACATGTAGAATCACCTATAGGATGGGGAGAAACTAATTATACACCACAAAATTACAATTATATAGGTGAAAATAACTTTTTAATTGACTCTTCTAAAGCCTCTCTTAAATTAAGCGCACCTTTTTCACAAATCGGTAATTTTGCGTATCAATGGTACAAAAATGAAACAATAATAGATGGGGCTATTGATTCAATATTAATTATTAATAATGTTCAATTTGAAGATGTTGGCAATTACTCACTCCACATATTTGATGCTGATTGCAAACATAATGGTAATGATGGCTGGGGTGCTTTAGAGGGCCTTGAATACATCTCCGACCCCATCTCTGTTCGCCGTACCGATTTAGAAGGCTGTACAGATGAGTATAGCTGCAACTACAACCAATTTGCTATGATTGATGATGGTAGTTGCGAGTATATTTGGTGCGATACCTTAACCAACCCCATTAAAATAAAAACGACTAACGAAGAAATTTTATCTGAACACAAAATAACATTTGATTTAGTAATAGATTCGTTAGGGCAAGATTATAGTGCCGACGGTTTAACCTTTACTTTAGATACCCGAGGAAACTACAAAATTGAATCTGTTGAAGTGATTAGTCCTGATTTATTGATAACAGAAGTTGATGTTAGCCAATTGTACACAAACACTCTATCAATTGATAGATCCAAAAGTGAACTGTTAGCCAGTAATTCACCTTTACTTAAAGTTACTGCTTTAATTATAATTGAAGATATTCCAACAGATGAAGAAACTTGTTCTCATTTTCATATAAGCGGTGGAACAGAACTAAGTAGCGGTCATTTTATTAGTTTCGACAATGTATATATTGATATACCGTTTAGCAATTGTTTTCCTTATGGAGGCTATGGAGCGGAAGGTAAAAATTGGTTGCCATTGGTATCAACCATTAGTCCGCAAAACTGTAAAACCAACACCAATAGTTTAGTAGAAATTAAAATTTTAGAAGAAGGTCAAAGTCCGTTCAGCTATATTTTAAAAGATGAAAACGACTCAGCAGTTTTACAGGATACCAGTAGTGAAAATTTGTTTATAATTAGAGGTTTAAATGCAGGAAAGTATAAACTTACTATAACAGATGCAAATGGAAAAACTACTACCTTAAACACCTGTATTCCGCTAGTTGCCAGCTTAAATGGGAACGATCCTTGCAATAGTAGTTGTGTTGATTATGTAACTGTACCCAATGGTTTAACAAAAGGAAATCATCAAGCAAAAAAACAAATTGAAATAAAAGGCTATGTTGGTAAAAACGAAACTGTAGAGTTTAATATCTGCGATTAAAATTTAACTTTTTAAAAATGAGATTTGATCATTAATACTCAAATTATATCATATCTAATTGATAAACAGCAATTAACGTAAAAACAAATTTGAAAGAATTAAAATTTAAGCTCAAAAATTGTGTAAAAATGTTTCGTTTTACACACCTATATTTATAAATATTATTAAACATTATAGAAAGAAAATTTTTTAACCCTTAAAACTTTTATGCTTATGTAAAAACTTAGAAAATTCAATTTAAATATAAACCACTTTAATTATTTCAACAATAATCCTAAGTTAATTTTCATAAACCGGTTTATAAAAATTGAATTTTAAATTTAAAAAAACACCCAACACCCCAAACTGTGATATTAAATACCCAGTTATTGAAAGCCCCCATTTTGAAAACCGGAATCTTTTTAAAAGTAATTCCGGTTTTTCTTTTGCCTTAAACCGAATAATTCATCAGTTTGCCTTATGAGAAGCCAAAAAGCCAGTAAATAAATGAAGCGCAGCATTTTTATTCAGAAAGAAATGAAGCCCATTTTTGAGGAAAGAAAATTGCGAGCTTTGCTTTATTTAGCCAAATTTTTGGCTTTGTAATAGAAAAGTGATGAATTTTCGGGTTAACCAAGTTCAGCTATTTTATCCATCAACCACTTTTTTTTATGCACCACCGCCATACTATTTATGTGATGCATAATTTTTGGCAGTTCTAATTTTGATGCCTTATGTTTAAACTTGTATAAACTTATTAAAGAACTAATAAAATTTAAATACGATTTTTTGTTAATAGCAGCCAACTTAGTGTTTCTTTTAAAAAATTGTTTCGCCGACTCAAAAGATTGCTTAGTGGCTTCATTATAATCTTGTTCTATTTCAAAAATACATTGTAATATAAAAACACGTAAACCTAATTCATAGGTATCGCTTATCTTATCAACTTGCAAAAACCAATCTTGTGCTGCATCAAAATTATTTTTATTAAAATCTATTACGCCTTTGTTGTAAAAATATATGCTATCACTTATTTTTTTGGGGATCACTTTTTTATAATGCAATAAAAAGTTATCTGCCCATTTAAACTCTTTAAGCGCACAGCTAACTGTAATTATGTTTTTTACTAAATTCGAGCTAATAAAATCATCAAAAATTAGTAGATGATACTGATGCATAATTTTATAAATATCGAATAGCTTTTTGTAATAAGACGCATTTCCTTTTCTTATTTGAGCAGAACAAAAATTGGTTAAATTGCTGTAAAACACAAGCAAAAATTCTGCTGGTAGTATTTTTTGATTATGCGTTAAAGTTTCAAAAAGCTTATTGAATGGCTCATCACTTTGTTTTTCAACTAAACTAATATTGCCAAGGTAAATTTGTATTAAAGGATTTTCGGCATACACCGGTTTTTTTAATAATCCTGAAATTTCAGTAAGCGAACTATATTCATAATGTTTATTTTTATATGCTTTTGTAAGCGTTAGTTGTGCTAAGTGATATTTTAATTTTTCGAGTATGTAATTTATGTTTAAGTAGTATTGTAGTTCATTATAATTATCTTTTATAGTTATTTGTCCATTTTTAACTAGATAGCTTAAAGTTATTTCTTGCAACTTGTATTGCGAAGTATAATAACCTAATCCGTGTATACTTTCATTATTTAGTTTTGTTGTTAGGCTTTTTAAATTTCTATTATATAAATTTGTTTGCTTACGATCTATTAAAGGATAAAATAATAAATCTATTTTCGAAATTTCATTGGTCTCTAAATTTTCTATCATTAAAAATTTTTCTGCCAGCCTAAGCAGTTTATGTTGTTTGTTATTCAAAAACACATACTGTTTTTTAGTGAGTTCGGTTTGCTTTAAAGGCGCTTCACAATAAGTATCTTCATAAACTTTAAGTTGTAATTGGCTTGTAAATTTTTCAGTATTTAAACCATACTGGCTCAACTTTTTTAGTAGAACTACGAGTTTTTTATCTTTATTAAAATATTCACTTTCAACAAATTTATTGAAAGCTACCAATTCCTTTTCTGTAAAGGTTTTAAGTAACTCAGTTAGTAAAGAAATTCTGCTATGCGACAATTTTGTTGTAATGTTAATTATTTGATAAAGTCAAATTTACAAAGCTAATAAACAAATTATTTTTAAAACATAGGAACTCACCTTTTGTAATTTACGCTATAAACTAATATATTTTAGTCGCATTTGTAAAATATTATTAAACCTGTTCCGAAAATAAATCTTCTCTTCTGTAGCGGCAATTTGATACCTTTGTAATAGAGGAATTTATGTAGTCATTTTTTGACGCCTTGAAGATCAAAATTTAAGAACAAACTACACATAAGGTTGAAAGCATAATTTAAAAATTAGATGCAACAGAAGGTTAAATTTAAACAATTACTAAGTTATATTTTTATCCTATTGTGTTGGGTAGGATGTGTTAAATCTGTGCCTTATTGCGCTATTACTGGCAAAACTATGGGCACTACTTACAGCATTAAGTGTCAATCTATAATAAACCCACAAATACTAAAGTTTAAGGTAGATAGTTTGTTGGCCGAAATTAATCAATCAGTTTCGGCTTATATACCAAGCTCAACTATAAGCCAAGTTAATAAGGCTACTACTAATGAAATAAGTAATATTATTTTAGAGGATGTTTTTATTGATAACTTCAATTTAAGTAAGCAACTGTATACCAAAACATCAGGTGCATTTAACCCAGCGCTTGCTCCATTAATTAGTTATTGGGGTTTCGGTTATAAAAATTTAACCCAAAAAAATGTTGATACTAACTTAGTACAACAACTAATAACACGCTGCAATTTTGATGATTTTGAGTTGCATAACAAACGCATCTTAAAAAAACAAAATGAACAACACTTAGATTTTAATGCTGTAGCAAAAGGCTATGGAGTAGATAAAGTAGCAGAACTTTTACATATTGAAGGCATAACCAATTTTATGGTAGAAATTGGTGGCGAAATACGAGCCAGCGGCAAAAATGCGGCCCAACAACCGTGGACTATCGCTATTGATAAACCCGAAAAAAACCTAAATAATCGAAGTTTTAATGCTATTTTAAAATTAGATAATCAATCAGTAGCAACTTCTGGTAATTACCGCAACTACCGTAAAATTGGCGATAAACAATACGGCCATATTATCAATCCATTTACAGGTTTTCCGCAACAAACCAACATTATTAGCGCATCTATAATAGCAAAAAATTGTGCAGAGGCAGATGCTTATGCTACGGCCTGTATGGTGTTGGGTTTTCAAAAAGCGAAAGCATTAGTTGCCCAAAACAACAACTTAAAAGCTTATTTTATTTATAAAGATGAGAACGGAGCCGTGCTTACTTTTAGCAGTAAAGGTTTGCTGATTCACGAGTTAAATTTGCGCAAGAATTAGTCTAAATTAAATCCTCAATTTTAAAGACCACATCTTTATAAATAGCTTCCATAGATATTTCCAAATTTAAAGTTTGAATAACGAAACGCTCATCTAACTCTTCATAGTCTTTAAGGTACCATAATTTATTTTCCTGTTTTATAAAGGTTTCAACTAGCCTCCTGTCTTGATTAATCAAAACATATTCTTCAAATTCGGGTATTTGTTTGTACTTTGTAAACTTTCCTGTTCTGTCGCATAATGCAGTTGTTTTTGATAGTACTTCAATTATTACACGAGCATTGGTAATGCCGTTTTTATCGAATTTACTTTCTTTAATTCCATCGCAAGTAACAAAAAAATTGGGGTGTATAATTGCTTTTAAAGCATCAATTGTTAAATTAGTATTGCCATCAAATTGTCGGCATTTGGTTGTAGTTAAAAGCGGGCCAATTGTGGTCATTAAGTTGGCACAAATAACAGAATGATTAATTGTGCCACCCGCCAAAAAGGAAATTTCACCATTGTTGTATTCAACATTGCTGATGTCTTCACCTTCTACTGTTAAACTTGGACTACTAATTACATCTTGTAATTAGTAATAGTCTTCAAGGCTGTACAGCTTTTTATTTAAAGCCAATTTTGATGCTGCCATTAAATAAAAGTAATACTAATTTTAATAATGATTATCATATTTTTTTAATAGTAGAGGGAGTAGAATTAACCCGAATAATTCATTGGTTTACGTTATATAGAAGTCAAAAAGCCCGTAAATAAAGTGAGCGCAAAATTTTTATTCCGTGGAAATTGTGGCCCATTTTTGAGGAGTGAAAATTGTGAGCATTGCTTTATTTAGTCAGATTTTTGGCTTCGTAATAGAAAAGAGGCGAATTATTCGTGTTAAGGAGCTAAAAATAATATTGACCCTAAACAACTTCTGCTAGTCATATTGCGTCTATAAAGTAAAAAGTAAGAAATTAGCTACATTTGCCATTCAAAAATTTTTAAATATTCGAAATAATATTAACACTATTTTAGTTAGATGCCGATATTCGGTGCAATAATCATAGTTGTTTATTAAAATTATGCGAAATTTGTAGGCAAGTCAAGCTTTATTATGAAAAAGTATGTTTTAATTGGTTTTTTAAGTGTGGTAACATTTAATGTGTTTGCGCAGCATCACTCTGTAGCCTATAAATGGAGTGAAGTATTATTGCAATCTATAAGAGAAGATTTTGCAAGACCAACTGTACATGCACGCAACTTATTTCATACCTCGGCAGTAATGTACGATGCTTGGGCATTATACGACACAACGGGTGCTGCCAATACTTATTTTGTAGGTAAAAATGTTTATGGTTTCGAATGTGAATATATAGGAGGAGCTGAACCTGTAGAAGATATTGAAGCAGCAAGAAATGAAGCGATTAGTTATGCAGCTTACCGCTTGTTAAGGCATCGGTTTAATTCATCACCAGGGCGTCAAACTACCATACCTCGTTTAGATTCTTTAATGGCAGCTTTAGGCTACGATACCGCCTTTAGCACTACTTTTTATACCAGTGGCATACCAGCAGCTATTGGCAACTACATTGCCAAATGTATGATAGATTATGGCTTACAAGATGGTAGTAACGAACAAGGTAGCTATAACAATTTGTTTTACCGCCCATCAAATAGGCCTTTTTCACCTTTTATTGCTGGTAACCCAACTATTGTAGATCCAAACCGTTGGCAGCCCTTGTTGTTAGATATTCGTTTCGACCAAAGCGGCAACCCTTTACCAACCGGAGAAACAATTGCACTTAGTCCCGAATGGGGGCAAGTAAATCCTTTTTCATTAAACCCTCAAAACTTAAATATTTATCAACGTGATGGTTTTGATTTTTACGTTTATACGGATCCTGGCCCACCACCTTATATGAATTTTAATCAACCAGATAGCCTTTCAAATGATTACCGTTGGGGTAACGAAATGGTAATAGTTTGGTCAAGTCATTTAGATCCAACAGATGGTGTTATGATGGATATATCACCTGGTGCACAAGGTAATGCAGGAGCTTTTCCACCTTCATATAAAGATTATGATAAATTTTATAATTTTGAAGAAGGAGGAGATTTTAGTAACGGACACAACTTAAACCCACATACAGGTTTACCTTATGAACCTAACATTGTACCACGCGGTGATTATACTCGGGTATTAGCAGAATTTTGGGCGGATGGGCCAGACTCTGAAACACCACCTGGCCATTGGTTTGGCATTTTAAATTATGTAATAGATCATCAATTATTTGAAAAAAGATATAAAGGCGCAGGTGCAATTGTTAATGATTTAGAATGGGATGTAAAGGCTTACTTTTTGTTAGGTGGAGCCATGCACGATTGTGCCGTAACCGCTTGGGGTTTAAAAGGTTGGTACGATTACATTCGTCCCATTTCTGCCATTAGAATGATGGGAGATAAAGGGCAATGCAGCAATCCTAATTTAAGAAGCTATGATCCTTTTGGTTTAGATTTAATTGATGGATACATTGAATTAGTAGAAGAAGGAGATGAATTGGCCGGCTTAAATAATGAACATTTAGGTAAGATAAAAATTAAAACTTGGCGTGGGCCAGATTATATTGAAAATGAAGATACTGACCAAGCTGGAGTAGGTTGGATATTGGCTGAAAATTGGTGGCCTTATCAACGTCCATCATTTGTTTCGCCACCTTTTGCAGGTTATGTTTCAGGCCATTCTACTTTTTCGAGAGCAGCAGCCGAAGTGTTGACAACTTTAACAGGCGATCCATTTTTTCCAGGCGGGATGGGTGAATTTTCGGTAAAGAAAAATGAATTTTTAGTTTTTGAAGAAGGCCCAAGTGTTGATTTTACTTTGCAATGGGCCACTTATAGAGATGCTTCTGACCAAACCAGTTTATCCAGAATTTGGGGCGGTATTCACCCACCAGCAGATGATATACCCGGCAGAATAATAGGAGAACAAATTGGTACAGAAATTTTTGATTTTGCAGAACAGTTTTTCTTTTCTGATGGAGATAATGACGGCTATAATAGTGATGAAGATTGTGATGATAATGACCCCAATAGAAACCCCGGTGCAACAGAAATACCTAATAATGAAATTGATGAAGATTGTAATGGCCAAGCATTGGTTATTGATGTAGATGAAGATGGTTTTAATTCTGATGAAGATTGTGATGATAATGACCGATCTATTAATCCAGGCGTTTTTGAAATAGCTAATAATGAGGTGGATGAAAACTGCGACGGCATTATATTAGTTGTAGATGTTGATGGTGATGGTTTTAACTCAAGTGAAGATTGTAATGATAGCAATCCTTCAATAAATCCGGGAGCAGATGAAATTGCTAATAATGGTTTTGATGAAAACTGTGATGGCGAAATTTTATATATTGATGAAGATCTGGATGGCTATCATTCGGGTGTAGATTGCGACGATATGGACCCAAACATTAACCGCTATGCTTTAGAAATACCTAATAATGACGTTGATGAAAACTGTGATGGCATTGCTTTAATAATTGATGTAGATGGCGATGGTTTTAATTCTGATGATGATTGTGATGATTATAACCCTAACATTAACCCTGGCGCTTTAGAAATTGAGGGTAACGATATTGATGAAAATTGCAATGGTAGTTTGGTTGGTATTGAAGATTTGACAGCCGTTGGTGTAACTATATTTCCTAACCCGGTAGTTAATTTTTTTACTATAAATAGCAAGGTTTATAAAGTAGAAGAAACCTTTATTTATACCAGCAACGGAACTTTGGTAAATACCTCCTTTCATAATTCGAACACGGTTACTATTAATGCAAACGAGCTTGATGCTGGCTTTTATTTACTTTCTATAAAGTTAGAAAATGAGGAGCGATTGTATATGACAAGAGTGTTGAAAATGTAGTTAATGGCGTAATTGCAAATGTTATATTATTTAAAGTTGATGTAATAAAAGCTCATAACAAGACAATCGCATAAAAGTTAACTACCAGTTGAAATATGACATTTCTTTGAGAAATGTAATATTTATAAAATGGTTAATTCGACAGAAAGCGAAGCCCGAAAAATAGCCCCGACAGGAGTGGTTATACCATTTTTGTTTAGCTTTTGAAGCGGTGGCAAAATGGTATTTGAACGGATGGCGGGACCAAAATTTTTAAGAGGGTCAACCATTTCGCTTCTAAAATTCTAATTAATTACTAATATTTCATTATTTTTTTTGTTAAGATGCCTTTGTTAGTATTAACAGTAACTAAGTAAATGCCATTTGGTAGGTTTTGTACCTGCTCAAAAATTTGGCTGCGGTTATTAAAGGTTTTTTGAAATACTGCTTTTCCCATCATATTAAAAACTTGAACATTATTAATTGGAAATTTAGAGTAAATGCTAAAGGTACTTTTTATCAAATTAGGCTGAATGGTAACATCCGTATTTGCTATACTTGTTTCATTATTTGATAACACACAGGTTGCTGTACTTTCTGCTATAAAAATGGTTTTTTGTTGTTGACAGCCATTAGCATCGAAAACAGTAACGGTTAAATTACTTGAAATATTTATATTGGTACTACTATTTGCACTGCCATTACTCCATTGGTACAAGTAGGGTGGCACACCGCCAGTTGGATATGCTGCGGCCAAGCCATTTTGTATTACATTGCCTGCTTCATCAATTTGAACATCGCATTGTTCGATATTAATTTCTAAAAGAAGTGGTTCTATAACTTTTATGGTGTCGGTAACTGTTGTGTCGTCATCGTCGGTAACGGTAACTAAATATGTACCACCGTTTAAATTATTTAGTATTGGTGTATTTGATGGGCTGGTTGGTATTTCTTCAAAAGAATTTCCTTGTTGAATAAACCAATCAATATCGTAAGCATAACCCATATTGCCACCAAAAACTTCAATTTCTATACTACCATCTTGCTGGGCAAAACAAGAAATGTTTTGCTTTTGTAAAACGAATATACTTAACTCATCGCTACTGGGTTTTACGGTAAAAGGTGTGCTTACTTTACAACCATTATAATCGGTTACATTGCTAACATATTGAATGGTATTACCAAAACTATCTTCTGCACTTAAACTGTCAATAAATAATGTTGTTTGTAAACCGGGTAGCCATTGTAGTTTATAAGGCGCAAAACCACCACTTGGGTTGGCAAATGCTGCTCCGTTATTTTGGTTGTTTGCTTCGTTAGTAATTTCTAAATTGTTTTTTAGTTGTGGCGGATCTTCAAGTTCTATTATTACATTATACACTGCATTTAACTGATCTGTTACTACTACAGAATAGGTGCCTGCTTTTATATTAAAACGTTCTCTGGTTATAGCGCCATCACTCCAATTATACAGCACGGGTGGCGCAAAGTTGCTACAACTTAAAACAATGTTTCCACTACTTTCACCATTACAATTAGGGTTGGTTGATATAAAACTGCATCTTAAATCACCAATATTATTAGGTATAAAAAATTGATCGTTGTAGGTGCAACCATTGGCATCGGTAATAACAAAACTATAAGTACCTTCTGGTAAATTATTAATACGTAAACTGTCTTTTATGCCATTACTCCATTCAACTTTGTAATAAGGTTTGCCATTACTTACAAAAGGCGTTGCACCGGTTATACTAATTTCGGCTGCTCCATTTGCATTACTGTTAAATTCGGCTAAAGTTGACAAATCAACTAAAAAACTGGTAGGTTCTGAAACACTTGCTTGTTCAATAGTGGTTGCGCCAACAGCATCGGTAATTTCAACACTATAAATGCCGGCAGGTACGTTTGATAAGTTTTGGGCTGTACTTCCATTACTCCATAAAAAACGGTAAGGTGGCACCCCATTTTTTACTGAAATATTTAAGCCACCATCAACTGCTTCAAAGCAAGAAACGTTTATTAGCTCAACAATGGAAGATTGTATGGGGGCAGCAAAATTTTTTGAGCTTTCGGTGGTTACAATTTCTTTAGTTTCAATATTTTGTAGCCAACCAATTACATATAAGTTTTCTTTTTGCCAATCACTTTTTACATCAAAATTATAACTTACTAATGTTCTATTGCCAACTGGGGGAGGATCAAACATACGACCTTCAAAGCCATCTAACATTTTTCGCATTACATTAATATGTAAACTTTCGCCATTGTTTGTGGTTTTATTTATTTCCGATTCTACAACAGCCATTTTTAAAACATAATTACCTTGGGCATACATAGTTTCCGTTCCAATAATTGCTACAATTTTAAAACTTCCATTAGCTTGTTCTTCAACATCAAAAGAATTAAAAACAAAAGGACTGGTTAAATTTTGGCCATATATTAAATTTAAGGTATTTTGCGTTAACAGCTCTGGGCTATCATTTACCTCACTTCCATTTGCAAAAAGTGTAGGTACATTAGTTATATTGTAATAGTTTTGAACTGTTATATTATCTTCTGTATTTTGTTCGTAAAAATAACCATTTTGCTCTGGCAAACCTAAATGGTAAGTAATATGAATTAAATTTGGGTTTTGATTTAATACCTCATAAAAAGAAGAATTAATAGCAGCGCACTTGGTACAATTAGAATTACTGAAATGCTCTAAAAAAACGGTTCTATCTGTTTGGCTAAAGCAAATAAACGGAATAAAAATATACACTACGACGTATGAAAATATGTACTTCATTTTAATTTTGTTTCGAAATAAATATAGCAAATTTGTGTTTGATTATTTTGAGTACCTAAAACAATTGAAATATTAACAAAGTATTAAAAATGAAATATAAAAATAAAACTACTACAATAATATATGTATTGTTTAATTTGCTTTGTGTAAGTGTTTTTGGTCAGTTGCAAAATATTGAACAGCTAAATACAACAACGGAGAGAATTGCGAGTGAAAATGACGTTGCAGGTGGTACACTTTCTGTTGCTGTATTTGATGCTACTTCTGGTGAACAGGTTTATGGTTTTAATGATGAAAAGTTATTGACCCCCGCTTCCATATTAAAAGTAATAACTACTAATTTAGCCTTAGAACAATTTGGAGCAGATTTTAAGTTTAAGACAGTATTAGGTTATAATGGTACAATTGAAGAGGGAACATTATATGGAGATTTAGTAATAAAAGGTTATGGAGACCCCACTTTTGGTACAGATAGGTTTGGAGAAGAATTTCATTACAAAAGCATCTTACAAAAAATAACACAAAGCCTTGTTGCCAAGCAAATTAATTTAATTAAAGGAGATATTATTGTAGATGCAAGTCATTATAATACGCAACTAATTTCGCCAAAATGGTTGTGGGAAGATATTGGTAATTATTATGGCGCAGGTATTGGCGGATTTAATTTTAATGAAAATAAATATGACATTTATTTTAAATCGGGTAGGGAGGGAGAAGAAACAGAAATTGTAGCAACAAAACCAAGTTTTTTAAATGTTGAACTAACTAATGAAGTTTATGCCGGCCCGCCAAACTCTGGCGATAATGCTTATGTTTTTGGTGCACCATTATCAACAACTCAATATGTAAGAGGTACGGTACCACCCTATGAAAATGAGTTTAAAATAAAAGCAGCTTTGCCTAACCCTGCTCATACTTTTGCATCAATACTAAAAAGCTATCTTGCTAATACAGGTATTTTTAATAATGGGGAAGCAAAACCACATTATAGCAGCACTAAAGGAGTACCTTTTAAACAAATAATTACGCAGTTTTATAGCCCCCCGTTGATAGAAATAATTAATGAAACACATAAAAAAAGCATCAATCTATATGCAGAAGGCATTTTAAAAATACAAGTGTCAAACTGTAGTATAAATAACATAAGTGGAAACACCTTAGTAGCAACAGGTAATTATTTGACAAACAATGGATTCAAAAACAGTCAATTTGTTATATTTGATGGAAGTGGCTTATCTCCACTTAATAAAATAACTACTCAATTAATGGCCAATTTGCTTTCTAAAATTTCAAAAAAACCACATTTCGAGCAATTTTATAATACCCTTTCTGTAGCGGGAAACTCTGCTGATGGTGGTTATTTGAAAAACATGTTAAAAGGCTCAATAGCTGCAAATAATTTAAGAGCTAAAAGTGGCTATATGTCGGGTGCAAAAAGTTATGCAGGTTATGTTAAAAACAAATCAAATAATTTACTTGCCTTTACGGTAATTGCTAATAACTACACCTGCAATAACGGCAAAATGAAAGCTTATTTAGAAGAAATACTCTTAAAAATAGCCGAGCTAAATTAATCTCCCATTAATTCTATAATTGCATCGCTCATTCCCATTGATGAAAACCCGCCATCGTGATATAAATTTTGCATGGTCACCATTTTGGTATAGTCAGAAAAAAGACTAACACAGTATTTAGCACAATCTGTAGCGCTTGCATTACCCAAGGGCGATAACTTGTCGGCGTACTTAAAAAAAGTGTCAAAACCGCTAACTCCGCTGCCTGCAGTTGTTATTGTTGGAGATTGTGAAATAGTATTAATTCTAACCTTCTTTTTGCTACCATAATAATACCCAAAACTACGTGTAATTGACTCCAATGTAGCCTTTGCTTCCGCCATATCTCCGTATCCTGGAAACGTTTTTTGGGCAGCAATATATGTTAAGGCTACCACCGACGACCAGTCATTTAATGCATCTAACTGCCATGCTGTTTGTAAAACCTTATGAAATGATATGGCAGAAATATCTAAAGTTTTTTGTAAGAAGTTGTAATTCAAGTCGGTATATTCTATTTTTTTTCTAACATTAGGAGACATCCCGATTGAGTGTAACAAAAAGTCAATTTTACAGTCAAAATAACCTATTGTTTCTTTGAATAACTTTTCTATGTCTTCAACATTAGTTGCATCGGCAGCTATTAGCGGACATTGGTACTTTTCTGAAAGAGCTTGTACTTTGCCCATTCTGATTGCAACGGGGGCGTTGGTTAATGTAAATTTAGCACCTGCTTTATGGCATTCTTCAGCAACCTTCCAGGCAATGGAATTTTCATCTAAAGCTCCAAAGATTATACCAGTTTTACCTTTTAAAATTTCTATATTCATGAGGGTAAAAATAAACAGTTTTTTAAAAAGTGATAACTAGTTGTGATTAATTTATGACAATTAATCTAAAATGTTAAAATTGTTGATTGAAAAATTACTTATTCTAACTAAAATATAGTAATTTGCACTCTTTAAATTTATGTCAAAAATATTTAAATATGAATAAAATAAACATTGATGGAATCTCAAGAATACTCTTGTTTTTCTTACTTACGTTTGTATTTACACAGTCCCAAGCGCAATGTCCAACGTTGTTTAATGTAGAAACAACAACCAACATCGCTTGTTCAGGTGATCCTGTAACTTTTTTGGCGCTTCTCAATCCGGTTGATGCCCAAAACGGTAACATTATTGTTGAATACGGTTCTGGTAACGTATTGATTCCATCGTTAGAAGGACCCAATGTATCCGGATTATATTCTGGCTCTCTCGTATTAGAAAACTCAGGTTGCTACCCAGTAACCCAAACCTACACTATTAAGCTACAATGTACTGATGATAATTCAATATCAGCAGTGCAAACTGAAGATATTACAATTTACCCTTCAAGCTTTGAGCAATTTGTTAGTGTATCATCTGATGACTGTTCTGCCACAGTAGAAGTTTCTGCTGAGTGTACAGATGATGATGGCGTAGTACATCTAACCGTTGACCAAAATAGCTTTTCAGCTGACCCAGGTGAAACAGGAACGTGGACAGCCAACTATTCATTCATCGACAAATTGGGCTTCAACCCATGTGCCACTCCTGAAACAACCACAGGAAGTTTAGATATTCCATACAATTGTACCGATCCTTGTGATAATGATGCAGGTACAATGGGTGGTCAATCTTTTCTTTGTGATGGATCTTTTGTTATTGCCAACTCTGATGGAGCAGTAATAGGTGATGGTAGCACATTAATTTATGTTTTGCACGACGGCAATGATTTAGCTGTTGGGCCAAATATTTACGCCTCAGCAGCAGATGGCGTTTTCTTAAACGAAGGAGTACCCACAAATGTAACCTTATGCATATCAGCAGTTGTTGGTGATGATTTAGATGCTAACGGTGTTCCAACCCCTTCTGGTTGTTATGATGTGTCAGAATGTTTACAAGCGGTGTTCTTAGATCCTATTGTAATTTCTGCATCAGAGGTCTGTGATCCTGTTGCAGGCACTTACACCGTTAATTTAATGTTAACTGGTGGTGGTCCAGAATTTTTCCCTGGTCACGTTTATGAATTAGATGGTGATATTTCTGGTGATTTAGAGCCTGGTTCATTTGGTACTTATGGTCCTTTTAATTCTGGCGAACCTTATAGTTTTCAAGTCATTGCAGACGGTAAAGGATGTTCTACTGATATTTACACCGGTTCAGCTACTTGTGAAGTTATTGTTGATTGTGATGCTGGTGTTTTAGGCGGAAATGCTTTTGTTTGTGAAGGTGAATTTGCACTTGCAAACGCAACAGGTGTTGATCTTGGAGCTGATGCAACACAAGTTTATGTATTACATAACGGAAGCAGTTCAGCAATTGGGTTAGATGTTTATGCGACAGCAACTGACGGAATATTTACTAATGATGGTAACCTACCAACCAACGTAACTTTATGTATTAGTTCGGTTGTAGGTAATAGTTTAGATGCAAATGGTGTTCCATCAATTGATGGATCTTGTTACGACATATCTAACTGTTTACCTGTTGTATTTTTAGATCCTATTCAAATTACATCAATAGAAGAATGTGATTTTGATACAGGTACCTATACAGTTCAAGTTACCATAAATGGTGGAGGACCAAATTTCTTCGCAGGTCACACTTACACTTTAGTAGGTGATTTCGCTGGTGAAGTTGATGCTGGTTCTGTTACAACTTTAGGTCCATTTGATTCTAATACATCTTACAGTTTTTCTGTAAGTGACGATGGCAAAGGATGCAGCACTGAAGTTTATACCGGTACTGCTGATTGTGATGTTTATGATTTAGCGTTAATAAAAACAGTAGCTTCTCCAGGTCCTTTTTTCGCTGGTGATGATGTTTTATACACAATAAGTGTTTATAATCAAGGTAACATAGATGCAAATAATATTGAAATTACTGATTACATACCATTAGGTATGTCTTTAAGTACAAATGATAATAATGGATGGACTGTTTCAGGTTCATCAGCTACCACAACAATTCCCTCAATTATCAGTGGTGGAACTTATATTTTAAATATCTTAATAAACATTTCCGACACCTCTACACCAGGCGATTACGTAAATTACGCCGAAATAAGTGGTGATGATGGTGATGACGTTGATAGTACGGCAGATAACGACAGCGGAAACGATGCAGGTGGAGTACCAGATTCTTCAACAGATAATACTGTTAATGGCAACGGTACTGATGACGAAGATGATCACGATCCTGCATCAATAACTGTTGGAGAAACAGTAGTAGCTGGATGTACAGATCCTTGTGCGCCTAACTATAACGCTGATGCAGTAGTTGACGACAGCTCTTGCGAATACTACACTACTGATTGTAATAGTGATTGTACACAGGGAGACATTACAATTTACGATACTGCTACTTGTGCTTGTGTAGTTTCAGTTCCAACCGTTTTAGGTTGTACTGATGCTTTAGCAAATAATTACGATCCTAATGCTAACTGCGATGATGGAAGTTGTAGTAACGAAATAGCAGGTTGCACAGATCCTTGTGCATCTAATTATAATGCTGAGGCAACAACTGATGACGGTTCTTGTAATGATTACAGTACAACTTGTAATAGCGATTGTACCCAAGGAGACATTACAGTTTACGATACTGCTACTTGTGGTTGTGTAGTTTCAACTCCAACAATTTTAGGTTGTACTGATGCTGCTGCAAATAACTATGATCCTGCAGCTAATTGTTCAGACAATGCAACGTGTACTTACGATCCTGTAGGCGATGTATTTGATTTAGCCTTAATAAAAGGTATTTCAACAGATTTTCCTGGCCCTTTCTGCCCAGGAGATATGGTACAATTTTCAATAGCAGTTTATAACCAAGGCGATATCAATGCTATTAACATTGAAATAACTGATTATATTCCAGAAGGATTAACCTTATCAGATGATCCAAGAAATTCAATTTGGTCGGTTAATGGTTCAACCGCAACCACTATCATTCCTTCACTTGCTGCTGGCGCTGCCACAGGTTTAAGTATATGGTTAATAATTGATCCAGACTATACAGGCTCAACAATAACTAATTATGCTGAAATTAGTGAAGATAATGGTAATGATATTGACAGTAACCCTGATAACGTTTTAGGAAATGATGCTGGTGGTGTGCCAAACTCACCAACTGATAACACAATTCAAGGTGTAAAAGGTGGTCTTGATGAAGACGATCACGATCCGGTACAAATTGAAATATGTGATAAACCAGATGAGAATTATGATTTAGCTTTAATAAAAGGTATCTCTACTGATTTACCTGGCCCTTACTGTCATGGTGATGATGTAAGAATGTCAATTGCAGTTTATAACCAAGGTGATGTTGATGCATTCAATATAGAAATTACAGATTATCTTCCAGAAGGTACTTCGCTTAGTGTTAACGATAACAATGGTTGGATGGTAAATGGTAATACCGCAACTAATATAGTTAGTTTTATTCCTGCTGGTGGTGTAGTTGGTTTGTCAATTGTTATAACAATAAATCCAGATTTTAGTGGAAGTTCCTTATTAAATTATGCAGAAATTAGTGCCGATGATGGTGATGATGTTGATAGTACACCAGATAATGATAATACTAATGATGCAGGGGCAATACCCAATGGCACTTACCCAGATGAGGCTGACCCATCAGGAACCGACAGTACTATAAACGGTCAAAATGGTGATGAAGATGATCACGACGTTGTTATTATTGATGTTTGTTCTACACCAACAGGTGATTACGATTTAGCTCTCATAAAGGCAATTTCAAGCTCACGGCCTGATACTTACTGTCCAGGAGACGATGTAAGGTACAATATGGCTATTTACAACCAAGGTGGAACTGAGGCTTGCTTCATAGAAATTACAGAGTACATACCTGAAGGTATGTCAGTAAGCGACAATCCTGATAATGCAGGTTGGTCTGTTAATGGTTCAATTGCTACAACTACAATTAACGAATGCATTCCACCAGGCGGTATTTACCCTAACGATGTAGCAAACCCATTATCAATATGGCTGGTAATAGATGCTGATTATAGTGGGCCTTCTACTATCACAAACTATGCTGAAATTAGTGATGACGATGGTGATGATATTGATAGTTTTGCAGATTCAGATCCTACTAACGATATGGGAGGTGTGCCTAATTCACCTACAGATAACGTTATTAATAATGAAAAAGGTGATGAAGATGATCACGATTCTCACTTAATAAATATTTGTGATACACCATCTGAAAATTATGATTTAGCATTGTTTAAAGATATCTCATCAACTTTCAGTAATGAAAACAACGATGTTTATTGCCCTGGCGATGATGTACTTTTCTCAATAGCTGTTTATAATCAAGGTGATATAGATGCCAATAATATAGAAATTACAGATTATATTCCAGAAGGCTTTATGCTAAGTGATAATGATACTTATGGATGGGTACAAAATGGTTCTTATGCTACAAACATAATTACCTTCTTAGCCGCTGGTGATGCAACTGGAATTAGTATCTTATTAACTATAGATTCTGATCATCCTGGAGGTTTTGTAACTAATTATGCAGAAATAAGTGCCGACGATGGAGATGATATTGACAGTACTCCTGACAACAATCCTAATAATGACGCTGGTGGTGAATTTGATGGCCCTTTTGATAACAATATAAATGGAAATGGCACTAATGATGAAGATGATCATGATCCAGATCAAATTTTTGTTGATGCACAAGGATGTTCTCCAGTATTTGATTTAGCATTAGTAAAAGAAGTTGCAGCTGGTCAACCTTTATCTTTTATACCTGGTGATGATGTAACATTTACTATTACAGTGTATAACCAAGGTAGTGTAGATGCAGCAAATGTAGAAATTATTGACTATGTTCATGGCTCTCTTACTTTAAATGATCCTGACTGGAATGCTGATGGAACATATACTTTCCCAGGTATTATTCCTGTAGGTGGTTCTGTTTCAGTTGATATTACATTTACTATTGATCCTAGTTTAGTACAAAGTAAATCAATTGTAAATACTGCTGAAATTTTAAGTGCTACTGATGGTAATGGTAACCCTGTTACAGATATTGATTCTACTCCAGATGGAATTAATGGTAATGATGCAGGAGGTAACGTTGGAAGTCCTTCTGATAATGTTATTGATGGTGATGGTACTGGTATGCCAAATGGTACCAATCCAGCAACTGATGAAGATGATCACGATCCCGCTATAATTGAAGTTATCGCTCAATTGTGTGATGCAGGTTTACTTCCATCTAACTTGTATGTGTGTGCAGGTACTCCATTAGCTGTTACGGCTTCAGATGTACTTATTCCACCAGGTTTTGAATTTGTATATGTATTATACAGCGGTGATTTTGATGTTTATAATATTATAGAAGTAAGTGAAAATGGTGTATTCTCAACAAGTGATTTATCAACAAATACAGCATACACAATACAAAGCCTTGTAGGTCCAGAAAAACCAGAACCAGGCGAAATAGTTTTACCCGTTTTCTGTGATTTCTCAAATGAAATGACAGTTGTATTGTTAGACCCTGTTGTTATTGATGCTCAGTTTGAGTGCGACAATGCTACAAGTTTATATACTGTTGCATTTACAGTAAACGGTGGTTTACCATCGTATGATGCTAACGAAACTTATGCAATAACAGGCGACTTCAATACCGCAAGTGGTTTACCAAATAATATTTACACATTTGGGCCAATTTCAAATACTACTTATACCATTCAAGCAAGTGATGCGAATGGTTGTGGCGGTAATTTCAGTGAAGATGTTGAGTGTAAGAAATTACCAGTTGAATTGTTAGATTTCGTAGGCGAAGTACAAGAAGATGGTAATTTAGTTAAATGGACAACAGGTACAGAAATTGAAAATAGCCACTTTACATTATTAGTATCAAAAGATGGTATTAATTATGAAGTGGTTGAGGTTATAAATGGTGCAGGTACTACAAGCTCAACAAGCGATTACTCTTTTTTACATAGATCAGCTACTGCTGGCAGCAGTTACTACAAATTAGTTCAAACAGATTTTGATGGTACAACAGAAAACTTGGGCCAAATAGAATTGATTAGAGGTGAGAGTGCAGTTAGTATCGTATCTATATTGCCAATACCGGCTTTAAACAATATTGAGCTTACCTTCACAACAAATAGTAATACTCCTGTTGTTTTTGATATAGTTGATATCATTGGTCAAACTATGTTAGAAGTAGAGAATACTAATGCTGAAGCAGGGCTTAACAATATTTCAATAGACATTGCAAATTTACCCGCTGGTGTCTATTTTATAAGAATGTTAAACGGTGAAATTGTATTCTCCGAAAAATTTATAAAAGAATAATTTCTAATCAATAGAGATTATTTCAAAATGCTTCTGGATTAATTTTCAGAAGCATTTTTTTTTAGCCTTACGAGGTAGATATTTAAACTAACCAGCAACTGACTAATAAATAATTGAAATTGTTGTTGTAATGATGAAATTGTTTGGTGAGTATATTTTTAAACTAAAGTAGCAGGTATGATAACCGTTGATTTTTCAAAAGCAGAATTAGAAAGATATAGCAGACACCTTGTTATTCCTGAATTTAATATTGAAGGGCAAAGAAAGTTAAAGCGCGCAAAAGTATTAGTAGTAGGTTCGGGTGGCTTAGGTAGCCCTATGCTATTGTATTTGGCAGCAGCAGGTGTAGGCAATATTGGCATAGTAGATTTTGATGTGGTAGACGACTCTAACCTTCAACGGCAAGTTTTATTTGATGTTAAAGATGTAGGAAAGCTAAAAGTAGAAGCAGCAAAAGATCGTATTTTAGCATTAAATCCACATATTAATGTTACTACTTTTAATATGAAGTTAACTTCTGAAAATGCATTAAACATTATTAAACATTATGATTTAATAGCTGATGGAACAGACAACTTTCCAACAAGATATTTAGTGAATGATGCCGCTGTTTTATTAGGCAAGCCCAATGTTTACGCCTCAATTTATCGCTTTGAAGGCCAAGTTTCTGTATTTAATTACACTAATAAAAATGGAGTTTTAGGCCCTAACTATCGCGATTTATTTCCAAAACCACCGCCACCAGGTTTTGTACCAAGCTGTGCCGAGGGCGGAGTAATAGGCGTGCTGCCAGGTATAGTTGGTAGTTTGCAAGCAAACGAAGTAATAAAAGTAATAACAGGTATAGGAGAACCTTTAAGTGGAAGATTATTTTTGTTTGATGCTTTAAATTTTGAAACCAAAACTTTAAAGATTAGAAGAGACCAGAACAACCCTCTTAATGGAAAAAACCCTACACAAAACGAATTGATAGATTACGAACAGTTTTGTGGTGTAGTAAATGATAATGAAGTAACTAGTGGTTTAAAGGAAATTTCGGCCAATGAATTAAGTTCAATTTTAAACAATATAAATAAAAAACTGCAATTGATTGATGTTAGAGAACCTTATGAAACTGAAATAGCCAGTATAGGGGGCGAACTAATTCCATTAAACATAGTAGCTAAATCAGTAGCAAAAATAGATAGAGATAGGCAAGTGGTATTGTATTGTAAAAGCGGTAAAAGAAGTGCTGATGCTATTAAACTATTAGAAGCTCAATTCGGATTTGATAATTTGTATAATTTAAAAGGTGGTATATTAGCCTTTGCAAAAGAAGTAGATAATTCAATACCGATGTATTAAATTAAATAATGGTTGACATAGAAATTAATGCTATTGAGCATTTAAACAAAAAAGAAAAGTATGAACTTGCCTATAAAAGTATTGATAGTTTGTTAAAAGACGAGCCAGATGTAGTGGCAAATATGGCTAATACAGCAGCTTTACTAAAACAAATATTTAACTTCTTTTGGGTGGGGTTTTATCTTAATAAAGGTAATGAATTAGTGCTGGGGCCCTTTCAAGGACCTATTGCTTGTACACGCATAGCTTTTAATAAGGGGGTTTGTGGAAAAGCTGCTTCTACAAAAAAAACAGTAGTGGTACCTAACGTGAATCAATTTCCCAATCACATTTCATGTAATGAAAAATCAAAATCTGAAATAGTTGTTCCATTTATTAAGGAAAATAAAACTATATTTGTTTTGGATGTAGATAGCGAATTTGAAGACCACTTTGATCAAATGGATCAACAATATTTAGAAATGACAATTCAACTATTCACATAATTTAAATATGAACTACTGCGAGAATACAAATGCTACCTAACTTTGAGCTAAACATAAATAGTCCTATGTCTGCTTTATTGGTAGATTTTGATATATGCGATTTTCATAGCTTAACAAACTATGTTAAAAATTTAGCTTATGGAAAAAATGAAATTATAGAAGATTTAAGTACTGTGCTTGCCGAAAAAAAAGGCGATAGTAGCACTAAACACGCTTTTTTGGTGCAAACTGCCAGAGAAAATGATAGGCCTGATATTCAATTGGCATTAGGATTTTATGAAATGTCATCCAAAACACACCCCGAAGTTAGTGAGGTATTAAAACGTAATAATTTGCAAAGCATACCAGAGGCTTATAATTATATTTTGTTTGAAGACAATCGTTATGATTTTACAAAAGACAAAAACAATAGTGAAAGCCCTTTTGAGACAATTAAAAACGAAATGACTATTTTGCCAAATCAAATTATAGATTTTAAACTTCACTTTCACCGTTTTTTTATCATAAATTGGTTAAAAGAAAGTGAATTAGGTTTAGAATTTGATACTGATAAAATTTGGGAGATAAGAAAAGAATGCCTTAAAGTAATTTATAATAATCATTGATTTTCAGTTGGGTGACTTTCAATAGCAATCTCCCGTTCAAAAACCAATTGCCAACCAAAACTTTCTGTCATTAAGCGCAAACTTTCTAACAGCTCAAAAGCTTTTGCTTCTGCATCTTTTAGTAAAATTGAGTTATAAGCTTTTAAAGTGATTAAATCTTTGGCCATAGTATTTAACTCGGTTAATTCTTTTTCGGTAAAGGTGTTAAAAATACCTTCTGAAATATCGAAATATTGAATATCCATATCAACAAACAAAATTTCAGCATTGGGAAATTGGCTTACTTTAATTTGCTTATTAACATCATTAATTTCAAAATGTAAGGCCTCTAAATTATAGCCAGCACCAACCTTAGCTTTTACTTTTAAAATAGCTTTTTTTTGAAATGGATAAAAATCAAATTTTGAATATTCCTTATGATCTAAAATGTCAGTAAAATTTCCTTCAACAGTAGTAAGCTTACATACCTTTTTTATGTTTTTTAATAAAATTTCAGAACTAGTGGTAGCCGTGTTTCCCCAAAAATTAAGACTAACAAAATACAAGCTGATAACGCCAAGTAAAAAACCTAAAATTAAAGCCAAAAAACTGTTTATTTTCATAACAAGCTATTACTAATTAAATTAATCGTTTTAACCAATCATCTAAAATAGCTTCATCAACTTCATCTAATTTAACATTGCTTTTTATTAATTGATTTACAGCACTTGAAAGCTCACTCTCCGTATTATTTTGCTCAATCGTATTAATTTTTTGCTGTACCAATTCAAATAATCGCTGTTTAGCTTTTTCGCCACGTACAGATTTTAAATAGTTAATGGCGTCCTTTTGATCGTTTCCAATTTTGTTATCTTCTAAAAAAACAGTTTTAGTTTTACTGGAAATGAAACCAAGTACCACCCCTTTTAAATAATTGATTCGTACTAAATCGTTTTTATTACCCAATACTATTTTAGAAGGGTAGAGATCATTTTCAATGGCTTTTTCATAAATATAAAAATTGTCAATTTCAATGTTTTCTTTATCTAAACAATGTTGTGCTAAAACATTTTTACAGTTTTGAATAAGGGTAATTTTAAACGCAGGAAAACCACGCTTTGCCCTAAATATGCTAATCCTATTTTTATCACTATTTTCTATTTTACTTTCTGCCCTAAAACCTTGTTCGGCTAAAGCATTGGTTAACTGCTGGGCATCTTTTCCACCTGTTTCAAATAAAAACAAATCACATTTTTCTTCGGTTTGATCGCCAGTTCCAAAATCTTTTAAATTGATGTACACTTGAGATGCTTCGTTAATTAAATTCATCCGAGTTTCAATAGTGCCATTTGTATTTAGGTAATCATCTCTAAATAAAAAATCGTACACATTTTTATTAGCCAAATGCCGATACTGCGTTGTAAAAAAAGCATCTAAATCTTTTTGAAGTGAAGTAACTTTTTTTTCGCTTGCATAATTTTTGTAGTAATTAACTACGCTTCTACCTTCTTTGTCTACAAAAAAATCTGCTGCGGTAACTGGTTCTTTATAATTATCTAAATCGGCTTTAGTAATAATGTTGTTTTTAAATAGATTGTTGGTTAAGCTTATATTTTCAAACTTGTGGGTAGCATTTTCATAAGCATTTAATATTTCATTTTTAAAACCGTTTAATTGTTCATTGGTGTTTTCAACAGCTTTTTTAATAGTTAATAAACTATCGTAAGCATTGGCATGTTTCAAATGGTTAAATTTTAGTTGATGACTTTCACCTTCAGTATTTAAATATTGATTGATTAAATTAATTTTTTCATTGTTAATATTGTTTAGCTCGTTACTCAAAATTTTCATAGGCTTACCTACTAATTTCCGGTATCTCAAAAAAGCCCAAATGGCATAACCAATAAACAAAATGGTAAATAGTGAACCATAAACTTCAAATGCGCTAGTTTCCGAATCGGTGAATAACTGATACATAACATTAGGTTGCCTAATATGCAAAACGGTAATAATAGCAGAAGGAATACCAAATATCAAAATTGGAAAAAATAGGAACAGCTTCTTTAATAACTTATCTCTTTTAGTTTTAAAAGTATCAATTTTATTTTGGATGATAGTTTTTCGATTATCATTATGGTTGAGTTGATTTTTTAAGCCTTCTTTTTTATCGTCTATATTTTCTAAATCTTGCTGTCTTATACTTTTTCTAAAATCATTACTTTCTAACTTTCGCTTTAAGTCTTCAATGTTTTTTTGACCACTTTCGTAAGTAGATGTTTCGGTAGCCACTTCGTTTTTTAATTGTTTAATGGTGTCTTGTTTCGATTGTATTTCTGCTTTTAAGTTAGATAAATCAACCGTAGTTAGCATTTCGTTTTGTGCAACTTTTTGGTTTTCAATTTTTAACTTTGTGTTTAAATGGGCTACTTCATTAACTAATTGGTTTAAGCGTTTTTCTTTATTTTTTATATCCGCAGAAAGTGGTGAAGTGTTTTCTTTAGCTAACTCAATGGTTGTTAATTTTGATTTATAGAAGCCTAATATGTTGTCTTCAACTTGGGTAAGATTTTTGTTATCTTCTAATAATTGACCAGTTAAACTATCGCAATCTTTATTTAATAATAAACTAGTAAAAGCGTGTGCAAAGTTGATGCCTTGGTTAGGCGAATTAATAAATTCTTCTGTTTGTGTATTTATCTCGTTAACCAATTGCTGGGTTAAATTTTGATTTCTATTGCTTAATTGATTTAAAATGGTTTTACCGTAAACATTGTTTTCATAGTTTTTTGATGCCTCATTTACACTATTAAAAAAATGTTGCACTTCTACCGTTTCGTCTTTTTTGCCAGCATAAGTAAAAGGTGAAAAAATAGGTTTTCCGGTATCTGTTTCTAATGCAATACGATCAACTAACTGGGTTAAGTTTTTGGTTGTAAAATAATGCTTAACAGTTCCATTTACGGTATTAATATCAAACTTGTTATTTTTTAGATCGGTTTGTATAGCGTGTAAAATTTCTTTTTTGCCATTATTATAAAGTGCAGCCAACATTTTGGCTTTGGGCAAAACTAAGGTACTAAAACCAATAGAACTATAGCGATTGGTTTTGCCATCAGTGTCGTTTTCTAAATGAACATTTAAGTGCTGCGTAGCAAATTGTTCGTTTACAAGCATTAAAGCAAATTCTACCAAGCTCACCATCATATCATTATAACTACCTAAACTAATGTTGATGTTATTTTTACTGCCAACAACAAAGTTGTGCTTTATAATTTTGGTGCCACTTACTTCATTGCTATCTAATGTAAAATCAATTTCGTTTAAAGCAGCATAAGCACGAGCATAGTGTTTCGTTTTATCGGCTTTTAAGTTTTTAGTTGAAAATTCAGCAGCTTGTATTTCGTACGTATCGTTATTTTTAGAAATTAAATCAGCCTCGGTAAAAAACAAATCGGGCAATAAGTAGATTGCCGTAGTTTGACTGTAAGCATAATTGCCTTCTTGTAAAATTCTATTAATAATTTTTGCAAAACCAAGTAATACTGCCGAACCAACTTCGTCACCCAAAGGGGTAACAAAAACAACTTGCGGATCGCCAATTTCAAAACCAGCTTTTATTAGTTGCTTTCTACTTTCAATATTACCAATGGCATTCAATTGCTTTTTAACTAAACTAATAATATCAGGTTCTTGTTGTATAAATTGTTCGTAATTATATTTGTAAATGTTTTGTTCAGCCTGTTTTAAAAATTTAAAATTGAGATATTCGTTGCCATTAAAATAGCTTTTAAGACTGCCATCGTTTAATAAACATAAATCGGAAATGGCGTTGTTAAGCACAGGATTGCGTTGCTTTAAAATGGTGGCGCAAGCACTTATAAGGGAAGCTCCAGCTTTGCCGAGGCCAATGTATAAAGTCGGTTTTATTTTTCTCATTTATGAACAACCAATTAAAAAACGAAGTTACAAATTTTTAAGGTGTAGATGTTTTATTGTATAAGTAATGATGAGAAAATAAATTGCTCAACTATGGCAAAGTCAGATGTTCAATTTACTTTATTCTTATTTTAAGATGCTTTTGAAAATTATAAGGTTTGGGTTTGGCAATACTTTTTTTTATTTCAATAAATTTGTAAATGAATATGATCATCGTGCCTAACGGCTTTACAACCTTGAAAACGTATTTTGGGGTGCTTTAATTTTAACCGATGTTTTAAATGTGGTTCAATAAATATTTTACTTGTTTTCGATTGAACCAACAAAGCATCTAACAATAAACGATTGCCTTTTACAGAAAATTTTAAGTGTTTGTTTTTTGTGCCGAGGGTAAGATGTTTAGTAAAATCATAAAAAGGGTGTCCCTTGCCTTTGCATATTTTGGTTTGGTTAATTTCATTATTTATAGGTTCTTCAAAAAAACCGTAACCACTAATGGTTTTATTTTTGCTGGTAATGGTACCGATCTTATCTTCATAAACATAACTTATATCAATTTTTTTACCATCGTTATGGCTTAAATGTGGCAATAACGGAAAGCCATTTATAAACGGGAAATTAGCATCTAAATACCTTAATTGAATTTCAGTATTGTTAAGTTTTGTGGCGGTTTTATTTAGTAAAACATTTACCTCAGGTATTACATAGTTTCTGTTTAATATGTTAGTAATAAAAGATGCAGGTTTTGTGTTTTGTTTAAGCTTAATCCGTTCTCTACCATATATTGGAGCAACAAATGGTACAATTAAAAAAGTAGCGACAACATAAATTAATAAAAACAATACAAGCATGTTGGCTATACTGTTTTTACACACGGCTACTTTTTTAGCAACAAATAAGCTAATAAAATAAACAATACCACCAATTTGACTAATTATGGTAAGTAATACAAATATAATTAAATAAATTATTGTCCATAGTAGTTTAAGCAATGTCACATCAACTAAACGGATAAGGTTTTTGAATTAGTATTTAACAATAAGCTATCAGACTTAAAGAATCGAGCGATCCTACCAAAAACCATTTTAAATTTTTTATTAACTCAGCTAACTAAGTTATGCTTTTTATTACGATGTTAATTAAACATTAAATCTAAAATGCATAATGTCACCATCTTTTACTACATATTCTTTACCTTCTACTGCAATTTTACCAGCATCGCGACAAGCAGATTCTGAGCCATATTTTACATAAGCATCATAGCTAATTACTTCAGCTCTAATAAAACCTTTTTCAAAATCGGTATGGATAACACCAGCGGCTTGCGGGGCTGTAATACCTTTCTTTATTGTCCAAGCGCGTACCTCTTTTTCACCAGCAGTAAAATAAGTAATTAAATTTAATAAGGCGTAGCATGTCTGTATCATACGTTCAACACCACCTTTTGTTAAGCCTAATTCTGTTAAAAATTCTTGTCGTTCTTCTAAAGTGTCTAATTGTGCTATTTCGCTTTCTATGCCAGCCGAAATTATTAATACTTCGGCGGGTTCATCTTTTACCGCTTCTTTTAAAATATTGCTGTACGCATTTCCATCTTTGGCCGATGCTTCGTCAACATTGCAAACGTATACTACTGGTTTGGTAGTTAGTAAATCTAATGCATCTATGTAACTGGCATTTTCTTCTGTTTTTTCAAAAGTACGGGCACTTATTCCGCTTTCAATATGACTTTTTAAAGCAGTTAAAACGGCAACACCTTTCTGGGCATCTTTATCAGCACCTTTAGCTTGTTTTTTATATTTCTCTATACCTTTTTCAATACTGTCTAAATCTTTCAGCTGCAGCTCAAAGTCAATTACTTCTTTATCTCTAACGGGGTCAACCGAACCATCTACGTGGGTAATGTTATCATCATCAAAACACCTAATAACGTGCACAATGGCATCGGTGCTTCTAATATTACCCAAAAATTGGTTGCCCAAACCTTCTCCTTTGCTGGCGCCTTTCACCAAACCAGCTATGTCTACAATTTCAACTGTAGTAGGCATAATTTTTTGAGGATTCACCAAATCCGCTAATTTTTGCAAACGGCTATCCGGCACTTGTACCACGCCAATATTTGGTTCAATTGTACAAAAAGGATAGTTGGCAGATTGCGCACCAGCATTTGAAAGTGCATTAAAAAGGGTTGATTTACCAACATTTGGTAAGCCAACAATACCACATTGTAAACCCATTCAATTTTAATTTTAAGCCTGCAAAAATGCGCTTTTTATTTTTAGTTTTTCATATCTTTAATAATGTTTTTAATCAAAAAAATAAAAAATAAAAAAATTAAGGCTTGCAATTGTTCAAAATATTGATTTATAAAAGTTTAAACATTAGCCGACAAAAGTCATTTTTAACGAATTAAAAAGGACTCAAAACTCAAATAATTATTTATTAATCCTTACTTTTGAAGCTTGATTAAACCTTAACTGTATATTTTCTTCTTCAATAAGTAAATCTACAAAATACATAAAATATAATATAATTACATTATGATACTTAAATTGTTGAAACGTTTGACCTTATTCAGCCGACTACTTTTCAACTATCATTACTTAAAGCTTATAATAGCATTATTTTTTTGTGTTGTAGTAACAAAATCTAATGCACAAATTCTTTCCAATTTCCCTTGTTATGCAGTTGCAGAGGATAATGGAGCACCGAATTTTTTCTTTGAGTATGATCCATTAAGCCAAAGTTGGACCAATGTAGGGGTAACCGGAACTGGTTTTATAGAATCAATAGCCACCGACCCTATCAATGATATAATCTATGCCATGGACGCTGGCATTTTAGGCACTATTGATGTAGCAACTGGTGCTTTTTCTGCCATAGGTACTTTGGGTACAGGAGACGGAGCAATAGGTAATATTTTGCTAAATGATGTTGATGGACTGTCTTACGACCCTGCAAACGAAATTTTATGGGCAAGTCATCGTATATCAGGCAATGGGCCAAACACCAACGATTTGCTTTTTAAAATAGATCCCGCTACTGCATCAGTAATTCCAGGTGAATTTGCTAATGGCGATGATTATGTTATTGTAGAAGAGGTTTTTGATAGTACCTTTGGTGGCTCTGTTTATGATGTAGATGATATTGCTTACAACCCATATACTGGCATACTTTATGCCATTCAAAACCAAGATGGGCCTGGCGTAATTACTTCAATTAACCAATTTGATGGTAGTGTTGAGCAAATTATTATCGATTTTCCTGATGATGATGTTGAAGGCTTGGGCATTACTTATTTGTCGGAGCTATATGGTACTACTGGTGATAACGGTACTACCGGATCTCAAAATACTTTTATATTTATTGATATTGTTAATAGCAGTACTCAAACACTTAATACTATAGACCCAACTGGCAATGCAGTTGACTTTGAAAGTTTTGATTGTTTAACTGCAGTTAACGATTTAGCGCTTCAAAAAGTAATTTCTTCGGTTCAACCGCAACCAATTTTATCGGGAGATGTAGTAACCTATCAAATCACCGTTTTTAATCAAGGTGATATACCAAATGAAGATATTGTGGTATCCGATTATATTCCGATGGGCCTTTCTTTAGTTGATCAAGATTGGTCATCTTTAAGTCCTCAATTAGCAAGCTATAATATACCTGGCCCATTAAACCCGGGGCAGTCTATTACTTTTGATATAGATTTAAAAGTTGGCCCTACGGCCAATGGAACTATTGCAAACTATGCAGAAATATCATCGTCTTTTAACGAAGACATTAATATAGCTAATGGAGAAGATACCCCTTTACCCGATGTTGATTCTGTGCCAAATAATGTTAACGACGAAACAGGTGACGTAATTATTGATGATCAAACAAATGGTTCTGGCCCCAATGCAAATCAAGATGAAGACGATCACGATATTGCAACATTTGGTATCGGTAATTGTATTGCTGCTGGGGCAGAATACTTTCCATGCTATGCGGTATCAGAAGATAATAGTGCTCCAAATACATTATATCTTTTTGACCAAGCCCAAAATGTTTGGGTAAAAATAGGCGTTACGGGTACCAATTTTGTTGAAGCCATTGCGGCAGATCCTATCAATAATATTTTATACGCTATTGATGGAGGTGTGTTAGGAAGATTAAATACTTTAACTGGCGCTTTTACAGCAATTGGCACCTTAGGTACTGCTAATGGCGAAAATGGATCAATTTTAATAGATGATGTTGATGGTTTAACTTACGATCCAATAAATAACATTCTAATAGGTTCTCATCGTATAGGAGGCTCAGGTCCAGGTACAAACGACATTCTTATAAAAATCAATCCTTTAACGGGTACTTTAATACCTTCTTCCTTTGTAGATTCAAATGGTAACCCAGCAGACTATGCAGTAGTTGAAGAAGCCTTCGACTCTACCTTAGGCGCAGTAGTTTATGATGTAGATGATATTGCACTAAACCCCTACACTAAAGAACTATTTGCTATTCAAAATCAAGATGGGCCTGGCTTAATAACCATAATTAATTCTACTAACGGAGAAATAGATATAGTTGTTTACGATACACCAGATGATGATTTGGAAGGCCTAGGTTTTAATGGTTACGGTGAATTGTTTGCAACCTCGGGCAACAATGGTGCAACTGGTTCACAAAATAGTTTTATTGCTATTGATTATTTAAATTCATCAAGTCAAATTTTAGCTAAAATAGATCCATCGGGTGAAGATGTAGATTTTGAAAGCTTTGATTGTTTTGCTGGTTATAATGATTTGGCTTTACGCGAAACTCTTTCAGCAGGCCAAGAAAGTCCGTTTTGCGCTGGTGAAACTGTTACCTTCGAAATTGAAGTATTTAATCAAGGCCTATTATCTAATGAAAATATTTTAATAACAAACTATTTTAGTACAGATTTTGAGTTAGTAGCAGGTGATTTGTGGACAGATCAAGGTAATCAAACAGCAACAGCATCCTTACCTTGCCCATTATCTCCAGGCGAATCTAAAACTCTTGAAATATCTTTTAAAATTTCAGATCAAGTGGCCTGCTCTCAAGTTACGGAACTTGCAATTGATAATTTTTCCGAAATAACAGTTTCTTTCAATCCATTTTTTATAGATGGAAATGGATTCCAAATTCCTTTACAAGATATAGACTCTGAGCCTGATTTTTTAAATAATGAAACTGATGTAGTTGATAATGAAATTAATGAACAAGCAATAACTGGAGACGAAGACGATCACGATATTGAAACAATAATGGTATCTCCTGCTAACCCATCAGCAGGATCTCTTACTGCAAACAGTAGTGTTATCTGTTCAGCTAACAATGTTACTATTATTTCGGCAAGCCCCAACGGTAATATTTTGCAAGGATGCTTTACCGCAACCAACGAAAATGATATAGTAATTCCAGATGGTTATCAATTAGTTTATGTACTTACAGAAGGCACCGGTTTAGTTATTATAGATGTAAGCTCAACCCCATCTTTTACTGTAAATCAACTTGGCGATTATACGATACATTCATTAGTATATAACCCTAATACTTTAGATACCTCTACTATTGTACCCGAAAGCACAACTGGTTTCGATGTAAATGCGCTGTTAGTTCAAGGAGGCGGAAACATATGTGGTGCTTTAAATGTAGCCGGCGCTCCAGTAAGTGTAAACAATCCTTCTGCCGGAACTTTAACCGCAGTTGCGCCTATCGTTTGTTTTAATGGTAGCGATGCCATAATAGAAGCAACTTCAAATGCAGATGCAATAATACCAACCAACTATTCTACAATATATGTATTAACCAGAGGAGCAGCATTGGTTATAGAGGCAGTTGATGGAAACCCTCAATTTACCGTAACTCAGCCTGGCGATTTTACAATTCATACCTTAGTTTACGATCCTAATACATTAGATTTGAGTATAGTTACACCCAATGTAACAACTGGTTTTGATGTAAACGCTTTATTAGTTCAAGGTGGCGGAAATATTTGTGGTGCTTTAGATGTTGAAGGCGCATCATTTGTTATTCAAAACCCCGATGCCGGAAGCTTAACAGCGGTTTCTTCACCTATAGCTTGCTTAGTTGAAAATGAAGCAACACTTACAGCAGAAGCAACTACCGATCCACAATTTCCATTAGGGTACGAAGTATTATATGTATTAACTTCCGGTGGCGGTTTAATTATAGAAGCCACCTCCACAACGCCTAGTTTTACTGTGTCTCAGTTAGGTGATTATACAATACATACATTAGTATATGATCCGACCACATTAGATTTAAGTATAATTACACCAGGCGTAACAACTGGTTTTGATGTAAACGCTTTGTTAGTTCAAGGCGGTGGTGATATTTGTGCTGCGCTAGATGTTGCAGGAGTACCCTTTACAATAGGTGGCAATATAGGTGTAACCTTTGAAGCTAATTCTCCCACAAATGCCACTTGTGGCCAAGCAGGAGTTGCTTTGATAGAAATAAGTGGCGGTGTTGAGCCATATCAAATTTCTTGGTCAGATGGTTTTTCATTAGAAGACCGACCTAACATTGAGGCAGGTAATTATTCTGTAAATGTAACAGATGCATTAGGTTGCACCGGTTCACTTGAAGTAACAATTTTAGGATCTGCTACTTTAGAATTAGCAATAACAGAAACCTGTGAATTAACAGTTGTTGGTGCTGATGCAGTTTTAGATTATACTGTTTCTGGAGGAAATGAACCCTACACTATTGAAGTAGTTGATGCTATTGGCGGCATAGTTACTCCAAATCAATCAGGTATTTTACCAGTTTGGAACACACTTTCAGAAGGACAATACAATTTAACAGTATCAGATATAGATGGCTGTACAACAAACCAAAGCTTTGTTATTTGTCCTTATTCTTGCCAGTTAGAAGGAGTGCTGCAAGAAGTCGTAAATGTAAATTGTAATGGTAGTAGTAATGGTAGCATTACCATAAGTGCTACAACTAATCAAGGAGCAGAACCAATTACCTATGTTTGGTTAAGTGGCAATGGTTCTATAATTGATGGCGAAACTTTACCCTCAATAAATAATATTTCTGCAGGTACTTATGAGGTTAGATTAGAAGATGCAAATGGTTGCACAGACGAGCTTATTTTTGAAATTACCGAACCACCAGCATTTGTTTTTGTTGATTGTAACTCACAAGATATTTCAACAACAGCTGGTATGGATGGTACTGCCACCGTAATAGTAGATGGAGGAGTTGCTCCTTACACCTATTTATGGTCGAATGGACAAACAACCAATCCAGCAATTAATTTAAGTGCAGGCATTTACGATCTTACAATAACCGATGCCAATGGTTGCGAACTTCAATCAAACTGTACCGTGCAAAGCCCTTCCTGTGCTGGCTTTAATGTAGATTTTAATGCTACACCTGCTAGTTGTTTTAATAGTACTGATGGTGTAATTGAAATTGCCGCAACAGGTACCTCAGGCACAGTTACCTACAACTGGACGCCTAATGTGGCCTCTGGCCCGCTAGCCTCAGGCCTTAGCGCAGGTATGTACGAAGTTTTAGTAGTAGATGGTGTTGGTTGTGAAGTAAGCATTATTGGCGAAATTTTAGAACCTGCCGAGTTGGCTGGTGTTATAGGTAAGTCGGATGTTGTATGTTTTGATGACAATAATGGAACGCTTGATTTACAAGTATCTGGAGGAACAGAACCATATAGTTATCTATGGTCAAATGGAATGAGTACAGAAGATCAAATTGACATTGGCCCCGGTAACTATACAGTTACAATTGAAGATGCAAACAACTGCACTATTGTACGAACTGATGAAATTTTAGAGCCAACTGAGTTATTATTTTCTAACAACTCAATTGTAACTAACAATATTTCTTGTAATGGAAATGCAGACGGAGGTGTTTCTGTTATTGTTGAAGGTGGTGCTCCTCCATACCAATATGGATGGTCTAATGGAGAAACAAATCCAACGTTTTCTGGCTATGTTGCTGGCATATACTCTTTAACAGTAGTTGATAATAATGGTTGTAGTTTAAACCAAGATTTTGAAATTACCCAACCTGAAGTGCTTGAAGTTGTAGACTGTAATGCAGAAGATGTAACTACAAATAGTGGAACGGATGGTACTGCTACAGTAGTAATTTCTGGCGGAACAACCCCTTATTCATACCAATGGTCAAATGGGCAAACAACAAATCCAGCTATTAATCTTTCAGCAGGTTCTTACGATGTAGTTGTTACCGATGCCAATGGTTGCGAAACTCAAACCACTTGTAGTGTTCAAAGCCCGTCTTGTGCTGGTTACAATATATCTGTAAGTAATAATTTACCCGTTAGTTGTTTTGGAGCAACTGATGGAACGATTTCAGTTTCTGTAGAAGGCGCCTCAGGAAGTATTGATTATACTTGGTTGCCAAATGTTACAGCAGAACCTGTTGCAACAAGCCTACTTGCTGGCACCTACGAAATTACAGCAGTAGATGCAGTAGGTTGCCAAGCTAGCACAACAGTAGAAATAACTCAACCAGAAGAATTAACAGGAGTTATTGAAAAAACAGATATAGATTGTTTCGGTAATCAAAACGGCACAATAAATGTAGATATTTTAGGTGGCACCACACCTTATCAATACTTATGGTCAAATGGCAGCACTTCTGAAGACCTTAGCAATATAGGCCCAGGATCTTACACATTAACAATAACTGATGCTAACGGTTGTGTTTTAGTATTAAACGAAGTGGTATTACAACCCACAGAATTTGAATTATTAACAAGTGATGTTATAAATTTAAGTTGTAACGAATCAAGTGACGGATCTATCACCGTTACTCCAGAAGGCGGTGTTGCGCCATATTTATTTGAATGGTCAAATGGAGCAACAACACCAAGTCTTTCTGGTGCAGTGGCTGGTAACTATTCCTTAACAGTTACAGAAGCTAATGGTTGTATTTTAGAAGAGAATTTCGAGATAACAGAACCAGAATTACTTACAGTTGTTGACTGTAATTCAGAAGATATATCTACAACTGGTAGTACGGATGGAACGGCAACAATAGTAATTTCTGGAGGTACAGCACCTTACACCTACCAATGGTCAAATGGGCAAACATCAAACCCAGCTATCAATCTTTCAGCAGGTTCTTACGATGTAGTGGTTACCGATGCTAATGGTTGCGAAACTCAAACTACTTGTAGTGTTCAAAGCCCATCTTGTGCGGGTTACGCTATCACAGTAAATAATAATGTACCCGTAAGCTGTTTTGGAAAAAATGATGGAACGATTTCAGTTGCTGTAGAAGGTGCATCAGGAAGTGTTAATTACACCTGGTTGCCTAATGTAACAACAAGTCCTGTTGCTACTGGATTATCTGCTGGTTTGTATGAAATTGTTGCAATAGATGCAGTAGGATGCGAAGCCACTATTACTGTACAACTAAATCAACCTGAAGAATTAACAGGAACGATACAAAAAACAGATGTAAAATGTTTTGGCGATAAAAATGGCGCCTTAAATGTAAATGTTTTAGGAGGCACCATGCCTTATCAATATTTATGGTCAAATAGTGAAACAGTTGAAGATCTTACAAATACCGGACCCGGAACTTATATTTTAACAATAACAGATGTTGCTGGCTGTTCGCTAATATTAAATGATGAGGTATTACAACCTACAGAATTTGAACTAACAACAAATAATACTATAAATTTAAGTTGCAATGGTTCAAACGATGGATCAATAACAGTTGTTGCCGAAGGTGGTGTTGCACCATACTTATATAATTGGTCAAATGGAGCATCAACGAGTACAATTTCGGATTTAGCTGCAGGTGAATATTTTTTAACTGTTACAGATGCTAATGGTTGTATTTTGGAAAATGATTATGAGATAACAGAACCAGAAGCACTTATTGTTTTAGATTGTAATGCAGAAGATATCACTACAACTGGTGGAATGAATGGAACCGCAACAGTAGTAATTTCTGGAGGTACGGCTCCATACACCTACCTATGGTCAAATGGGCAAACATCAAACCCAGCCATCAATCTTTTAGCAGGTTCTTACGATGTAGTTGTTACCGATGCCAATGGATGCGAAACTCAAACTACTTGTAGCGTTCAAAGTCCATCTTGTGCTGGTTACACTATTTTAGAAAATAATAATGTATCCGTAAGCTGTTTTGGAGAAAGTGATGGAACTATTTCAGTTTCTGTAGAAGGCGCATCAGGAAGTATTGATTATTCTTGGTCGCCCAATGTAGCATCAGATCCTGTGGCTACAAGTATACCTGCTGGCTTTTACGAAATTACAGCAATAGATGAAGTAGGTTGCGAAGCTACGGTTACAGTAGAAGTAATCCAACCTGAAGAATTAACTGGAACGATACAAAAAACAGATGTAGATTGTTTTGGTGATCAAACTGGAACATTAGAAGTAAATGTTTCAGGTGGCACTATGCCTTATCAATATTTATGGTCAAATGGCAGAACTGTTGAAGATCTTAACAATATAAGTTCTGGAATTTACACACTAACAATAACTGATGCTAATGGATGCGTTTTAGTATTAACTGATGAAGTATTGCAGTCTACAAAAATTGAATTAATAGTAGATAATAATGATATTAGGAATACAAGTTGTAGTGGAACAAATGATGGATTGATTACAGTTACTACTGAAGGAGGCAACCCACCATTTACCTATCAATGGTCTAACGGAGCCACAACACCAAGCCTTTCTGGTGCAGTTGCTGGTTCTTATTCACTTACAGTTGTTGATAATAGCGGTTGTAATATAAATGAAGATTTCGAGATTACTGAACCAGAAGCTTTGGTTATAGTTAGTTGTAGTTCAGAAGCAGTAACAGTAACTCAAGGTACAGACGGCGTTGCAAGCGTAGAAGTAAGTGGTGGTACAGAACCCTATACATTTTTATGGTCAAATGGCCGAACAACAAACCCCGCAACTAATTTGGAGGCTGGGGCATATAGTGTAACAGTAACAGACGCTAACGGATGCGAAAGTGAAACCACCTGTGCTGTACAACAACCAAGTTGTTCTGATTATAGCGTTACCATAAGAAGTACTCAAAATGTAAGTTGTTTTGGCGAAAATGATGGTTCAATTGAAATTTCTGTGAATGGAGCATCCGGAAATCTAACCTATAATTGGAGCGGTGAAGTATCAAGCGGTTCTTTAGCAACAAGTTTACCAGCCGGAAATTATGAAATTACTGCAATTGACGATACCGGCTGCGAAAGTTCGGCTGCTGTTGTAATAACAGAACCAGAAGAATTTATTGGTACAACTTTAGTAAATGATGTAACTTGTTTTGAGCAATCAAACGGGAGCATTTTGGTTGAGTTAAGCGGAGGTACAGTACCTTATACTTATTTATGGTCAAATGGTTCAAGTGTTGAAGATCTTGAAAATATAGGGTCAGGGCAGTTTACCCTAACAGTAACTGACGATAATGGTTGTGTATTAGTACTCAACGACGAAGTTGATGAGCCATCAGAATTGGCAATATTGTTTGATGAAGCAACAGATTTAGTAAACGCTGGCTGCAATGGTTTAAGCAATGGATCTATTTCAATGGAAGTTGAAGGAGGAATATCTCCTTACACATATTTATGGTCTAATGGTCTAACAACACCAATTCTTTCTGGTGCAGTTGCTGGCTTTTACAGTTTAATCGTAACTGATTCTAACGATTGTACAGTAGAAAATAGTTTTGAAGTAACAGAACCCGAAGCACTTATGTTTATGGAGTGTAATTCAGAAGATGTAAGTACCACCGAAGGTATGGATGGAACGGCTACTGTAGTTATTGCTGGTGGAACCACACCTTACACCTACAAATGGTCAGATGGACAAACCACTAACCCTGCTATTAACTTAGCTCCTGGCTCATACGATGTTTCAGTTATTGATGCAAAAGGTTGCGGAACAATGGGTACTTGCACAGTACAAGGTGTAAATTGCTTAAACTTTGAAGTAAGTGTTAACATCAATCAAATTAGTTGTAATAATAGCGAAGATGGATCAATTGAAGTAATGGTTACTGGCGCAAGCGGCTTAGTTACTTTCGATTGGGTACCAGATGTATCCTCAACAGCTATTGGTTCTAACCTAAGTTCAGGTTCTTATGCAATTGAAGTAACAGATGAAGTAGGTTGTACCGAAATAATCACAGCAGAACTCAACAACCCGACTCCAATAAATGGATCAATCACCAAAACAAATGTATTGTGTAATGGCGATAGTGATGGTAACTTAGATTTACAAATAAGTGGAGGAACTCCGCCATATACCTATTCTTGGAATAACGGATCAACTCAAGAAGACCTAACCAATATTTCGGTTGGCGACTACTCTGTAACAACTATAGATGCTAACGGTTGTATTTTTATTATGTCAGAAACAATTACAGAACCACAATTATTGCAAGAAGAAATATCGGGTGGAGCGGTAATATCTAATACAACCTGTACTAACAATTCAGCTGGAGCTATTGATATAAGTTTAACTGGTGGTACAGCCCCTTTTACTTTTCTATGGTCTACAGGTGAGATAACAGAAGACATAAACAACCTTACCCCTGGTAATTATTTTATAACAGTAACCGACAATAACAACTGTACATTTGGTGTTGGGTATGATGTTTTAGAAACAACCAGTTGTTCATCAGATTTAGCATTAATTGTTGAATTAGCTCCAAATCAACCTGCCGAGTTTAAAGAAGGTGATGATGTTATTTTTATTATTACTATAGTTAACCAAGGCGAAGATGATTTAACCAATATTACTGTTGTAGATTATTTTCCTGTAGGCCTAACATTGAATGATCCGTTTTGGAACTCAATAGGTGATAATGCCGCTACCTTAGAAATTGGAGGAATCTTAGATGCAGGTTCAACTACTGTAGTTGATATGACCTTTACCGTTAATAGTGCTGCACCAAATGGTTTAATGTTAAATTATGTAGAAGTTGCAAGTGCTGTTAACTCATTAGGAGATCCTTATCAAGATGTTGATTCTACTCCAGACACAGTTAATGGTAACGATGCCGGTGCAGTTGCTGGCTCACCTACTGATAATACTTTTGATGGGAATGGTGTTGACGACGAAGATGATCATGATGTGGTTTCTTTTTCCGTTCAAGCCCAGTCGTTCGATTTAGCTTTGCAAACCACTTTATCCGGCGCTCCCGGTACATCTCCAGGTGAAGAACTTACCTTATTAGTAACTATAACAAACCAAGGCACTATAGATGCATATAATATAATTGTTAACCAATCTATATCTGAAACACTTATTTTAAACGATACTAATTGGACGCAGGTAGGTAACATTATAACAACAACCTACCAAGGGCCTTTATTGGCAGGCGAATCTATTACAATTCCAGTAAACTTTATTTTGGCACAAAATGCCGAAGCAGGTGTAATAATTGTTATATCTGAGTTAGGTGGTGCAACATTGGCCGATGGAACACCTGCCATTGATGAAGATTCAACGGCCGATAACGACTTTAGTAATGATGCAGGCGGTGCCCCAGGTACACCATCAGACAATGTGATTATAGGTAATGGAAGTGGTACTCCTGGAACAGCAGATGCAAACCTTGATGAGGATGATCACGATCCTGTAATAATTGTAGTAGAAGATTTACTAATAGATTTAGAGTTAGATATAATGTTGGATCCTCGTTTTGTTTCAATTAATGATGTGATTACTTGGAATGTTAATGTTGAAAATAAGGGCCCAGAAGACGCCTCTGGTGTTGATGTTTTAAATGAATTTGGTGGCGATTTAGTTTATGTTAGTGATAATTCAGCTGGCACTTATATCGCTGAAAGTGGCGTGTGGACTATAGGTGATCTTGCAGTTGGAGAGTCAATTTCAATAGAAGTATTAACAAGAGTTAGCGGCTTAAATAATATGGAACTTATATCACAAGTAAGCTTTGCTAATGAAGATGACGTAGACTCTACACCAAACAACAATATTGAAACAGAAGATGACCAAGACATAGATAGACCACAGCCTTTCCGTAATATTGATGTTCAAGATCCTTGTAATTGCGAAAATGGAATTGATGTGGATGGAGACGGCAATATTGACTTTGCATACGAGGGGATAATAATTACCTCGGCAAGTGATGGTGAAAATTGGGTACTTACCTCAGCTACTGGTTTGGTAAATGCTGGCGGTATGCTGCTTACATCAACTACTTTAGAAAACCGTTCGGGAGGTACTTATCTTTTAGAAAGTTATGCTTATACAGATGGTGTTACTGGTTTCTCTGCCAATTTTGAAGAAGTAGAAACAGGAACCATATTATCCATTTCAGGAAATGCCTGTAACCCTTGTCCGGTTACAGTATTGAATAATCCTCCAAATATTGGACCAGATCAACGTACTTGTACAGAGCCAATTACCCCAATTGCAATATGTGTTGAAGGTTTTGACCCAGATGGAGATAACGTAGCTATTTTAACCGCAGAAACTACCTATAATTGTAGTATAAAAGTATTTAACGATACTTGTTTTACCTACATTCCACTGCCTGGTTTAATTAATGTAACAGACACCGTAACAGTTGTAGCATGTGATGATGGTAACCCAATTTTATGCGATGAAATGATTGTTTTGGTTGATGTTAGAGAAGATTGTGATTTTGTACCCCCCGTGTGTGAAAGCAACCCTCTTTTATTAGACTGTACAGAATTTATTACACCGTTAGAAATTTGCGTACCAGATTTCTGTAAGTTAGATGATGATACAGAAACGATTGTTGATGCAGAAACAATTTTTAATTGTAGTATTGATTTTTTACCAGATAATTGTTTTACATACACCCCATTACCAGGCATAGATGGTGTTGATACGATATACATTTATGCCTCAGATGCATTTGGTGCTTTAGATACACTTGTAGCATACATTATTGTTACAGACGATTGTGATACCTACTACGTAGCTAATGACGACGAAACAGAAACTACTACAGGACAACCGGTAGTAATAGATGTATTAAGTAACGATAATAATAACTCAGATTGTGAAATAGAAGACTTATCAATAAGTATAGCAACTCAGCCAACAAATGGAACAGTAACACTTAATGCCGATGGCACATTTGAATATATTCCAAACGATGGTTTTATTGGGCAAGATAGCTTTGAATATGAAGTTTGTTGTTTAGCAATATGTGATGTAGCATTAGTTACCGTTACAGTAAACGATGATGATGGAGAACCAATGGCAAATGATGATGATGTAGATACCGATAAAAATACGCCAGTTACAATTGATGTATTAGAAAATGATGATCCTGTCTTCCAAAATTGTGATAGCGACGATTTAACCCTAAAGATTATTTCTAATCCAGTTAGCGGTTCAGTCATAATTTCACTTATAAATAAAATTGTATACACACCAAACGAAGGCTTTATTGGGCAAGATAGCTTTGAATATGAAGTTTGTTGTGCAGATGTATGCGATGTAGCAATCGTAACCATTTCTGTTAACGATGATGACGAAGAACCAATGGCAAATGATGATGATGTTGATACCGATAAAGATATGCCAGTTACAATTGATGTATTAGAAAATGATGATCCTGTTTTCCAAAATTGTGATAGCGACGATTTAACTCTAAATATTATTTCTGATCCTTTTAGTGGCTCAGTTATAGTTTATTCCATTAATGAAATTGTGTACACACCAGAGGAAGGTTTTACTGGTGAAGATAGCTTTGAATATGAAGTATGTTGTGCAGATATATGTGATGTTGCAATGGTAACGGTAACTGTTAAAGAAACTGATTTAGCAAAAGATGATCAAGTCTCAACAGATGAAAACGTTCCGGTAACTATTAATGTATTAGAAAACGATGACCCTATCTTCCAAAATTGTGATAGTGATGATTTGACATTAGAAATTGTTTCTCCACCATTTAGTGGTTCAGTAATAGTATATTCAATAAATGAAATCACATATACACCAAACGAAGGTTTTACCGGTACAGATAGTTTCGACTACGAAGTATGCTGTGCAGACGTATGCGACATAGCAACAGTTTCAGTAATAGTTAATGGAAAAAATAACCCACCAATTGCAGTAGATGATGAATACGTTACTACAATTAATGAAACAGTTACAATAGAAATTTTAGCTAACGACTACGATCCTGATGGAGATGAAATAGAAGTTGTTTTTATTGATGAACCAAATAATGGTAATGTAATTCCGCTTAGTGGAGGCACCTATGTATATGTACCAGATACCGGTTTTGTTGGTATAGACTCTTTCATATATGTAATTTGTGATGATTACATAGTACCACTATGCGATACGGCAACCGTATATATAACAGTAGTAAATAATAACCCGCCAATGGTGGTAAATGAAATCGGCGAAGAAGTAGACACTATTTTTGCAACTACATTGGTTGATACCCCTTTCGATGATTGTATAATAGCAGTTGATCCAGATGGAGACAATATTACAATTGATCTATTACAAGCAGGCTTAAATGGAACAGTTATGTTTACCAACGATTCGTGTTTCGTTTATACACCAAATGATGGCTTTGTAGGTACAGATACCTTAATATTTATAGCTTGTGATGATGGCATACCATCATTGTGTGACACTGTAACTTATATTATTGATGTGATTGATGAGGATTTAATTCCTACAGCAAACCCAGATGAGGAAACTACACCAATTAATACACCAGTCACTATTCCAATATTAGCAAATGATATATTAGAACCTGATGAACCAATAACGCTAGAGATAGTAGAAGAACCTGAAAATGGTACGGTGGTAGTTACTGATGACAATGAAATAATATACACACCAGATCCTGATTTTGTTGGCCTTGATTCTTTTATTTACGAAATATGCGATTTAACTAGCTGCGATACAGCAATAGTTTATGTAAATGTAGTGCCAGATTTAGTGTTAGAGTTAATTGACGATGCATACCAAACCGATCCAGATGTACCTATTTCATTTAATGTTTGCGATAATGATATATATGATGGGTTTATTGAGGTAGTATGGTTTGAACAACCACCAATGGGTACGGTTGGTCAAATTGAAGATCAAGGATGTGATTTTACTTATATACCAAACGGCTCAGGTGTTGATTGTTTTTTATATGTAGTAGAAAATGCGGTTGGAGCTGTTGATACCGCCGAAGTTTGTATTCTTGTTAATGACCCATTTGATTGTGAGCAAATTGACGAGGTACAAAATACACTAACACCAAATCGTGATGGAATTAACGAAGTATTTAGTTTAGATAACTTTGTTACATGCTGTAATAACCCTGAGGTAATTATTTTTAATAGATGGGGAGGCATTGTGTACGATAATAAAGATGTGCAACAAGGAGAATCTTGGAGAGGAGAACATCACAGTAATGCAGGCGGTAACGGCCAAATGTTACCAGATGGAACTTACTTCTATTGTGTTTTATGTACAGATCCAAATGATCCATCAAAAGTTGAAAAATTAACAGGCTTTATTCACTTAGATCAATAAACCCGCAGTAATCAAATAATTATTAAAAAGAGTAAAATGAAAAGAATAAATATATTAATTATAATTGCTGTAGTTACTGTTTGCTTGGGTATTAGTAACCAATCAAACGCACAGCAATATTCTGAATATACACAATATATGTTCAACCCTGTGGTATTTAACCCTGCTTATACTGGTTCCAGAGGTTTAATAAGTATGCGAGCTATTTACCGTAACCAATGGACAGGTTTAGATGGTGCACCGCAAACAATTAATTTTGGTATACATAGCCCGTTTAGAGAAAGCAATGCAGCTATTGGTTTATGGTTAGAAAATGATGAAATAGGTTTTACCCAAACAACAAGAGTAAATGGAACCTTTGCATACCATATACCAATGGGTAAAGCCAAATTAAGTTTAGGCCTAAATGGTGGTTTTGCAAATTGGAGTGTGAGTGCGGTTGAGGAAGACCCAGGAGTACAAGCATATAGTGAGTTTTTACCCAGCGTTGGTGCAGGTTTATGGTTATATACCCGCAGGTTTTACATCGGTTTATCATCACCAGATTTTTTAGCAAATGAGCCAAATGCTGATGGTAGTGGAATATCAGAAGAAATACATTACTATGCCACCGCAGGTGTAGTATTGCCACTTGGTAGATCTGTAAAATTTAAGCCAACTGTATTTTTAAAATTTGTAGAAGATACACCACAAGAGTTGGACTTAACAGCGCACTTCTTGTTTAGAGAAACCTTATGGATTGGTGTTGCTTGGAGTTCTACACTTGGCAATGAAAGTTTACTTCGGTCAGATTCAATTGACTTTTTAGCCGAGTTACAGTTAACTGGGCAATTGGTAGTGGGGTACTCTTACGATTTAACCAACTCCGAACTAAAATTACACGACCTTGCCACCCACGAAATTATGCTCGGTTACGATTTCTGTTATAGCAAAAACAAAATAGTAACACCACGTTATTTTTAATTCAATTAGTAAAGCCTAAATTCTTAAAAAAAATAAAATATGATAAAGCATAAACTATATATCGTCTTCGTACTTTTGATGTTTAGCTACTTAGGGTTTTCGCAAAATGCAAAGCTTAATAAAGCCAATAAGCTGTATGAAGCGCTCGAATTTTCTAAAGCCATACCATTATATTTATCGGTATTAGAAAAAGAAGATGACACATCAGCAAAAGAAAAATTAGCCAATTCATACCGGTTAATTAACGACATTAGGGGAGCAGAACAGTGGTTACAAGAAGTAGTAAAGGGAGACAGTAGCGATGATGTATATAAATTATTATATGCAATGACTTTGATGGAAAGTGAGAAATACGCCGAAGCAGAGTATTGGTTAAGTCAGTTTTTAGAAACCAATCCAAGTCATAGGCAAGCAAGTAATTTGCTTAACTCTTGTCAAAATTTAGAATCCTTACGTTCAAATCGTTTAGGTTGTATTGTAAAGCAATTACCAAGTACCGTAAATGATTCAAGATGTTCTGAAATGGGACCTGCTTTTTACGAAGATGGAATTGTTTTTTCTTCAGATTGTGATACCACCGTTATTAAAATTAAAACCAGTTGGTCGGGGAGATCATTTTATGATTTATATACCACTTCAGATCAAGGTGGGGAAAGTTATTCAAAAAGGAAACGAAACAAATACGGTTCTGTTGGTACAAAGCGTTTTCACGAAGGGCCGATAACATTTAATGCCGACGAAACCAAAATGTTTTACACCAGAAATAATTACAAAAAAGGTGTTGGTATTGGTAAAGATAGCGGAGGTGTTATTAGGCTTAAAATTTATGAGGCTATGCGCGATGGTAACCGTTGGGTTACAATTGATAGTCTTCCCTTTAATAGCGATGACTACTCTGCTTGCCACCCTGCATTAACAGAAGATGGCAATATGTTATACTTTGCTTCTGATATGCCAGGCGGTTATGGAGGTTTTGATTTGTATTATGCTGAAAAAGTTGAAAGCGGCTGGGGACAGGCAGTAAACTTAGGCCCTAAAATTAATACAGAAGGTGATGAAGTATTTCCATTCCATCATTTATTTGGTCAATTATATTTTGCATCAGACGGGCTTTCTGGTTTAGGTGGTTTAGATATTTTTTCCTCTGATGTTGAAGGAGCAACTGTAAAAAGCAAACCTTCAAACTTAGGCTTTCCTTTAAATACCCCTAGAGATGATTTTAGTTATGTTTTAGATGATGAAGGTAACAAGTCCTATTTTTCTTCTAACAGAAATGAAACTAGAGTAGGAGATGATGATATTTATAGCTCATATTGTGATAGCTTTAGGTTAAATGGTGTAGTAGCCGATTGCGAAACGGATGGAGCTGTAAAAGATGCCACCGTAACGCTACTCGATGAAAATGGTGAAGTGATTGCCGAAGGTGTTACTGGTGAAACAGGTTTATTTACCTTCGAAATTCAGCCAGATAGAGCATATAAAATTAAAGGTGCAGCTATCGGGTATATTACAGATACCATTTCAGTTTCATCTGTTGGTATGATGACAGGAGAAGCACTGCAAGTTCGTTTACCACTTTGTAAAGAAAAAGATTGTCCTGTTGCAGGTACACCTTGTGATGATGGAGATGAAAGTACAATTAACGATGTAGAAGATGGTGATTGTAACTGTATTGGAACACCACAAGATTGTTTTATTAGTGGAAAAATATTTGATCAAGTAAATGATAAACCTATTTTAGGAGCAAGAATAACTATATCAGACAATAATACTGGTTACTCAAGAGAATCGATTACAGATGAAACCGGCTTTTATAGCTTTTCAACAGAAAAAGGATCTACCTATACAGTTACCGCCTCTAAAGAGTGCTTTTATTCAGAAACAAAATCAACTAATATCGGAGATTGTGTGGTTACAATTGACTTACCTTTGCGACCTGTTTCAGTTGGTGATATTAATTTATTACATATTTATTATGATTTGGATAAAGCAGACATAAGACTTGATGCAGAACCAGAGCTAAGCAAATTGTTAAATCTTTTAAACGAAAGCCCAAGTTTAACAGTAGAATTAGCTTCGCATACAGACTCGAGAGGAAGTGATAGTTATAATCTTGATCTTTCTCAAAGAAGAGCAGAATCGGCCAGGGCTTGGTTAGTTGAGCGTGGTTTAGATGAAAGCAGAATTGCCGCAACTGGTTATGGAGAATCTCAATTAGTGAATAACTGTAGCGATGGTGTTACTTGTAGCGATAAAGATCATCAAGATAATAGAAGAACAGAGTTTAGAATTACAGGTGGTTGTGCTGGTACAATATATAGCAATCCAAATGGAACATCACCTGCTTCAAAAGACCCTTATGGTGATGTTAACCCGTATGGTTCTGGTACTAACAACACTTACGATTTTGATAAATAGACTTCATTATTTTATAATATAAATTAAAAAAAGCTCAACTCAATAAAGGGTTGAGCTTTTTTTTATTAGCTATAAATGTATTTTGTTAATAACATAAATGACAATTTTTTAGATGGCCAAGAGGCTATGCATTGCTTAAAAGTGCTAAGAAAGCAAGTTGGAGACTTAATAAATATTACAGATGGCAAAGGCCATTTTTATAAAGCGGAATTGACAAATACTGCTAAAAAAAAAGCATCTTACAAAATATTAGAAATAGAAAATGTACCAGAAACCAAACCAAAACTTCATTTATATTTTTCACCAGCTAAACAAGGAGTTAGAAATGAGTGGTTATTAGAAAAATGTACTGAACTCGGTATTGAAGCTTTTACACCAATAATTTGTGAAAAATCTGAAAGACGAAAATTAAATTTAGATCGTTTAAACAAAATAATAATTAGTGCAATTAAGCAAAGTAAGCGGGCTTGGTTGCCAACACTAAACAATATGCTTACCTTTGCTAAAGCAATTGACACTTTAAGCGAAGTAGAAAAATATATGGCCAGTTATAATAGTGAGCAAAAAAACTTAGAAGATGTTTTAACAAAAGATAAAGATGTGGCAATTTTTATTGGGCCAGAAGGAGATTTTGCTGAAAGAGAAATAAACTTAGCCCAAAAAAATAATTTTACTATTGTAAATTTGGGTAATTATAGGCTAAGAACCGAAACGGCGTGCGTGGCGGTTACAGATCTTTTTAACATCTTAAATAGAACATAATGAAAAAAATATTTATATACGTTGTTGGTTGCTTGTTGTTTGCAAACGTTTTTGCAAATGATAATAGCTTAAAAATTGCTTTACTTAAATACAATGGTGGTGGCGATTGGTATGCCAATGAAACCGCTTTACCAAATTTAGCAAGTTTTTGCAATGAAAACTTAGGAACAACCATCTCCGACGATATTGTAACAATTGAAGTAGGTAGCCCAGAAATATTTAATTACCCTTATTTACATATGACTGGCCATGGCAATGTTGTTTTTAACGATCAAGAGGCTGATAATTTGCGTAACTATTTAATGGCTGGCGGCTTTTTACATGTTGACGATAACTATGGTATGGATCCTTTTGTTAGGCCGGCTTTAAAAAAAGTATTTCCTGGTTTACAGTTGGTTGAAGTACCATTTAGCCATAAAATTTATCATCAGAAATATGAATTTAATAGCGGTTTGCCTAAAGTACACGAACACGATGGTAAACCAGCACAAGGCCTTGGCTATTTTTATGAAGGTCGCTTAGTAGTTTTTTATTCTTTTGAAAGCGATTTAGGAGATGGCTGGGAAGACCCTGAAGTACATAGCGATCCACCTGATGTAAGAGAAAAAGCGCTTCGTATGGGAGCTAATATTATTCAGTATGTTTTTACGCAGTAAAGTTTAATAATAAATGCAATTTGCAGAAGTAACCGGGCATAACGAACTTAAACAGCAACTTATTAACGCTGTAAATAACAATAACTTAGCCCACGCAACATTGTTTTACGGACCAGTAGGTAACAATGCTTTGCCTTTAGCCGTGGCATTAGCTCAATTTTTAAATTGTGAAAATAGGAAAGAAGATAGTTGTAACAATTGCAACAGTTGTAAAAAAACTAATAAACTCATTCACCCTGATCTTCACTTTGTATACCCTATTTATGTAAACAAAACAGAGAAAAAAGCTTTAAGTGTAGATTTTTTGCAAGACTGGCGTGAAATGCTTTTAGAACAGCAGAACTTTAACCTTAATCAATGGTTTGGCAGTATTGGTGCTGATAACAAAAATGCTAATATACCAGCGGCAGAATGTAGCGAAATTATTAGAAAGGTGCAGCTAAAGGCGTATGAAGCCAACTTTAAAATAGTGCTAATTTGGCAGGCAGAGTATTTAAGTAAAGAAGGTAATAAGCTGTTGAAAATTATTGAAGAACCACCAGACAATACCATTTTTATATTAGTTGCGAATGATATAGATAAAATATTACCGACTATACAAAGTAGAACAAGACTAATTAAGGTACCTCCGTTGAGCAATGCAGAAATGCAAGCTTATTTAGAAACTAAGGAAGGTATTGATATGCAGCAAATACCTCAAATAATTAACTTAGCAGAAGGAAGCCTTATTGAAGCAAAAATATTATTAGACAACCAAACCAATAACTTTAGCGAGTTAATGTTAGGCTGGTACGAAGCTGCTTTTAAAAATAATGTAGTAGAAGCCAATAATTTAATTGATACTATTAATAGCTTAGGTAAGCAAAACCAAAAATATTTTATTGAATACCAGCTTAATTTTTTAAGACAAACCTTGTTGTATATTAACACAGGGCTAAACAACGGATTATCTGGTAACGAACGAGAGCAGAAGTTACTTCAATATCTTACCAAAAAATTAGATCAACACGAGCTAATGAATTTGGTTGAAATTTTAAATAAACAGATTTACTATATTGATCGTTATGCCAATATTAAAATTCAGTTTTTTAATTTGTTTATTGATTTAGCAGATGTGATAAAAGGAGTAAAAGTTACGTATTAATAAAGTAAAAGAAGTACCACCCATTAATTACTTCTAATTGCAATAACGGGATCTAAAAAAGCGGCCTTAATAGCAGGAATAATACCAGCGATAATGCCTATTACAACAGAAAGCATTATGCCTATTACAATGTTGTTTACATTCATAGGAAACACGTAGTCTGGTTTTAAAAAAGAAATAGCAGTTATCATAGCGTAAACCGATAGCAGACCAGCCACACCACCAATTATGCATAACATAATCGATTCAATTACAAACTCGGCCAAAATAGTACCTCTGCGTGCACCAAGCGATTTTTTAATGCCTATAATTTTGGTTCGCTCTCGTACAGAAACAAACATAATATTAGCTATGCCAAAACCACCTACTAATATAGAAAAACCACCAATAATCCAAGCTACTTTATTTACTACTTTAAAAAGCTGGTCTAACAAATTATCTAATATGCTTAGTTGATTTAACGAAAAGTCATCTTCTTCCGATGGACGAAGTTGGCGCCATGCCCTAAGGCTTATTGTGGCTTCTGCTTTTAGTTGATCTAAACTTACCCCTTCTTTTGGTGCAATATTTAATTGCGGATCGTAGGACAATTTTTTAACACTCACAAACTTGCGAATAAAATTTAGTGGTATAATAATATTCTCATCAAAAGAAATATTAATTATACTTTCCCCTTCTTTTACTAATGTGCCAATAATGGTTGCTTCGTTGCCGTCTAACTTAATTTTTTCGCCTACAGGGTTTTCATCACCAAACAACTGCGCTGCCACTTGCGCACCAATTATAGCAACTGCTGCACCACTATGCGATTCTGCTGCGGTAAAATACCTACCATTAGTAAAATCAAAATTCCAAATATCGTCAAACTCGTGGGTTGGTCCAAAAATGCCAATTTCGGCAACTTTGTCTTGGGTAGCTTTCACTTCTTTTATTACGGTTTGCATGGCAAACGATACTGTGCGTGCACTTGGCACATTGTCTTTTAAAGCTTCATAATCATCTAAACTGGGGTAGGGGCGTTTAATAATATTTTTCCAATCCACATCTGGTCCACCGCCCCAAGGCCACTTGCTTACATACACAACATCGTTACCCAGCTTTGCAAAAGAACCACGTAATTGCCCTTCAAAACCATCAATAACTGTTAATACCGATATGATACAGAAAATACCAATGGTAATGCCACCAAGCGACAAAAAGGTACGCAATTTGTTTGCGGTAAGTTCTTTAAAAGCCATTGAAATACTTTCGGCAAATACCTGTAATATCATAAGGTAAAGTTACCACATTTTGTGTTAGCTTTAATACTTTTGCAGGTAGGTAATATTTTATGAAATTAACAACTCCAATAAAAATACATAAAGCAGATTTAAGCCTTAGCCATTTTAACAAATTGCTTTTAGTTGGTTCTTGCTTTTCAAACAATATTGGAGAAAGATTAGCTTCACTAAAATTTGACAGTTTAGTTAATCCTTTTGGTATTATTTACAACCCAGTTTCAATTGCAGGTTTACTGCAACGTATTATTCATTTAAAGGAATTTACTATAAAAGATATTTACCAAAACAATGAACTTTGCTTTAGTTTTGAACATCATAGTTTATTAAATTCTTTAAATGATACTAAGCATCTTAAAAAAATAAACAAAATACTAACTGAAGCACACTTTTTTTTAAAAAATACTGATGTACTAATAATTACTTTAGGTACTGCTTTTGTTTATCGGTATAAAAATACCAAACAAATAGTAGCCAATTGCCATAAAGTACCAAATAGCAATTTTGAAAAGAGTAGGTTAAGTTTAGCAGAAATTTTTACTACACTTAATTTATTGTTGCTTGAGTTGTTTCAGTTTAATAATAATATTAGCGTAGTTTTTACTGTAAGCCCCGTTAGGCATGTAAAAGATGGGCTGGTGAATAATACTAAAAGTAAAGCTGTTTTGCATTTAGCGGTTGAACAACTAATAAAGGCTAATAAAGAGGAGTGTTCTTATTTTCCTGCTTATGAAATTATGATGGATGATTTGCGAGATTACCGCTTTTATAAAAACGATTTACTACACCCAAGCACATTGGCAGTTGATTACATTTGGCAACAATTTGTAAATACTTATTGTAATGAAACTACTAGGCGGCTTATAAAACAAATAAACGGAATGTTGCAACAGTATAATCATAAACCTTTTAATGCCAATACAGAAAGCCACAAAATTGGCTTAAAAAATTTGATTGGTAAAATGCAACAATTTCAAAGTAAAAATAAAATTTATTTTAAAAAAGAAATAGAAGATTTGAAGAACAAGGTTAATTTTGCTGAATAGTAATGGCGAAAAGAAAAAATTATAGAAGTACTAAAAGTAGCGGTCCATCGCAATTAAGTAGCATACTTAGTATTGCTTTAGTATTATTTTTAATTGGTTTAGTGGGTTTGTTACTGGTTAATGCCCAAGCCATATCAGACTATTTTAAAGAAAACCTACAGGTAAATATTGTTTTAATAGATGCTATTACCGAAACAGAGTTAAGTAGTTTGCAGCAAAATATGGAACGTAATAGTGCTGTAAAATCGCTTACCTATGTTTCGAAAGAATCGGCTAAAACAATTTTTGAAGACTCGTTTGGTAAAGGTATTGAGGAGGTGTTGGGCTACAACCCGCTATACGCCAGCTTAGATTTAAATTTAAATGCTGCTTATGCTAACAACGATAGTTTGACAAAAATTGTAGCAAAAATAGAAAATTATAATGGGGTTAAAGAGGTGCATTACCAGAAATCTTTATTGCAATTAGTAAACCGAAATTTTAGAATTGCTGGACTAATTTTATTGGCAATAAGTTTTTTGTTTTTGTTGATTGCTATTACCATTATTGATAACACAATAAAACTTACCCTTTACTCAAAGCGATTTTTAATTAAAAGTATGCAATTGGTAGGTGCTACTCGTAAATTTATTACGAGGCCGTTTTTACAGCAAAGTTTAAGTAATGGTATTTTGTCAGCAGTATTAGCGGTGGCAGCATTAACTGGCTTGTTAGTATATATTCAACATAGTTTACCTAATTTTTTAGCTTTAAAAGATGCCATACGGTTTGGTGTGGTGGTGTGGATAATTTTTGCAATAGGAGTTTTTATTTCGTGGTGGAGTACCCGCCGAAGTGTGTTGCGCTACATTAAAACGAAGTTAGACGATTTGTTTTAAAACTCGTAACCTTTAAAGGCAGGATTAAACTCTTTAGGTGTAAATTTTTCGATAAGTTGTAAGTTGATGAACTCGTACTTTTCAAACAAACCTTTGTCATCTTCTAAAAGCTGCATTAAAGGTAAGTAATTTTCGGTATCAATATATAAGGTAGTTTTTGGAGCATAAGAAGTAGGTACAATAATTACATCACCAGTAGCAAGATCCCAAAAGCCATCAACACCATCATTCATTTCAATAATGGAATATTCGCTTATGAGCAGCTTGCTGGATATAGAAAAAATATCTTCCCCCTCTTTAACGGTATATTTTTTGGTGGTATAAGTTGGATCAATAATCACAATTTCAAAACATTCTTTACCATCAAATTTAACCATACCTTTAAAATTTAAAAGGCTGTCAACTTGGTCGCCGGCACGGTTAAAAGCATCTGTAAATATATCTTTTAAAAACTCAAAGCCAAGGTTAACTAAGGTATGATGCCTTTTATCTAATAACAACCTGTTTTGCAAACCAAGTTTAACATTTGGAATCAAAAATTTATTAGGATTAATGTAAGCCCTTTCACCATATAACGATGGGTTATATAGAATTTCAACCCCTTTGTTTGGTTCTACCGATTTTAAGTAAATCATTCTTGGTCGGTTAGATAGCTTAAATTCAATTTCATTCTTTTGGTTAAAACCATCTAAGCGTTCTTCAGAATATAAATTGCCTTGCAGGTTGTTATGCGTATCAATAGCCTCAAACATTTTTATTAAAATATTATATGGGTTATGATCTTGTGCTTTACTACTGCATAATGAAATAATAAAGAAGCAAACTAATGTAATATAATGTTTCACAAAATTATTAACGACGTTAGGTTTAAAGTATTTTTTGGAGATTGATTTTTGTTGAAGTTGTTTCCTATTATTTCATAAACATGAATATGTTCTACAGTTATTTTACTTAACCAATAGCCCTTAATTGATGTTTTAAATGCTCTGAGTTACCAATCTATTAAATAGGTGTTGTTTTAATTGATTTTATTGTTTCTTTAATTTTTTTTATTTGATCAATATCATTTTCAATCCAATAAGTTAAATCATCCCACGCATTTTCAGCAAAACAATTTTCATACCTTAAGTAAAGCATCTAAGTTTACTTCTTTTGTTTTACCTAATTCCTTTTCACAATAAAGTCCTTCTAAATCGAATTTAGTTACAATTTTATTTACACGTATAAAGTGGTTATCCTAATTAACTGCAAGGTGCCAAAATATCTCATAGCACTCGTTAATTTGAGCATATTTTCTATTAATAGATATAAAACGCAATTACATTTTACCTAAACCGATCAACCCAAAACCCCTACAACTCAGTACCATCTTCATCACCTACCGATTTTGATATGGAGGCACGCATTGATGTGTCAGCTTCAATGTTTTTAAATTTATAGTAATCCATTATACCCAAATTACCATTTCTAAAAGCATCGGCAATAGCTTTTGGTATTTCGGCTTCGGCCTGTATTACATTGGCACGCGCCTCTTCCGCTTTGGCTTTCATTTCTTGCTCGTTAGCAATTGCCATGGTACGCCTTTCTTCTGCTTTGGCTTGTGCAATATTTTTATCGGCATTGGCTTGGTCAATTTGTAGTTCTGCACCAATATTTTTACCAATATCAATATCAGCAATATCAATAGATAAAATTTCGAAAGCCGTACCACTATCCAAGCCTTTACCTAATACTAATTTCGATATTGAATCAGGATTTTCTAACACTTCTTTATGCGAAACGGCACTACCAATAGAAGTTACAATACCTTCTCCCACACGAGCCAAAATAGTATCTTCACCAGCACCACCTACTAATTGTTTAATATTTGCACGCACTGTAACCCTTGCTTTGGCAATCAATTGAATGCCATCTTTAGCAACCGCAGCAACCGGCGGTGTGTTAATTACCCGCGGATTTACAGATACTTGTACCGCTTCAAACACATCTCTACCAGCCAAATCAATAGCTGTTGCTGCTTTAAAATCTAAGGGTATGTTAGCTTTTTCGGCAGAAATTAAAGCATTTACTACCGAGTTTATTCGGCCTCCAGCAAGGTAATGCGCTTCTAATTCATCTCTCGAAAGCCTAATGCCCGCCTTGTGTGCGTTAATCATTGAGTTAACAATTACAGACGGTGGCACTTTACGAACTCGCATTAAAACCAGCTGTACTAAACTTACTTTTACACCAGAAACTATAGCCGTTAGCCATAAGCCAATTGGTACGTAGTAAAAAAATATTAATATTAAAAGAATGATGCCTACAAGGCCAAAAATCAACGTTAATTCCATAAGGTATATTCTAAATTTTGTTTAAAGATTTTACAATAATTTTATTCACTTCAATTTTATGCACCACAATTGGGGTATCTTTTTCTATAAAGTTAGCTAAAGAATGTACCTCATATTTATGGCCGTTAATAAAAGCTTTGCCAACAGGTCGCAAATCAGTGTAAGCAAAACCTTCAGTACCAGCTTTAAAGTGTACATTCTCTAACTCGTTTACTTTGCCATCTATCTCTTTAGTCAACGCCATACCGCTCGAAGAAAAGGTTTTATAGCCTTGATACAATAAAGCACCTCCAACTAAAGCAGTAATAAGTAAAGTTAACAAACCGGTAGCAATACCAAACTTATTAAAAGTCATTACCAAGGCAATTGCTAAAACCAGTAAACCTATAACACCAATAAAAGTAGTGCCAGGAAAAAGGTAGAACTCCGCAATCAGCAATAACAAACCGATAAATAATAAACCACCAATTGTTAAGGTCATAAAATTAAATTCAATATAAAAATATCATTTTATGGCGTATTAGTTCCATTAAAGTCGTTTTTTATTTTTTGTATAGCTTTGTAGCCTATTAAAATGTAACAATATTTTGAAATTACAGCTCGTTGTTTTGGGTAAAACTTCGCAAACTTATGTAGAAGATGGAATGAAAGTTTTTGAAAAACGGCTCGCCAAATATTACAAATTTTCTGCCCGCATCATCAATAACCAAAAGGTGAAATCAACCGATGGCGAAGTAGTGAAAAAATTGGAGGCCAGTTTATTGCTTCCTTATTTCGAAAAAAATGCTATTAATATTTTGTTAGATGAAAAAGGAAACACATTTACTTCCAAACAATTTGCCCAACAGTTACAAAGCTGGATGAACCGATCGCCCGCAGCGATTAACTTTTTTGTGGGTGGAGCTTTTGGTTTTCATCAAAGCGTTTACGATGCTGCGCAACATCAACTCCGCATCTCCTCAATGACTTTTTCGCACCAGCTAATCCGCCTTATTTTTGCTGAGCAATTGTATCGTGCCGTTTCAATTATACATAATTTGCCCTATCATAATGAGTGATGATATATCCAATTATTTAAAAAGCGTATTTTTTAAAAAGAAATAATTAAATTTCGCTAAATTTACCATTGCCTATGAAAGCAGCAACTGTAAAAGAATTAAAAATGGCTTTAAAACAATGTTCAGCTACCGAGCTGGTAGATCATTGTTTAAGCCTTGCTAAATTTAAGGTTGAGTGTAAAGAGCTTTTAACTTACCTACTTTTTGATGCGGGCAATGAAGCAGGTTATGTAGCCGAAGTAAAACACACCATCACTTTGCAATTCGAAGATATTACATCACCCAATTATTATTATATTAAAAAGAGCGTACGTAAAATATTACGAAATGTAAAAAAGTACATTCGTTACTCCAAACAAAAAGAAACTGCCACCGAACTACTGCTGCATTTTTGTGCCGAACTAAAAAATAACTATCCAGATATGCAACGAAGTACAGCCATGCTTAATATTTACGATAGGCAAATAGCAGCCTTGCAAAAAACCATGGCAAGCCTTCACGAAGATTTGCAATACGACTATCAACAAGAATTGGAGGAGTTATTGAAGTAATCGGGTTTCAAACTTCACAATAATTCCGATATGCAATCCGGATATTATAAGCGCAAGCATTTGCAATGCAAAATTAAAATTTGATATTATTAAAATCTCCCAAAATAATTACTGCTGAATCCTGTTTTTTTTGAAGCGAAAGAGCAAACATTATTAAACTACAGTCTCGCCATCCGCTCAAATGCCATTTTGCCTGCGCTTCAAAAGCCCTACCAAAAATGGCATAACCGCTACTGTCGAGGCTATTTTGAAGGCAGTCTTTTTCAATTGGAGGGCGCAATAGATGAGATTTCTAAATTTAGTGATCTTTAAACTTTCAAGCGCATTTATAATCCCAATTTGCAATTGAGGTTTTAATAAGCACAAGCATTAATATTGAGACTAAAATTAAAAGTACCACCAATGCAAAATTGAAAAACAACACCTTAAATTAAAGTTCTAACTATCATAACTATTTACTACTTCTTTCTCAAAAGTCTCTCCTTCGCTCTTAGCAATTACGCTTGCAGCAGTAGCATCACCAGTAACATTTACTACAGTTCGCAACATATCTAAAGGTCTATCAATGGGAAAAATTAAGGCAATCCAAGCTGGGTTCATACCAACTGATTCTAATACTAAAATCAACATTACCAAACCAGCAGAAGGAACAGCCGGTGCACCAATTGAGGCTAAAGTAGAAGTACCTACAATAGTGATCTGATCAGCGAGAGTTAAATCAAAACCAAAAAATTGTGCCAAAAAAACCGCACAAATCGCTTGATACATACTCGTACCATCCATATTAACAGTTGCGCCAATTGGCAAAACAAAACTGGTGGTGTCTTCCGATATTTTTAAATTATCTCGCACTACTTCCATAGTTACGGGCAAAGTAGCTGCACTTGAACTGGTAGAAAATGCAAACAATTGTGCCGCACTTATCTTCCTAAAAAACTCCATATAACCAAACTGACGAACAAATAACTTTTGGATTAATGGATAAACGCCAAAGATAAAAAACAGCAAACCAATTACCGCAGTTGCTGCAAACCAACTTAAGCCTCTTAAAATAGACCATAGTAACTCCGGCTTATCTTGCGCCATCTTAGCCAAAATACCGGCCATTAAACAAAAAACAAAAAATGGAGCGGCCCGCATTACCAACTCAATCATACGTAAAATAACTTCGTTAATGCCATCTACCACCGCCATAACTGGCGCACCTTTTTCTTTAGGAATGAGGGCTAAACTAATACCAAAAAATATAGCGAAAAAGATAATTTGTAACATCAACTGATTGTTACTTAATGCGTTAAACAAATTATCAGGCACCATATCAACAAAAAAGCGCATTACACCACCTTTCTTCATGTTTTCTGCATCCGATTTTTTGCTTGCTACTTTATTATCTCCACTTTCCCCTTGAAAGGCTTTTATGTTTTCCTCTAAGGCCGCTTTTTCTTCTGGAGAGAACTTAGTACCCGGCTGTATGGTATTGACTAAAAGCAAACCAACACTAACTGCAATAAGCGTTGTACAAACATAAAAGCCCAAGGTTTTTGCACCCATACGGCCTAACTTAGTTATATCTGATAAACTTGCGATACCCTTTATAATACTAAATAAAACCAAGGGCACCGCCAACAGTTTTAAGAGCTTAATAAAAATAGTACCAAATGGGTCAATCCACTGAATAACAAACCTACTTAGCCCCAAAGTACTGCTTATAAAAGCTACAATAATACCAAGAAACAATCCTATTAAAATTTTCCAGTGCAGTTTCATAAATGCTTAGTTTGTTGCAAGATCGTAAATTATTTAACCTTATCGGTAAAAACTTAACTCTGGTTTTCTGTTGTCAATTTCTTTTTCCAATAACGCCAAAGCCCCGAAACTGCCATAAATGAAGGATTTGAACTTTCGTAGCTTTTCATGGCCTCAATATTTCCTCCATTTTTAACCAATAATTCTTTTGAAAATTGAGTAAACATTTCAATCAAAGCTGGTTTAGGCGTTTGCTTTTGGTAATGCGTAAAAATAAAATCAGCATACTCATTTAAGTTATTTTTTAATTGGGTAAGATGGTGTTTACAATCGGTAATTTTACCACCGTGGGTTAAGTAAAAAGTGGTAATATTTTCTAAGCTTTCTAATCGTTCAATTGAAGTGTGCCAATCTTCAATATTAATATCAGGTGGTGGCATTGGTGGCACTACTGGGCCATTGTTTAAGCGTATACCCGCAACATCGCCTGTAAAAATTACATTAGCCAGCTGCCAGGCAATATGATGTGTAGCATGGCCGGGGGTGTAATGGGCGGTAAAAGCCAACTCGTTGATGTTTAAAATCTGCCTGTCTGCAACTTCAAATAATTGATTTCCTTTTATAGGTTTTAAAGTTCCCCAAAGTTCATCCATTAAAGCACCGTACAATTTTGTTGCAGATGCTAATAATTTTTCTGGGTTTTTCAAATGGGTATAGCCTTTTGGATGCACATATATTTTTGCGCCTTGTTCTGCCAAACACCAAGCACCACCTGCATGATCTAAATGAATATGGGTAAGTAAAACATCTGTAATGTCGCTAAGTTTGTAACCATTAGCTTTTACCGCTTTCTCCAAATTTGGAATAGTGGAGTGCGGGCCACTTTCTACTAAAACCAAACCATCTTTATGAGGTATTAAAAAGCAAGATATTTTAAAGATGTCAATATTTTCGGTTAAATCTACTTCAATAATGTTGTGCATTGCAAAACTATTTAATTACAAACTAACTGATTTTTTTGTTTTTATACCAACTTTTTTATTCTAACCCAATATGGTAAATTGATATATGGGAATTAGTATCCTTCTGCTTTAATTTTTTTTTAGGGGTTGCCATGGTAATTATTTAGTCACAGATCTTAATCTTCCCAAATATCTTTATCGGTAATTATTTCTGCTAAAATACGCAAAACAGATTCACTATCGTATCTGCGTAAATGTTCAATTATTAAGGTAGGATCTTTTTTGTTGAGTATAGTATTTTTTAAGCCGTCAATTTGAATACCTGTAAGGTTGTTTTGCAAAGCTTGTTTAATAGTTTTTACAATAGTTACATCATAATTTTTTACGTTTTTAAATTCTTTATCAGAAAGTAAGTTGATTTGTTGAATTAAACCATTTAATATTTGTTTGGCTTTTTCGGCGGTTTCTTTAGTGTCGTTAATTTTTTTGGGGTACAGCTCTTCTAAGCTATTTTTTTCAATATAGTATAGGCTAGAAACTTGTTTGTAATAGGGGCTTTGATCGCCAAAAGTTAAGCGCATTACATTACCTACAGATGATTTAAAAATGTCTAAATCAAAATTATCTGCATTAAGGTCTTTTAACTGTACATCAAGAAAATTGATGATATCGGTTTTAGTCATAGTATAAAATCTATTGCTGTTTGGTTTTAAACAAAACGGTGGTAAAATTAATTCCCGCCGTTTATATTATTTAAAAAATTAGTATAACAAATTTAAGGTGTTCTTAGTTATGGCACTAACTAACCTTAATTGTATAAGATTTCTACTTACTAAGTTTTGGAATGCTGAAGAAGCGAAAGCAAGTTTACCATTTATCCAAGGTGAACCGTTTTGCTTTAAAAAAAGTATTTTAATTTTCTGGGTAACCTGCTTCTTTCCAACACGTTAAAATTTGTAACTGTTGGGCGGTTAGTTCTTTTGGCTTACCTTCTGGTGCATAAGCTGGTGGCATTTTTGGGTTATCAGCATCACCACCTTGCAGTACCCTGGCCTCAAAAGCACCGCTTTCTAAAAATGGTTTCAAGTTGCTGTAAACATTATAATCCATTTGCCCAATGCTACTTGCTGGGCCGTGGCAAGCATCGTAACTACATGTTACCGAAAGTACCTCTATTACGTCACCATTAAAGGTGGCATCTATTACGTCACATTGATCAACTTCAACAGCGGTTTCGCAGTTAGTACCGGTAAAACCCTCTGGGCAATCACAAGTACCATTATTGCAGTCACCGCCATTTTCACAAGTTACATTATCGCAGGGGTTTACTGGTGCTGGCTCCTCTTTTTTACAGGCAGTAAACCATATTGTACCTGTAAGGAGTAATGTAATTAGTGGCAATAATTTTTTGTTTTTCATACGCTAAAGGTAGTATTAATATTTTAAATCGGAGGTAGAAAATATTTAGTCTTGCCCATCTGGATTAAAAATTTCGGCAATGGTAAAATTGCCTGGCCCAGCTACCAACATGGCTATAAATACTACCAACAATTCTATAGGGTAAGAAATGCTTGGTACATAAGCGTCGCCATTAACATAGTGCATACTGGCTGCAACAAACATTGTAATGGCCATCATAAATGCAGCTGGCCTAAAAAACAGCCCAGTTATTAAGGCTATTGCACCAAAGCTTTCGGAAAAAGCAGCCATAAAACCCCAAAATGCTGGCGTAAAATTAATACCAAAATTACTCATCACTTTGCCGAGGCCAGTCCATTTTTCTATACCACCAAGCAGTTTGGGTACGCCGTGTATTAAAAACAAAACGCCAAGGCCAATTCGTAAAATTAATAAGCCAATATGTATGGATTTATAATGCATCTTAAAAAAATTAAATTATTAATACTAAATATAAAAAAACAAAAGGGACAGCCATTAATGCGGCATCAAAACGATCTAAAGCACCACCATGGCCGGGTAAAATTTTACCGCTATCTTTTATAGTGGCTTTTCTTTTTAAAGCACTTTCAAATAGATCGCCAAGAGGGCCGGTAAAGCCTACTATTATGGCAATTGCTAAAAAATGCCAGCCAATTTCTGGCAATATAAAACTACATAATAAGGCTACTAAAATACTTCCTACAAAACCACCTAAAAAACCTTCTACCGTTTTTTTAGGCGAAATTGATTTTGCTAATGGCGTTTTGCCAAACTTTCTACCGATAAAATAAGCAGATATATCATTACTCCAAATTAACATAAAAAAGCAGAGTACTAATAGCGGTTTAAAAATTTGTGCATCATTATAAAAGGCTAACAAAGTAAAAATTAAAAAGGGCCAAATTATATAGATGAAGCCTATAATTAGTTTCCAAATGGGTATTTTTGTGGGCTTATTGTAAGCATCTAACACAAAAAATAAAATACTAATTGGTATATTTAAGTAAAACAATGGGCTGCTAAATAAACCCAATAAGGTGCTTAAATAAATAAGTGTGCCAACAAGGTTATATAGCAGGCGGTTTCTTTTTTGGTTGGTATTATTTGTTTTTGTATGATGGTGTTTTTGTATAATATTGAAAAACTCGTGTAGGCATAGTAAGTTGAGTGTCATAAATAAAATAGCGAAGGTGCTGTAGTTGTAAAACAACATAAAAATGAATATTGCAAGCCCAAAAATTGCCGTAATAATACGTGTGGTTAAGTTGCTCATAGTTCGTTCTTTTTTATAATGTTGATGGCTTTTAAAATGTCTTTTTGAAGGGCGTATAATTCTATTTCGCCAATTAAATACATAGAGTCGCGTTTGTTTAATATCATTGCTTCAATGTCATTATCTTGCAAAACGGCCTTGGCAATTTCTGCTTTATGTAGGTAAGTGGTGCTGTAAATTTTCTTCCAGTTTTTGCTCATAATTAATAATGCTGTTGCGCTTTTGGCATTGTTGATAAAAATACCACATTACAAAAATTAGACTGATTAATGAAATTAAAGTAGCGTACCAGGGTAATGCTTCCATCTCATCCATATTAAAAGAATCCATATTGCCTGCAAAATAAAAACCAACTACTTGTAAGCCATTAAATAATGCGTGTGCAATAATTGGTATCCAAATAGTGCCGCTCCAATAGTATAAATAGCCAAACAAAACCCCTAATAATAAACGTGGGAAAAAGCCATAAAATTGTAAGTGAATTAAACTGAAAATAAATGCGGAAACCATAATGGCAAAGTGTGGATTCTTGGTCCATTCTGATAAAAAATTTTGGATAGTTCCTCTAAATAATAACTCTTCACCTAAACCGGCTAAAAAACCAATCATTATAATATTGATGAGTAAATCGCCTATGTTATCCATTTTCATAAAGGCTTCTGTCATTTCCATAGCTTGATCTTCTAAGTCACGTAACAGTGTTTCAATACCTTTTAACGCTTCTGGAAATTCGATGGACTGGTTCCATAAATTAACGCTGCCGATAAATGGGAATGAAACAGCTAACACTATTAACGATAGCAATAAAATGCCAATACTTTTTGGAGTATTGAAAAGAGGATACTTTGTAAAACTACCAGTTTTAAGCTTACTGAAAACAGCTACCGGCACTAAAAAAATGAACACTTGTGATACAATTTGCATTACTTTCATCATACCAATGTTATCTTCGTTGGTAATATCCATCATATCACTTAACGAGCCACCTGCAACAAAAAAAAGTAAGACACTAAGTAGCTGAGCTGCCGCAAATGAAATAAAAACTACAGCAAGTAATACTATAAATTGAATGAAATACGGTTTATCTTTTATCATTTAAGCTAATAATAATTGGGCGAAAGATAATACTATTTTTAGCTTTGGAAATAATGGAGCTGTTATTATAATTTTGAAGTCTAATAAAGGTTGTAGCGGTTGATTTAATAACTTTAGGCCTTTTTTAACTTCTTTATAAAAAAGTCTTCGTTTAACAATAAATATAAACCATAAGAATAATCGAAGCGGTTGTTAATTAAGTCATAGTATCCATCTGCCCTTGCTTCTATTTTCACTTGTTTTGATAATTGGTGCGTATAAGCAAATTTAGTAGTAATCAACTTTCTTTTGGCTTCGGTAAATGTGCGGTCGTTTTCAGAAATGCTTAAAAATAGATACTCGCCCTTTGGTGCAATAAATTGGTTAGCCTGCCAATAACCTAAGCTGTAATTAATTTTTTTTATATGATGCTTTAGTGTAACATACCAAGCTGTACCGCTTTTGTATGGTTGTGAATTAACACCACTTTCGGGCAATGCCAAGCCTTTGTACCAAAAAAACAAGCCCTCAAAAGTTATGCTATTTTTTTCTTTTATAAGATGCGTTAATTGAAGCCCACTATTGCCATTAAACAAAGTTACAATTGAATTAGTAGAAGCATCAATTTGCCCACCTTTGTGGTAAACCAACAACTGCAAAGGAATATTTATTTTTAATTGCTTATTCTCAAACACTTTAAAATCACTAACCGAACCTGCTTGAAACTCTTCTTGTTTGGGGTCGTTGTTGAAAATAAATTGATCCCATTGCAGCCATAAATCCGACTTAACAAACGAGGCATTATATAAGGCTTGCAAACCATATTCTACATTGTTTTGGTAATAGTTATCAAACCTAAAAAGTGGTTCTTTAAGTTGGTGATTAAGTGAGCCATACAAACTACCAAAAACAATAGCCCAATTTTTGTTGAACTGCTGATGCACCGAAAAAATAGGGATCACTTGATGCAACTGGTTTTTGCCCGCGTATTGTTGCAAATAAACGCCAGCATTAACCTTTGTATTTTTAGTAAAATAATATTGCAGGGTAGGTTTTACAAAATAACCGATACCCGTAAAACCTTTAGTAAATTGATTGTTATATTCGTTATTTTTAAAAAACGAAGTGCTTTCAAATTTTACGGATAACTCCTTCTCGCAGGCATCGCATAATGTGGTTTTGGTGTTGAAGGTTTGCGCAAATGTTGTATTGATTGAAAATAGGGTTAAAAATATTGTTATTTGAATATTGCGTTTATTCATTACTATTGGCAGAATTGTTATTATAACTCATTTTCACTTCAACTTTATCTGTCAAAAATATCCAAATTAATTTGTCTTTTAAATTTCATTGAAAGATTTTAACTTACCAATAATTATTCATTATCTCACTAACCCAAGTAGGTTGTTTAATTTCTCCCTTTGGTTCAAATTCAAGCATTACTGGTTTTATATCCAAAATTGGTGTTCCATCAATTGCATCTAAATACTTTACTTTAATTTTTCGTCCATTTCTTTCAATTAATTGAACGGTAGTCAAGCCTAATTTATTTGGTCTATTTTTATTGCGTTGTGCATAAGTACCTAATTTCGGTAGTTTTTCATTATTTCTTGGATGCCTATGTTTTGCTGTTGCTTTTTCATCTGCTACTTTGTTCATATAAAAAATAATTTCCAAATGAGAAAAATGATCAATCCCTTCAAATGCTTCAGTTATTATTGACTCCTCTAATTCAATTTCGGAAGTAATTGTTAGCCAGTTATCATCTGCTATAGTTATTCTTTTGTTTTTAACATAAGCAATTGGTTTTAATTCAATTTTCATTGGTTCTTCATTTTGGATTTAATTTCTTTTTAAGCATCATATAAAAAAGCTTTGGTGTTGAAAGTTTAAGTAAAAGCAAAAGTTTTAAAAAGCATCATAAAATAACTATTATAAATAAATTATTTGCATTTGTTATCGATTTTGGTTAGAGCATACAATAAACAAAAATTTTCATTGCTTGCAGTACAATTATTTGTTTTGCTAAACATTAGCATCATACCTAAACCAAATTAAACAAAGCAATACTGCCAAAAAGGCAATACCATCTGCCAAAAGTTCAAAAATATTACAATAAAAATGCCTTGGTTCGGTTATTGCAATTAAAGTGTTTATTATAGATATTGCACAACGTTTAGGTTGTAATTTATGAATAAACATTCCTAATTCAAAGCATAAATTTAAAAATGGGTTTATTAGATAAAGTTCTGGGTAAAGTTTTTGGCAAAAAGTACGATAAAGATGTCAAAAAAATTGCTCCCTATGTAGGTAAGATAAATGAATACTTTGCTACACTTAGCAATATTAGTAATGATGAGTTGCGTGGCCATACCGAAACTTTTAGAGCGCAAATTGCGGAAGGGTTGAAACCTATTGACGATCGTATTGCAGAAATAAAATCGGACATAAAAGCACAGCCAGATATGGATATGGATGTGAAAGAAGGCTTGTATGATGAGGTTGATAAGCTGAAAAAGAAGCGGGATGAAGACTTGGAAAAAATATTGCTGAACCTACTGCCACAAGCTTTTGCAGTAGTAAAAGAAACCGCTCGCCGTTTTAAAGATAATACCCAACTACAAGCTACTGCAACCGATTTAGATCGAGATCTTTCGGTTGAACTTGATCACATTAATATGCAAGGCGACCAAGTAGTGTATAACAACAGTTGGATGGCTGCTGGTAATATGATAACTTGGGATATGGTGCATTACGATGTGCAATTGATAGGTGGTTTTGTATTGCACGAAGGTAAAATTGCGGAGATGGCTACGGGCGAGGGTAAAACTTTAGTAGCAACATTGCCAGCTTATCTTAATGGTTTATGTGGTTTAGGTGTTCATATTGTAACAGTAAACAACTACTTGGCAAAGCGAGATAGTGAGTGGATGAGTGGCATCTTCAACTTTTTGGGCTTAACAATTGCTTGTATTGATAACTATCAACCCAACTCACCCGAAAGATATGCAGCCTACCGTAAAGACATTATTTATGGTACCAATAACGAGTTTGGTTTCGATTATTTGCGCGATAATATGGCCCGCTCGTCTGAAGATCAAGTGCAACACAAACATCATTTTGCAATGATTGATGAGGTAGATTCTGTATTGATTGATGATGCACGTACCCCATTAATTATTTCTGGCCAGGTAGATAAGGGTGATGAACAACAGTTTTACAGTTTAAAACCTCGTATTCAAAAATTATATGCCGCACAGCAACAATTGGTTTCTGGCTACTTAGCAGAAGCTAAAGCTAAATTAGCAAATAAAGATGTTGGGTATGAAGAAGGACAAGGTGGTTTGGCGTTGTTTAGAGCTTTTAGAGGGTTACCTAAAAACAACTCTTTAATCAAGTATTTGAGTGAACAAGGCACTAAAGTAATATTGCAAAAAGTAGAAGGCTTTTATATGCAAGATAACTCGAAAAATATGCCGAAAGCCGATGATCCGCTATTGTTTACTATAGATGAAAAGAACAACTCTATTGAGCTGACAGATAAAGGAATTGATATGTTAACGGCCGATGGAGAAGACCCTACTTTTTTTATTATGCCCGATGTAGGTGGCGAAATTGCAGAGCTGGAAAAAGCCGATATGAGCGATGAAGATCGTATTAAAGCCAAAGATAAGTTGCTGCAAGATTTCTCTATAAAATCCGAACGAATACACTCGGTAAATCAGTTGCTAAAGGCTTATACTTTATTTGAAAAAGATGTGGAATACATTGTAATGGATAGTAAAGTAAAAATAGTAGATGAACAAACTGGCCGTGTAATGGATGGTCGCCGCTATTCTGATGGTTTGCACCAAGCTATTGAAGCCAAAGAAAATGTAAAAGTGGAAAAAGCTTCGCAAACAATGGCTACCATTACTTTGCAAAACTTTTTTAGAATGTACCACAAACTTAGTGGTATGACGGGTACTGCCGAAACAGAAGCAGGCGAATTTTGGGAAATTTATAAGTTAGATGTAGTTGTAATACCAACCAACCGCCCAATTGTGCGCGACGATCAAGAAGATTTAGTGTATAAAACCAAGCGAGAAAAATATGCTGCAGTTATTAAACAAGTGGACGAACTAACCAAACAAGGCAGACCAGTTTTAGTTGGTACCACATCGGTAGATGTATCGGAGTTGCTAAGCCGTATGCTAACAATGCACAAAATTGACCACAATGTATTAAACGCTAAACAACATTCGCGAGAGGCACAAGTAGTTGCAGAAGCTGGCTTGCCGGGCAAAGTAACCATTGCCACCAATATGGCGGGTAGGGGAACGGATATTAAATTGAGCGACGAAGTAAAAAAATCTGGTGGTTTGGCCATTTTGGGTACAGAACGTCACGATTCGCGTAGAGTAGATAGGCAGTTACGTGGTAGAGCTGGCCGACAAGGTGATGCAGGTTCTTCCATATTTTATGTAAGTTTAGAAGATGAGTTGATGCGTTTGTTTAGTAGCGACCGTATTGCAAAGGTAATGGATAAGATGGGTTTTCAAGAAGGGGAAGTGATACAACATAGTATGATTACCAAAAGTATTGAACGAGCCCAAAAGAAGGTAGAAGAAAATAACTTTGGTATTCGTAAGCGACTGTTAGAGTATGATGATGTAATGAACGCACAACGAGAAGTGGTTTATAAACGTCGTCAACACGCATTAATAGGCGAGCGGTTATCAGTTGATTTAGATAATACTTTTTACGACTTAGCAAAAGAACTAATTGATATTCATAGAGAAGAAGAAGATTACGATAGTTATAAATTAGATATGATCCGCTATTTTTCTGTTGAAAGTAAAATTACAAAAGATGATTTTGCTACAATGGAAGAGGAGTCTATTTTAAATGAAGTAGTAAGTGAAATACGAAATCAATACCACCGTAAGTGTAACAACATCATTGAAATTGCTATGCCACATTTACAAGGTTGGTACGAAAGCAAAAGTGAAACTATTGATAATATTTATGTTCCATTTACCGATGGACAAAAGAAAACAATGGTAACTACGCCATTAAAAGAAAGTTACGAATCGGGTGGTAAGGTGTTAATTAAATCTTTCGAAAAAAACATTACCCTTTCTATTATGGATATGACTTGGAAAGAACACCTGCGTGAAATGGATAGCCTAAAACAAGGCGTACAAATGGCCAGTTATGAGCAAAAAGATCCACTATTAATTTACAAGTTAGAAGCCTTTAAATTGTTTAAAGAAATGTTGAGCGGCGTAAATAAAGATTTAACATCTTTCTTATTTAAAGCCAGCATCCCAATTAAAAAAGATGAAGAAGTAAAAGAAGCACGTGAACAACGCCGTGAAAATAACCGTTACCAAGAAAGCCGCAACGAAGCTGGCGGTAGAGGTTCGCAAAATGGTAAGCGAGAGCAGAAGAAAGTGCAACCTGTTAGAGTAGCCAAAAAAGTAGGTAGAAACGAACCATGCCCTTGCGGTAGTGGCAAAAAGTATAAACAGTGCCACGGTAAGGTTGCGCAAGATGTGGCGTGATCTACAGGCAAATCTTTAAATGGATTTAGGGTACAAATATCTACAACATTTTAGCAAAATATTTAAATTAAAAACAGGCATTAATCCTCCTGAGTATGATCATTTGAATTAAAATCGTAGAGTTCTTTATTCACGTCCATCACCGTTTTTAAATCTTCGTCTGTACCAGTTTTGGCTTGTATTAAATGATCGAAATGCACTGCTCTTGTCAAAGCCCATTTCAATAAGCCACATGTTATTCATCTTACATTTAAATAATATGATTTTTTTTAGAAGCGAAACAGTATAACAATTTGGAAGCGGGCTTCCCGCTTTCCACTCAAATGCTACAGCTAAACACAGAAGCCAACGCTTCAGGTAGCATAACCGTTGCAATCGGGGCTAATTTAGAAGGCTCGGTTCTTCGTTGAAATTTTTGCAAAGTCAAATATAAGTCAGCCGCTTTAATAAGCTCAGAACACCTAACCCCTCGTAAATTAAAAGGCCACTAAAAACAAAAAAACCGGACAAGCGTCATGCTGCGATTCATTGCGAAGCTTTGAATGCGCAGTATCTTCCTTCAAAACTAAGGGAATGCTTTTCTGAAGAGTCATCTGTATTTATTTTACGAATAAAGGAATTGGAAGTATTGATTTTTGGGATTGGGGTCATGAGTTCTGAAACTTGTTGAAAAGTTACTAAATTTTGATCATTGTTCAGGAAACTTATTTTTTCAATCGTAAATTTTTTCTTTCGTTTCTATTAGGGGAATGCCATTACGCTCCAAAAATTTTGTTTCAAATTTTTACCAACTTGTATTAGCTCTTGGATAAAAATTGGGCGTAGCTACAATCGCCTCTAACAACAAACCTTGATAATTTCCATCTAACTTTTCATCAAAAAATTTGATCGTGTTTTCAAGTTGACTAACTGCTTTGGTTCTATTTGTTTTTAGGGCTCTTGGTTTTTCACTGGTGGCATTTAATTTTAATTCGATAAAACTAAAACTGATATCATTAAAAATTACGGCTTCGCAACATTCCATAGTTTTACCAATAATTCCATTTCCGTCAACCGGAATAAAGTAAATGGTGGCTAATAATGAGTTAATGACACTAAAACATAAATTGATATCAATACAAGTGTCTTGTAAAATTACAGTTTCATCTTCATCAATAATATAAAATTGATTTTTAGCGCAAGTTTCATAATAGTCTTCAACCTTATCAATTGCTTTTAGTTGCTCTAAAAGTTTTTCAGCAGCTTTCATTTACGGGCAAAGGTTTTGGTGTGTAAGGCATACAAAGCCTGAAATTCAGCATTGAGTGTATCTGAAACACTATCTAAAAAGTTTTGATTGATTAAACCCGTTTCAGTGTCTTCACCTTTTACGTAATCCACAATTTTTTGACAATACTTATCATCCTCGTTTTGAACAATTTTTAAGGCATAAGCTGAAAAGTCTTTACTGTCTAAAATACATTCTTTGTCAACAATATCGAATACTTGTTCTTCCAAGTCGGGATTTTTTTGGATGACTCGGTTAGCAAACAGTAAGTTGTTGTAAGCGGTTAAAGTGTAGGGACTGTGGGTAGTGATAATTAATTGGTTGTTGTCATAATAATTGACGAAACAAGCAAAAATCTCTACTAATAGTTTTTGTGCTTCTGGGAATACGTGAGCATCGGGTTCTTCAATTACCCTAAAATTATAATCACCACTCTTTAGAGTTAAAAATATGTCTTGCAAAATTCTTATAACATCTTGTTGACCCGTTGAGGCATCTCTCAATAAAGTATAAATACCTTCTAATCCGTTGAGTTTAATCTTTTCATTTCCATTTTCGAATACATAATCCCCTTTCAGAATCGAATTGATTTTACGAACAATTGTTGTGAGTTTATCGGGTTCATTTCTAAATCTTCTTGGAACATTTATAGTCAATTTTTCAAAACCCGAAGACTTTCCTTCGAATCTATAGATAATCTTATCAATCCTATCAATAAATTTTAGCATTAATTTTTCATCAAATGATTCTGGTTCATCTAATTCTACATAAAGCTTTTTTTGAAATTTTCTTGAATACTTTGTAGTAAGCATCCTACTATCTACTATAAACAAATTGCTACCTCCTAAATGCCATAAACCTGATAAATTCCTTTTTAATATTTTGTGAAATTGCGGTTCAGGCATAGGTTGAATGTTTTGCATAGCTTGAAATAATTCTTCTTCTAAGCTCTTTCTCGTATCTCCGTCGAATTGTATTTTGAAATCTTGATTTGAACTCATTTCCAGCACTATGAATGCATCACTTTCGTCAGATTTTTGATAAATATACTCTATTTTGAAATTTGAAAAATTATGGATATGACTAAAACAATCATTAAATTTTTGCTTGATAGTTTTTATTATATCATCCTCGAAGTCAAATTTAATTTTGCATATTTTTTTTTCATCAAGATATGGATATACAAATTTAGATAAGAGGTGTATTTTTAGCTCTTCCGGCAAAGTCCTAAAAAAATAAATCAACTTAGCGATAGTACTTTTACCACTTGCTTGTTCTCCAATTAAAATTAAGGTCTTTTTAATTTCAATTTCGGCATCTTTTATTGGTCCAAAATTTTTAATGATTATTTTTTGCACGTTGTATTTGACTTTTTTCAAAGATAGGCAATTGTTTTTACACCTATAATATGTGGACAATTGGATAGTTAATTCCTCTCGTATAATACTAATAATCAATTATCCGCAAAGTCTATTTTTAACTTGTGGTTAGCATTTAAATAAAGTCTTTTCGACTTCAAAACTCAACAAGTTTTAATTTCAAGAAAAGTCTTTTTTTAAAGGGGGCAAAACACGAACCGATAATCCCAAATAAAGATTTGAACAGTTTTAGCAACACCAAACTTCTAAAACTACCCTACAAAGTCTCCAAAACCGCCAACAAAGTTGTTGGTTTTAAACGGATACTATACTCAGGATTTACATATTGAAACTGAACCAACCCATCTTTAATTACAAATATTGCCGGTACTGGTAATTGATGATGATCGTCACCACTCCAAACTTCCAAGTCTAGCTTATACTCACTTTTATATTTATTAAATAAAGTATCATCTACCTCCCAATTTAAACCAAAGGCTTTTATTGTTTCAGCTGCTACATCTGCATAAACATCAATTTCGCTGCCTGCTTTTTCGTTAGTTTCGTTTAGTTTTGAAGCTTGATCTACCGTAATACCTAAAATTTGATATCCCAAATCTTCGACTTCCGTTTTTATATCCGTTAGTTCGGCTAAGTGTTTTCTACAATAGCCGCACCAAGCTCCTCTATAAAAAACAAGCACGGTCGGTTTGCTATTCACTAAGCTATCTAAAGTAATCATCTCCGCATCGGTGGTGGCTAACATAGTTGACGGAATTTCACTACCTACTTTTAAAGGGCATACATCAAACATGGTATTTTGCGCTCCTACAATTAGCGTGCAAAACATAAGCATCATAAAAAATAACCTTTTCATAAAATATTGTTTTATTGGCTAAAGATAAAGGCGAATTTCATGCCAACAAAATCTTTGTTCATCTATAATTGTAGAAACTAATATTTCTGCTAAAAAGGCAATCGCACACAAGCGTTCTTAAAAAAAATATGATAACCTTTAGCGGCTAAATTTTAGAAGCGAAATGGTTGGCCCACGCAAAAATTTTGGTCCTGCCATCCGTTCAAATACCATTTTGCCAACGCTTCTTAGCTAAACCCAAACACCCAACAAAAATGGTATAACCACTCCTGTCAGGGCTATTTTTCTGGCCTTGCTCAGTCGTATTAACCGACGCTATTATTTTAACTCCAGTAATAAACCCTGCAGTGTTTATCTCAAATATCTAATTTTTACGGAACGTCTTTAATCAAAACGAAGTTGTAATATTAAACAATAGCATTTAAACTTGCGTATTTACATTTCATATCCCAGGGCAATAAAACTAGATGAATTTTTAAGCAAGCAACAAAAAGCTACCTTTAGCTATACTGAAATTGCTTGCACAAAATTGGAGAAAAACCAACCGCTCAAAATCCCTAAAGGTTATGTGGAGGATTATAATTTTATAAACATTGGTAAGGGAGACCAAACTTGGGAAAAAGCTAAAACAGCAATACAACAATGGAAACATTTTCCACCTTCATTTACAAAAATATACCCTAACACTACAAAAATAGAAGCAGGCAACATAGTGGTTGTAATGATTAATATTCTGGGCTTATGGTGCAGAAACCCTGCTAAAATTGTTTATACTTTTAATAAACCTAATCGCTTTGGTTTTGCTTATGGTACATTACAAGAACACGCAGAGCAAGGTGAAGAAGCTTTTTGGATTAGCCGTAACAACAACAACCAAATCACTTACCATCTTCGGGCAATTTCAAAGCCTAAATTTTGGGCTGCTAAATTAGCTTATCCGCTAGCCAGAAAGTACCAGCGTAAGTTTGCCCTTGAATCGATGCAAAACTTGAAAGATATCTGCCAGGTGTAAAATCACATCTGTGATTATCTAAACCTTAATAAACAGCATCTTACCAAAAACCCGAAACCCAAACCAGCCAATATGAAAATAAAAGGTAATGCAGGTGCTAAAAAACGACTGTCCCAATTAATACAGGTTACCAATACAAGAAGGCAAGACCAGCCTGTTAAAGTAAGTAGATAAACTTTAATGGCTGTTGATATTTTACTTTTCCAGCAGCAAAATACTGCAATAATATTGAACTATTGCAAAAAGAGCGCATAGTAAAATTTGCGTATAAAATTTAACTATATTCTTAATAATATTAGCCATAGTTTTGAGTTAAATGGAACTTCTTTTTTAAAGTAAGTGTTTCAAATTTATAGTTTGTTTTTTCAATCCATAATTTTGATTAGCTAAAAGCAAATTAGATTTATATTATAAGAAATTATAAAAATAATGTCGACAACTCATTTTCGTTTAAATGTTTATAAAATAATTGACATTAATAAATAAATTTCGTATAATTTGCAGATTGTTAATTTAAAAGTAATAAATGGGTAAATCACAAGAAACCTTTGGTAAAAAAGAAAGAGAGAAAAAACGCCTAAAGAAAAAACAAGACAAAAAAGTTAAAGCAGCCGAACGTAGAGCTAATGCTACTGCCAATGGTGATTTGGAGACGATGATGGCATACATTGACGAAAATGGAAACATTGTTGATGAACCGCCAGATCCGACTAAGAAAAAAGTAGTTAAGGCAGAAGATATTGAAATAGGTATACCGAAAAGAGATGCAGCAGAAGAGCCAGCAGAAAAAATTGGTATAATTGAGTTTTTCAATACTGATAAAGGTTATGGTTTTATAAAAGATACCAATTCAAAAGAAAAGTATTTCTTTCATATAAAAGGTGTGTTAGATGATGAAGTTAAGGAAGGTAATAGAGTTAATTTTGAGTTAGAAAAAGGCCTTAAAGGTATGAACGCTGTTAATGTAATGAAGGTTTAATTACAAACCTTTATTCGTTTTTATCATCACAACAAAACCTTATAACCTCCAATTTGTAAAAATCATAAAACAATTATATATTGAACTTTATGATTAATGATAAACCAAATATCTCCAAAGAAACCGATAGGCCTACTATTTTCAAAAACTGGAGTACTTTGTATTTAATAGTAATTATTTTACATATTATCTTAATTACTTTCTTTACTTTATTAACCAAAGTCTATTCGTAAATGCATAGTATAGATTGGTTTATTTTATTCGGTATTATTGGCTTAATAATAGGTTACGGTATTTGGAAAACTAGAGGCATAAAAGATACCCGTGGCTACCTACAAGGTGAAAAAAACTTAAAATGGTGGACGATAGGGCTATCTGTAATGGCCACCCAAGCCAGCGCCATCACTTTTCTTTCTACACCTGGCCAAGCTTATAATGAAGGTATGGGTTTTGCCCAGTTTTATTTTGGCTTGCCAATTGCCATGGTTATACTCTGCATTTTTGTATTACCTATTTTTTATCGACTCAATGTATTTACTGCTTACGAATATCTGGAAGATCGCTTTGATTTAAAAACAAGAACGTTAACTGCTGCTCTGTTTTTATTGCAGCGTGGTTTGGCGGCCGGCATTACCATATATGCTCCTGCAATCATCCTCTCTACCATGTTGGGTTGGAGTTTAGAAACCACCACTATTTTAATAGGTTTTCTGGTTATTACTTACACCGTAACTGGTGGTTCGGAAGCAGTTAGTCAAACCCAAAAGCAACAAATGATTGTAATTTTAACCGGAATGTTTATTGCATTGCTGGTCATTATTTTTAAACTACCCGAAAATGTTAGCCTTTCCGATGCCGTTTCGGTAGCGGGCAAAATGGGTAAGTTAAATGTGGTTGATTTTGAGTTTGATCTTTCTAACAAATACAACATTTGGTCGGCCCTGTTGGGCGGTACTTTTTTGTTTTTATCATATTTTGGTACAGATCAATCGCAAGTACAACGTTATTTATCGGGTAAATCTTTAACCGAAAGTAGACTGGGATTACTGTTTAATGGTTTGTTTAAAGTGCCCATGCAGTTTAGTATTTTATTTGTGGGTTTAATGGTGTTTATGTTTTATCAATTCAACCTTGCGCCTTTACATTTTAACCAAGCTAATGTAGATAAAATAAAACAATCATCATTAGTGCAACAGTATGAAAATTTGGAGACACAACTAAAAACTGTTCATAAAGAAAAACAAGTTGCCATTTACGATGCTATAGAAACTAAACCAGAAATAAGTGATGCGGAAACCAACATCTTAAATGGGCTGCTTTTAAAAGAAAATGATATTCGTCAACAATCAAAAGAACTGATTAAAACTTACAATGAAGCTAACGATGCCAGTTTAGATGAGGAAGATAGCGATTATGTATTTATTACTTTTGTAATGAAACATTTACCCATTGGCTTAATTGGTTTATTATTAGCGGTTATATTTTCGGCAGCTATGTCATCCACCGCATCCGAGTTAAACGCATTAGCCACAACTACGGTTATTGATATTTATAAACGCTCAATAGTACCTAATAAACCAGATGGTCATTATTTAAAAATGTCAAAATTTTTTACCATTCTATGGGGCATAATTGCATTGGCATTTGCTATGGGGGCTTCTTTGTTCGATAATTTAATTGAAGCCGTTAACATAATAGGTTCTGTATTTTACGGCAACATACTTGGTATTTTTGTAGTCGCCTTCTTTTTTAAACATGTGAAAGGTAATGCTATATTTTTGGCAGCTCTAATTGCTGAAGCTTTAGTAATACTTTTATTTGTGTTAGATAAGAAGGAAGTAATAGACCTTGCTTATTTATGGTTAAATTTGATTGGATGTGTTTTGGTGGTATTAATAGCTTTGCTGTTGCATCAATTTGGTTTAGGTAGCCGTGGGCTTGAGCGCAAAAATTAAGCGTTTAAATCTTTAATTTTTTAAAAGCTATTGATTTTCCTAACAAAGTAATAGAGCTTTTTAAAAAAGTTATTGAAAAGAATATAAAAGAAACACCAATAAAAGATTTGAAAACAGGCGGTTATACAATAGAAGTATTTGAATTGAGCGTTTATTTTTTTTAAATAAAGAGAATTATAGAGATACGGTTGCAAGGCTTTATTATTGTAAACTTAGATAACCAATTAAATGCGAAGTAATAAGGTTGGTAGTCTATTTTGGTAGAAGAGTTAAGATAAAAAAATGTAATAAATATACGATATTATTGTATTGTTTTTTGTGAACCTACCACAGCTTAGCGAAATATTTAAAATAGCCCCGATTGAGTGTAAAGCCCACAGCTGTAGCTTGGCCTTTTTGAAGCGAAGCAAGCGAGGACTTGAAGGGAAAGCGGGACTGCCATTAGTGTGAGTTTTAACGGTTTGCTTCAAAATAAAAAATTGTAAATATGCAACCCTCAAAAAAATGACTTGTCTTTAAAAGAAAATAAATAATCGATTGTTGAAGTATTATACTAAAGCAAATAAACTAACTTAAAAGAATATGATTAAAGTAAAAGTTTTTTACTGCCTGCTATTACTGCTCCCTTTATGCTCCATTGCACAAGAACAATTTTTAACCGACAAAGAGGGCGTGCGCTTATCCGGATTTTTATCTTCAGATTCGGAGTTTTCGGAAATTGGAAACGACTTTGCAGTTGGTACTGGTGTAAGTATTGGCCTTATTTTTAACCGCTCTTTATATTTTGGCTTTTACGGCATGGGTGTGGTGTATGATTTGCCTAACTTAGATGTTACTGTTGATATTGATGACGTAGAAGAATTAGATAGCTTAAATAATTTCGACATTAAAGCCTTAGGGCATGGCGGTTTGCTAATAGGCGGTGTTTTTCAACCGAGTAAAATAGTACACGCTGGGGCCAGTATAAAATTGGGTTATGGCGATTTGGCTATGTTTAATTATAGTAATGATTTAGTAACTAACGATTTTACCTTTATCATATCACCACAAATTGAAGCCGAAATTAATGTTGCCCGTTGGTTTAAAATTAAGGTAGCAGGCGGTTACCGTTTTGCTACTGATTTGCGCAATGATTTATTTTATGATAAAAAGTACATTAACAGCCCAACTGGTAGTATTTCATTTTTGTTTGGTTGGTTTGGTGAGAAAAAGGTTTTTGGAAAAAAAGAAAAGCAACCCAAACAAAGATGGTTTAATAAAGATGATAAGCGACAAATTTCACTATAATAGTTAAAGTGTTAGTAACGCTAAAAGCAAATCAAATTTACAAATCCGCTATATTGAAAGAGCCGGTTTATTTACAACACAAAACATTAGTTGAGCAAAGTAAAAAAGGCGATCGTAAAGCGCAGTTTGCTTTGTATCATCAATATGTGGATGCAATGTTTCAGATAAGTTTACGAATGTTGAATAACCGGGCCGATGCAGAAGATATATTACAAGAGAGTTTTGTGAAGGCTTTTAAAAATTTAAAACAGTTTAAATATGAAAGCTCTTTTGGGGCTTGGCTAAAAAAAATTGTGATTAACAATTGTATTAATCATTTAAAGAAACGGAAACTAAATTGGATTGCAATTGAAGATGCGCAGTTTGATGTTAGCGAAGAAACGGCAGAAAATAATCAGTATCAATTACCCAAAATTGAACAAGTAAAGGAAACGATTAAACAGCTGCCCGATGGTTTTAGAGTTGTGCTGACTTTGTATTTGTTTGAAGGTTACGATCATAAAGAGATTAGCCAAATATTAAACATCTCCGAATCAACTTCTAAAACCCAATATTATAGAGCAAAAAATAAATTGAGACAATTAATTAAAGTTTGAACAATGGATGATTTTGAAGTTTATATAAAAAGCAATAAAGAAGCATTTAATGAGCCAACTTTAAATAAAGCGTTGCTTTGGGAAAAGATTGAACAAGAATTAGCTGCAACTAACAAGCCTAAAATCTACTTCTTAAATCCGTTTTTTAAAATGGCCGCGGTGTTTACTTTGTTTGTTGGCTTTGCAGTATTGGCTTTTTTAATGGTTGGCAACCAAAGCGCAAATAATAAATATACCAACGAAGTTATAGAAATTAAAGCACACTATAATCAGCTCATCAGTATTAAAATGACGCAGATAGAAAACACGCAACCGTTAACAACATCTGAAAAAAACAACTACTTACAAATAATTGATGATTTAGATAAAGAAGCAAGCGAGCTTCAATACGAGTTGCAGCAAAACATTAATAATATGGTTGTTGTTGATGCCATTGTTAAAAATTATAAAGAGCGTTTGCAATTGTTAGAACTGCTGCAGCATCGCTTTCAAAAAAACAAAATAAAAAATAATGAACAAGTTATACTTATATAAAATAATATTATTACTTACTTTAGTTTTTTGGGTAAACACACTTTTAGCAGATAACCGCTTAACTGAAGAAATTACAAAAGTGTTTGATGTAAAAGAAAACCCAACTTTAATTATTGATAATAAGCACGGAAAAATAGATTGTAAAGTTTGGCAAAAAGACAGTATTAAAATAGTTGTACAAATAGAAGTAGAAGGCAAGGATGAATTTGAAGTTAAAGCGGCAATAGAAAACATTATTCCTCACTTTTCATTTTTTGAAAATGTGGTGGAAGTAGAAACAGAGATTACTAAAGGCAAGAAAAGTATTTTTGAACGCCTTATAGATGCGGTTGATATTTTTGCTAAACAAGATATTGATGTTGACTATACTATTTGGGCGCCTGCCAATACAACTATTGACATAAAAAATAAATTTGGTGATGTATTTTTAGAAAACTTTACCAAGCCAGCACGTATTGAAATCAGTTATGGTGATTTAAGAACAAATGCTATCCCCAACAATTCGAAATTAGATTTAAAGTTTGGCAAACTAATAACACAACATATTGAAAATATAGAGCTGAATTTGAAACATTACACCGCTAAAATTAAATCGGTAAATAAGTTGAAATTAAAATCTTCGGGTAGTGATATTCAAATTAACAAACTACACACCCTCGATCTTGAATCTAACAAAGATGACATTGAAATAGATTCGTTGGGTAGTATTTCGGGTGTTGCAAAACTATCTGACTTTACCTTTAATTATGTGTACGATTCTACTTGGTTAGATTTGCAGAACGTTGCTTTAACCATAGAAAGCTTAAACCCCAATTTCGAAAATTTTGAAATTGAGCAAACCGATTCGCACATAGATGTAAATATTAAAGGTACAGCATTTAACTTAAAAGTTGATTTAGAAGGTAGCGAAATGAGCGTTCCTAAAACGGTTTATAAAATTGCTAAAGACGTGGTTAGCGAAAAGAAAAATCACCGCAGGGTTAACTTAATTTATGGCGAAACTCCTTTACAAACCGTTGTGTTATCTGGCAAAAACGGTAGCTTTAATTTGTATGATTTTTAAATTTGATCAGAGATTTTTATTATCAAAAACAAAGCACTTATTATATCCACCTTCCTAACTTGTATTTTCATATTGCTCCGCTTTATTTATGTATTTTAAAAAGAAATATTGTTTTGGGTAAATAACAGCGTGCTCAACTCAGCATAAATATCACTTGTCTTTTTTTTACCGCGTTAATAAGCCCCAACATTTTATGTTAAACTGGTATTTAATTTTGAAAAAAAATTAGTGAGACGTCGAAAAATTACAAAGTTTGTAGAATTGGCATTCGCAAGTTTTACTACTTTAGGTTTGGAGGGCGTTATAGGTTTGATTTCAAAAGTTGTATAATTGGTTGATGAATCTATAATACTAAAGGGAAGTAAAATTTGGAGCAATTGGTTGGGCAATCAAACACCTACCTAAGTAAATTTGTTTTTTTAAAGTTTGCCAATATATTGGCTATTAGAAATTAGCAGATAGAAAAAGGATGGCGTTGCAATCTCACCAAATTAAATCGCAAATTTTTGGGAAACATCTTAAACTTAAATTGATATTATTAGTAAAATGTGATCTTATAAGAATATTATACTGGCCTCCTAAAAATAAATTAAAGGCTAATTTAACATACCGCTTGGTGCTTAAGGCTTGTGTGAGGACAGGCAATTGTTTAGCCAATCCTCACACAAAACACTTTTGCATTAAATTAATTAAATGCAACACATCTTACTAAAACAAAATTACTAAGCCGAAAATAATGTGGCCAAGATTACTTTATGTGTTTAATTTTTGCTAAATATTTCGCTAACTCTTCTTTTACTTTTGGCATTAAAATAAATAAGCCAATCATATTAGGCACCATCATAGCAAAAATCATAGCATCACTAAAATCAATAACATTGCTTAAACTGGCAGCACCACCAACTATCACAAAAATGCAAAATATTATTTTGTATAAACTTTCCATCGTTTTAGTTCTACCAAAAAGATAAGTCCAACTTTGTAAGCCGTAATAGCTCCAACTAATCATGGTACTAAAGGCAAATAATACTACTGCAAAAGTTAATACATAATTAAAACCTGGTATAGTAGTATTAAAAACATAACTGGTTAAATCAACACCACTTAATGATGCACCGCCCTCTGTTAGTTTAACAGCTCCATCAACGGCTCCTAAAACGAAATCACCTTTTAAATTAGCTATTACAATTACCAAAGCTGTCATAGTACAAATTACAACGGTATCAATAAAAGGTTCTAACAAGGCAACAATACCTTCACTAGCAGGCGCATCGGTTTTTACTGCCGAGTGGGCAATTGCTGCCGAGCCAATACCAGCTTCATTACTAAAAGCAGCACGTCTAAACCCTTGTATTAAAGCACCCAAAAAACCACCGGCAACTGCGGTAGGCGCAAATGCTTCCGTAACAATAGTTACCATTGCTTTAGGCACTAAACCAATATTCATTATTAAAACAATTAGGGCTGCACCAACGTAAATGGCTGCCATAAAGGGCACTACTTTTTCGGTAACCGAAGCAATACGTTTTATACCACCAAGTATTACTATACCAACTAAAATTGCCATTACTAAACCAAAAATTGCTCCGCTGGCGGGCGAGCTTACACCAAATGTATTTAAAAAGATGCTTGCCGCTTGGTTACTCTGAAACATATTACCACCGCCAAAACTGCCACCAATACACATAATGGCAAATAGCACGGCTAATACCTTACCAAGGCCTGCCATATTTTTTTCGCCCAACCCTTTACTTAAATAGTACATAGGGCCACCATAAACTTTACCATTTTCGTCAACTTCGCGATACTTTACCCCCAAAGTACATTCTACAAATTTTGTTGCCATGCCTAATAAGCCACAAACGATCATCCAAAAAGTTGCGCCTGCGCCACCAATTACCACGGCTACCGCAACACCTGCAATATTACCTAAACCTACCGTAGCACTTAATGCCGCAGTTAAGGCCTGAAAGTGCGAAACCTCTCCTTCTTGCCCTTCAATTCTAATTGTATCGGGGTTGTCACCGTTTGTAACATTTAAATCAGTAGCAGCCATTGCTACATCATCATACTTACCTCGTACCGTATTTATGGCTATCCCAAAAAAGCGAATACCTGGAAATGAAAAACGTAACGTAAAATATAAGGCACCTAAAACCAAAGGAAACAACACCCAATAAACCTTTACGGTAGCGGTAAGTGGTATTTCGTAAAATATAATATTTACAAACCATCCAGTGGCTTGACCAAATATTTCATTAATACGTTCGTCTATACCTATTTCTTGTGCAAATAGATTTAACTGTGCTAAAACAAAACCTAAAAACAGGATTATCTTTTTCATAAGCTAATTTATTGAGGCTAAAATTAGAAAAAATAAACACATCGCTATACTTCTTTGCGATATTTACAAAATTTTGTAAATATTAGCACACAAAATACTATAACACCTTAAATTAGCAAAGCATATTAATTAATGATTTTTTATGAAGCGAAACAATTATCTCGCAATAAATTTAGGTCCCGCTTTCCATTCCAAGTCCTCGCTTGCTAGGCTTCAAAAAGGCCAAGCTGCAGCTGTGGGCTTTCCATTTCAATCGGGGCTAGTTTGCAAACCCCGCTCTGCCAAACCAACCTTCTTAATAAATGGTAAGTAAATTTATTAATACATCATTTCTATGTCAAGCAAATTCCATTTCAATAAATTAAACCATAATACTATGAAAATAACAGCCATTTTTGTAGCAGCCGGCAGTTCAACACGTATGGGAGCTAAAAATAAATTATTGTTGAGCTATGGTAACGCCACATTGGTAGAACATACTTTTAAACAACTCAATAATAGTTTGATTGATGAAATTGTAATTGTAACAGGTTTTGAAGCAACAAAAATTACCGCAACATTACAAAAAGGAAATTTAAAATTTGCCCATAACTTCAATCACCTAACCGGCTTAACAAGCTCCATCAAAACTGGCATAAACGCCATTGGTGATGAATGTGATGGCTATATGATAACCTTATCTGATATGCCTTATTTAACAACCTTAAACTACAATGCTGTTATAAATACTTTTAGGGCCACCTACAAAAAAAGCCCACTAATTGTGGTGCCTAAAGTGAAGCCGCAAATTGGTAACCCCGTAATTTTTTCGAAAGAATGGAGAGCCGAAATTCTTGCACATCAAAATTTGGAAGGTTGTAAGGCGATTATCCAAAAAAATAATAAATTTGTAAAAAAACTTATATTACGTAATCAAAATGCTTTTAATGATATCGATTACCCAAAAGATTATCAAAAATTAATTAATGTACGAGTTAAACCGACTAATTGAATTTGCTTGCAAAAAGTTTGCAAAAGGTAATCAAGTTATTTTTGCAACTATTGTAAAAACTATTGGCTCCAGCTATCGCAAAAAATGGACGCAAATGGCAATTAGTAGCGATTTGGAATATGCAGGCCATTTAAGTGGTGGTTGTGTAGAAAAAGAAATTTTTGTACAAGCTAAAAAAATATTTGATGGAGGCTGCAACTTGATTTTTGAATATGATGGTAGTTATCGATTGGGTTGCAAGGGTGTTATTTACGTGTTGTTAGAGTTGGTTGATAACAATAACTTCATAAAAATTTACGAAAACATAAAGGCACATCAAAAAAATCGAACTACTTTTAAGCTTGGTATTGATGATTTGGAAGATGGTATGAAACAGACCTATTTTAATTTTAAAGATGCTACGAATTATTTTAATAAACCAGATACTAAAATTTTTAAAACAGATACAATAGATATTTTACCACAAAAACAACTAATTATAATTGGTGGTGAATTTGATAGCAATATGTTAAGAGAAATGGCGCTAAAGATAGGGTATAAAACAACACAAGTAGTTGGTATGGGTTACGCCATACCAATAGAAGCATCAAATATTATTTGTGTAGAACCAGCGTTAATTAAAGAACACTTTATTTTTGATATGCGCACCGCTATTTTATTAATGACACATTCTTATGCTCGTGACTTACATTATATTAAAGAATTGTTGCGTGAAGATGTTGCTTACATAGGCACTTTAGGGCCAAAAGAACGAAAAAATGAACTATTAAATTACCTTTTTGATAATTATGCGGATACCGAACCTAAATTGATTGATAAAATTGAACACCTTAAAGGACCACTTGGCATTGATATCCCTTCAAAAACACCAGAAGAAATTTCGATTTCTATTTTTGCAGAACTAATTGAAGTTTTTAACAAAAAAAAAGAAAAAAGCGTATAGTTTTTGCATTTCAATTTTAAATTAAATCTTATTATAAAAATAGAATATTTCATATTAACAATAAAAGCAATGCTTGCAAATTTATATGCTGCGCTAAACCTATTCATCACAATTAAGTTGAAGTGGAAGTGAAAGGAAAAAATCATTTAGAAAAAACCAGAATTGGTAAAAAACAACAATCAGCTTTTGCAGAAGAGTTAGATAAGTTAGATGCTGTTTTACAAAAACTAAAAGTAAAGCACCCCTTTGATTGGGATCCACAACTTTATAATCACTTACTTAATGCTTCTTCACATTTTAAAACTGGTGCTACCACAAATACTAAATTGCAATTAGAAGAAAGTTGTTTGTATAGATACACTACTTTTAACAGACTAATTAAAAATAAAAATTTAAAATGGCATAATAAGGCTGTAAATCGTAATTTGGCATTTAATGTGCTTTGTGAAAGAATTGAAAGCGGAGACATTTATGAATTTAAGCTTTCCGATTTTATGAATGGTAGTTACAAAAACGGCCGTGGCTTTAGTTGGTGGACAAAACAAAAAATTGAAAGTATAGAGGATGTATTTAGGTTGGGTATACCTTCTGATTGGATTGCAGAACAATCGATAGTAATGAAAGTAAAAGATGAGCATATTATACAGCAACAAAAAATACCCAGCGTTATTGATGCTTATGACTCGCCTGTTTTTTACCCCGTAAAATTAGATGATAAAAAGGCTAAAGGAGGTAAAACATTAAATTTAAATGATGTAGCTACTTTTGAAGGCGGTTGTGATGAATATGTTACCGGTGGTATAGCTGCCGATAAAATTTTTATTACCCCATACAATTTTAACATTACCGAAAAAGAAGTTTTTTTAAAAAACATATTGACCAATTTATTGGAATTTTATAAAACAAAATGATGAATCCGGCATTAATTAAAACTCCAACTATTAGTTTGTGGAAAGCAGAATTTGATGATATGCTTTCTGGAAAAAAAAGTACTGATTTTAATAAACTAGGTGGCGCAGGTGCATACGTGCTTAATATTTTAACTTACACCTCAAAAAACAATGAAAACTTAAACCTGTCGGTACATAATTTTTTTGAAGTATTTAATGATGCATTAAATCAACAAGTTAAAAAGCCAAATGCAGATGCACTAACTTTGGAAGTATTGGTTGAATTAGCTAATTCTTTTACCAATAAATACGAACTTAATACGCTTAATGTAAAGCATCTTACAAAAATTACTACACTTTTTAATACATTTATTAGCCAACAAAGCCAAGTTGAACTGATACAACACGAGGAAATTTTTGACACCTATCTTCATTATTTAAAAATGTTTGTTTTACCAATTGAAATTTTTAATAAGCCAGATAAAATAATTGATACCCAAATAAATTTACTTAATCAAAAACCGAATTTAGTAAAAAAAATAGAAAGTAATTTACACAATATTATTTCAAATTTTAAAGAAACCATTGGTGGCTTGGCCGTCTTTATTTTATACCTACTCAACAAATACGATGAAATACTACCAGAAAACAAAGTTTTACAAACCGAGTTGATTGAATATAGTATTGCGTATAAAACGGCTACCAATAAATTAATTAGCGAGGCTATATTAAAATTTGCTAATGAAAATGAAGCCACTTTTAGCCAGATACTGGAAGCTATGGAATGTCGTTTAACTTCCGACGGTTTTAACATCTTATACAAAAATGGTACTTTTAAACAGCTAGAGCCTAATAAAAAACAATGGGATCGGCTTAATAAAACCTTTAAATTAAATAGTAGGCCAGTAAATGAAATTTTAAACGAACATTTAAGCAGGCAGCTGAACAGCTAAAATAAAATATGGAATTAATTCAACAACTTATTGAAAGCCATTATAAACCGCTCATACTATCTGAAAAAGAAAAGAGAGCAAGCAGCAACATTAATTACGAATTTTATATTGACTGTTTTGATTTAATTGACATACTAAAAGGAGTTAAACGATTTACCGAAGATGATGAAGAGCGAAATAGTATTACCAGCACCCGAACGTTGGCTTATAACCTTATTTTAGATGGCTGGATTGACAACATACATTTACTGCCTACGCACCAAACTGAGTTTTTTGATTTAATGTATTTAGATTTTGGTGTTCGTAATCCTCATATTAATAATGAAGACATTAATAACTTAATTGCAGAATATGAATACGACCAAGATTTGCATTTAGTACCTGAAGAAAATTACAAGGCTTATATAGAAACGGTGGTTGATAAAAGTATTGACCGGTTTAATTTGTTTGGTTTATCAAGGGCTAATAATTGGCAAAAGCGGTTGCAAAAATTAGTTGACTTAAAAATATTAAAACTTAAAGATTATGATTTAAAAGAAGTGGTAAAGCTGGTAACTACAGATAATTTTAAAAAAATTAAAATGGCTACTGATCAAATTCGCTCAAAAAATATACGTAACAAAAGTAATTTTAATGATGCTTTAGCTTTAACTTATTTAGCTTCAATTAAAAATAAAGACCCTAATACTATACCTATCCTTTTAGATTCAAAGGGTTTTTACACTAAAATAATAGAAAAAAGTGGTTTTCAACGTCAATTTGAATACGACTTACTAATGGATAACAATGGCATCAACCAGGTTTCAAATGTTAGAGATACGGCATATTTTGTATTAAAAAGTATATTCGATTGTCCACAACAAAAGCTTAGTGTAATTAGCAGAAAATTTCCAGAATATTATAAAATATTGGAGGATAATAAAACTGTAAAATTCATTCCAGCTAATAAGATATTCACCTCAAATAGGTTGTCTAATTTTTTTTTGGAAGATGCAAAGCTTAAACGAATTTATGATCGATACAGAACTGATTTTATCGCATATTTAGAAAATCAATTTTTTAATAAGGTTTGGTTATCTTGTTACGAAGATAATTTTTTTCAAACTTTTATAAGTGAACATTATCAATACCAAAAAGAAGACGAGATAAATAAAACCAAGGTAATAAATGCCTACAAAAAATTGTTTTTAAACACTTATAGAAAGGTACAAGCAGAAAGTCAAACGCTTTCCGTTTTAACTAGCATTTGGGCTAACTTTAGTCAAGCCGATCTTTCTGATAAATTTGATAACATCAACAATAATTTTAACGCATTTTTATCGCTTGGCGCCTTCCGTTTTTCACTTCCCTTTAGCCCAGAGTATACTATTGATCAGGTTAATGAAGAGATTTCTAAATTAATACTTGAAGAAGGGATGGCTGGTAATATTGTAACTAAAAATGCAGCTATTCACGCTATTATTAAACAAATGTTTGATGGCTTAAATGAAAAAAATGAATCGCCGTGGCATAAACTCTCTATGGCAGTAGCGGTTTTATGGTCGATGGGGCAGTATAAATCTTTAGACAAAATAGGAAACCTGTTTTACAAAAACAAAGAATACCCGCATTATAGTTTAGCCATATTACACTCTGCAGCATTATTAAAAATTACTACCTTACAGCATAACCGCGAAAAGGTGTTAGCTATAATTAGCTGCACCGAGCAAAAGGTATCTGCCAATAATTATAAATATCTGATTGGTAAAATATATATATATTATTTTTTATGGAAAGCAGAATGTAAAAACCATTTTTCATTAACTTTAAAAACACCTGCTGAAACCAATAAAAATTTTATTGAAGCGCACCAAAGTGCCAACAAAGCGCTTAGCATTTTAAAAGAAAAAGATTATACAAGTAATCCGTGGCGGTTGATGCTTTATCTCTATACCCTAAACTTAAAAATTTTTATGATTACCGAAGGAGGCGATGATAATGAGTTTAAAAATTTGGAAACCATATTAGATGAATTTAAACTTACAGAAGGAAACCACCCTGTGTTTTGGCAAAGCCGCTACAATGATACAATTGCCCGCTATCATTTAAGATTAGCTTTGCAATACTATAATGAAAAAAACATTGAAGGCTTTGAAATGTATTTACAAAGAGCCAAAGCGCGTATTGATAAAGCAGTAAAAAGTATATCGGAAGATCCACAAAGTCAAGAAAATTTTCAAGAAAAAGTTTTTGAAGTTAAAAATCGATATAAAAAAGGTGTTTTAGATGACTATTTAAAATGATATAACCAAGCAATGAATTATATACCTTATAAGCACCAGTTTTATTTCTTTTCCTCTCGTAAAATTTTCTCTACTTTACGACCTCTTGCCAATTCGTCAATAAGCTTTTCCATACGTCTGCATTGTTTATACAATTCAAATTCATCCTCTATTTCTTCAATTCGATAACCACAAACAACTCCTTTAATCAAGTGTGCGTTAGAATGTATTTTAGCTTTTTGAAAAAATGTTCTAAAAGTTACTTTCTCTTTAATAAGTGCTTGTAAATCATCTTTATTAAAACCAGTAAACCATTCTATTACTTGGTTAAGTTCTTCTTTTGTTCTACCATTCTTCTCCAACCTATTTAAGTAAAGTGGATAAATGGATGCAAATATCATATTAGCGACTTTTTCATTTTTTTCGGCAGTAACTTTCATCGTTATTTGATTTTAAATTAATTGGTGTTAACATTAAAAGATAACAAATTATGTATATTCTACATTTATACAGTTAAATAACTACATAAAAAATTTATTAAATATAAGGATAATGTACTAAAATTTATTGATTAGCTTTATTTTACATAAAGGTTAAAGTAGATACTGTGTACTGTCAACATTTCAGCCAAAAGAAATAATATTTTAATCTAAGGCAAAACATCAACTAACCACCACCGCCAGAAAAATAGCCTCACGCCATCTCTGGTTTCAACTTCATTTAAATTATGTATTTTTTCAATATTATATATTTATTATATTATGAATTAAAGTAAAAGAAATTATTTACCGTTTTCGCTCATAGTATAGCGTATCATACATCAATATTAAATAGTGTCTCTTATAAAATTCACAATTATATGGTAGTCAAATAATTAGGCTTATAATTGACTTTGAATTTCCCCAATTATCTACTTATTTTAACCCAAAAAGCAAAAACAAATTTGTCTAAATATAATTAATTGAAAAATTATGCTCCAAAAAAATTGAGTTTTTATAAAAACACTACTTAGTAACTATTTTTATTTTTTATAGGTTCAAATTTTTCAAAGGTTGCTCCGTTAAATTTATAAACGCCAGCATTATCTGTTCCTAACCAAAAAATACCTTCGTTATCTTCATATATTGAAATTAATAAAACTTCGGTAGTACCATCTTTAACTGGAAAGTTAACGAGCATATTTCCGTCATATTTCCATAAACCACCTGTGTAAGTGGTCATCCATAAATCGCCATTTTTATCTGATAGACCTGAATTAAAATAGGGAATTCGATTTTGAATTAAACTATCTAATTGACCAATACCTTGTAGCTTTTCATATTGCACAATAGAATCTTTAGCGTTTATTTTATATCTACTAATAAAATTACTCAACCAAAAATTTCCATTCTTATCTTCTATCATTGAACGAACGCCCGGCACCCGGCCATCATCAAGTGTTGTAAGTTCTTTTTCAGCAATCCATAAAAATGAATCTCCATCGTATCGAAAAGCACCGGCTACAATAGTGCCAATCCAAAGGTTGCCTGCTTTATCTTTAGCTATACCAAAAATAGAGTAGGGGCTGCTATTCATACCTTTAAAACCTAAGCCATATACTGGGCCGCCAAAGGCTTTACCTAAATCTTTTCTAGGTAATTTTAATTCAAATAAATGTTCTCCATCGTATCTATAAATGTCATTGGCATTTCCGTTGCAATTAAACCATAAGTCGGTAGGGGCTAATTTCCATTGGTTTGAGGGAGCACTAATTAGTGGCAAGGTAACAAATGTATTGCCATTATACTTGCTTATACCTTCTGGTGTTTCGATAAAAATATTTTCTAAATGATCTCCTTGTATTCCTCTAATAGTATTATCAACCAAGCCATCATCTGTGGTAAACTGTTTTAGCTGTTTTCCATTGTAATAAAAAACACCATTTCCATTGCTGCCAAACCAATAGTTGCCATTTAAGTCTTGGTAGATACTCCAAATTTTGTCGTCTAATTTTTCTACAATTTCTCCTTTTGCTACTGCCTTGTGTTTACTTTTTTCTTTATTGCTTTGTACACGGCAAGCAGTAACAATGGTGAACATGGACAGCAATAGAATTAGTTGGTTTGATTTTGATATCATTTTTTTTATTGGTTTTGTTTTAAGTTGCCGTTAATGTTTGAATAGCTAAATTGGGTATATCCAACCTTCGTACAATATGCTTATATCCAATTTCTAATTAAGGTCTTGTTTGCTGTTTATTCGAAAGCTAAATTAGACATTTTAGTAATTATGGCGGCGGTAATATAGTAACTTTGTAAATGCCTGCTTTAGTTTGTAATGAAAATACGGTAAGATTGTAATTCTCGTTGAGCGTGAAATTTCAAAGTTTGATTTTTGAGCCGAGACCCTCGTGAACTTTTTAGCTAATGTTACACACAAGCATTATTCTTCATTTATTATTATTATTGCTTTGATATCCTTTTCTAATTCAAGGAGACTACTTTTAGTGATTTGCCATAATTCTTCTGCATCAACTCCGAAATAATTATGAGCTACTATGTTTCTAAACCCTCTTATTTGAATCCACGGAATTTGATTTTGAGCTTCTTTTAGTTAATCCGTTAATCTCGACACTGCTTCTCCAATTATTATGAAGTTCATTAAAACAGCGTCAAACGTGCGCTGGTCAGCAAATAAAGTATCTGCATCATAAATATGTTCTGTAAATTTTCGAATTTTCGTGCAAGAATCTATTATTGCCAATAAGTTACTTTTATCTTTTTCAGACATAAATTACAGATTCGAGAATTTGAACTTTAAAGTAAGGCTTAATGTATTTTTCTCTACATAAATCAACTTCTTTGTTAAATCTATTTCTTACTAAGTCTTTTATTTTAGATTTCTTTTGCGTAAGATTTTTGATATTCGGTTGAAATTCCACAATCAGGTCAATATCACTATTTTCAGTCTGATTACCGTTTGCAAATGAACCAAACAAACCAATTTTAGTTAATTGATAATCAGAAAATAATTCTCTTTTTTTCTCCTTTAAAAATGATAATATTTCTTCTTTTTCTAACAAGTTTTTCTCAAATATACTGCTTTTTTTAGCTTGTTTATAACCGTTTTATATCCATCATATAATTTTCATAATGACTTAATTGTTTGACGATTTAAATTTAACACAAAAATCTGTTGGACAAAATTTTGGTGCTTGTAATTCTTTAAAGTCTCTAATCCAGAGCGAACCCGGATGGCGTTTAGCTTTTGTTATGCAGCGTTCACCTTCTTACATGTTTTTATCTTATTTAATTCTGTTGCTTTCTCCTGTTCTTCTTCGTCTAAGTCATAATCAACTTGGAGGCCAAGCCAGAATTTGGCTGAATTACTGAAATACTTACTTAATCTTAAAGCCGTGTCTGCTGTAATTCGTCTGTTTCCTTTTATAATTTCGGAAATCCTTGTCTGTGGAATTTTTAAATCTTTTGATAGCCTATACGCTGTTATTCCCAATGGAATTAAAAATTCTTCATTTAACACTTCTCCAGGATGTATGTTTGCTAATTTTTTCATTTTCATTTTTTTAGTGGTAGTCAATTATTTCAACATCGCTTGCATTCCCTTTGTTCCATTTAAAAATAATTCGCCATTGTTGATTAACTCGAATGCTGTAAAAACCTTTTAAATCTCCAGATAATTTTTCTAATCTGTTTGATGGTGGAATTTTCAAATCCGCTAAATTTTGCGAGTTATTTAGCATTCTCAGCTTCCTTCTTCCTCCATTTTGGATAATTAAAGGCAATTTCTTTACTCTAACTCCATTCCAAATATTTTCGGTTTCTTTATTTCCAAATGAAACAATCAATGCTTTTGCGTTGCGTTACTAACGTCAAAGATATCATATTGATTGTTTATTTGCAAATGCTACTTAACGGATGATGATATCAATCGTCTCTCTTGAGGTACGAAGAGATATGATCTGACATCTGTTGTTATGGACTTTTATCTCTTTATTTCTGCTTCTTGAATTCACTGTATGTTCTTATATCTTGTATTCTTCCCGTCGGATCATGAATTACAACCTTTGAACTATTGTTCTTAGCAATTGTAATTGCGTATTCGATAGTTTCTTTTTTAGTCTCAAAGCATTTTGATTCTCTTTTATGATTTTCGGTTTTAACACACCACATACTATCTTTCTTTATAACATGTTGTGATAATTTATTTATTGATTCTTTAAGAACTATTGTCATGTTTTTTAGACTTTTCTCATCTGGTTCAATTTGACCATGAACAAGTTCATTTCTAAATTTATTGAGATCTACTAATTCTCCATATGTTGATTCACTAATTGCACCTTGATTTTTCAACTCCCTAATTCTTTTAAAAAGTGGCACAAAATTATCCTCTTTTGAATTTAGCATCTTTTCAAACTCAATCCAATTTCGGATGTATTCTCCTATTAATGTATTTTCAGATGATTCTTCGGATTCAATTATTGGTATTTCAAATAGGTTGGAAAATAAATTTTTTGCAATTTCAGCGTAAATGAGAACCTTATTTTTTTCAACAGTTATTCCATTTCCATTATGATACAGTTCGTTTCGCAGTCTATGAAACCATTCAATATCTCCTAAGTCAATACCAATTATTTTACCTGAACAATACTTTTCAAGTGCATCTAATAACTTAGGAAAACTTTGGACTATATCATTGAATTTAGTTCTACTTAATCCGTTTATTCCCGATGCTCGCTTAGGTAGACCTAAATATGTTTTAATCATTAATTCGACAGCATTGTCAATGCAAATCATTCCCATTCTTAGATCAAAATCTGTATTATTTTTTACGTGACTAATTCCATGAATCAATAATTCTTTGGGACCAGTCATCCAAGGTTTTTCCATTATTTATTTTTTAATTGTCCACTAAAATTTTTACATCCATAATTACAGATATACCTCTTATTCAAAGCCCCAAAAATAACTTTTTATATTCAACCATAGCAAACGCTTTATTTCAACGCTTCTTAGCTCTTGTGCTACGCTTTTCTTTATTCTTAACAAAAATCAATTTGTGTCTGCTTTTTGGATTTTCTCGCTGTTCTAATTCAAAATTACCCGTCGATTTTATTAAGGGCGTTAGTTTTTGAAAACCATAATTTCTGGAATCGAAGTTGGGTTGTT
>ENA-ORXM01000091-ORXM01000091.1-marine-metagenome-genome-assembly--contig:-NODE-91-length-165231-cov-7.350830_pt1 | contig 165231 bp, 165 predicted proteins | sample MGYA00237867_ERZ511480 | MGnify/ENA primary metagenome ERZ511480 (study PRJEB26309, sample SAMN06266103) | marine metagenome | isolation source: Algal blade | place: United Kingdom:Sidmouth, United...
CGACATGCCGTCGAGCAGTGACGAACCTCGGCCCAGTCGCGCTCCCACTTCTTCCTCCACTCGATTCGACGGCCGCAAGCCACACAGATCTTGTCTGCCCGCTCGCCGGTCTGGTCGGTGCGGCTTCGTTGCTGACGTGCCATCAGAGTGTTCCGGCGTCGAGCCGGCGTCGAACGTCAACAGCCCGCTCTCTGACGGCGCTGAGGTCAGACAACTTGCGCATACCGCCCATCTGACGACCCAGCCGATGGTTGCCCTTCAGCGCCTCTTCATTGCGAGCCAAGAAGTCCCAGTAGAGCGTGGTGTACGGACATGCGTCGTCGCCGGTCCGCTTCTTCGGGTCGAATCGGCAACCCTTGCAGTGGTTGCTCATTCGGTTCATGTAGGCGCCGCCGGCCGCGTACGGCTTGGTCGCCATGCGTCCACCGTCGGCGTAGAGCGCCATACCAATGACGTTCGGCAACATCACCCATTCAGCGCCGTCGACAAAGGTCGCCCACATCCAATCGGTCATCGCTGCAGGGTCGACGCCCGAGGTGAGTGCGAGGTTGCCGAGCACCATCAAGCGTTCGATGTGATGGGCGTAGCCGTGATCGTGCACGTGCCGCATCACACTGGCGACACAGGCCATCTCGGTTTCGGCCTCACCGGTCAAGGCCGGGGGAACCGGCCGATCAGCGTCCAGCTCGTTCATGGTTCGGTACTCGGGCATCCACAACCAGTAGAGACCCCAGACGTACTCGCGCCAGCCAATGACCTGACGGATGAACCCCTCGACGCTGTTGATCGGGGCGCTGCCCTCTCGATACGCGGCTTCGGCTGCGAGCACTATCTCCTCGGGATGAAGCAATCCCAGATTCATCGATGAGCTCAACACCGAGTGAGCCAGCTTCCACTCGGCATCGATCATGGCGTCTTCGTGCGGACCGAACGGGGCGAGCGCGGTGGTCACGAACTCATCGAGACGAATCAGCGCTTGCTCTCTGGTGACCGGCCAGGTGCCGTCGGGCATCGCACCCCACACCTCGGGAAGAGCTTCCAGCACCTGGTGGTCGACGTCGTCGAGATCGAAGGAGGCGATCTCGGGCCAGGGTCGTCCGTCTTTCGGCGGCGGCTCGCGATTGTCAGCGTCGAAGTTCCAAGCGCCGCCCGCCGGCCCATCGGCGTCCATCAAGAGATCGAGGCGTTGCCGCTGCCATCGATAGAAGTCCTCCATCTTGAACTTCTTCTTCGAGGCTGACCACTCGGCGAAGTCGTCGTAGTGGCAGAGAAACTGGTTGTTGCGCACGGTTTCGACGCCCAACCGTTCGAGCATCGCTCGACCATCCCAGCTCATGGGCTCCATCGCCATGACGGACTCGACCTGGTGTTCATCGACGTGGGCCCGCAGCCCTGCTGGCAGCGATGCAGCGGACCGGTAGTCGACTGTGAACCCCTCTACTTCGAGCTCAGCAGCGAAGTGGCGCATGGCCGACACCACGAGATGCAGGCGTTGAACATGCCAGCGCTTTGATTCCCATTTCGTCTGACTCTCGACGAAGAGGATCCGGCAATCTCCAGGCGACCGACCATCGAGCGATGCGATGTCGCGATTCAGCTGATCTCCGAAGATCCAGATGGTTGGAGCGTTGGCGGCGAGAGTCGTTGGCACGCCACATGATTTACCGATCGACGGGCCGGTATCGAACCCGGAGGCAAAGAAGTCGCTCCGTTCGCAGAGCCAGTGGTCAGAGCCGGCCGCCGGCTGCAGCTGAGCTCGGCGCATTCTGGGCCATGTGCCGACCCAGCTCGACCCACGACGTCATGGACGGCGAGGCGAGCAGTGAGAAGGGCCAATCAGCGAAGACCCCGTCGAGACGGCGGTGCAGCATCAGGGCGAGGTCAGCCTCACCGAGCAGGACCAGGGCCACCGCAAATGCGGTCATGGCCTTTACCGCTGGCACAGAGCTCGGACCGTCGAAGTCTGGATGGAAGACCGATTGCCCGGCCGCCATCATGATCGACGAACTGAGGCCGAGGTCGTTCAGGTATTCAAGGTGGTCCGCTGGCTGCTCAGCCAAGATTCCCTCGATCGCAGCGAGCGGGACCATGGCCCGCAGTGGTGAGCCAGTAGGCACCATTTCGTCGACACCACGAGCGAAGGCCACCGCAGCATCGAGATCGCCGCTGCTGTTCGGCCCGAGGGCCCTGAGGAAATGAACATGAGGTTCGTACAGCGAGTCAATGGCAAGCATCGCGCCGAGCGACGCCTCCACGTCACCGATCCCGCAGGACGTCCGGCTGACGACTGCCAAGCCGTGCACCAGCGGATTGTTCTGCTCGATCGCATCAACAAGAGCCAGATCAGCCGATGCGTCGCGCCCATTGAACGCGTGGAGCGAGGCGCGCATCAACAACGGGACCGGGTGATCTGGCCAACCACCGACCCACGCTTCGATCAGGGACGCATCAATCGGATGACCGGTTCCTTCGACGTTGTGACGGGCGACGTGTTCGAGGCAGAACCATCGGTCCTCCCACGTCTCTGCAGAGAAGTAGGCCTGGAAGCAAGCAGCAACGTCACCAGCCACGAGCGCTGAGGCGCACGCATGCGCGTCGCGATGCCCCATGGCGGGCGGGCGACTCTGACGCAGAGCTTCCTCCGCTTGCACCGAAGAGAACGAGTTCATGGAGTTCCGTCGGCTCGCAGCGCTACGTCTTGAGTTCAGGCTGTTCGACCAAGCGCACCGGCTGGGACCCACCGCAGGGTCTGCGCGCCGAACACTCGTTCGACAACGCCGATGCCAGTACCCTGGTCGAAGTGACGATCATCGCCACACCCCCCTCGATCGCTGACTTCGTTCAACGGCTCGACGACGCGGGCCGCCTCGTGCATCGCGAAACGCTGCCCGCACGAGACGCTCGCCATGCCGAGCTCAGCACTCCCCTTGCCCCTGAACTCGACCACCTGCGCCCGGCGACAGGCTTCTGGTCGCACCAAGCCGAAGGCATCGACCTCGCTCGCTCAGGTCAATCCGTGGTGGTCGCCACCGGCACGGCTTCGGGCAAGAGCAAAGTGTTCCAAGTGCCCATTGCCGAAGCCGTCCACAGCGGGCTCCAATCGGGAACATCGCTGCTGCTCTACCCAACCAAGGCGCTCGCCCAGGATCAGCTGCGGGCATTCGGCGACATGGGGGTCGATCGTATGCGAGCGGTCACCTACGACGGCGACACCCCTCGCGATCAGCGGACGTGGGCAAGACACAACGCCAATGTGGTGCTGACCAATCCAGAAATGCTTCACTACGGGCTCCTTCCCCATCACGCCAAGTGGGCCACGTTCTTGAAGCGGCTCGAGTACGTCGTGATCGACGAGCTCCACGTGTTGCGCGGCATCTTCGGCACCCATGTGGCTCACGTGCTTCGCCGGCTGCGGCGAGCGTGCGCTCTGTACGGGGCAGACCCCACCTTCGTCTTCTGCTCGGCCACGATCGGCAGCCCGGAACGTCTGGCCGAGGAGCTCTGCGGCACGTCGGTCACGTCGGTCACGAACGACGGCTCGCCTTGCGCACAACGCCACGTTGCGCTGGTTCAGCCCGCTGTTGTCGACGTCGAACGAGGCATCCGGCAGTCACCAGCCACCGAGGCAATCAAGATGGTGGCTGATCTCGTCACAGACGACCGTCGGGTGATTGCCTTCTGCGCCAGCCGGTCGTTGACCGAACGAGTGGCGGCCGGTGTTGCTCGCGCTCTCCCACCCGAGCTGAGCGACACCGTCGCGTCCTACCGATCTGGCTACCTGGCCGCCGAGCGGCGTGAAATCGAGGACGACCTCGCCGAGGGTCGCATCCGAGCCGTCGCCGCCACCAGCGCTCTCGAACTCGGCGTCGACATCGGTGGCCTCGATGCCACGGTGCTCTGCGGCTTCCCGAGCACCATTGCGTCGTTCTGGCAACAGATCGGTCGAGCCGGACGCAGCGGACAAGAGTCCCTTGCGGTGCTGGTCGCTGGCGACGACCAGCTCGATCAGTGGTTCGCCACACACCCGAAAGACTTGTTCGAACGGCCACCAGAGCCAGCGGTGATCAACGTCGACAACCCGAACATCATGGATCCGCACCTGATGTGTGCCGCCTACGAGCAGCCGTTGCGCCACGCCGATGACACGTGGTGGACCGAACTCGACGAGGGTGTGCGCCGTCTCGTTCTCGACGACGAATTGAAGCTGCGCCCCGATCGCCGCAACGTGCCGAGGGCCTACTGGACCGGACGCGGGGTTCCGTTCAGCAGCATCAGCCTGCGCTCCGCTTCGGGCGGCGAGGTCCGCATCGTCGATCAGGCGGGACATCTCATCGGCACCGTCGACGGAAGCCGCGCCGCCAACATCGTCCACCCGGGTGCGGTCTATCTCCATCGGGGTCAGCCGTGGAAGGTCGTCGAGCTCGATCTGCACCTGCGACAGGCCACCGTTGTTCGCCACAACGGCAACACCTGGACCCAGGCGTCGACGTCGATCCGAATCGACGTCACCGACGACGGCATCACCAAGCCGGTCGGAGCATCAACCCTGCACCTCGGCATGGTGAAGGTCACCACGCAGGTCACCGGCTACCAGGTGAAAGAGATTGGTCGCCGTGAAGCCAAAGAATCTCACGATCTCGACCTTCCTCCGCAAGAACTCGACACCACCGCCATCTGGTACGAGTGGCAGCAATCGGTGATCGACCGGGCTGGCGTTGTCGATTTCAACCTGCCGGGAGCGCTGCACGCGGCAGAGCACGCCGCCATCGGCATCCTGCCGTTGTTCACGATCTGTGACCGATGGGATGTTGGCGGTGTGTCGATTGCGGCCGCGCCGCAGTCAGGCTTGCCGACGGTGTTCATCTACGACGGTTACCCCGGCGGTGCTGGCGTGGCCGACCTCGCCTACGCTGCGGCCGACCGCCACCTGGCGTCGACTGCTGACCTGCTCGAGGCGTGTCCCTGCAGCACCGGCTGTCCGTCATGTGTGCAGTCACCAAAATGCGGCAACGGCAACGAACCGTTGCACAAACATGGTGCGCTGGCGTTGCTACGTACCACGCTCGGTCCGGCCGACCCCTTCTGACTCAACATCTCAGATGAGCACTCGGCCGGACAGAGCAGATTTCAGCGAGCGACGTCGCCGATGACCATCTCGGGAGCGACGTTGGTGTAGTTGGGCACGTCGCCCATGATCTTGCCGCCGTGCTCCTTCATGCCAGCGTTGAACGCATCCATGCTGGTGACGGTGGCCCAGCCAATCGCGGCCCAAGGGCCCGACTTGACCGTGCTTGCGCCCCATGCGGTGCAGGCATCACCAAGCGCATCAGCCAGCATCGGCATGTGCGTCGAGGTGTAGTAGTCCATGTCGAAGGTCGACTCGTCGGTTTTTGGATACATGATGTGTACAGAGATCATGGGAGCGAGTCTTTCACCACCGGCCCGATCTCACAACCGAACAGTGCATTCCCCGGGGTTCAACCGTGGTCGTCGGCCACTCGAGCGAGCGTCTGGGCACTCATGGCTCGGTAGCGAGGATTGTCGGCTGAACTATCAGCAATGGCCAAAGCCACGCTGAGCGCCCAGCCCCTGGCGCGATCCCATGTGGCTTCGTCGACAGCCAGCAGGTGCCGAAGCCGGAGCCGGTCAGCAGCGTCGAAAAACATCCACGCCGAACCGAGATCGGTTGCCGGGTCACCAGAGGTCAGGTCGCCGAAGTCGATCACGCTGACGATCTCGCCGTCTCGGACGATGACGTTGCCAGGGTGGACGTCGCCGTGGATCCACAACGGCGGGCCGGCATGGGCCTCGGTTTCGATTGCTGTCTGCCAAAGCACCCGGAGGTGATCGATGTCGACCTTGTCGGCGAGCCATCCAGCCAAGCTCTCGAATCGTTGCAACGTCACATCGATACGCTCGGCCAGCGGGCCTCCTCGCCACGGGTTGAGCGGGGCGTCGTCGGGAGCTTCGACGTGCATCGCAGAAAAGAAACCGACCATGGCGTCGACGGCGGTTGCTCGGTTCAGCGGGGCGCTGATGGCGTCTTGGCCCTCGACGTAATCGACGACGCTCCACGGCCACGGAAAGTCAGCCGACGGCCGGCCCAGCACGACGGGCACGGGTATGGCGATGGGCAGACGAGGCGCAAACGTCGGGAGCCAGCGGTGCTCGTGGGCCACCAGGTCAACGGCGAGTTGGCGGCGGGGAAGCCGCACCAGGTGATCGGTGCCGAGCTTCAGGATCGTGTTGTCCCAACCCGACGCCAACATCTCGAGCGGAAGTTCGGCGAACGCCGGCGCCTGCGCAACCAGCAGCCGCCTGACGAGGTCCGCATCGATCTCGATCTCGGCTGCAGGTGTCGGGTTGGCCATCACCTCAGTGTGCCCCTCACTCGACACGCATGGTCACGCTGGCTTCGAGGGTGACATCGGGGATCAAGGCGCCGACCAACGGAACACTCGTCGGCGCCCGATACGTCACCGTCGCCGTGGTCTGGCTCCCTCTCGCCGTTCCACCAGAAAGCGAAACATTCAACCGACCAGACTCGAGCGAAGACGAACCAACAACCGCAGCCCGCGCCGCACCACCGGTCGGCTCGACCGCCGCGGCCCGCGCTCCCTCTCTCGCCGCGTGATGCACCAACACCACATCCTTCGCCAAGATCCCCAACTGCAACGTCACCAACGCGAACAACACCGCAAGGGGAAGCACCAACGCCAACTCGACCGTGGCTTGACCTCGCTCACCGTTCCGCTCACGCCGGTGCTTCCCCAGACGCATCAGCCGACCTGACCGATCACGGCGTCGAGTACCGCGTTGAGCAACTTCGACACTCGTCCCGTACTCGACGCCCACGCCAGAACCAGCCCAGCAAGCGTCGCCGCACCGAGGATCACCAATGCATATTCAGCAGTGGCTTGCCCCCGTTCAGACGACCGATCCCGCAGGACCTCTGACTTCGTGAGTGCAATGAACATCAACATGTGATGCCTCTTCCCATTTGTTCGCCGCATCCGCGGCATCTGATTCAGTGGCAGCCCAAGCTGCGAGAAGACCGGGTCAGAGTCGCCCAAGAGCGACAAGAACCAGCGGCGCCACCGCGCCGACGAGGACCGCCGGCAACGAACAGCACACGAGGGGGAAGAGCATCTGTACCGGCAACGCACGCGCCGCCCGATCATTCGACCGGCGACGGGCGGCACGCCCCTCATCACCGAGACGCAACAACAAACCCGACATCGGCGAACCATCCCGGGCAGCCGCCGTGAGCGCAGTGACCAACGGCCAATACGCCGGACTCAGATCATCAACCAGCTCAGACAGCGCCGTCACCAACGAACTGCCGCCGTCGGTCCGCTCGATCACCCCCTCGAAGGCCGACCTCGTCGCCTCAGGGCCACGAACCACCAACCACTCGATGCTCTGGCTCACACTCGCCCCCGCACCAAGCACCACCAACAACAGGTCCGCAACCTCAGACAACGCATCGTCGACTTCGGATCGACGAGCCCTGGCCCGCCGCCTCGCCGACCAACCAGGCCAGAAGGCGCGGCCAACACCAACAGCAGTGAGCACCAACACGATCTCGATCACCGACCGCACCTCACCGAGCTGGCTCCAGCAATCGCTGCAGCCACTCCCAGCTCCCGAAGATCAACATCAACGACGCCCCAACGCAACCCGCACCCAACCACGACGACAGATACAGCCGCCCCACATCAGGCTCGGCGAGCGCAGCAGCAACACCGAACACGAACGGCAACGCTGCCAACACCCCTGCAGAACTCAACGCATGCTGCGCCTGGGTTCGCGCATCTTCTCGACTCGACTGCCGCTCCCCCAAGGCTTCAGCCACACGCTCCAACGCCGTCCCCGCCGACGCACCCGTGGCGTCCAGTGCTCGAATCGTCGTCGCAATCAGCCGCTCGTCCACCGACCCAACGCCGAGCACCTCATCAACCGCCATAGCAAACGGGCGACCCGCTCCGACTCGCGCCGCCACCTCGCCCCGCAACACGTTCACCGAACCAACCGAGGTATCGAGCACCGCGCCCGCCAACGACCGACCCGCCCGCAGTCCCGAGGTCGCATCAACAACGAATCCAATCGCGGCATCAGCCCGCACCGACGCCGCCAGCCGGTCACGACGGCGCCCTGACTCGCGCCGGCTGAACAACACCACCAACGGAACCGACACCAACAACAACGGGCTGCTGAACGCCACAGCAACAACAGCGGCCAATCCAGGCACCAACCACCACGGCCAACCACCCGAACACTCGAACCCAATCTTGTTGTCTGCCACCAGACGTGGTGTCGGCACCCGGCTCTGCGCCAACACCCCACACACCAGCGCAACACAACACAGCGCAACACAACACAGCGCCACCGACGAAAGCATCACGACCCCACCAGCGCGACACGCTCCACGGCACTGCCGTCCGGCCACAACCGACGCGTCGCCAGACACGACCGGTCCACCTCTTCAACCTCGGCAACCCGCCGGACCGCACCCTCACGAACCACATGCACCACCACATCGATCGCCGACAACATCTGCTGGCGCACCGCCTCCAACGGCACGTCCACACCAGACAGCAACGCCAAGGTCTCCAACCGTCGCAACCCCTCCAACGCACCATTCGCATGACACGTCGCCAACGATCCGGTGTGGCCTGTGTTCAGCGCCAGCAGGAGGTCGAAGGCCTCGCCGCTTCTGACCTCGCCGACGATCAATCGATCTGGCCGCATGCGCAACGCGTTACGAACCAGATCGCGAATGGTCACCTCGCCGAGCCCTTCGCGATTGGCTGGCCTCGCTTCCAGCCGCACCACGTGATCGCTTGGTAGATGAAGCTCGGCGGTGTCTTCGATCGTGACGATGCGTTCGCTCGGCGGAACGGTGCTGGCCAGTGCATTCAGCAGCGTCGTCTTGCCTGCCCCGGTGCCACCAACCACCAACATCGTGGCCCTTGCCCGAACCAAGGACGTCAGCAGGTCACCCACCGCCGGCGGGCCAAATGCTGCGAGCGGAAGAGCCTCGGCAGCGAAACGCCGGATGGTGATCGTCGGTCCGTCGATCGCGACCGGAGGGACCACGACGTTGACCCGAGAACCATCGGCCAACCTCGCGTCGACGCTGGGGCTGAGCGGATCGACCCGGAGCCCAAGCGGCTGCAGTATCCGCTCGACGAGCACCACGAGATCGCTCTCGCTCAGGTCCAGATCGGCCCGGGTGAGCGAGCCACCACTGTCGAACCAGGTCGAGCCATCACCATTGATCATGATTTCGGTGACGCCTTCCTGTGCGAGAAGTTCGCTGACCCGACCCAGCCCACGACCACGGGAAACGAAGCGCTCGACCGCTTCGGTCAGCACGACGACGTCTCTCAGCGGGAAGGCCTGGCGCGCCATTTCGATCAACTCATCGACATGGGCCTGCGGTGCAGAGGCCAAGTGACGGGCAACGAGGTCCTCGACATCGGCGCTCACAGCAACGCCTCGAGTGACTGCAGCGCCTTGGGCAGCTTGGCAGAAAGCAGACCGGCGTCGACCGCTCTCGCAACGTCTCGGTGCCAGCGCAACTGCACCGCGATTCCCACCCCAACCGCAGCCGACACATCACTTGGTCGCAGCACCCGCCCGGGTTCTTCGATCAACAGCACACCGTCGGCAATCGGTCCACGTCGTGCAGCATCGAGCGCAAGGAAGCACGCCCGCGTGACCAAAATCGATGCCGAGGCATCGGCGATGAGCGCAACCGCCGGAACCGAATGCGTCCCGACATCGACAACCACTCGACGACCGTCACCACTCAGCAAACGCGACAGCAGTCGGTATCGCTCAGGTCGAGCGGGCGACCGGCACGAGCCTCTCGGCAAGAGCGACAGCCCTGGGTTCACCGCAACTTCGAGCCGATGCAGCACATCGGGTGAGGGCTCATCGAGCGAGAACCAGTCGCTCAGACCTTCCGTTGAGGTCGGTAGGCCGAGGATGGCATCGATGTCGCCGCGCAGGTCAACCAGCAGCGTGGGAGCGGATCGGGCAGAGAGCAACGCCAGCGAAGCAGCCGACACCGAGCAGCCAACGCCGCCCTTGGATGAAAACAAACAGAGCACGAGAACCTCGTCGCGGATCGAACGATCGAGGGGGAAGAGGGCTGGTTGGCGAGTGGGCCAACACCGCATCGGCTCTGGTGAGCGAGTGGCACGCCGCTAGGGTGACGAACGGAGGTGTCCGAGTACCTGGTGGGCTCCCCCGCCTTCAAAGCGGGTGTGCGATGTGATCCATCGTAGGCGGGTTCGATTCCCGTCCACCTCCGCCATCACAAGATCTTTGTGATAGCTGGCCGGACCGGTGTTTCAGCCTCTGGAAGTCAGAGGCTGAAGACGAAGCCGGTGATGACGATCTCGACCCGACGGTTGAGCTGTTGGCCTTCGGGAGTGCTGTTGTCAGCAATGGGCTCGGTTTCGCCCTTGCCGATGGCGGTGATGCGATCAGCACCGGCGCCTTGAGAGACCCAGAACGCCTCCACTGCATCGACCCGGGCCTGCGACAGCGCAAGGTTCGCCTCGTCTGAGCCAGCAGAGTCGGTGTGTCCGTAGATCTCGATGGTCACACCGTCTTGGAGCTGCATGAGCACACTGCCGAGGCCCAGCAACGGGTAGAAGTCCGGGGCGATCTCCGCGCTTCCAAAGCCGAAGAGCACCGTGTCTTCGATGAACACATCGGTGGCAGCTCCCATCTCGAAGACTGCGTCAGGATCAACCACGAACTCAGAGATGACATTGCCTTCACCCATGATCTCCTCCAGGGCATTGACCGCTCCGATGGAAATCAACGGAGTCGGGATGTCTCCACGGAGGTACAGCTTCCCTCGGCTGAGCACCGCATAGTTGCCCTCCGCCCCGAGAGGGACCGCCGGTGAGTGAGCATCGCCCGAGCCATCCGCTTCTGGTTCACCCGAGGCATCTCCGACTTCGTTGCCGGGGATCTCATCGTCAGCTTCGTCCGATGTCGGGGCGTCCGCGCTGCCGTCATCATCCGAGGACACATCAGCACTGATGCCGGGATCGACATTGTTGGCGCTGTCTCCATCGGAGGCGCCGTCGGCGTTCTGGAGTGCGAGCGGTTCGCTCTGTGTGGCAGCTTGCTCGGCCTCGACGACGTCGTCGCCACCGCCCATGACAACGAAGCCAGCGAAGGCAACCGCGGCAATGGCTACCGCTCCGCCGATGATTCCGGCAAGCGGAACGGCGGCTTTGTCGTCACGTTCATCTTCGTGCTCTTCGGGCTCGACGCTGTGGTTCTTGGGCCGATTCAGCTCTTCCCACATGTTGGTGGATCGGTTCTCGCCTGAGGGCACATCAGTCATGAAAACTTCGTCGGCATATTTCGTCGATTTCATGAGCCGATCGGCCCAGATTCTGCTCAGCGAACTAGAAATATTTCGTGCTCGAACGGACCATCACGCTGCCCATCGAAGCCGGTGCCGCCCTGCGGGAAACACTGGGCATCCTCGAAGACCATCAAGAAGCCGAAGATCCCTACCGCTCCGCCTCTCTCAACCAGAAGATTCTCGAGGCCTGGGAGGAGCAAGAGTGGGCGTCGATGAAGGCCGATGATCGACCGATCGAGTTCGATATCGAAGACGCTGCTCTTGTGTTGCACGGTCTGGCATTCACCGAGACGATGAGCGCTGAACTGCCGTGGTTCGACATGGTCCAGTGGACCGTCGACTTCATCGTCGGAGAGCTTCGACCCCAGTGGACCGAAGACGAGTGGGACCAGCTGGCGAAGAAGCAGCGCCCCTATGGCAGTAACCCGTTCCGCACCGGCTACTGACCAACGGCCAGCAACGGCGCAAACGTCTAGACAGCGAGAAGATCGCGAGCGCCGGTGTCGGAGCTCGGGTGACGCAGCTTCGACATGGCCCTGGCTTCGATCTGGCGAATGCGCTCACGAGTGAGGTTGAAGTATTCGCCGACCTCTTCGAGGGTGCGAGGCTCACCGCGGTCGAGGCCGAAACGGAGCTTCAAGATCTCGCGTTCACGCTCGTCGAGAGGCGCCAACAAACGAGCGATCTCTTCGGGAAGCAATGCAGTAGCAGCAACCTCGAATGGTGAATCGGCACCGCGATCTTCGACAACATCGCCGAGTTCAGCATCGCCATCTTCACGAAGCGGCTCAGAGAGCGAGAGAGGCTCGGCAGCGAAGCGAAGCGCTTCGGTGACTTTGTCCTCGGGCATTTCGACTTCAACCGACAATTCGGTGAGCGTGGCCGGGCGTCCGTACTTGAGCTCGAGGCGGGCACGAGCCTTTTGGAGCCGGGCGAGGGTGTCGCCGGCGTGCACGGGGAGCCGAATCGTGCGGCCAGTGTTGGCGATACCACGAGTGATCGCCTGACGAATCCACCAAGTGGCGTAGGTCGAGAACTTGAAACCCTTGCGCCAGTCGAACTTCTCGACAGCGTGCATCAGGCCGAGGTTGCCTTCTTGGATGAGGTCGAGCAGGGGAAGACCAGACGCCTGGTATTTCTTGGCGATGGACACCACCAATCGAAGGTTCGACTGAACGAAGGTGCGTTCAGCCTCGCGACCCTTGCGTACGGTGCGACGCAATTCGCGTTTACGCGCAGGGGTGGGTGCTTCGGTAGCTTCAAGCTCCTCAGCAGCCTCTTTGCCCGCCTCGATGGCCTGGGCAAGCCGCACTTCGTCTTCTTTTGTCAGCAGTGGGTACTGACCAATATCGGTCAGGTACAGCCTGACGAGGTCCTCTTCGTCCCGCTCTACTCGCTCCTTCGCCAAGACAATCCCCGATCTCGTGATGGTGGAAATTCACCATCGGCAACGGCACAACGTTCTTCGAGACTACCGAGTGTCCCTCGAAGTTGTGCTATCAGATGAAGTTCCGCCCACAGGTGTGGGAGGAACACTTCAGGTGTCGGCACCAAGGTGGCGTGCCTTGAGAGACTGGACCATGAATGACCGACGGCTCGAATCAGACACCACCGGACCCAAGAGGCGACGAGATCGACCCCGTCATGGTCACGATGAGCTTCGAAACCGAGCAGGTCACTGAACTCCTCGCCGTGCTCTCGAAGTACGTCGTCTTGAGCCGCATGGACTCTGCGGCCCGCAACATCGACCTGGTCGCATCGGTCACCAAGCCCGGGCGTTTCACCTTGATCGAGAAGTGGGAGTCAGAAGACGCACAACAAGCCCACTTCGACAGCGATGTGATGATCGACATGGCGACGGCATGCAGCGGGTTGCTCAGCAACCCGCCTGACATCGATCTCCACGAAGCCGTCACCATGCACGACCTCGACTGAGCACGACCTCGACTGAGCACGACCTCGACTGAGCACGACCTCGGCTCAGCTCGCTTCGGCTCGGCTCGCTTCGTCCTAGGGACGACGAGGGCAACACCCGAGGATCTGGGCGTAGTCCAGATCCTTCCCAGACCACAGTGTTTCGAACGCATGGTCAGCGGCGTCACTGAAACCGTGGCGGTTGCGGAAGTTGTACAGGTGCTTCGGCTTGTGCACCCGGTAGCCCGCTCGGGCGACACGCGCATGGGTGTACACCGACCAGGCGATCTTGTCGGCGAGATCGGTTGGCTCACCGAGTCCAGGAGCGCCGAACGCTTCGCTGGTGCGATCCAGGTACTCGATGCACAGCGAAGCCACCGTGACCGAAGCGATCTCGACACCGAACTCGCGAGGGTTCCTCGTGTCTTCGAACGCCCCACTGTCGAGCGCGAACACGATCGGGTCGAGCGAACGGATCGACATCCGGGCGGTCGGTTGGTCTTCATCGATGACCAGCTCGATGTCTGCCTCGGCAAGGCTCGTGCCTGCGCCAATGCTCGATTGCACCTCCTCCACGACCGGCACGATCTGATCGAGTCGATACTCGACCTTGGTGAACGTGCTCGGCGAGACCGAGATCATCCCGCGGTCCCGTCAGCATCAGTGTCCAGATCGAACGAACCAACCGAGCCAGGCCCGGTCACGCCGCCAGCGGCGATCATCAGCGACGTCAGCTTGGCGTGATGATCAGCAGCTCGTTGTGCGTCCTCTGGCGTTTCGATGAGTGACTGCACGATCATCTCGCCCTCGCGCCACTCGTCCATGTCGTCCTGCAGACAGAAGTCGAGTGAGCGAATCGTCGGCGCATCGGTGATCGACGAGGTGTTGTTTCGGTGGAAGGTGTACGCAGCGATCAAGTGCGGCAAGAGCACCCGGTACATCCCCACCATCTTCTCGATGGTCTGATCGGCAGCCTCGGGAGCCGAAAGCGCATCGATGAACGCAACGAACTCGTCGTTCGGAGCAACCGTCACCTTCTCCGGGCTCATCTCGCGCAACTCGGGCAAGCGCTTGTGCCACAACTCGGAGTGAAAGGCGTGGTGGTAACAGTGAGTGCCAAGCCGAAGCTTGATGTCGAGTTCGGGGATCGTGGCGACCCAGCCACCCATGAGCTCGAAGATCTTCATCTCGACCCACTTGTAGTGGCCGGCGCGCTTCGCCGTCTCCTCGACAGAGAAGCGACCGGGCAGCTCACGCCGGTCCCATGGAGCGAACGGTGTGCGTGGTTTGGACGAGTCGGCCATGGTGAGTCCCCTTCGACAATGGCGGCATGCGGCAACGAGCCGCCGAACTGCTGGAAGTCCAGCGGTCGGACAGTACCGCGAGCCGTGCTCGTGGGCGAACGAGCGTCAGATGGCCAGGACGTCGCGACGTCGCTGCAAAAGCCCACGCTCGGCTGCATTGCTGCAGCAGCGAAGGGCATCGTCCAAAGCCACCACGGCCTCGTCGTCGCGATCCAATCGGGCGAGGCACTCCGCTCGAGCAGCGTGGAAGTACGAGTAGTTGGTGAGATCCCCATCGAGGTCGTCTGCCAACGGGATCGCGTCGAGAGCGGTCAACGCCTCGGCGGGGCTGGCAGCTTCGGCAACAGCAATGGCACGGTTCAGTGTCAAAAGCGCGGTTGGCTGGCGTCGGAGCAGGCTGTTGTAGATCCGGACGATGCCTCCCCAGTCGGTTGCTTCGAAACTCGGGGCAGAGGCATGCAGCGCAGCAATGGCGGCATGGAATTGGAACACCCCCGCCCTGCGTGCTGCGTACGCCTGGCCGAGCACAGCAACACCACGATCGATTCGTTCCCAGTCCCACGTGCCGCGGTCTTGATCGATCAGCAAGATCGGAAGACCCTCGTCGTCCACGCGGGAGGCTCGGCGTGCATCGATCAGCAGCATCAAGGCAAGGAGTCCGGCCACTTCGGGTTCATCCGGCACCAACCGATGCAGCAGTTCCCCGAGCCAGATCGCCTCGTCACACAGATCGCCTCGGACCAACCCACCGGTTCCGGTGTTGAGATGGCCTTCAGTGAAGATCGAGTGGACAACGCCGCACACCGACGGCAAGCGCTCGGTCAGCGTGTCGACGGTTGGCGGTTCGAAAGGAATGCCCGCCAAGCGGATCTTCTCCTTCGCCCGAGTGATTCGACGCGTCATCGAAGCATCGCTGACGAAAAACGCCTTGGCGATCTGTGCTGTCGAGAGTCCGCCCACGATGCGCAGCGTCAACGCGATCTGAGCTTCGGGTGCAAGCGCCGGGTGACAGCAGCCGACCAAAAGTGCCAACTGGTCATCGAGCGCCTCATCGACCTCGATGCCACGGTTGGCCCTCGCCCCCCGGTCGGCGTCGTCAATGCCGATGAGCGGGAGCAACACGTCGAAGCGCTGGGTCCTTCGAAGACGATCGATCATTCGACGGCGAGCCGTGGTGAGCAACCAAGCCGCTGGCCGCTCAGGGACACCGTCAGCTTCCCAACGGCGGCTCGCTTCTGCGAAGGCCTCTTGCGCAGCATCCTCGGCAGCACCGAGATCGCCGAAGTCCCTGACGAGGATCGCGACAAGTCGAGTCCACTCCTCGTCGAAAACCTCGTCGACGCGTGCGACGGAGTACTGGGAGCGGCTCAGCCGTCGAATTCCATCACGGGCCGGACCTCGACGTGCCCGAACGTTGCGTTCGGGATCCTCGCCGCCCAGGCAAGCGCCTCGTCGAGATCGGCAACATCGATGACGTAGAAGCCGCCGATGACTTCCTTGCTCTCGATGAACGGGCCGTCGGTGACAACACGTTCGCCGTTGCGCATCGCAACCGTGGTCGCTGTGTCGGTGCCTTGCAGGGCTTCACCGCTGACCATGGCACCGATCTCTCCAAGTGCAGCGCTGTAGTCGGCCCACTCCTGCATGTACGGCCCGAACTCGGCGCCCTCTGGTGTTGGCTCGTCAGCGGGGTCGCTGACCAGCATGAGCATGTACTTCATGAGATCTCCTCGGTTTCACTGGCCCAGTCGGCCCAGTGTTGCCCTCATGACGAACGGCGTCGACCGAATCGGACAGATCGACAAAAGTTCTTTCGATGCAATCAGTTGCCGTTGGTCGACCAGTGCCACGGTTCGCTGGGGAGATTCTTCAGGCCGTAGTTGCTGGCGTTCGCGCTCAGCCAGTTCCATGCCGCACCCGACCGACGACCGATGATGCTGCCGTTGAAGGTGAAGTCGATGGCCAGACCCCGCTCGTGCATCGAGGTTCCAGGACGAGCCGTCGGCGGTCGACAGCTACTGGCGGGCATCTCGTAGATCGCGTAGTTGCTCGTGCCGCAGTTGTTCATGCGGACTCGAATCTGGCCTGCGGGGTCGCGGAAGCCACCCCCGGCCAGCGGCACGCCATCGGCCGCGGCATCAGCCAGCAGCCGACGGATGTTGTCGGCAATCGACGAGTGCACCCAGATGCCACTGCCCACGTTGACGATCTCGCTCGAGCTCACCGGAGACGTTGGCGTGCTGCCTCCACCGGCCGTCGGCGCTGGCGCCTGCCGGGCGAGTTCAGCGGCCAGATCGGCCTGTGCCTGCTGTTCCTCAGCGGCCAACTCCACACCGAGCGCTTCGAGGCTCGCCTGCTCGGCGAGCAGCGCGTTGAAGCGCTCCTCTGCAGCCGCAGTCAGTTGCGCCTGCACGAACTGACTTTCCTCCAACGTGACCAACTCATTCAACAGGTCGACGGTGAGCAGTTCGGCATCGATGGCGGCCTGTTCAGCGATACCGCGTTCGACCTCGAGGTCCTCTCGAGCGGCTCGCAGCGAGTCGACGAGATCGACACCGCTCTGTGTCACCTCGTCGATCAGAATCTGCATGCGGAGGCCGAGGTTGGGGTCGTCGCTTTCGACGATGACCGTCGACGTCTCGTTCTGCGTCACGAACGACGAGATGGCCTGCGCCGCGAGACGATCCTCCAGCGCTGCGATCAGCTCCTCACCCTCGGTCACAGCGGCGATCGCGTTCTCTCGAGTTGCTTCGGCATCAGCGAGTTGACGTGCAGCGTTGTCGACCCTGCCCTGTTGGGAGTTCACCGAAGAGTTGATCGCTCCGAGTGCCGCCGACACTTCTTCGAGCTCAGCGTCGGCCACGTTGACCTCGCCAGCCTTGGCCGTTGCGGCAGCCTCGGCCGCCCGACGCTCCTCTCGGATGCGGTCGATCTCTGCGTTGGTCTGGGTGTCACCGACGCCTGCTGTAGCGGCCAAGAGCACAGCACAGACCAAGACCACGACAGCACGCATGGGCGTGCGTCGTTGCGAGTTTCGGGCGCTCGTCGAGGGTGTCACTACCGAGTGAGGCTAGTCACTGCGACCCAGGCAACGGAGGGCAGGAAGCTCGCGTGGGTTGATCTACCCGGCAGGGTCAGCCGCGATAGCGATTGGTGATGGGCATGCGCCGGTCTCGACCAAAGGCCTTGGAGCTGATGCGAATGCCAAGCGGGCTCTGACGTCGTTTGTATTCAGCCAGGTCGACCAAGCGAACGATGCGACGCACGAGCGCTTCGTCGTGACCCCGAGCAATCAGTTCAGATGCGGTGAGATCGTTCTCGACGTATCCCTCGAGAATCGAGTCGAGCACGTCGTAGGAGGGAAGGCTCTGGTCGTCTCGCTGGTCCGGCCGGAGCTCAGCCGATGGCGCCTTGTCGATCACGCTGACAGGGATGACCTCTTTGCCAGCCATCTCGTTCCGCCACCGGCAGAGATCGTAGAGAAGTGTCTTGTAGACATCCTTGATGACAGCGAAGCCACCAGCGGTGTCGCCGTAGAGCGTCGAGTACCCAACCGAGCCCTCGCTCTTGTTCCCGGTGGTGAGAATCAACCAGCCCAGTTTGTTGGACAGCCCCATCATCATCACGCCACGAATACGACTTTGGAGGTTTTCCTCGGTGGTGTCTTCGTCGAGCCCCTCGAACGATGGCCCGAGCATGTCGAGGAACGCCTGGTGGCCGGGTTCGATGGCGATCGTGCGGTACGCAACACCGAGGTTCTTGCACAGAATCTCTGAGTCGGTGACCGAGTGGTCGCTCGAGAAACGTGACGGCATGAGCACAGCGTTGACGTTCTCAGCACCAACAGCGTCGACAGCCAGGGTGACCACCGCTGTCGAATCGATGCCGCCCGAAAGCGCAACGCCCACCTTCGAGAAACCGTTCTTCCTGATGTAGTCGCGGGTGCCGAGCACCAGTGCCTCCCACACCTCTTGCAACGGTTCGGTGAGATCTTCGATCTTGCCTTGGATCGGCGGCTCGGTGACCTTCATCGGCCCCGACAGCACCTTGACCGGTAGCTGGGGCGTCGGGAGCTCTTGACCTCTGGGGTCGAGCCGGCGCTTACGATAGGCCGGCTTGATGTCGAGATCAGTGACTGCGATGTCTTCACGGAACTGGGGCGCCCGAGCGAGAAGTTGGCCCTCGTGATCAAAGATCACCGAGCCACCGTCGAACACCAGCTCGTCTTGGCCACCGACTTGGTTGACATAGACAATGGCGCAGGAGTTGTCGACAGACCGTGAGCTGATCATGACGTCGCGACCGAGTGCTTTGCCCTTGCGATAGGGGCTTGCGTTCGGCACCAGGACAACCTCCGCGCCGCCTTGCCCGAGGTCGAGCATTGGTCCGGTGGCACTCCAGATGTCTTCGCAGATCGCCAGGCCGACCTTGACCCCTTTGACTTCCGCCAACTCCATTGCAGCGGTGCCGGGAGTGAAGTAGCGGCGCTCGTCGAACACGCTGTAGTTCGGTAACAAGCGCTTGTGGTGCGTGAGCTGCACTGCTCCGTCGACGGCGAGGTAGGCGGTGTTGAAGATGTCTCGATCGCCTTCGACCGAGCCGAACACCACAGCGGTCTGCTTCGTGCGAGCAGCAATGCGTTGCACTGCTTCGATGCAGTCTTCGACAAAGCCAGGCTTGAGGACGAGGTCTTCCGGCGGGTACCCACACACGGTGAGCTCGGGGAACACCGCAACGTCGACACCTTGGGTCTCGAGTTCCTCGAGCACGTCCATGACACGAGCGACGTTGCCGTCGATGTCACCAACGACGGTGTTGATCTGACAAGTCGCTACCCGGAGCCTGCGCATCCAGCGAGTCTACGGGCTGTCGCTACGCCGAACGTCAGGTCGGCGCGCCGCTTCCCTCACCGGTGGAGGGGTCGGTGAGGGAAGGCCAGCGGCAGGGACCTTCGGCCAGGGGCCGAAGATGTGTTCTTCGAAGATGTGTTCTTCGAAGATGTGTTTTGGGAAGACTGGTCAGAAGCTGACGGAGGTCTCTTCGGCGTCATCCTGCGAGCCGCGCTGACCGTGACGACCCCGCTCGCTTGCTTCGCCTGGCTCAGCGTTGACCTTCTCGGTGATGCGCTCGTCGAGCCCGTCGAGCATCTCTGCTGCTTTGTCAGCGTCGATACCGCCGGACTCCACCGCGGCGTCGGCCCGTTCGGTTGCCTGTGCGACAAGAGCATCGATCAGGTCGGCTTCGCTCACACCGTTTGCAGCTGCGGTCTCGGCCAGGGTCTGACCGGCGAAGCGTCCGGCCTGGATGTCCTCGGCGGTGAGGCCAAGTTCTTCGAGTACTTCGCTGCCACCGAAGCCGCCGCGTGCTCCGTGGTGACCACGGCCCGAACGCTCGGGTTGCTCAGAAGGAACCATGTTCACCCGCTCGGTGATCATGGTGGTGATCTCGACCGCCTTCTCATCGGCTTGTTCCTGGGTGATCCGGCCGCTGGCGACCGCATCGGCGAGTCGTGACTCGATACCGGCCTCGATCTCTGCGATCAGTTCGGCTTCGCTGGCGCCGTTTGCTTCGGCGATCTGCACGAAGCTCTGGTCAGCGTCGATGCCGGCCTGGATGGTCTCGGCGTCGATCCCGAGTGCTTTGAGGGCTGCGCCTCGATCGCTTCGACTGCCGCGGTCACCGCCGGCAGCGTCAGATTCCGGGGCGTCAGCATCGGGTGTTTCGGTTTCGGTGGCCTCGGGGGCATCATCAGCGTCGTCCTGGGCTCCAGCGAAGGTTACTGGAGCGAACATGGCACCGGCGGCAATGCCGACAGCGAGCATTCCGACACCGAGCATGCGCCTGCCCGATGAGGCCGGGGAGTCGACGGTGAGGGTTTCGTTCATGGTGTATTCATTCTCTGCAGACATTGTGAGCGTTCCTTGTGGTGTAGGGAGTACCCACATCATCGGGTCACTTCGTTAGGGGAATGTGAGGTACAAACCATCGCTTCACCAAGGCTCTCCCGAACTGCGGCACGGTGCCCTCAGTTTTGCGGGTGTAGTGCCGCAGAACGTGAGTAAAACGCAAGCGGGCGCCCGTCCGAAGACGAGCGCCCATTTGTGACTGAAGTCAGGGTTGACCGAAGTCAGGGTTGACCGAAATCAGTCCAGATCAGTTGCCAGCGGCGTCGCCGCAAACGGTCTCGGTCATGACTGCGGCGACGCTGTATGGATCAGCGTTGGCATTCGGGCGACGATCTTCGAGGTAGCCCTTGCCGTCCTGGGCAACCTGCCATGGGATACGGATCGAGGCACCGCGGTCAGACACGCCATAGCTGAACTGGTCGAAGCGCTGGGTCTCGTGAGCGCCGGTGAGACGATCTTCGATGCCCACGCCGTACTCCTTGAGGTGAGCTTCGACGACACCAGGAGCGCCGAGTGCTTCACAACCAGCAACGATCGGGTCGTAGCTCTCGCGCATTGCCTTGGTGGAGAAGTTGGTGTGCATACCAGCTCCGTTCCAGTCGCCCTTCATGGGCTTGGCTTCGATGCTGACCTCGATGCCGTGGTCCTCAGCGAGGCGGTAGAGGAGATAGCGAGCGATCCAGAGGTGGTCGCCGACGGTGACGGTGTCGGCCGGACCGATCTGGAATTCCCACTGGCCTGGCATGACCTCGGCGTTGGTTCCAGCAATCTGGAGACCAGCATCCATGCACGCCCTGGTGTGAGCCTCGATGAGGTCACGGCCGTGGATCTTCAGCGCACCAACGCCGCAATAGTACGGACCCTGCGGAGCGGGGAAACCGTTCGGCGGGAAGCCTGCTGGCCAGCCGGTACCGGGGTTGATGAGGGTGTATTCCTGCTCGAGCCCGAACCACGGCTCTTGGTCGCCGTACTTCTCGAGCGCTGCAGCGGCACGAGCACGAGTGTTCGTGGGGTGCGGAGAGAGGTCAGCAGTGAGCTGGGTCTCGCACAGCACGAGGATGTCATCGCCGCCACGAATCGGGTCGGGGCAGATGAACACGGGGTTGAGGACGACGTCGGAGTTGTCGCCTGTTGCCTGGTTCGTGCTGGAGCCGTCAAAGCCCCAGATGCCGGGCTCAGAGCCCTTCTCGATGATCTTGGTCTTCGAACGGACCTCATTGGTCGGCTCGGTGCCATCAATCCAGATGTACTCCGCACGGATCTTCACGTCTGACTCCAGCTCTGGCCTGCAAAGGCCTCCGATGCACCAACAGGTGCATTTGTGATCTGTCCCAGTCAAGACAGTCAGAGCGACGATTCCAATGTTTCGTTTGTGAACGGAATGTGAAACAGACCCGTCGCAGGGGTATCTGCTCGTGCCGTTGACTTGGACCGCTGGTAGGACTTGTGAGGTGGAACGACAGCAGGAATACGTCCTCAAGGGCGTTGAAGAACGACACGTCAAACTGATCCGTCTCTGGTTCACCGATGTGCTCGGCCAACTCAAGTCGGTGGCGATCTCGCCAGCGGACCTCGAGATCGCTTTCGAAGAAGGTGTCCATTTCGATGGTTCGGCCATCGACGGCTTCTCGCGCATCCAGGAATCCGACGTGCTGGCAATGCCAGATCCCAGCACGTTCGAGATGATCCCTTGGGCCGACGGCGGCTCGACCGGCCGCATGTTCTGCGACATCAAGTCGCCAGACGGCACGTCGTTCGACGGCGACCCGCGAGCAGTACTCAAACGGAATCTGCAAGCGGCCCAAGACGAGGGCTTCGCCTTTTTCGTGGCCCCCGAGATGGAGTTCTTCTACTTCGCTGACGGCGACCCTGGTTCGCCCCCGATGCCACTCGATCGCGGATCGTTCTACGACCTCACCACCAGCGATGTCGCCTCTGACCTGCGTCGCAAGACCCTCACGGTGCTCGAGGCCATGGGCATCCCGGTCGAGTACTCCTTCCACGAAGACTCTCCCTCCCAACACGAGATCGACCTTCGCTACACCGACGCGCTCACCATGGCCGACCAGATCATGACCTTCCGCCTCGTCGTTCGTGAGCTGGCCATGGAGCAGAACAAGTTCGCCAGCTTCATGCCGAAACCGCTTCCAGGCATCCAAGGGTCGGGCATGCATCTGCACCTTTCGCTCTACGGCGAAGACGGCAACGCGTTCCACGACCCCGATGCCCAGTACGGCCTCGGAGAGATCGGTCGCCAATTCACCGCAGGGCTGCTCCACCACGCAAGAGAAATCACTGCGGTCACCAATCAGCTGGTGAACTCGTACAAGCGTCTGGTCGTTGGCTACGAAGCTCCTGTCTGGGTGAGCTGGGCCCAAAACAACCGGTCTGCTCTGGTGCGTGTGCCAGTCACCAAGCGGGACAAGCCGTCCTCGACCCGGGTCGAGTTTCGCTCGCCGGACCCAGCGTGCAATCCCTACCTGGCGTTCTCGGTCATCCTGGCCGCTGGCATGTCCGGCATTCGCCAGGGCCTCGAACTGCCAGCAGAAACAACCGAGAACCTGTTCGAGCTCGCCCCGAGCGATGCGAAGCGCATGGGCGTGCAACCACTGCCGAGTTCATTGGCTGAGGCCCTCGATGTGATGGAGAGCTCCGAACTCGTTCGAGAAGCCCTCGGCGAGCACATCTTCGAGTGGTTCCTCCGCAACAAGCGAAGTGAGTGGAGCGACTACAAAGCGCACGTCAGCCAGTGGGAACTCGAGCGCTACCTGCCCAGCTTCTGATCATGACCGAGTCGTTCCTGATCTTCCCCGCCCCACCACCACCCGACCTCGTCCGGTCACTCGATCTTTCGGGTTACCAGTGGTCCGCTGTCGCTACCGTTGAAGAGGTCGACATCAACGAGCCCGAGGCCGGATGGTCCGGGGCGGTCATCGTCGCTGACGAAGATCCTGCAACTGCCTGGGCGCTGTGCCGAGAACTGCGCAAGCGAGACGTCCCCGTCGAGCCGCTGCTCCTGATGGTGTCCGGGTCACAGCTGGATGAGCTCGAAGCTCGCGACGACATGTTCGACGACTTCTTGATCACGCCGTTCCACCCGCGCGAACTCGAAGCTCGTCTGAAGCACTTGCTCTGGCGAGTCGGTCGTGGGGTGCGTCCAGACCTCATCGAGTACGGACCGCTCACGCTCAACCTCGAGACCTATCAGGCCCAGATCTCGGGGCACCCGCTCGACCTCACGTACATGGAGTACGAACTGTTGAAGTTCCTCGCCAGCCACCCTGGCAAGGTGTTCACCAGGGAAACGCTACTGAATCGGGTCTGGGGATACGAGTACTACGGCGGTGCCCGCACCGTCGACGTCCATGTTCGTCGTCTCCGGGCCAAGCTCGGCGAAGAGCATGCGCACATGATCCAAACCCTGCGCTCGGTTGGCTACAAACTCGGCCAGTCGCGCTGGTAGTTCCCCTCGCCTCAGACCGTCGGCCGTGCGTCGCGGGTGGTCGGTACATCACCGACGTCGTGCAGGTCGTCATCGGCGTCGATCTCATCGCCGAACTCGAACGCGCCCGGAGCGATGTCGATGGCCTGATCATCGACACCGGACACCTGTTGGGAGCAACCATCACCGCCGAGGGCATCGAAACCCACACCCGAGCTGACCCGCTCACCTCCATCGGTTCCGACGACCTCCAGGGCTACCTCTACCGAAATTCCTGCCCCGCACAGGATCTCCACATCCCCGCCCAACTCGCCTGACCACATCCAGGACGCGATTGCCCCACCAGCTGAGCCGCGAACGCAGCCGGCGAGCAACCCGAAACGGAAAAGCTACTTGGCGTAGAGAGCCTCAATTTCTGACTCGAACACTGTGTTCACACCGCGACGCTTGAGCTTCGATGTCGGGGTGAGCAGCTCGGAATCGGGCATCCACTCGTCACCGAGGATCTTGATCTTCTTGACCGACTCAGCACCGTTGAAGCCCGACATGGCCTCGACCATGCCTGCCTCGACCTCTGCGACGACGTCGGGATTCTGCGACAGTGACGCCATCGAGGCGTCCTCACCCGAGAGGCCCTTGGTAGCGGCCCACGCAGCTGAGGCATCGGGATCGAGCACGACGAGCGCCGACACGAAGGGACGCTTCTCCCCAATGGCGCACGCCTGCCCCACGAGCGGAATCATCTTGAGCGCCGCTTCGAGATTGGCCGGGCTGATGTTCTTGCCACCAGCGGTGATGATCAGTTCCTTCTTGCGATCAACGATCTTGAGGAAACCGTCCTCGTCGAGCTCGCCGATGTCGCCGGTGTGCACCCAGCCCTCGGCGTCCTTGGTCTCGAGCGTCTTGTCAGGCAACCCGAGGTAACCCTCGAACATGTTGCCGCCTCGAGCCAGCACCTCGCCGTCCTCGGCAAGCTTCATCTCGACACCGGCTGCGGCCTGACCGACGAAGCCAGCCCTGGCTGCGTTGGACCAGCTGAGCACAGCGGTGGTCTCGGACATGCCATAGCCCTCGGTCAGCGGTACGCCGATGGCCCGGAACCACGAGAGAATCTCGGCCGGGATCGGAGCGGCACCACTGATGCAGATCTCCGCTTCATCGAGGCCTACCAGCGGGCGGACCTGGCTGAAGGCCACGGCGTCGAGGAAGTTCCAAGTTTCGATCTCCTCTGCGGTGGCGGTGCCCGCAGTCATCTTCTCCATGATCGGGAGTGCAGCCTCGACAGCGTCGTTGAACGGGCCAGCCTTTTCAGGATCGGCCGAGAGGACGGCGTTGACGCCTGCGTAGATCTTTTCCCACACGCGGGGCACGCCGATGAACACGTGCGGATGCACCTCAGCGGCGTAGGCAGCGACCTGTGCGGTTTCGGGACAGCAGGTCACCTCAGTTCCGAAGTCGACCATGTAGTAGTGGCCCAGGAGGCGTTCCATGATGTGGGCCATCGGCAGGTACGACACGTGACGCTTGCCAGCGAAGTCATCGATGGTGGTCTGTTCACGCATGCTCTGGCCGACCGATTCGAGGGTCCAACAGACGTTGTAGTGCGAGAGCATCACGCCCTTCGGGTCACCCGTGGTGCCCGAGGTGTAGATGATCGTGGCGAGATCCTTCGGCTGTGCGATCTCGGCGGCTGCCTCGAGATCAGCAGGCTCGTGAGCGATCATGTCGCTGTAGAGAACGACATCGTCGCCAATCGACTGATCAGGATCGATGATCGCGATGTGCTCGAGTGTCTCGAGCTCGTCCTTCACGGAGTTGAAGCGCTCGAGGTATTCGGCGTGCTCGAGAACTGCGACCTTCGCACCACAGTTGTTGACCAGGTATTCGATCTGGTTCGGGGCAGATGAGTTGTAGATCGACACCGGTGTGGCACCGCAGAACAACACGGCGAGGTCGAGGGCGTGGAACTCTTGGCGGTTGGCCAGCATGAGTACGACGAGATCGCCGGGACCGACGCCGAGGCCTTTGAAGGCGGTGACCAAGCGTGCGGTGTCTTCAGCGACTTGTGCCAGCGTGAGTGATTCCCAACTGCCGTCAGAGGCTTTCCACTTCAGAACCGTTGTGTCTGGACGGGTGGCGAGGTTGGTGAGGAAACGCTTCGGGACGTTCTGTCCTTCGATGCGCGCGTCGAGTTCCGCTGAGGTAGTCATTCCCACAGTGTGCCAGATGACCGAAAGATGTCACGGGCCAAGCGACCGGAACTCGCATTGGTGTCTACGGAAAGATGCCGCGATGGACGTACACGTCCTGCAGTCGACGCAACGAAACGATGTAGGCCGCTTCTCGGCGGCTGCACTTGATGTCCTTCATGGCGGCAACGACCTTGTCACTGGCTTCCCACAGCAATTCCCGAAGCTCGGTGTCCACCCGTTCCTCCGACCACGCTTGGGCTGACTTGTTCTGGAGCCACTCGCAATACGACACGATGACGCCACCGGCGTTGGCGAGGATGTCAGGGATGATCTCGACCCCATTGGCCAAGAGCTTCACTTCTGCCTCAGGAGTCGTCGGACCGTTTGCGGCCTCGATGATGACCTTTGCGGTCATCACCCCAGCACGCTCGACAGTGATTTGATTCTCGAGGGCCGCAGGGACGAAAACGTCGACGTCGGCGCCGAAAAGTTCCTCCGCCGGAACTGAGCGAACCGTTGGACGACCTACTTCGAACCCAGCCACACCGCCATTGGCCCCGACCCACCCCCACAGCGCGGGGATGTCCAACCCGTTGTCGTCGACGACAGTGCCGGTGTGATCGCCGACCGCTTTGACCACACATCCGCTCTCGGCGGCCAGGCGACCAAAGTGCCCGCCCACGTTGCCGAAGCCCTGGATCGCGATGCTCAGGTCGTCGAGTCGCCGCTCAGTCTCGCCACACCAGTGACGGAGGACGTACAACACCCCTTGCCCCGTGGCGGCTTCGCGACCGACAGAGCCGCCGGTGACGATGGACTTACCAGTCACGACCCCCTTCACAGCGTGGCGGTTCCCCGGGCTCGACAGGTTGGCGAAGGTGTCCATGACCCAGTCCATCATCTGGCTGTTCGTGCCGACATCGGGAGCCGGGATGTCGTGATCTGGTCCGATGTTCGAGCCAAGTGCGTGGGTGAACCGCCGCACGATTCGCTGCAGTTCGGCTTCAGAGTGCTGGCGGGGGTCGATCGTCACGCCGCCTTTTGCTCCGCCGAGAGGAAGACCAACGAGTGAACACTTGAACGTCATCCACGCCGCTAGCGCGCTGACCTCGTCGAGGTTGACATCGGGGTGGAAGCGGATTCCGCCCTTGAAGGGTCCGAGGATGTTGTTGTGTTGGATTCGGTATCCCCGGAAGATCTGCCACTCGCCGCTGTCCAGATGGACGGGAAAGTTGACGATCACTTCGTTTTTGGGGTGACTGAGGATCTGGCGATAGCGATCTTCCATGCCAATGAGCTCAGCCGCTCGTTGAAACTGCTCGACAGCCGTTTCGTGCAGACTCCGGCGCTCGTCCATGGGGAAGTCCTTTCCAGCCGCCACTCGTCGCTGAGCAGCGCTGTGGTTTGCGCAGTGTTGTGATGCGGCCCAGAGCGTAGAGAGTCCTACGGCCCATGGTCTGGATCATGCGGACCATTCGGCTCCGCTCGGGAACTCGCATCGGCAGCGAACCGCCAAAGGTGACATGAACGAACGCATTGTGTCGATCTTGGCCCCCACGCTTTGGTTGCCTGCTGCACTGCTTTCCTCATGCCCTGAACCCAACAGCGGCGGCGACAACGTCGTGAATCCGGCATAGCCGAAGGCCCCATGCTCGTTCTTCACGAGAGCGGTGGTTGTTTCATGGCAGGCGCAGACTGATCGGCGTTCCGGCGTCGGCGTTTCGGCTCTTGTGCCGACGGATGTGGCCGGCATCTACGAGCTGTTGAACGACACCGACAACACCTGTGAAGCCGCTGGAGTCGCCAGCTATCGCACCTTGCGTGTCGACCTGACTCCGGATCTCGACGGCGTCATCACCAACGGCAACGGCAACGGCAAACGTTCGCCCTCGACTGAGCCGCCCGCAACCGAGCTCAGCCCGACCCAACACGGCACGATCAGTTCAGGCGCGCGGGGTGATCTCGACGAGGCCGCCGCAGAAGGGGCGTAGGACCTCGGGGACCGAGATCGTGCCATCAGCGGTTTGGTGGTTCTCGAAGATCGACAACAGCGTGCGGCCAATAGCCACTGCAGTGCCGTTCAAGGTGTGAAGCGGCTGAGTGCCTTTCTCGTCCTTGACCCGGGTGCTCATGCGACGAGCCGAATAGTCGGTGTAGTTCGAACAGCTCGTGACCTCGCGATACGCCTGCTGACTCGGGATCCACGCCTCGATGTCGTACTTCTTGGCTGCGGCGTTACCCAGATCGCCAGCAGCCACTGTGATGACACGATGGGGGATCTCGAGATCGGTGAAGATCTCTTCTTCGAGGCTGCGCAGACGTTCCAGCTCTTCCCATGAGTGGTCCGGGTGGCAGTAGATGAACATCTCGACCTTGTCGAACTGATGCACACGGAACAGTCCGGCGGTGTCCTTGCCGTAGGTGCCCGCCTCGCGCCGGAAGCACGTGGAGTAGCCGACGTACTTCAGCGGCAACTGTTCGGCGTCGAGTCGCTCGGTCCGATGCAGGCCAGCGAGGCCGACCTCGGCGGTACCGACGAGGAACAGTTCATCCTTCTCGATCTCGTAGACCTGGTTTCGGTCGGCGGGGAAGAACCCAGCGTCGACCATCATGTCTTCGCGCACGAGCACGGGCACAACAGCGGGGATGAAGTCGTGTCCCATCAGCTTGCTCATCACGTATTGCACGAGACCGAACTGCATTCGAACGGCGTCTCCCAACACGTACGCGAAGCGGCTGCCGGACATCCGCACGGCCCGATCGGTGTCGACAATGCCGAGGTGTGCGCCGATCTCTGCGTGATCCATGGCCGGTGCTGGCCCGGTCTCGCCCCACGTCGACTCGACCCGGTAGTCGTCTTCGCCACCGTCGGGCACCGAATCATGCGATGGATTCGGCAGGGGCAGTGCTTGTTCTGACAGTGCAGCGTCGAGGTCATTGAACGTGACCTCGAGCCCGTTCAACTCATCCTTCAGTGCCTTGGCCGCAGCCTTCTTGGTGTCGCGCTCTTCGGGAGCTGAACGACCGATCTCCTTCGAGGCGGCATTGGCCTCGGCCCGCTTGTTCTCCACTGCGGCAAGCGCTTCGCGACGGGATGCCTCGATGGTGAGGACCGCATCGATCGCATCAACTGATGCGCCTTTGCGGATCACTCCGGCTCGATAGGTCTCTTCTTCACGCAAGCGACGTAGATCAATCACCGCCACAAGGTAGCGGCCACCACCGGGGGCAGGTCAGCTATTCGACCGGGGATCCCCAGCCTCACTTGTTGAGATCGATCAACTCGCTGCCATCGGCTTGCGCCTCAGCGTTGTTCGTCAGTGCGAAACCCATGATCCCGGCCACGATGCCTGTGGTCATCAAGAACCCAACGGGAATCACGACGATGATGACTGCGGCGAGGATGAGAGCTCCGATCATGAAAGAGAGTCTGCCATGTTTCGGCCCACCCTCCCGCTTTCGCCCACCAACTGTCGAGGTCAGCCGACGTAGCACCAGGCTTCGATCTCGATCTGCGCGCCGACCGGCAGTTCCTTCACCGCAACAGCAGATCGGGCGGGGCGGTGATCGCCGAACTCATCGATGTACACCCGGTTCATCTCGGCGTAGTCGTCCATGCTGAGCAGAAACACGGTGGTCTTGGTGACCGAGTCGAGCGTTGTTCCCTCGGCTTCGAGCAGGCCCCGCAAGTTCGCGAACGCCTGTCGCAGCTCTGCCTCGAGTCCTCCATCGACGATGGCACCATTAACAATGCCGACCTGGCCGGATACGACAAGCCAAGGACCAGCCTTGACCAGCGGGGTATACGGACCGACGGGTTTCACAGTCTCTTCAGCCATGCCGGCAGGATACGTCAGACGAGCGCGCCAATGGGCCAATCCTGCACACAGCCGGACCGGAGCCAGCCCGCCGCTGCAACGGCAACGAACACGGCGTCTGAGCCGTTGACCGCCAGGCCATCGCCAGGCACGATCTCGACGTTGATCTGGGGTGTATCGACAGCTCGGAGCACACCGAAACTACGCACCGTCAAGTCGTGCAGTTCGCCTTTGTCGTCGACGGCGAGACCCTCACTCGTGAGCCACGACAGCGCCATGTGGGCCGCCCCGATGCAGTACGAACGAAGCACGACCTCGTCGAGCACCTCACCGCACTCGATCTTCACGTTGATCGAGCCGTCATCGCCAAAGAAGGCTTCAGCGACTGCTCCCTCCGGCGAAGTGACCGGGCCAGCGACTCCGGCAGCACCCGCCAGCAGGATCGTTGCCTCTGCCCAGCCAGCGGCTCGCAGGTCCATCGATGTCGGGGGTCCGAAGACCGACTGCTCTTCGACCACCAGCCCAGGCGCAACTGCGTTGATCGCCTCCTTGGCTCCTGGGGTACGAACCACTCGGATCGCCCCGGTGCCGTCGGCACGTACCCAGCCAGAGACCGGTGGGCGCTTCACACCGTGCATCGCCGTGTGCTCACGACTGGCCAAGGCCAGCACGGTCTGGCCGTGCTGATCAGCCAAGCGGCGAGCGATCTCGGACACATCCGATTTCCGCTTCGCTCCGAACGCACCACCGTTCGCGATCGGATCTGCCGGCTGGCCTCCCGGTTCGCACCACGCCGCATCCGTTTCGAGGTAGGCCGGCTCGACCCACGTGGTGCGCAGCGAAGCCACGACCTCGGCGGGGTCGTGTTCAGGGAGATCAACGGGCCACGTCGGCTCCATGGTGGTACGACGACCCTGGACTTTGCCGGCGTTGGTTCGAGCCTCGGCAATGGTTTCACCAACAACCCACGAGCCGTCGGCAACGGGAACAGCGATGAGAGCCCCGGCCGGTGCAGTGTCGACGGCGAAACCGCCCCGCCCGAGCGCCACATCAGGGGCGACACGTTGAGATGCCCGACCTTCGATGATTGCTCGTCGCGACGCTGCTTCGAGATCCCGTTCGGTCGCTGGCTTTTCCAGCGTTGTTCCAGATTGCAGCGTGTTGAACTGCTCGGCTGCCTCGGTGATTGTCTGCCAACCCGTGCACCGGCACAGGTGAGCAAGGAGGGCCTGCTCGACATTGGTCGCTTCGAGCCCAGCTTTGCGCTCGAGCGCATCGAGCCGCACGACGATGCCGGGGGTGCAGAAGCCGCACTGGCTGCCGCCAGTTGCACAGAACGCTTCACCCCACGCGGCGGCACGATCGGGGTCGAGTCCGTCGACCGTTGTGATCGTTCGCCCCTTCACCCGTCGGGCCGGTGTCACACAGGAGACCCGAGGCTGTCCGTCAACGAGCACCGTGCAGCAACCGCACTGACCCTGCGGACTGCAGCCGTCCTTGACCGAACGGATCCCGGCCGCAGCCAAGACGTCGAGCAGCGTCTGACCAGACTCGGAGAACGAGACCAGCTCGCCGTCAACGGTCAGCTCGAGGTCGGGTGCGTCGGACACGGGGAGCGATGAATCATCAACCACGAGCCGAGGCTACGGTTGCGGTTTGTGGCCTCCGTCCGTTCTCGCCGTCAATTCCTCCGAGATGCAGGCATCGGCGGTGCGGGCCTCGCTTTGTTCGGCGCTGCGTGTTCATCAGACGGCGAGGCTGCTCAACTCGAGCTTGTTCGACTGTTCAGCTCCAACAGTGTCGTGGTTGCTGGCATCGAACAGCGTCTGCCGTTCGGTCTGGTAGCAGACGGTGCTCCCGTGCTTGGCGAAGGGACGAACGTGGACGTTCGAGTCCTGTTCAAGAACTCGGTCATCGACGAAGTCGCCGTGCCATCTCGTGTGATCAACCACGATCACGTCGAAGGCGAGGGCGCAATCGGGCATGAACACGCCGACATCCAGCGCTACTTCCCGCTTCGAACCACGCTGCCCGAGCCCGGCATCTACGACCTCGAAGTCAATGTCGGCGGACAGCTGATCTTTCTCGCGGTGCAGGCGTTCGCCCCAGGTGACGTCAAGGTCATCACGCCGGGCCAACCGTTCCCTTCCCTCGTCACGCCGACGTTGCTGGCACCCGAGCCCATGGACTCGATCTGCACGCTGTTCGACGGGCCGTGCCCCTTCCATGACCACACCGTGGCCGATGTGTTGGCCGCCGGTGACCCTCTCGCATTCTTGATCGCCACCCCGGCCTTTTGTTCGACTCAGTACTGCGGGCCCGTGGTAGAAACTCTCATCGAAGCATCGGGGAGCTTCCCTTCGGTACGTCCCATCCATCTCGAGGTCTACGAGAACACCGACGATGCGAACGGCACCCTGAACAATCTGCGGGCTGCATCTCAACTCGCCGAGATCGGACTCGACTTCGAACCGTCGCTGTTCTTGGTCGGGCGGAACGGGATCGTGGCCGATCGAATCGACAACGTGTTCGACCGAGCTGAACTCGAGTTGGCCCTCGCCCTCATTGCTTGACCCGAGCTTGCAGCGCCAGGCCTCGAAACGCAGAATTCTCGCCGCCAGGACGACCAGTTGTGGTCATCTCGACGACGAGAATGGTGCGAGTTCTGAGCGAGTCAGATCAGGAGAAGGACTGACCGCAACCGCAGGAACGCTGAGCATTCGGGTTGTCGATCGAGAAGCCGGTCTGCTGGAGACCGTCCTTGTAGTCGAGAGTGGCTCCGCCGAGCATCGTGGCGCTGGTGGCGTCGACGACGACCTTCACACCGTTGGGCTGCTCGGCTGCGACGTCATCATCGGCGAACTCGCCGTCGAAGAACATTTCGTAGCTGAATCCAGAACATCCGCCAGGACGCACGGCGACGCGGAGGGCAAGTTCTTCGCCTTCTTGATCCAACAACTCTCGGACCTTGGTAGCTGCATTTTCGGTGACCGTGATCATGACGTGGACCTCACTCGTTCGACGTGAACCTTCATTCTAGCCAACAAGCCCCGTTCGAGGCACGTCGGGCGTGTCCAATAGGCTTGGGCAATGTCCCAGGCCACCCCGGCAGCCCTCCCGACGAGCGACGAGATCATGGATGTCCTTCGCGGCGTGATCGACCCAGAACTCGGAAGCGACATCGTTGATCTGGGCATGGCGAAGGGGGCAGCGGTCTCTGATGATGGCGAGGTCATCGTGACGATCGCGCTCACCACGATGGGCTGTCCGCTCCGAGCTCAGATCCGCAACGACACCAAGGCGCGCATCGAGTCCCTTCCTGGTGTCTCGAACGTCAAGATCGACTGGACCGAACTGAACAGCGAAGAGAAGGCCGCCACGATGGAGCGGGCCAGAAAGAACGCCGCAGACAAGTCCGGGCCAACCGCCATACCTGCCACCACCCGGGTGTTGGCAATTGCCTCCGGCAAGGGCGGCGTTGGCAAGTCCTCAGTGACAGTCAACCTCGCAGCTGCAATGGCCATGCGGGGCTTCAACGTCGGGCTCATCGACGCCGACATCTGGGGTTTTTCCATTCCTCGCATGCTCGGCATCGACGGCCGCCTCGACGCTGACATGGACGGCGATCGCAAGATCATCCGACCACACACCCAGGCGGTGGGGCCGGGCCGCCTCGACGTCGTCTCGATGGGCTTCCTCGTCGAAGACGAGGAGAGTGCGCTTCTCTGGCGAGGCCTGATGCTCAACCGGGCGGTGCAGCACTTCCTCGAAGACGTCGACTGGAACAGCGACCTCGACTACCTGCTCATCGACATGCCGCCTGGCACTGGCGACGTTGCCATGGGTCTCGCTCGGATGCTGCCGAGAGCAGAAATGCTCGTGGTGACCACGCCGGCGACAGGAGCGCAGAAGGTTGCCGCCCGTGCGGTGTCCATGGCACGTAAGTCCCACCTGCGGGTCGCCGGGGTGATCGAGAACATGTCGGTCTTCGTGACCGAGGACGGACGCGAGTACCCCCTGTTCGGCGTCGGTGGGGGCCAAGCACTGTCGGAGATGGCAGGTGTTCCCCTGATCGGATCGGTTCCGATCGAGCCTGGCGTCTCCCTCGGCGGCGACAGCGGCCGGCCGGCGGCGTTGGACAGCGGCCCGGCAGCAGAGGCCTTCACCGGCATCGTCGAGCGCATCGTCACCGAAATCTCACCACCGGTCGAGATGGCCGGTTGCTCGGCGCGCATGCTCGATCACGCTCTCGCCGCTCTCGATGCCTCTGGAGCTCTCGAAGCACTCGATGCCGAGGCCGCTGCAGAAACCGCTGGCCGACCAGCAGACGTCTGACAGACCGAGTTCTACAACCCGGGGCGGGGTGCGGGCGTCGAACGCTCGACGTGCATGGTTTCCGACAGCAAGCGGGACGATGGGACGAGCACGACTTCGCCCTCTTCCTCGATTTCGAGCGCCGTGGGATGCACGGCAACGACACGGCCCCTGACCGATGTGCCACCTGCGCCGACGGCAATCACATCGCCGACGCTGACCAGTCGACGAATGGCTCGAGTGCTCGCCACTTCAGAAGCAACCTCTCGACCGCCCATGCCGACCAGCAGCGTGAAGCTGGCAGCGACAGCAAAGAAGGCAGCGGCAACACCGAGGTTGACGATCGTGGTGTCGACACCAAGGGTGCCGACCGCCAACAGGATCGCCATCACGAGGATCAGCCCTCGAGCAGCAGCAGAGATCTGGTTCTGAATGTGAATCGGCGCTCGGGCCAAGGCCGTGGCGAGCGCAGCGACCACGAACGAGGACAGCACGTTTGCAATGATGATGATGATCACTGCGGTGAGCACCTTCGGAATGAAGCTCACGGCATCGGTCCGCAACTGCACAACGGCCTCGGGCTTGATGATGCCCAGGGCAATGAGGAGCCCGGCCACCAGGCCGAGCGAGAGCGCAAGGCCCGAAAGCGGACCCGCAGCATCTTGCAATGGTTGAGGGCGGCTTGGCTTGCCGAGCATCATCGCCACAACGCGCGACGCAATGATCCCGATCAGCAGCCCACCGCCGATCGCTATGCCAACTGCGATCCAGTCATTCGGTTCCATCAGTCGTGCCCTCAGTCGTCGTCTTTGGGATTCGGATCGGTTGCCAACAACCGAGTCGTCTCCCATCCTGCCCCGAAAACGTCGGCGAAGTAGCCGAGAACCTCACGAGATTCCAGTCGGGCAACAACACCAGCCTCGACACGAGGCACCAAATCGGACGGCGGATCGAGCACAGCAAGCAGCGCATTGCGCAAACTGGCACCGGTATCGGCACTGGCCAGCGCCTCGAGATCGGTGGAACAACGGTCGCAAGTAGACACGTGGAGATCCACGTCTTCGTCGACCTCGCCGGTCAACCATTCGCGCAGTGCCCGTTTCGACGGGTGGCGTCTCGTTCCCGCCATCACTGCCACTCCTTGAGTGCGTTGCCGAGGAAACGGCGAGCTCGGAGGAGACGGGTCTTGATCGTGGGAAGAGGAACGTCGAGAACTCGGCTGATCTCGTCGTACGACATGCCTTCGAGCTCGCGAAGCACCACGATGCTTCTCGACAGATCATCCAGAAGATCGAGCGCTTCGACGAAGTCGTCGACAGCGGCAGCCCCCTCGACCCGTCGCTCCGTCGATTTCTCGATGATGACGGGAGCCTCGGGCATCTCGTTCGGATCGCTGAGGATGGCGCGACGGGATCGGAGCGTCGAGATCGCCGTGTTGTGGGCGATACGCATGATCCATCCTCGGAGGGAGGATTCACCACGGAAGGTGGGGAGGGCGAGCCACGCTTTGAGCATGGTTTCTTGTGTGACGTCTTCGGCCAGAGAACGGTCGCGCACGACCGAGAACGCCAAACGGAAGACCGCATCGCTGTGCTCGACCACCAGGGCATGCATGTCGTCAGGGTTGGGTTCTGCCGCAGCCGAGGGAGCTCGAAGAGGCTCACCATCGGTTCCTGTGCCCGGGCGCGTCGCCCACAGCATGGGGCCAGCTGGGCTGGAGACAAATCGCCGGGCGACGATCAGGAAAAGTGAACGCATGAGTCTCATCACGACGCACCAGATCCTAGGAAAGTCGCGGGATTTCCGCTGAAATTCGCGCAATGATCAGCCAGGTGTCGCAGCAGCATCTTCATCCCGTACCCAGAACGTTGCAATGAGAGCAGGCACGAACAGCAGCGCCGAGACCCAGAACGTCGCCTGATACGCGCCCAGCTGAGGCGCTGTCGGTGGCGACCCCGGCAAACACCGCTGCGGTGATGGCAACGCCGAAAGCCGGCGCGGCCTGCCTGTTCGCGCCGAAGATCGTCGTAGCCGGCGCAGTGTCTTCGATGCTCGTCTGAGCACAGACAGCGGTTCGGATCGCGATGAAAGCAAACCCGAGCCCACGAGCGAACATGAGGGTTCGTACGGTCCGCAGGCTCGTGGTCAGGTCTGATCGAGCGACCGAAAGGCCGATCACAAGCCCGATGTCAGACCGATGAAGAGCAGTCGCCTCAGCCCGACACGTCGATAGCGCAACCGGCCGACGAGTTGGGAGGAGAACCACACACCGACGGCTTGTGGGAAGGTGGCCAGACTGGTCTCCAGCGCAGAGAAGCCCAAAGCGATTGCAGATACAACGGCAACGGGAACACGAGTCCGATCAAGGCGACGTCGGTCGTGAACGCCAACTCCTGGATCGATCGGAAGATCGGTGCTGGCAACAGTTCGAGTCGCAAAGACGGGGTCTCGAACCGCAATGACGGGTCGTCGACTCAACGTTCGCACATGAGAGCGAACACGATGGTCATCACCTGCTTGCACTTGGCGTCGTCGAGCTCGAGACGGGCAGGCATCTTCGACGCTTCGAGGGGATTCGGCACACTCAAGAGTCGAGGATCACCGTTCGCCTGAGCAAAATCGCTTAAAGTCTCCACTTTCTCGCGACTAACAACCAAGGACCCCGTCAATAGGGATGTCCCTTGCATCGCTGGGACACAACAAAGGGAGCAACAAACCATGGATATTGATTTTGACGGCATCGTGACCGACACGATCGCTCAAATCGCAGACTTCATACCGAAGTTGATCGCCTTCTTGCTGATCTTCTTGATCGGCATGTTCATTGCACGACTCATCCGTCGTGTCGTTGGAACGGTCCTCACCAAGATCGGATTCGACAGCTACATCGACAAGGCCGGTATCGGAGCGCCGCTTCAGCGGGCAGGATTCGCCGACAGCGGCAAGTTCGTTGCTCAGATCATCTACTACCTCATTGCCCTGATGGTCCTGAAGCTCAGCCTCAGCGCCTTTGGCGACAATGACATCTCCGATGCTCTCGACAGCATGATCGCCTTCATCCCGAAGCTGATCGTCGCCATCATCATCATCATCATCACCGGTCTGGTCGCCAACGCCGTTGGCAACCTGATCCGTCCGGGTCTCAGCAACGTCGACTACGGCCAGACGGTCGCCAAGCTGGCCACCGGAGCCATCTGGATGATCGGCATCTTCGCCGCCATCGACCAGATCGATTTCGCTGCTGACATCGTGGACACCCTGTTCACCGCCATCGTCGGCAGCCTCTCGGCCATCTTGATCCTCAAGTTCGGCATCGGTGGCATCTGGTCAGCACGTGACCGCTTCTGGCCGAACGTGTACGACCGTCTCTCCGGTACCGAGACCAAGGCCCCTCAGGCCTGAGCCCTGCGCTGTGAGGCGGGGCGGCCGCCTCGCAGTGCACCTTCATCCCGGCCTTCGGGCGACGATGCCGGGAACGTGAGAACATGAAAGGACCCGGCTTCACAGCCGGGTCCTTTCATGTTTTGGTAGCTGGACAACAGCACCCGGAACGCGAAAGGACCCGGCTGCAGAGCCGGGTCCTTTGCACAAGTGGTTGAGTGCTCGAGCCAGAAAGGCTCTCTGCCTCGCTCTACTTCATTCCGAGATACGCCTTGGCATCTTCGATGTACTGACCGTGACCGGGAGCGATCGACTTGAGGCGGAAGCTCTTCACCCGCTTGGGGAGGTCCTCCGGGATACCCGCTTCGAGATGATCTCCAGGGATCATCGAGCGTTCCTGCTCGAGGATGTAGATGTACTGGCCGGCGTCAGCGTCGAGTGCCATCGTGATCACTCGGAACTCGGTGGCATCGATCTTGTAGCCATCGCCGATGACCTCATCAGCGCCCTCGAAGCCAGCAGGGGCAACGAGAACCGCGCCCGTCTTCTTCTTCAGTGCGAGCGCACCGGCGGCGTACTCGGGCCGGGTGTCGGTCATGATGATCCAGCGAATGCGATCGCCGCCGCAGCCGCAGACCACGTCGAGGTGCTCGGAGTCGCCCGGACCCGGATCCACGATGACGATCTCGTCAATGCCGATCAGGTACGTGTTGAGGCCTGGCTCTTCGCTGTCTTCCTCACCCTTGTTCGCGATCCGGCGCACCAGAGGACTGAGCGCTCGGGCCACACCGGGGGTGATTGGTGGCGGTGGTGTTGGTTCTTCGATGATCATCGGGATTGTCTCCTCCGCAGCGAGACGTCAGCGGAGCTCGGCACGAGACGACGGGGGTTCGTTCGAGGAGTCATCGACAACGTCGACATCCACCACATCACGACCGAAACCCTTTGCCCCGCGGGCGAACCGCAGGTTGGGCCGGATCCAGGGTTGGATCCGGTGTAGGACAACCGGACGGGCAAGTGCCCGAACGGGAGGAAGGAAGAAGAGAGCGCCGAGGACACCAGTGACGATGCCGGGCACGATCATGAGGAGCGCCCCGAAGAGCATCATCGCCCGGTCAGCTGCTTTGTCGGCCGAGGCGTCAGCCGTTGCGAAGCGTTCCACCCCGGGCACGTTTTGCAAACCAGCGCTTTGCATGGCCGAGGCAACAGATGTCTCGAGGAACGATGCCCCGACGCCGCGGAACAACAGCATGCCGACGAGGGAGAGCAGGAGCATCGCCAAAGCGGCCTGAGCGCCTCCGATGACCCCGGCGAGCTGGGTGATCGCCACGTACTCGACCACAACAAGGGCGAAGAGGGCGACAGCTGGACGGGACAACATGAGGCTCGAGTCTACCGGAGCACTCTCCGAGGCGGACCTCAGCCCGCACGGTGCAAACAAACGGGTGTTCCGCGCCGTTCAACCTCCGCCGTGGACATTCCACGTTCCTCCACAAAGCGGTCCTGGGCGTATCCTTTCCCCGGTGTCTGCCGATCGCCCACCATCTGTCGATGCGCTCGCCCGCTCCATCTCCGGGAGCGAGCTGCCGCCGCCGCTTCGAGTCCAGGCGGCTCGCGCTGCCATCGCCGAGGGCGATCCAGCAGCCGTTGATCAGATCGCCAAGCGGATGGAGCGCGAACTCCTCACCCCGGTCGTCAATGCAACCGGTGTGCTCCTCCACACGAATCTCGGACGCGCTCCAATCGAAAACACCACCCGACCGACCGCCCAGAACCTCGAGCTCGATCTTGCAAATGGCAAGCGCGGCAGTCGCCAGACCGGGGTGGGGGGACTTCTGGCAACCGCCTGCGGCGCCGAGGCCGCCATCGTGGTCAACAACTGCTCAGCAGGGCTGATGTTGATCCTGTCAGCGCTCGCCACTGGCAAATCGGTTGCGGTCAGCCGCGGCGAACTCGTCGAGATCGGTGGCGGGTTCCGGGTGCCAGACGTGATGGCACAGTCCGGAGCCCACCTCGTTGAAGTCGGGACGACCAATCGAACACGTCTTGCCGATTTCGCGAACGCCGCAGATCAACACGATCTCGCCCTGACCCTTCACGTCCACCAGTCGAACTACAAGATCGTCGGTTTCACCGAGGCCGTCACGATCGCCGAGCTGGCAACGCTCGACGCTGCGGTCGTGGCCGACATCGGGTCGGGCCTGCTCGACGCCGCCTGCCCCTGGCTCGACGGCCCGCCGCCGGCATGGCTGAACGACGAACCAGCAGCCAAACAGACCCTTGCTTCCGGCGCTGACCTGGTGGTCTTCAGCGGAGACAAGCTGCTGGGTGGCCCGCAAAGCGGCATCATCGCCGGCAACGCCGAACTCGTGAAGAAGTGCTCCGCTCATCCGCTTGCCCGAGCCGTACGACCAGGTGGTCTCGTTCTCGGGGCGCTCCAAGAAACCGCTCTGGCCTACTTGCGCCGAGATGGCGACGCCATCCCCTTCTGGCGGATGGCTGCCACTCCGATCTCGGAGCTCACCGCTCGGGCCGAAGCCATTGCCGCTGCCTGCGCTCCGGCAATCGACCTCGCAGTCATCGACACCGAAGCCGTCCCCGGCGGCGGCACCTTGCCCACCGTGACGATGCCCAGCATCGGCGTGCGTCTCACTGGCGATCACCTCGATCCGCTACGAGCAAGGGATCTGCCGATCATCGGTCGCGTGGTCGATGGCAACACCGTGCTCGATCTTCGATCGGTCCCGCCAGGCAGCGACCCCGATCTGATCGAGGCGATCACAGCGCTGGCCCCCACCTCAGCAACCGGTACCGCGTGACCGTCATCGCCACCGCAGGCCACGTCGATCACGGCAAATCAACTCTGGTACGAGCCCTCACGGGCACCGATCCTGATCGACTTGCCGAAGAGAAGGCTCGCGGCCTCACCATCGACCTCGGGTTCGCCAACCTCGCCTTGCCATCGGGCGGCGAATTGTCGTTCATCGACGTTCCTGGCCACATCCGCTTCCTTCGCAACATGCTTGCTGGTGTCGGAGCCGTCGAGGGTTGTTTGTTCGTCGTTGCAGCGACCGAGGGGTGGAAGCCCCAGTCCGAGGAGCACCTTCGCATCCTCGATCTTCTCGGCATCGAGCACGGCGTCGTGGCGCTGACCAAAGTCGACCAAGTCGACGATGACCTCTTGGAGTTGGCCCAACTCGATGTTGCCGAACACGTCGAGGGCACGTTTCTCGACGACGCACCAGTGATCCCTGTCGCGGCCACCGAAGGCATCGGACTCGACGACCTCGCGGTTGCCCTCGATGCTCTGGTCGACCGCATGGGCGAGCCAGTCGATCATGGCCGGCCCCGCTTGTGGGTGGACCGAGCCTTTGCCCCGGCTGGCGCCGGCACTGTGGTGACCGGCACCCTCACCGGCGGCACGATCGCCACCAACGACTCCCTCGCTGTCTTGCCCGGCCGCGATGAGGCTCGAATACGAGGGTTGCAGTCTCATCATCGCGACTCGAACGTGGTGCCAGCGGGCAACCGTGTCGCTGTGAACCTGACCGGCGTGAGCCACCACGATGTCGGACGAGGATCGGTGCTCGTGCGAGCGGAGCAGTGGCACCAGACCCGCATGCTCGATGCCGAGCTCCGGGTGCTCGACACGCTCGACCACGAGGTGAGCCGACGTGGCGCATACGCCGTCTACTTCGGTTCAGGTGAATTTCCGGCAAAGGTCCGAGTCCTCGGTCCCACCACTCTGGCACCCGGCGATGTCGGCAATGTTCGCATCTACCTCGATCGTCAGCTGCCGCTGCTGCCGGGAGATCGATTCATTCTCCGTGAGAGCGGTCGCGACGAGACCATCGGGGGTGGCCAGGTCCTCGATGTCGAGCCCCGCCTCCCTGCATCCCGGGCACAGCCTGATCGCTCCGTCGAACGACTCGTGGCCGAGCGGGGATGGGTCCGGGCCGAACACCTGGCCCGTCTCGTTGGCCACGAAGTGGATGCCACCGTCGCCGGATGGGTCGTCGCGCCAGATGAGTTGGTTGCCATGCACGCCCGCTTGCTGGTCCGCATTGAAGAAGCCGACGCACTCGGCCTCGATCTTGCCGCTCTCGACGAGCAGGAACGTGCAGCAATCGACACACTCGAAGCGGTCGAGATCTCCGCAGGCCGAGCAACGATCGGCGTGCCGGAGGATCCGCTGGCCGATCACCCATGGCTGTTGCTGCTCGAAGCCGAACCCTTCAGTCCCCCGCCGCCAGACGGGGTCGACAAGGGTGAAGTCCGAGAACTGGTCAGGAGAGGCACCGTTGTCGAACAAGACGGGGTCTTCTTCGCCGCCAGCGCTGTCGGCGCTGCTGCTCATCTCGTGGCTGAGTGGCTGACCACCAACGACGGGATCACGGTTGCTGACGCCCGAGATCTGCTGAGCACTTCACGAAAGTTCGTTCTGCCGATGCTCAATCATTTCGACCGCAACGGCATCACCAGGCGACGCGAGGACATACGCATTGCTGGCCCTCGCATGCCCGCTCTGTGAACCAGTGAGCCGTGAACCAGTGAGCTGTGAACCGGCGAAACTCGCTCAGTTGTTGCGGGCTTGGAACTGCTCTCGCCGTTCGGCTTCGGTGCTTCCGCCCCAGATGCCGTGTTGTTCGCGAATGCTGAGTGCGTAGTCGAGGCAGTTCATCCGGACACAACACTCTTCGCAGATCTGCTTCGCCCGGGCTTCGCGTTGCCGCTTCTCTGATCGCCGCTCGAGACGAGGCGGCGGGAAGAAGATGATCTGATTCGGGCCGCGGCATGCAGCTCGTTGCTGCCAGTCTGCGACTTCTTGCATGGTCATGGACTCACGCCTTCCTGGTTCGGAAGACCTACGTTCCCACGATGTGACCGATCGCACAACCCCCAAAATTCCCCAGTGCTCCCGATCTCAGTGCTCCCGATCTCAGTGCTCCCGATCTCAGTACTCCCGATCTCAGTGCTCCCGATCTCAGTGCTCCCGGTAATCCTTGGCGCCGCCGTCTTCGGGCTCGACTTCGAGGATGAGCCGATCGATGCCCACCACCCGCACCCGATCGCCCTCGACCAGCGGTGTCGCTCGGTTGGTGACGGCCTTCCACGGAGCATCGTTGATCTGCACCATGCCCTCGGGAGAGAGTTCAGTCATGGCGATACCCATAGTCCCAATCATCCACGAGCGTCCGATGGTCGGGGTGGAGAAGCGGGTGCGGACCATGGAGGGCATGCCGGTGTAGGCGTAGAGCGCTGCACCGATGATGCCGAAACCGATCGTGACCCACGACATCGACAACCCGTTGTAGAGCAGGAACGTGCCGGCGGTGAACAACGCCAAGCCGACCGCTGTGTAGAACCGCGGAATGTTGGTTTGGATGTCAACAGCGAAGGCCAAGATCCCGAGGATCAGCAGCAACAGGCCAATGGGTCGAACCGGCAAGACACCCATGCCGTAGCTCCCGAGCGCAAAGAGTCCGGCCGCAATGATTCCGGCAACCCCGACCCCCGCAGTGAAAAGTTCGAAGATCAGCAGCATCAAACCGCCACCGAAGAAGAGGTAGGCGACTTCGGGGCTGGCGGCGGTGTGGAAGAGCTGGCCCGACAGCGTGAGCTGGCGGAACTGGGCCTGGCCGAGCTGGGCGGGATCTTCGACCGATGGCGTCGGGGCCTGGAAACCGACGACGTTGCGAACGAACTCACGCAGCACCGAGTTCGTCTCGATCGAGCGCTCGAGCGCATCCTCGTCGCCCGGGTTGCCGATGGCGTTCCCAGTGTCGGGCGAGATCCCGAGCTCGACGACCTCACGGGCACTGATTGCAGCGTTTTCGAGTCGCTCAGTGGCCGAGCCGAACGCCGGATCGAACGAAGCAATCGGGAGGCGGGATCGGCCGGTCTCTCCGATCTGTGAGCCGGCAGCAACCCCCACGACGTCGACAACACCGAGGAGTTCTGCTGCGCCACCAAAGGCAACAGCACCGCTGGGACCGACCCACCCGAGGGTCTGGACGTTGGTGTCGCGCAGACGCTCGGCCAACTCGAGGTAGCGGTCGTCGTCGAGCACGCTGGCCTCGGAGTCGATTTGCAGCAGGATGGCCAATGCGCCATCGTTCTCGGCAGCATCGATTTCCTTGATCAAGAAGTCGAACATGATCGGGTCGATCAGGCCAGAGACCTCGAGAATTCTGATCTGACCGCTCGCATCGGCGTCGTCCTGAGCAACCTCATCGGCCTGAGCCGCTGTGCCAGAGATCATGAGCACGGCTCCAACCGCGGCCAAGACCGCAGCTAGTCTCATACGGAATGACCGCCGTTGACTTCTTTTCAGCATCGAGAGTCCTGATTGTTGCGGGCAAAGGGGGCGTGGGCAAGACAACGGTAGGGGCAACCATCGGTATCGCGGCTGCTCGGGCGGGTCTGCGGACCCACATCGTCGAACTCGAGGGTCGCAGCAATCTCGGCATCCCCTTCGGTGTCGAGGAGTTGACCCACCGTCCTGCCACCCTCATCGAGCCCACGTCGTCCACAGGCCGACTCCGCGGCAGCCGCCTCACACCAGATCAGGCACTCGGCGACTACTTGGTGGATCACGGCCTGCGGATCGGTGGCCGTCTTGCGAAGTTCAGCGCCATCGAACTCATCACCACCACCGCACCAGGCATTCGAGATCTGTTGACTCTCGGCAAGATCCGGTCGCTCGAAGAGAGCGACGAGGATGATTTGATCGTTGTCGATGCTCCCGCTGCCGGGCATGCCATTTCGTTCCTCCGAGCCGCCGCCGGCATGGCATCCTCGGCTCCAAGCGGGCCCATTCGCGAACAGGCTGACCATGCACTCGAGATGCTCAGCGACGAAGCTCGCAGCCGTGTCATGCTCGTCACGCTGCCGGAAGAAACGCCCGTCACCGAACTGATCGAGACCGCCTTCACCATCGAAGACGAGGTCGGCGTGCACTTGGCTCCCGTGGTCGTCAACAGCGTGTGGCCCGAGATCAAGGGACTCGAGAAGGCCGCCAGCGAGACCGGCAAGCGAGCCAACGAGGCCAGAGACAACCGACGGACCGCGGCCGAGTACCGGCTGGCGCGACAGCAACAGCAGCGCAGCGAGATCGACCGGCTGGCCGCTGGCCTTCCGCTCCCCCAGATCGAGCTGCCCTTCGTGTTCACCACCGATCTCGGCCGATCAGACCTCGATATGCTGGCTGACGTCTTGATCGACCAAGCGGAAGCGTTGCGCCCATGAGCAACCATCTCGAGATCCTCGATTCGAGTCCGGTCGTCTTGTGCCTCGGACCGGGCGGTGTCGGCAAGACCACCACCGCCGCCGCACTCGCCATTGCCGCTGCTGAGAATGGCAAGCGCGCCGTCGTGCTCACCATCGACCCGGCCCGACGTCTCGCCGATGCCATGGGATTGTCCGACACTGGCGGAAAGAAGCTCGACAACGATGCACGGCAGGTGAAGGGTCCTTGGAAGGGTGAGTTGTGGGCATCGATGCTCGACCCTGGGGCCACCTTCGACGACCTCATCCGGGAACACTCCTCCACCAAGAAACAGGCGGATCGGATCATCACGAACCGCCTCTACAAGAACCTGACCACGACGTTGTCGGGCACCAACGAGTACATGGCCGCCGAGAGACTTCGCAGCCTGCATCTCGACGATCGCTTCGACCTCGTCATCGTCGACACGCCACCGTCGAAGCACGCATTCGACTTCCTCGACAGCCCCGCCCGGCTCACTCGATTCTTCGACCATCGGCTCTACAAGACGATTCTCGCTCCGCGTCGCGGGCTTCTGAAGGCAATGAACTCAGCGACGTCACTGATGATGAAGGCCCTCAGCCGCATCGTTGGCGCCGCCTTCGTCGAGGACGTGATCGACTTCTTCGATGCGTTCGAAGGCATCGATCGCGGTTTCTCCAAGCGAGCCGGCGAGGTCGCTGAACTCCTCGTGCACGCGGAGACCGCCTACGTCGTGGTCAGCGCTGCTCGTCACGACCCGCTGCGTGAGGCCACCTGGATCGGTGCCAATCTCCGCGAACGAAAGCGTCGTGTGTCGCTCCTGGTGGTCAACAGACTCACGCCTGACTTCGCTCCGCCGGGCGAGGAGTTCAAGACCCACGCCGCTGCCCAGGAGAACTTGCGTCAGCTCAACGCTCTGTCGTCCGCCGAGCGTCACGCTGTGGCCGACCTCGCTGCCACCATCGGCGCCGATGCAACCGCACTCGTGATCGAAGAGGCCACCACCGTGTCCGATCTCGATGGTGTCACGAGCATTGCACATCAGTTGCGCCAAGGCTCCTGACCCATTCATCTCGAGCAGTCGGCTCACGGCTCCGATGCGATCTTGATGTTCGGACGACCTGTCAAGCGAGCCCTCGAGACCAACAACCCAGCGCCTGAAAGCAGATCGCATCAGAGCCACGTTCTTCAACGACTGAGAAGCATGAAACTGGCGAAGCCTGGAACAGCGATCGGTCAGTCTGAAGCGTTCTGCTGGTCGTCGAGTGCTTCTTCAGCGTCTTCGAGGCTCTCGGTGACCGGGACGATGCGGTCGAACCCGGTGGTGTGCAGCAATCGCAGCAGTGTCGGACGATCACAGCTCACCGCGACAGCACCTTCGGCTTCGCGCACCTTGCGGATGCCACCAATGAGGGCGCCGAGACCAGCCGAGTCCATGAAGGGGACGTCGGAGAGGTCGATGACGAGGCGCTCGGATTCAGCCAAGTTGGTCAGTGCCTCGCGAAACGAACCAACGGTGTAGGCGTCGATCTCGCCGGACGGGCGACACAAGGTGTAGTTGTCAGTCTGTTCGATGTGGATTTCGAGCACGGGTGGTCCCTCACAGAACGCTGGGGGTTCGAAGAAGTCATGGTATCGCTTGCAGGTGACCCACGTTCCTCGGGGCACGATCTGAAGGCTACGCTCCCGGATGTGAACGGAATTCTCCTTGCGACCGACTCCGATGCGGTCTTCAACGAAGTCGACGCAGCACTGGCCAGCGACAACGTCAACGTCTACCGGGTCCGAGCCGGAAGCCATGTGCTCCCCGCCATCCTGGAACTCGACCCTGCTCTGGTGTTGCTCGATCTCCAGATCGGCAACATGGGCGGCGTTGCCACCTGCCTGGCGATCAAACAAGAAGCCGGCTTCGACCGCCTCGAAGACCGCCCGGTGGCGTTGCTGCTCGACCGAGCAGCCGACGTGTTCTTGGGCCACGACTCCGAGGCCGACGGCTGGCTCGTGAAACCGCTCGATCCACTGCGACTGCGCCGATTGGCGAAGAAGCTTCTCGCTGGCGAGACCGTGTTCGAAGGGCTTTCCGCATCGGCTTGAGAAACCCTCGCCGTTCCGCCGGCGACCTCGGATAGCCTCTCGGTTCGCAAGTCAAACGGGTTGTGGCGCAGCTTGGTAGCGCGCCTCGTTCGGGACGAGGAGGTCGGGAGTTCAAATCTCCCCAACCCGACCAGACATGGCATCAGATGCCCGGCCATCGGCCGGGCATCTGAGCGTTCGGGCGGCTGGTCTGCAACGCTGTGACTCGCCGCTCCGGCCTGATCACGCGTACCGTGATCCGATGATCGGCGAAGTCCTTGCAGCGGTGCGTACCCAAGGTTCATCACTGTTGCGCAACGCAATAGCGGGCGATGAGGGCCTCGAGCCTGAAGAGATGGCCAGCGCCAACGACTTCGGTCTCTACGGCCCCGACAGCGTTGTGTGGCGGGTCCACGGCGACTCCGCCATGCTCATCGGGGGTCTGCGATCCCTCATGTTGCAGACACTCCACCCACTGGCCATGGCCGGAGTGGCCGAGCATTCCGACTACAAATCCGACCCGTGGGGACGTCTGAATCGAACGGGACGCTTCGTCGGTGCCACCACCTACGGCTCGACCGAAACCGCCGAGCGGGCCATCCGCATCGTCCACAACGTGCACAAGCGGGTGAAGGGCATCGCGCCCGACGGCCGCCCCTACGAAGCGAACGATCCCCACCTGCTGCTGTGGGTGCACGTCACCGAAGTCGACAGTTTCCTTTCCGCCTATGAGGCCTACGGGTCGGGGAAGCTCCGAGACGCCGAGAAGGATCAGTACGTCGCTGAAATGGCCGAAGTTGCTCGTCGACTCGGCAGTGAGGCGCCGCCAGAGACCGTTGCCGAACTCCGCACGTGCATCGAGGATTTCCGTTCCGAGTGCGAAGCGGGCCCGTACGCCAGGGAGACCATCAAGTTTCTCCTCCTGCCGCCCGTGCACCTCGCACTTCGAGGGCCTTACGGCGTCTTGGCTGCTGCCGCGATCACGTTGCTACCGACCTGGGCCCGTCGAGAGTTGCGTCTGCCGGTCTTGCCGTTGAGCAATCCGCTTGCGGTGCGCCCGGCAGCCACCGTCCTGACTCGAGCCATCGGCTGGCTCATGGCCGCTGATCCTCGTGAATTCGAGCTGGCTGATCGGCTTCTCGTCGAGTGAGAAGCGCTCGACGCCGCCGACTCCAGCCCCGAGGATGTCGACAATGAAGAATCCATCGGCTCTCAGGCTGCTCGACAACGCACCGGAGAGTGTCGGCATCGATCTTCACGCCGTGCGCCACTATCGGCTCGGCCGGGTTCGTTCGGCCATGGCCGATGCCGGGATCGACGCCCTCGTACTCAACGATGCGGTCAACATCCGCTACGCCACCGGCACGCGTAACATGCAGATCTTCACGGCTCGCAATGCGCCGTCTCGGTATCTCCTGCTCACCGCCGACCGATCGATTCTCTATGAGTTCACCGGATGCGAGCACCTCGCTGACGGCTTCGACACCATTGATGAGGTCCGGGCATCGAACACCGCCAGCTTTGTTGCTGCTGGGCACGACATTGCCAAGCGCGAGCTGGCGTGGGCGCACGCAATCCAGGCCGACATCGTCGCCGAGCTCGGACAGGGCGACCACCGTGTCGGGATCGAGCGAATCAATGCCGGAGCGGCGGTTGCGCTCAGCCAGACCGGCCTCGACGTGGTCGACGCTCAGCTTCCCGTCGAACTCGCGAGGTCGATCAAGTCAGACGAAGAAGTCAAGTGTGTCAAGGCCTCGCTTCGCATGACCGAGCAGGGTGTTGCTGCGGTCAAGGCGGCGATCCGGCCGGGCATCACCGAAAACGAGCTGTGGGCTGTCATGCACCACACGGTCATCGCCAACAACGGCGACTACTGCGAGACCCGTCTGCTCAATTCGGGGCCCCGCACCAACCCGTGGTTCCAGGAAACGACCTCTCGAGTCATTGAAGCAAACGAACTCATCGCCTTCGACACCGACGTCGTTGGCTGCCACGGCTACTACTCCGACTTCTCCCGCACCTTTCACGTCGGGCCAGCCAAGCCGACTGCGGCGCAACGAGACCTCTATCGGGTGGCTCACGAACAGGTGCACCACAACATGGCCATCATCGGCCCCGGGGTCACATTCCGCGAATACTCCGAGCGGGCGTGGAACATTCCCGAGCGGTACGCCGCGCATCGCTACTACCTGTCCGCTCACGGCTGCGGCATGACGGGCGAGTACCCGTACCTCTACCACCATCAAGACTTCGCCGACGCCGGCTACGACGGTGAGATTCTCCCCGGCATGACCCTGTGCGTCGAGAGCTTCATCGGCGCCGAAACGGGTGAAGGCGTGAAGCTCGAACAACAACTGCTGGTCACCGAGACCGGTACCGAACTGCTGAGCGAGTTCCCGTTCGAGGAAGAACTCCTGGCCTGACCCTTACGGCGGATCGGTGACGTAGCGCTGCGCTGCGTCCTCGAGCGAGAGACCGAGTTGGTTCGCCAGCGATGACAGCCACGCCAGGACATCGCCGAGTTCGTGGAGCTGTTGATCAGCCGTGCCTTTGCGGACAGCCTGCGCCAACTCGCCGACCTCCTCACACAACCAGGCCACCGTCGAAGGCATGCCCCGCTCGCGATCAGCCTCGCCATAGAGATCGTCCATCAACTGCTGAAATTCGGTGATCTCCATCTGGGCGCTCAGCCGAGCTCGGCGGCCTGTAGTTCAACAGCAAGGATCTCGGCGATCTGCACGGTATTGAGGGCGGCGCCCTTTCGCAGATTGTCGCCAGCGACGAACATCGCCAAGCCGTTGTCGAAGGTTTCGTCAGCTCGGATACGACCGACGATCGACGGGTCGATACCCGCAGACTTCAACGGCGTGGGCACGTTGTCGAGGAGTACTCCTGGCGCCTTGCTGAGGATCTCGGTGGCTTCATCAGCAGACAGCGGGCGATCGAAACTGGCACTGATCGACAGGGCGTGACCGGTGAAGACCGGGATTCGCACGCAGGTGCCGGACACCTTGAGCCCGGGGATGTGCAAGATCTTGCGTGATTCGTCGCGGAGCTTCTGCTCTTCGCTCGTTTCGAGGCGACCGTCGTCGACCAGGTCACCGGCCCATGGAAGCGCGTTGTAGGCAATGGGCTCGATGAACGATGAAGGCTGGCCCATGTCGATCCCGGACCCGTCGTAGGTGAGCGAGCGGGCATCGCCGGCCTTCTCGACCTGCTGAGCGAGTTCTTCTACGCCAGCGAGGCCTGCGCCGGAAACGGCCTGGTACGTGCTGACGACCATGCGGCTCAGGCCAGCGGCCTCGTGCAGTGGACGAAGCACGGGCATGGCCGCCATGGTGGTGCAGTTCGGGTTTGCGATGATGCCCTTGGGGCGGTTGGCCACGTCGGCGTCGTTGACGTCGGCGACGACCAGCGGCACGTCGGAGTCCATCCGCCACGCCGAGGAGTTGTCGATGACCACGACGCCAGCGGCAGCAACCTTCGGAGCGAGTTCGAGCGAGGTCGAACCGCCAGCCGAGAAGATGGCGATGTCGAGCCCGGTGTAGTCCGCGGTGGACGCGTCTTCGATGGTGATCTGCTTGCCGCCGTACTCGACGGTTCGACCGGCCGAACGAGCCGACGCAAACAAGCGAAGCTCTTCGATCGGGAAGTTTCGTTCGGCCAAGATCGACTGAACGACCCGACCGACCTGACCCGTGGCACCAATGATTCCTACACGCATGCGGAACAGGCTAGAGCCGCAGCACGTTTCCAGCTCCCGATTTACAGGTCGAGGCCGAAGGCAGTGTGGAGGATGACCACGGCTTCTTCAGCTCGGTCGGCAGACACCACACAGCTGACTCGGATGGCCGAGGTCGAAATCATCTTGATGTTGATGCCGTGATCGGCCAGGGTCTCGAACATCGTGGCGGCCACTCCCGGATTGCTCTTCATGCCAGCACCGACGACCGAAACACGCCCGACGCTCTCGTCAGTGGCGACAGCAGACGCACCGAGATCGGCCAGAAGACCGGCCTCGAGCAGGGAAACGGCGCGGGCCACATCCTCGGTCGGCACGGTGAACGAGATGTCGGTCATGCCCTGATCGGACACGTTCTGCACGATCATGTCGACATTGACGTTCTCGTCAGCGAGCGCTCGGAAGAGAGCAGCCGAAACGCCTGGCTTGTCCGGCACATCAGAGACCGTGACCTTCGCCTCGGACAGGTCGTGGGTGACGGCGCGGATGATCGGCTGTTCCATGGCGGGGGCTCCCGGTACTGATGAGGACGGTACTGATGAGGACGGTGCAGGTGAAGTTCGTGAAGTGTCGGACTCTGGCTCGCCGGAATCGGTGACGAGGGTGCCCGACTCCCAGGTGAAGGCCGAGCGGATGTGCAGAGGTACCTGGTAGTTGTGGGCGACCTCGACCGAACGCATAGCTGGCTTGGGACAGCCAGTGGCCGTCATTTCGAGGAGCTCGTCAAAGCTGATGCGCTGCATCTTCTGGGCTTTGTCGACCAGGCGAGGGTCGGCGCTGAACACGCCGGAGACGTCGGTGTAGAGCTCGCAGAGATCAGCTCCGAGAGCGTGGGCGAGCGCCACCGCTGTGGTGTCAGATCCGCCACGACCGAGGAACGTGACATCTCGCTCGGCGGACACGCCCTGCGATCCGGCAACGACGGGAACCACCCCGTTGGCCAACGCTTCCTGCACGCGTTCGGGATTGATCTCGAGGATCTTCGCGTTGCGGTGATTCGTGTCGGTGAGGAAGCCGGCCTGGCTGCCGGTGAAGGAATGGGCCTGCACACCGGCCTCGGCGAGGGCAATACAAATCAGTGCGCATGCCTTGCGCTCGCCCGCCGTGATGAGCATGTCCATCTCGCGCCCGGGCGGCTGCTTGGAGATCTCGGCAGCTATCCGGAGCAGGTCGTCGGTCTCCTTGCCCATCGCGGAAACAACCAGAACCACTTGGTCACCACGTCGACGACAACGTGCAACGTGATCGGCCACGATCCGCATCCGATCGGCGTCTGCCACCGACGTGCCACCAAACTTCTGAACGACAAGAGCCACGGCCGGGAAGGCTACCGGCTGGCAGCGGTCACCTCGCTGAGTTTCCAAGCACTACTCTCCATCGCCGTGGCAAACGAAAAGCGGCAACGCCAAAAAGAAGCACGAGGCATGAAGGTCGACGAGGTCGCCCGGTTGACCAGACGAGAGGTGATGCGACAGCGCATCATCTTCGTGCTGCTCATCGGTGTGCTCGTGGTCGGAGCATTCTTCCTCCTCACCAGAGATGACGCCGAGGACACCACCGCGGCAGAACCCGAGGTCGGCTCGGAGATCACCACGACAACGATCGATCCCGAACTGGCCGTCGAGCAGGCCGAAGAAGCGGTCGAACAGATCGACGCGTTCCTTCCCCCGTCTCCCGGCGCTGCCATCACCGGCGACACCCCGTGCCCAGAAGTCGACGGTTCCTCCGAGCGCACCACGAGCTTCGAAAACGCCCCGCCGATGTGCATCGACGCAGCGAAGACCTACACCGCTGTCATGACCACTGACATCGGCGAGATCAGGATCGCACTCGACCCGGTGGCGGCTCCAGCGACGGTGAACAACTTCGTCACCCTCGCTCGCTACGGCTACTACCAGGACGTGCCGTTCCACCGCATCATCCCCGAGTTCGTCATCCAGGGCGGCGACGCAGTCGGCGGCGGCGATCCAGACAACCCAACGCTCGGTGCCGGCAATCCTGGTTACGCCGTACCTGATGAGCTGCCAGAGGCCGGCCAGTACGTCCTGGGTTCACTGGCCATGGCCAACTCTGGCCCCGACACCAACGGGAGCCAGTTCTTCATCATCACCGGCGAGGCCGGCATGGGTCTTCCCCCGCTGTATTCACTGTTCGGCCAAGTCACCGAAGGACTCGATGTGGTCGAGGCGCTCAACGCCCTCGGCACTCCCGGCGCCGGTGTTCCCGGTGAGGTGGTGAACATCCGATCCGTGGTGATCATCGAAGAATGATCAGCTCGTGATTGCGATCTCTGCATGACGGCGCCGGACGACCTCCCACCCAGCCCGTGGTCGTTCCCTTCGCTGTCGGCGCTCACCGACGAAGCCGACATGATCGCGATGGGCGCCGACCTCGAACCGGCGACACTGATCGAGGCGTACAGCACGGGCTACTTCCCGATGCCCATGGGTCGACGCCGTATCGGCTGGTTCAGTCCAGACCCTCGCGGCGTGCTCTTTCCCGAAGGCTTGCTGACAGCAAAGTCACTCCGCCGTTCGCTTCGACGCTTCCACTTCACGACCGACCGGGCGTTCGACGAAGTCTTGATGGCGTGCGGAGATCCGAGCCGGCCGCACGGATGGATCGATCATGACATCCGGCGGGCGTACACAGCACTCCACCATCTCGGTTACGCCCACAGCGTCGAGGCATGGGACGACGAGGGCCTCGCCGGTGGCCTCTACGGCGTGCAGATCGGCGGCCTCTTCGCAGGCGAGTCGATGTTCCATCGCCGAACCGATGCCTCCAAAGCAGCGCTGGTTCATCTCGTCGAACTCCAGGGCAACCGACCGGGTTCGCTGATCGACGTCCAGTGGCAGACGCCGCACCTGGCCTCGCTCGGCATCGCTGCGGTCCCCCGGTCCGAGTACGGCGCGCTGCTCCCGAACGCCATTGCCCTCGATCCACCCGAGTGGCCACACTGATCATCTGTGTTCGCTCGCTTCGGATATTGCTCATTTTGTGGGCTTCCTGGCAGCACCTAGCCTTGACCACCTCATGAGCAGCAACGTGAACCGACCAGCCGACCGCCCATGGATGATGCGGACCTACTCCGGTCACTCCACAGCGTTGGCTTCGAATGAGCTCTACCGCACCAATCTGGCCAAGGGCCAGACCGGGTTGTCGATCGCGTTCGATCTGCCCACCCAGACGGGTTACGACCCTGACGACCCCAAGGCGCGCGGCGAGGTCGGCAAGGTCGGTGTGCCCGTGGTGCACAAAGGGCACATGGCCACGCTGCTCGACGGCATTCCCACCGGCGGCATGAACACGTCGATGACGATCAACGCCCCAGCGGCATGGATGCTCGGGCTCTACGTGGCCAATGCCGAGGATCACGGCGTGCCGTCGGCTGACCTTCGCGGGACGACGCAGAACGACATCGTCAAGGAGTACCTGAGCCGCGGCACGTTCATCTTCCCGCCAGAGGCCAGTCGACGCTTGATCGTCGACATGTTCGCCTACTGCACGACCCATGTTCCCAAGTGGAACCCCATGAACGTCTGCTCGTACCATCTCCAAGAGGCCGGCGCGACTCCCGTCCAGGAGATCGCGTACAGCCTTGCAACCGCCATTGGTGTGCTCGACGCCGTGCGCGACTCCGGCCAGGTTCCCGCAGAAGGCTTCCCCGCCATCGTGGCCAGCGTCAGCTTCTTCGTGAACGCAGGCATTCGCTTTGTCGAGGAGACCTGCAAGATGCGAGCGTTCACCCAGATGTGGGATCGCTTGACCGAAGAGCGCTACGGCATCACCGATCCGAAAGCGCGACGTTTCCGCTACGGCGTGCAGGTCAACTCCCTCGGTCTCACCGAGGCGCAGCCGGAAAACAACATCCAGCGGATCGTGCTCGAGACACTCGGTGTCACCCTCTCTCGGGACGCTCGCGCTCGTTCGCTGCAACTGCCCGCATGGAACGAAGCACTCGGGCTTCCCCGCCCCTGGGACCAGCAGTGGTCGCTTCGCATACAGCAAGTCTTGGCCTTCGAAACCGACCTGCTCGAGTACGACGACATCTTCGCCGGCTCCCATGTCATCGAAGCCAAGACGAACGAGCTGATCGATGCCGCTCAGGCCGAGCTCGACGAGGTGCTCGAACTGGGTGGAGCTTTCGAAGCCATCGACGAGCTCAAGGGCCGGCTTGTGCGGTCCCATGCCGAACGTCTCCGCAAGATCGAACGAGGCGAAACCACCATCGTCGGTGTGAACGATCTGACCGAGACGGCCGAGTCTCCACTCGGCGGCGCCGAGAGCATCCAGCGCGTCGACCCCGCTGTCCAGGAAGAAATGGTTGCCGACGTCGAAGCCTGGCGCGCCTCGCGCGATCAGAACGCCGTCGACGAGGCGCTCCAGCGCCTGGCGCAGGCGGCCCGGACCGATGAGAACATCATGTACACCACGATCGAACTCGCTCATGCCGGCGGCACCACCGGTGAGTGGGCCGGGCTTCTCAGAGACATCTTCGGCGAATACCGGGCGCCGACGGGAGTGGCGGCAGCCGCCGGCGCCGGTGGCGGCTCCGATGGCTTGCGGGCGATCGCCGCCAAGATCCAGGGCGTCGAGGGCGGGCCGCCTCGTTTCCTCGTGGCCAAGCCGGGCCTCGACGGCCATTCGAACGGAGCAGAGCAGATCGCTGTTGCCGCCCGCGACGCCGGGATGGAAGTGATCTACCCGGGCATTCGAATGACGCCGGAGGAGATCGTCAGTGCGGCCCGAGATGAAGACGTTGATGCCATCGGTATTTCGATTCTGTCTGGCAGCCACCTCGAGCTCGTGCCCGACACGATTGCGATGTTGCGAGGCGAAGGAGTCACCGCGCCGGTCATCGTCGGCGGGATCATTCCCGAGGACGATCGGCAACGCCTGCTCGACCAGGGCGTCGCCGCCGTCTTCACTCCAAAGGACTTCGAGATCAGCCGGATGATCAGCGATGTGGTCGATCTCGCACTAGCGCATCGCGACAGCTGACCGCCCCGCCTTTGCTCTGGGTTGGCTCACTCACCGCCCCCAAAGGGGATACTTCCTGGCGGAGATGTGAACTTTGTCTTCCTGAGATGTGATCGGTGCGAACGTGCGTTACGGTCCTTCCCGGGTCGCCGGCACTCCCTCCGCCGGCGACCCACCTTTTTGTCGGTACCCAGCGATCGACCCCTCGTCGCATGATCGCGAGAACGGGTCCGTCCGGCCCAGATGCTCGGCTCGTTTGCACGAACGTGCAAGACTGCAATCGATCGATCCGCCGAGAGGTGGTCAAGTTCGGCCACCACGCGCCGATGGAGACGAGATGAATACCCGATTCGCACTCCCGGGCCTCGCAACCGGGGCGCTCGGCTTGATCGCCGGCCTGATCGCTTATGGCGCCGACAACCGCTTGTTCGGCGCGGTTGCTGGCTTGCTGGCGCTCGCCGCCGGGGTCTCCGGTGTGCGGCTTGCACAGCAGCTGGGCGAGCAGTCAGCGCTCCAGCGACTGGTCGAAGACGAACTTCGGGTTGTTCGAGCTGAGTCCCAGACACAACTTCTTGCTCTCGACGACGAATCTCTCGACTACGACGATGACACCAGTGAAGACATCGCCACGCTCACCGACCCCCGAACCGGGCTGTTCAGCGAGAGCTTCTTCAACGTGGCACTCGAATCTCGGGTCGCGGCTGCACGCCGTCACTTGCGACCCGTTGCCGTCGTGCTGCTCGAGGTCGTCGAAGGCCTCCCAGCAGGCGAGCCAACCGAAGCCGAGGCCACAATCGTGGCCCAGAGCATCACGATCACCCTTCGCGAAGCTGATACCGCCTGCCGACTTCGCAACGGCTACTTCGCTCTTTTGCTCGAAGACACCCCCGAGAACGGTGCGATCTGGACCGTCGAGCGGGTTCGACGTCAGCTGCTCGGCCAGCGCGACGGCCTCACGATGTGGGCAGGTGTTGCTTGCTACCCAGCTCACGCCTTCAGCCCTGACGAGATCATGGCTGCCGCTGAGCAAGCGCTCGAGGGCGCTCGCGAGTGGCGCCAAGACCGCATTGAAGTTGCCATCGCCGCCGTCGACTGATCAGCCAGGCCCGTCGGACGTGGGCGATCCGCTCAATCCGAACTCCTCCACGATCGCAGCGTTGTCTGAACCCACCGCTACTGCATTGCTTCGCACCGAGCCCGGCGTTTCCGAGAGCCGAGCGATGACATCTGGCATTGGATAGCCGTCGATCTCGACGAAGCTCTTTCTGGCCAAGACGTGAGGATCGCTGGTGAGCGCCTTCATGTCGTAGACCTGAGCGGCTGCAGCATCTGCTGCCTCGATCGCCGCCATTGCGTCGACGAGCGAGCGCTCGGCCACCCACGCCGCTACGCGTGTTTCGACCAGCACGCGGTGCTCCATTCGCTCGGCAACCGTGGCGACGCGAGGATCACCACCGAGTCCGACCAGTTCCATGATGCGAGCGGCAACCGAATCGGCTGACGTGCTGATGGCAATCCACTCGCCGTCAGCAGTCTCATAGGCGCCGCGAGGAATCGAGTAGGGCAGACCCGAGCCCAAACGGGGTTGGAGCATCCCGGCCTTCATCCACAGGGATGGAAGCGGTCCCATGAGTTGGATCATGCTCTCGAGCAAGTTCGCATCGACGACCTGACCTCGCCCCGAGTGCACCGCGACCATGGCAGCAAAGGCTGCGGCGAGGCCGGTGACTTCATCGGTCAGCGCAATGGGCGGCAGCGTCGGAGGGCCATCGGCATCGCCGTTGAGCGCGGCGAAACCAGACATCGCTTCAGCGAGGGTCGCGAACCCAGGGCGATGGGCATAGGGGCCCTCTTGCCCGAAGGCTGTCACGCGAACCACGACGAGCGAGGGCCTGCGCTGATGAAGAACGTCCAGTCCCAGGCCGAGCGCATCGAGCTTGCCTGGCCGCATGTTCTCGATCAACACATCGCTGTGCTCAACAAGACGCAGCAGGTCCTCCCGCCCGGACTCGGAACGCAGATCGAGCTGGAGGAACCGCTTGTTGCGATTGGCCCCCTTGAAGAAGAAGGTCTCACCGTCGTCGTCACGCCAGCCGAGGTTGCGAGCGGTGTCGCCCAAGCCGGGGCGCTCGACCTTGATGACGTCGGCCCCGAAGTCAGCGAGGTGGCGAGCGCACCCGGGGCCCGCCAAGACAGTGGAGAGGTCGAGCACCCGCAGATCGCTCAGTGGACCCTCCCGGGGTGTGCCACTCATGCGATGCGGGCGCTGATGCGCTTGATGGCGCCGAGGGTTCGAACAGTCATCGTGCCGAACCTAGCTTCGAGGCCACGGACATCGAGATCTGACGTCGAGATGCCGACGGTCGGCCACCAGTGGATCTCGGACGCAACGACCGCCAACTGGTCGGCGCCGGTCGAGAGAGCGGCGACGTCGTCAACGTCTGGAGCATCAGCCATCAGCATCACCTGCGGCGTGCTGTCTGGGGGTGGGGAGCGATCTCGGAAGGGCGCAGCCGAGGCAATCTCATGAACCTCCGCCGCCGACCGGACGATGGCGGGCACCTCGTACCCGAGTCGTTCAGAGAGGCCAGCGGACAGATGATTGGCGATCTGGCCCTCGTGGTTGTGGGGTCCCTGACCGAGCAGCACGTTGCCGCTCGCCTGGTACACAGCGACGTCGTCGTAGCCGAGAGATTCGACGGCGGCACCGAGCTCGACGTTCGAGATCCGCCGACCCCCGACGTTGATGGCCCGGAGAAATGCGACGTGGATGGTCACGCTGTCGGAGCCGCCCACCGTTCGGGTGATGATGCGTTCGGCCTCGAGATGATTGCGGTCAGCCACCGCTGCATGTTAGGCGATGGCTGCGATGGCCTCGCCAGCTCGCGGCCGACCTCCCTCGCCCGCCCTCCTCGAACTACCGTCGAGAGGGTGAGTTTCAATCTTCGAGAACAGGACCCGGACGCGGCGAGGTTCAATGCCATCGCTCAGTCGGTGCTGTTCGCGTTGATCGGTTGCATCGTCGGGTTCGTCGCCGCCGGCTTGCTCGTCGGCACCAGCAACCCGGTTGGCTGGCTGATCATCGGCACTGGCACGGCTGCCGGCGTCATCCCGATCGTGCGCTGGGCTCGCGATCGCCACGCCGACCAGCTCGAGCTGTTCGACATCGACCGTTCGCTACGACCTCTACTGCTACGGGCCGCAGCGGCCGCCGACCGAATCGAACGAACTGCCACGACCGCCCATGGCGGACCGGTCAGTGACCTGCTCGACGACAACCATCGTTCGGCGCTCGCTCACGTGAAGTTGCTGGAGCACGACGCTCGCTCCGGCGGCCTCGCTCGCAAACCAGAGCTGCTGCAGTCCTGCCAGCAGCTCGATGATCTTGCTGACGTCTCCGAACGCCTCCTCCAGACTGCGCTCAGATCACAACCAACGGTGCTCGATGCGCTGATCGAGCGCACCGCGCTGGTCAATGACGCGCTCGGGAAACAGGCGCTGGATCCGCCTATCGAATTGTCGGACGACGGCGGTCACGTAGACCGCGATGCCACCAACGACCGCTGAATCGCCAGCGAGGAGGCCCATCGTCCACGGTTTCAGAAGCTGATGGGCGGGGCCACATCATCTCGATGGCGGCAACCATGGCGACGGCTTCTTCATCGGTGGGTGTGGGAGAGATGCGGGTGTCGTCAGCCATCACAGAGGCACGTTTCCGTGCTTGCGCTTCGGCAGGTCTTCCGACTTCGACTCGAGCATCTTGAAACCAGCGATGAGCTTGCGGCGGGTCTCCGCCGGGTCGATCACATCGTCGACGTAGCCGCGTTCGGCAGCGACCCATGGGTTGGCGTAGCGCTCCTTGTATTCGTCGATGAGCTCGGTGCGACGTCCGGCAGGGTCGGCGGCTGACTGGATTTCACGGCGATACACGATGTCGGTGGCACCCTCGGGGCCCATCACGGCGAGTTCGGCGGATGGCCAAGCGAAGGCAAGGTCACTGCCGATGCTCTTGGAATCCATCACCACGTAAGCGCCGCCGTACGCCTTGCGAGTGATCACCTGGATGCGGGGCACAGTGGCTTCGCAGTAGGCGTAGAGCAGCTTGGCGCCGTGCCGGATGATGCCGCCGTATTCCTGGTCGACGCCAGGCAGGAATCCGGGCACGTCGACAAAGGTCACCAGCGGAATGTTGAACGCATCGCAGACCCGGACAAATCGAGCTGCCTTCGACGAGCTCTCGATGTCGAGCACCCCAGCGAGCTGCATTGGCTGGTTTGCCACGATGCCGACGGGGCGACCATCGAGCCGGGCGTAACCGCAGATGATCGCCTTGGCCCAGTTGGCCTGGTATTCCATGAACTCACCGTCGTCGACGACCTCGGTGATGACCGTCTTCATGTCATACGGGTGGTTGGAGGTCTCCGGCATGATGTCGGTGAGCATCGAGCACAGGCGGTCGGGATCGTCGTCGGTCTCGCTACGAGGCGGCTCTTCGAGATTGTTCGATGGCAGAAACGACAGCAGGAACTTGACGTCGTCGAGCGCGGCCTTTTCGTCATCAGCCACGAAGGTGGCCACACCAGACTTCGAACTGTGGCTACCCGCTCCGCCAAGTTCTTCGAGTGTGACTTCCTCGCCGGTGACGGTCTTCACCACGTCGGGGCCGGTGATGAACATGTGCGATGTCTCCTTCACCATGAAGATGAAGTCAGTCATCGCTGGGCTGTACACAGCGCCGCCAGCGCACGGGCCCATGATCACGCTGATCTGGGGGATGACCCCGGAGGCCTGAACGTTTCGGTAGAAGATGCCGCCGTAGCCGTCGAGGCTGACAACACCCTCAGGGATGCGAGCGCCAGCACCGTCGTTGAGCCCAATGAGTGGTGCGCCCGTCGAGATCGAGAGATCCATCACCTTCTGGATCTTCTCGGCGAACACCTCACCGAGCGAGCCACCCATGATGGTGAAGTCCTGGCTGTACACAAAGACCTTGCGACCGTCGATGGTTCCCCAGCCGGTGACGACACCGTCGGTGTACGGTCGCTCGGCGGCGTCGGGATTGCGAGTGCGGGCCAGCATGTCGAGCTCGTGGAACGAGCCCTCGTCGAGGAGATAGTCCAGCCGCTCCCTGGCCAGCATCTTGCCCTTGTCGTGCTGGCGCTGCACAGAGCGCTCGGAACCAGCATTGAGCGCGGCTTCCTTGCGCTGCAGGAGGTCGTTGAGTCGTTCGGCATTCGTCGTTTCGGCCACGCCGGGAGGGTAGCGCCAGCCGCTGTTCGGCGGAAATGGTGGGCGGTGTTTGCTTGACCGTCGCTACGGTCGACCGATGCCTGAGCTGACCTCCGTGTGTGTCTATTGCTCCTCTTCGACCGGAACGAACGACGCAATCGTGGCCGCGACGAAGGAGCTGGCGAAGTCACCGGCATCATCCCGCTGTCACTGTTCCCCGAGGAAGTCGCCCACCGAGGCTGCACCGAACTGATCACGGTCGACTCCATGCACGAGCGCAAGCGACTGATGTTCGAACGGTCAGATGCGTTCATAGCTCTGCCCGGCTTCGGCACGCTCGAGCACTACACCGGCACTGCCGCACCCAAATGGATCTAGGCCGAGCCCTCAGGCGCCGAAGCCTCGGGCGTCTTGTTTGAGGGCAGTGTCGATGCTGAGTGCTGACGCCACCACGAGGGTGTTCAGTGGTTCGCCGGCGCGCTGGTGGACCTGGACGACGTAGTTGTCGGCGGTGGTGAACATCGTCTTGGCAATGCCCTCGAAGGTCTTCGTGACGCGAGCGATCTCTGTCTCCTGAGCGTCCTCGATACGGAAATTCCAGGCGCGCCAGTTCTCACCCTTGATGGCGCCGAGTGCTTGGCCACCCGATTCGAGGGTGAAGTTGATCTTGCCGAACATGTTCTTCTGCACAATCCGACCGATCTCGATGCCGGAAGGGTTCGACACGATCACCTTCGACTTGAAGATCTTGCCCGGCCTCGTCAGCCCCATCAGTACTCGCCCACCGGCGTCGCGCACCTCGAGGTTGGTGGTGAAGAACTGGTCGAGACTGCCGAAGAAACGGATGAACTTACGGAACGCTCCCTGGCCGACTTGTTCGACCGCTGCGATCTGCTGGCCGTTCTGATCGAAGATCGAGTACTGGTTGTTCAGCTCGATCAACTTGGCCTTCTGGTTCACGACCAACACTGGCTCGCTGAAGATCGAACCGGTGCCGCCACCGGCAACGCCTTGGATGCCAGCGCCGCGATAGCCCGTGCCACCAACCTGGTCGGCGACATTCTTACCTTCGTTTCCAACCGTGAGAGCCGAGTCGACCTTGTCGAACGCCTTCGACACGCCCTTGGGTGCAGCCGGTTCGCCGCCGGCAGTCAGCGGGTCGGACCCCTGCACGCCACCGTTGCTGATGTGATCAGTCCATGCCGCACCATCCCAGTAGCGAAGCTCGGCTCGACCGTTGGGGTCGGGGTACCAGTTTGCGGCAAATTCAGACATGCGATCACCGTAGAGGGCCAACTCGAACTGCGCCGTCACCCTGCACCTCCGGGGGAGACGAGCAATTCCTTCGCCAAGTCACCACCGGGCTTCTACCGTGCGCAACCATGCCGAGCCATCAGCCACCTTCAGACCGCACGAACGTGAAGCGCGGGGCCAATCGCGCGGTCTATGACCCTGCGACGATCCGCCAGATCCTCGCCGCTGGCACGATGGCGCACGTCGGCGTCAGCACCGACGATGGACCGATCGTGTTGCCCATGGCCTACACCGCCACCGATGATCAGCTGTTGTTCCACGGCTCGGTCGCCAACGCCATGATGCGAGCAGGCACGTCGATGGATGTCTGTGTGACGGTGACAATTCTCGACGGCCTCGTCGTCGCCCGGACGCCATTCCACAACTCGGTGAACTACCGCTCAGTCGTGGTGCGGGGTGAAGCGGTGCCCATCACCGAACCCGACGCCAAGCTGGCAGCACTCAAGGCCATCAACGATCACATGGTAACCATCTGGGACACCGCTCGACCGCCGAGCGAGGTCGACCTGAAGCAGACGCTCGTACTCGCTGTCCCGTTGACCGAGGCGTCAGCCAAAGTGCGGGGCGAGGACCCCATCGACGAAGACGCCGACCACGACGGACCGCACTGGGCCGGGCTCGTCCCGGTCACGACGACCTGGGGCTCACCAACCTCGGCAGCCGACCTCACTCCAGGCATCGAGATCCCCGCCGCCGTCTCCGCCCTCGCCGGCACACCCGTGCATCCCTTCGCCTGAAACTTGGGTCAGGATCGCAGGTTGCGCTCGATGAACTCGGTGTCTGAGCGAGGGCCTTCGCCGTCTCGGCTGTTCTCCATTCCTCGCAGGTCAACGCGACGAATTTTGCCCGAGATGGTCTTGGGAAGATCGGCGAACTCGATGCGACGAATCAGCTTGTAGCCAGACACTTGCTCGCGCATGAAGCCGAGGATCTCCGCCGCCGTCTCAGCCGTTGGCTCGTGCCCCTCGGTCAAGATCACGTACGCCTTGGGCACGAAACCGCGCAGCTCATCTGGTGACGGCACCACCGCAGCCTCAGCCACGGCCGGGTGCTCGATCAACACACTCTCGAGCTCGAAGGGACTGATGCGGTAGCCCGATGCTTTGAACACGTCGTCGGCCCGCCCCACGTAGGTGATGTAGCCATCGGCATCGCGCATGGCGACATCGCCCGTGCGGTAGTGGCCGTTGCGCATGACCTCGCTGGTCTTGTCGGGATCGTCGGCGTAACCATCCATCACGGCGATGTTGCCGACACCGAGGTCGATCGAGATCTCGCCCTCTTCAGCAGACTCGTCGTCGGGGTCGAGGAGGCTGATCGAATAACCGGGAAGCGGTCGTCCCATCGAACCAGGTACAAGACGCGAGCCGGGGGTGTTGCCGATCTGAGCGGTGGTTTCGGTTTGGCCGTAACCGTCACGGATCTGGATACCCCAGGCCGCCTCGACCTGAGCAATCACCTCGGGGTTCAGGGGTTCGCCAGCCGAGATCAGCTCTCGCAACGCCACCTGGTAGCTCGACAGGTCGGCTTGGATCAAGAAACGCCACACGGTCGGCGGTGCACACAACGTGTTGACCCCATTGTCGATCAGCACGTTCAAAACGGTGGGGGCGTCGAAGCGTTCGTAGTTGTAGATGAACACACAAGCCTGCGCGTTGAACGGGGCGAAGAAGCAACTCCAGGCATGCTTGGCCCAGCCGGGCGAACTGATGGTCCAGTGCACATCGCCGGGCTGCAGACCGAGCCAGTACATGGTCGAGAGGTGCCCCACCGGATAGCTGACATGGCTGTGGCGAACGAGCTTGGGCTTCGAGGTGGTGCCGGAGGTGAAGTACTCGAGCAGCGGATCTGCAGCTCGCGTCGGTTCGGCTGCGGTGAAGTTGGTTGCCGTTACGTGGGAGTCGGCGTAGTCGAGCCAACCAGCGCCCCCGCCGACGGCAATGCGGACAACACCATCGGTCAGCGCTGCGTCGAGGCCGTCGACATTTGGTTGCGCTGTTGCATTGGTGACAACCATCGATGCACCACCGCGCTCGAAACGATCAGCAAGGTCTGGCCCTGCCAGCAACGTGGTGGCAGGAATGACGACGAGGCCGATGCGGGTCGCAGCCAGCATTGTCTCCCACAACGCCGTCTCGTTACCGAGCATCAAGAGGATGCGGTCGCCTCGCTCAGCGCCATGTTGCACCAAGAAGTTCGCTACTTGGCGAGACCGGTCCGCAAGCTCGGCGTAGGTGAGGATCGACGCGGAGCCGTCTTCTTCGAGCAGGTGCAGCGCTCGACTGTTGTTGCCGGACGACATCGGATCGAAGTAGTCGTTGACCCAATTGAAGGCATCGCCGATCTCCGGCCAGGCGAACCCTGCGATCGCAGCGTCGTAGTCGGTCCGGTTCTCGAGAAGGAAGTCTCGGGCTGCCAGGAAGGTGTCGCTCATTGCCAGAGCATGGCATGGAGCCGGCAACGGGGAAACTGCCAACAGCCCAGACTCGATATCGCCGGCATCGTGCTGATCTCGTTCGGCTTGGCGGGTGAGGGTTCATCAGAGGCTCGCGGCGTCCTTCTCGTCCTCGCAGCGACCATCTGTTACGGCTTTGCCATCAACGTCGCTCCCCCGCTCCAGGCCAAATATGGGGCCATCGTGTTGATGAGTTCGGTGCTCGGGATCGCCGCAGTACTGATGGCACCATTGGCGCTCGTCAACCTGAGCGAGAATGACTGGCAGGCCTCATCTGCCCTGGCGCTCGCAGCACTCGGGTCGATCGGCACCGGCATTGCGTACTGGATCATGACCTCGCTCGTGGGCCGCATCGGCTCGATCCGAGCATCGTTCATCACGTACATGATTCCGATCGTCTCGCTGGCTCTCGGCATGTGGCTGCGTAACGATTCAGTCGCCGGGCTCGCCTCGATTGGGGCACCGTTCACGCTGCTCGGCGCCTCGCTGGCCAGCCGCAAGGCCTCGGCCACCAAGAGCTGAAGCCCTAGGACCAAACCAGCAGGAGGCCGGCCAGTGCAAGGGTGCAGAAGGTGATGCCAGCCATGATCATCCACTGCTTCGTTGCTTCAGAGCGATCAGCCTTGGGCGCCAACATGACAGTCGGCAACAGCAACACACCAAGCACCACCAGCACCGGCCAGGTCCGCCGTTGCGTAGCGACGGCGAAGAAGTACGCAGCGGCGCCACCGGCCACGTAGAGCCCGAGCAACACATCGACACGTTTGCCCCGTTCTGATGGTTCGTCGACGTGAGGTGCCACCCGCAAGAAAGTAGACCCGCAGGCTGCCGCCACTACGAACCGCGTCGTTGCTGGAACACTCTCGACCGAGTTCGACCTCAGCTCGGTTTTGGCGACGCACCGTCCTCGAACCAGAACTCGATCTCTGCGCTGTCCTCGGTGAAGGCTGCTGCGTGCTCGACGCCGGCAGAAACGTGGTACCACTCACCTGTGTCATAGGTCGTCACCTCTCCACCGATGGTCAGTGACAGCTGCCCCTTGGTGATGACGCCGACGTTGTTGGTGTCATGGCGGTGCGGCTCGATGACGGTTCCGGCCGGGTAGGTGGCAAACAAAACATCGCAGCCCTGGGCGATCAGCCGGAAAGCGTCGAATGCGCCTTCAAAGTCGGGCAGCCCTTCGATCTCGGGTGGGAAGTGGTCAATCAGAGAGGCCATGGGGGTCCTGTTCGTTGAGGAGGGCAGCGATGGTGTCCATCGCTTCGAGCAACCGATCGATATCGGCGCCATCAGTTTCACGCAACTGTCCCAGTTCCTCCTCACACTCGGCGCAATCTCTTTCCGACGTCGTTCTAAGATCCGCGCATGGATCTCCCTGTCAACCCGCCGGTGAAACCCATGTTGGCCAAAGCGGTCGATGGGATTCCCGAGCGGGTCGACGTGCTTTTCGAGCCCAAGTGGGATGGCTTTCGTTGCCTTGTGTTCCGAGACGGCAACGAACTGGTACTCGGCTCTCGCAACGAAAAGCCACTCACCCGCTACTTCCCCGAGATGGTGGGCCCGTTGCTAGAACAGCTACCCGATCGGTGTGTAGTCGACGGCGAGCTGGTGGTCATCACCGACAACAAGCTCGACTTCGACGGGTTACAGCAACGTATTCATCCCGCAGAGAGCCGGGTCAACATGCTGGCCGAGAAGACCCCCGCTGCCTTCATGGCCTTCGATCTTCTCGCCCTCGGCAACGACAACCTGATGGCCTCCCCATTCAGCGATCGCCGAGCTTCCCTCGAGTCGATGCTCACCAACTGCGAACCGCCCATCCACCTCACGCAGACCACCACTGACACCACCGTGGCTGCCGAGTGGTTCCGAGTGTTCGAAGGCGCTGGCCTCGATGGCTTGATCGCCAAACCGTTGGGCGAGCCCTACCTGGAGAACAAGCGTTCACAAATGAAGGTCAAACACGCACGCTCCGCCGACTGCGTCCTTGCCGGCTACCGCTGGCACAAGGACGGCAAGGGTGTTGGCTCCCTCCTGCTTGGCCTCAACAACGCGGACGGCGAGTTGCAGTCTGTCGGTGTGTGCGCCAGCTTCACGGCGAAACGCCGAGCCGAACTCGTCGAAGAACTCGAGCCGCTCACCGTCGACGCAATGCAAACGCATCCGTGGCGCAGCTGGGCCGAAGCTGCTGCTCACGACGAGGGCCGCATGCCCGGTGCTCCCAACCGATGGAGCGGCCAGAAGGATCACTCGTGGGTGCCGCTGCGCATCGAACGCGTGGTCGAGGTGAAGTACAACGCAACGCTGAACGGGCGGTTGCGAGAAGTCGGTCGATTCCTTCGCTGGCGACCGGACAAAGAGCCCCATCAATGCACCTTCGATCAACTCGACGAGCCGGAGCCCGTTGGCCTCGACGTCGTGCTGGGTACCTGAGCCTGCCGCCAGTCGCTGCTGGTGGCCGTAGCCTGCGGGGATGCCAGCTCTCGGAATGGAATTCGTCATGTCGGGCGACGACGTGGACAGCCTTCCTCACAGCGAGGCCGAGGTCGCGATCGTCGGCCGCTCGAATGTGGGGAAGTCGTCGCTCGTCAACGCTCTGAGTGCTCGCAAGAAGCTGGCCCACGTATCGAACACACCCGGTCGAACTCGTCTGCTCAACCTCTTCACCGTCGACGGTGGCGGTTCGATCATGGACCTGCCTGGCTACGGCTATGCCAAAGCGCCGAAGCACATGCGTGAACAGTGGGGCATCATGATCGAGAGCTATCTGCTCGAGCGTGAAGGCCTCACCATGGTCATGGTGCTCGTCGATGGCGAAGTCGGCCCGACCAAACTCGACATCCAGATGCTGCAGTGGCTGCGCTCGAACGGCCTGCCGCACACCGTCATCGCCACCAAGCACGACAAGGTCAAGTCGTCGAAGCGGGACAAGCAGAAGAAGATCGTGGCCGAGAAGGTCGATCTCGAGCCTCGCGACATCATCTGGGTCAGCGCCCACAAGGGCGTCGGCATCGACCGCCTCCGCAGCCTCATGCTGCACTGGCTCGAGCTGTAACAGTGGTTTGGCTCACGCCAAACGCTGACCCGCACCCGAGTTGAAACCGGTGAGCGAGCCTTCAGTCGGGGCCGAGTTGGCCGGCGTCTACTGCCTCGGCGACCACCGCGAGGGCAAGCTCCCAGAACTCGGGCGCAGCATCGGCGACCGGCGCGTTGAAGGCCTTCACCTGCGATTGCTGGATGCCGTGTTCCTTCCAGCTGGCGCCGCCAGACGACGCGTTCAACAGCATGGGTTGCAAGCGATCACAGGCGTAGGCGAACACTGACGTTGGCGTGGCCCTCGCCTCGTACTCGTCCCACAGCGCTCGCAGTTCAACGGCCTGATCATCGGGAAGCAAACCGAAGATGCGTTCGGCCGCGGCGGTCTCGCGCTCCTCTTTGTCCTCGTGTCCAGCAACGTCGTACGCAAAAGTGTCGCCGGCGTCGATCTCGACGATGTCGTGCACCAGCAACAACTTCATGGCGTGCAGAGGGTCGACCTCAGGTCCGGCGTGTGGTGCCAACGTCAACACCAGCATCGCCAGATGCCAGGAGTGCTCGGCAGTGTTTTCGAGCCGGGAACCATCGACCAACAGACTGCGACGAATGATCGACTTGAGTTTGTCGATCTCGAGCAGGAAGTCGATGCGCTTCCCGAAGTCGGCATCGATGGACGAAGCAAGCGAGACAACACGTTCCTGAGCCACGACCGCGACCCTACGCGACATCAATGGCGTTTGGTCTCGCCGCCGGGCACCAATCCACTGTCTTTCAACAACTGCTCCCTTCCGACGAACTTGTGACGAAAATTCTCACCCGGGTGGGAATTTTCGTCACAAGTTTGGGCAGCGCCGGGCACGTGGGCCGATGTGTCGGCCCGGGGTGGAGGTTTGTGCCCAGGTCCGGGGTGGAGGGGCGAACTACGGTGCACCTCGTGGCCGCAGCGAAGGAACGCATCACCATCGAACTTGCGGGCAGAGAAGTCTCGATCTCCAGCCCTGACAAGGAGTTCTTCTCCAAACGCGGCGAAACCAAGCTCGACCTGATCGACTACTACCTGGCGGTCGAAGAGCCGCTGATGCGGACCATGGGTGGCCGACCAACCCTGATGCAGCGTTTCCCTGACGGAGCATCGGGCAAGTCGTTCTTCCAGAAGCGAGTGCCGAAAGGCGCTCCGCAATGGCTGACGCAAACCATCGTCAGCACACCGAACGGAACCGAGTCGAACGCCATGGTGGCAGCAGACATCGCCCACGTTGCCTGGGCGGTCAACATGGGGTGCCTCGGCTTCCACCCGTGGCCTCACCTCGCAGCACATCCCGACGTAGCCGACGAGCTACGCATCGATCTCGACCCATCTCCGGGTACCGATTTCGACGACATCCGCCAAGCGGCCTTCGACACCAAAGCGTTGCTCGACGAGCTCAGCATCGACAGCTTCATCAAGACCTCAGGCAGTCGCGGGCTGCACATCTACGTCCGGCTCGAACCGACGTGGACGTCCTACGGCGTGCGCTCTGCTGCCGTTGCGCTAGCTCGAGAGCTCGAACGCCGCCACCCCGACACCATCACCGCCGCTTGGTGGAAGGAAGAGCGAGGCGAACGGGTTTTCATCGACTTCAACCAGAACGCCCCGCACAAGACAGTCTTCGGTGCGTGGTCGGTTCGTTCGCGAGTTGGTGCGCAGGTATCTGCCCCGATCTTCTGGGAAGAGGTCGCCACGGTCGCTCTCGACGAGTTGACCATCGCCACCGTTCCGGCGCGCCTCGACGAACTCGGCGACCCGTGGGCCGACATCAACGACCATCCACAATCACTTCAGCCGTTGCTCGACATGAGCGACGCAGATATGGCCAACGGCCTGATGGACGCACCATGGCCGCCCGTTTATCCCAAAATGCCGAACGAGCCGCCACGTGTTGCCCCGAGTCGGGCCAAAGGAAAAGGCAACGGATAGCGGGAACCAGTTGTCAGAAGCGATCGTCAGAACCTGCATGAGCATCATCACCCGAACCCCACTGCACCGCCGCCTCTGCCTCCTCGCCGTCCTTTGCCTGGGAATCACAGCCTGCGGAACTGATGAAACCATCGACGTCGGTGCGCCAGGCGAGAACCCTGCAGAAACCACCGACGGCTTCACACCGATGACGCCTCGAACAGACCTCGTCCAACTCAAGGTTTCCGAACCGGAGATCATGGCTGACCCGGCCGACAACACCAGACTTCTTCTGCACTTCGAGGGTGCTGCAGAGCCATGTGCTGGAGCAGCGGTGAGCGTGGTCGAGTCCGACACCGATGTTTCCATTGTTTTTCAGACAGGCCTCGATCCGAACGTTGCCGCGATGAGCTGCATCGCTGGGGTGTTCGACTACGAGATCGTCGTCCAACTCGACGCACCCCTCGGCGACCGCACCATCGACGTGGCCAACTGACCCTCGCCGGCTATCCAAGCCAATAGCCTCCTTCCTTCATGGGAGCAGGACACGACCACACGGGTGAAGCTCCCGTCGACCCCGCTACACGCCGGGTGCTGGCCGTGGTGGTAGCGGTCTGCGCTCTCATCGCGCTGATTGCCGCAGGAACGACCTGGCCCTCATCAGCGGCTGAGAACGAAAGCACGTTCAATCTCGGGGCCGACCTCGTCGACGGCATGGTCGAGCGAGTGATCGAATGCCCGGCCGAGGCCGTTCCGCCCGGCGCCCAAGACGTCGACTGTTTCGTTGTCCAAGCCCAAGTCACCGAGGGCATCGACGCCGGCCAACTCTTCGAGCTTCCCCCCTTCTTCCAGGCCAACGATCGCTTCGCCACGGGCGACGAATTGGTTCTGGCCAAGATCCAAAACGACGAGGCACCGTTCCGCTACGCCTTCAGCGACCGGAACCGGAAAACACCGCTGCTCCTCCTGACGGTGTTGTTCGCTGCTGCGGTGGTGCTGCTCGGCGGTCTGCGGGGCGCTTCGGCATTGGTCGGGCTGGCCTCCACGGTTTTGATTCTCGGCTTCTACACCCTGCCTGCACTGCTCGAGGGCCAACCCGCTCTGCCGATCGCATGTGTGACAGCAGCGCTGATCGCGGTGATCGCGCTCTACACGAGCCACGGTCTCAACCCCATGACGACGGTCGCTGTGCTCGGCACCCTGCTTGCGCTCGGCCTCACCGTGGCGCTCGGTCAAGTCTTCATCGAGCTGACCCAACTCAGTGGCTTCGCCACCGAAGAGTCGCTCTTCATCTCGGGCGTCGGCGGCGTCGATGTTCGCGGCTTGCTTCTCGCTGGGCTCGTCATCGGTGCGCTCGGCGCCCTCGACGACATGACCGTCACTCAAGCATCGGTCATCTTCGAGCTACGTCGATCGAACCCATCGAGCTCTCGCCGTGAGCTCTTCGCGTCGGGCATGCGAGTCGGGCGCGACCACGTTGCCTCGACGGTGAACACACTGTTCCTGGCCTACGTCGGTGCAGCGCTTCCGCTGCTGCTGCTGTTCTCGGTCGGGCAGCTGCCAGCGCTCGACGTGGCCAACAGTGAAATCGTTGCCACCGAGATCGTTCGCACACTGGTCGGCTCGATCGGGCTCGTTGCCTCGGTGCCGCTCACCACATGGCTCGCCGTCAGCGTGGTCGGCGACGGGACCGACGCTCCGAAGGTGAAGTCCGGACAGCGACCGCCCAAGCGGCGCACACCGAATGGTGAGATGCCTGACCCCATCGCCTTCGACGAACCAGCAACCGAAGCGCCCGAGCCAGCGGTCGAGACTGCGCCAACCGCGAAGCCGAAACCCTCACGCTGGTCCAGCATTCGCGACGGTATCGACGACTGAACTCCAGACCAGCGTCGGTTCAGCCGAGCGTCTTGACCAACATGGCCACTTCTTCATCACCGCCGTAGGGCTGACAGCGAGCAGCTTCTTCGAAGCCGTTGACCTCGTGGAAGCGGAGGCTGCGATCATTTCGAGGCACCGTGTTGACCTCAGCGGTCATGACGGGTGCGCCGAGTTCGGCCGCGAGTTCGGCGAACAACGCATACAGCGCCGGTCCCCATCCCTGGCCTCTGGCTTCGGGAGCGAGCGCGATTCGATCGACGTACAAGAAGTCGTCATAGCGCTCGGTGAACCACCGGTAGTTCGGACTGGCGTATGTGCTGCCGGGACCGAGCAGGATCATGATCCCGACCACCTCACCTTCGACGTCGACCACCGAGAACTGGGCTGCCTCTGCAAGGAGAAGGTCGAGCTTGGTTGCGTCCATGTCGCCGACATCTGGAATGTTCATCTCGTTGATCGCCAGAACTGCAGCACGATCCTCTGGCCGATAGTCCCGAATCATGAGCGAGCCGCTGCCAGTTTGGCTGCCTTGGTGACCAGGTCGGGGGCGTCGACGAAGGCGGCGAAGGCCTCGAGTTCGGGCGCCGGGCCGGTCCACCTCATCTCGTCGACGTTGTCGACCGTGGGGGCGTCGAGTGCGAGCGTTGCCAGCTTCTTGAACAGCAGAGCGTCTGCCATGTTGTCGGCAAGCGTTTGCGCCAGCTTGGCTCCGCTGCGCACCGTGATGTCCCACTGTCCGGCTGACAGGGGGATGTTCTCGATGTGCCCGTAGCGAGACAGCACCAGAGCCGATGACTTCGCTCCCCAACCCTGCAAACCAGGGAAACCATCAGCGGAGTCACCGACAAGACCGAGCCAATCAGGGATCGACTCTGGTGGCACGCCGAATTTCTCGATGACGTCCTCAACGTCGTAGATCTTCTCTTTGCGTCGATCGAACTGCACGATGCGACCGGCTCGCACGACTTGTGCCAGATCTTTGTCCGGCGTACAGATCATGACCTTGTCGACCCGATCGTCCCCGGCAGCCAGCACGGCGGCAGCGGCCATGGCATCGTCGGCTTCGTAGGTGGTCATTGCGAACGTCGCCAGACCGAGAGCCCGGAGGCCATCCTCGAGCCACGGGAACTGGGCCTTGATCAGCGGGTCCATGTCCGAGCCATCCTTGTACGGCGCATAGAGCTCGTTACGGAATGACTCGACCACCGAATCGGTAGCCACACCGACATGGGTCGCACCGTCGTCGAGCATCGCCAACATGCTGCGAAGCACGGCTCGGCATGCCCCGACCTCCCGCCCATCGGCAGTTTCGTGGCCCGGCCGGCCGAAGAACTGCCGGAAGAGCTCGTAGGTCCCATCAACAAGGTGCACGATCACTGCGCCATCATGCCCGACGCGGGGATCCACCGCAGACGCTGCACGCTCGCGACATGCCGAACCAGCCCCGTCCCGGCTAGACATGATGGATGCTCAGCGTTCTCTCACCGGCGAAATCCCTCGACTACGAGTCGAAGTTGGCGACGAAGAAGTTCAGCCAGCCCGCACTCCTCGATCGGGCAGAGGCCCTCGTCGACGTCATGGCCACCAAATCACCGGCAGACCTCCAGTCCATGATGGGGATCAGCAACGACTTGGCCGAGCTCAACGTCGAGCGGTTCCGGGAGTGGTCGACTCCCTTCGACACCACCAACGCCCGTCCCGCCATCCTGGCGTTCAGCGGCGATGTCTACCTGGGCATGGATGCTGCGAATCGCTTCTCTGAGCGAGACTTCACTCGGGCCCAAAAAACCATTCGCATCCTGTCCGGCCTCTACGGCGTGCTGCGCCCGCTGGATCTGATGCAGCCGTATCGCCTCGAGATGGGCAGCAAGGTAGAAACCGAGGCCGGCAAGGATCTCTATTCGTTCTGGGGCGACACGATCACGAACCAGCTCAACGAAGATCTCGCTGCCTCGCCGGGCCCAGACGTCTTGATCAACCTCGCGTCGAACGAGTATTTCAGCTCGGTCAAGAGCAACCAGATAAACGGGCGAGTGATCACACCAAAGTTCCTGGACAACAAGAACGGTGAGTACAAGATCATCAGTTTCTTCGCCAAAAGGGCGCGCGGAACGATGGCATCATGGCTTGTGCAGGAACGGGTCAGTACTGTCAAGGGGCTAACAGAGTTCCAACAAGACAACTATTGCTATGACCCCGAACGCTCCACTGCAGATGAGCCTGTGTTCATCCGCTGACCGAAGAGTGAGTCAAAAGACTCATATTCCTCGCGACGAAGTGCGGTAGTCGTGCGTCAGAGGAAACGTGGAGACCATGAGAACAGACGACGAAGGCCTGACACCAGGCGAAAAGAAGCTCATTCCTGAATGGTCCGTCGATGCTGACGACCAGATCATCGTGCTCGGCCTCGCCGTTCTCGCTGCCTTTTTGGCCTTCTTCGGCTGGAACGCTTGGACCGGAGACGACGAGCCGCTGACGCTCGATGCTGTTTCTGAAGTCGCGGGACCGGCAGTTGTTGCGCCGGAGATTGCCGCCGACGTCACGGTTCCCGAGCCGGTAGAGGTCGAAGCAGCGGTGGAGACCACCGAAGCGCCGGCCACGACTGCTGCACCGACGACCACCGAAGCAGCGCTCGACCTCGCTCCTGATGTTGCTGCAAGCATTGCTGGCTTCTCCGGTGCTGCAAGCAGCGTCGACGGCACCGATGCAATCCTCACGGGTTACGTCGGCACCGATGCAGACAAGACCACCGCCGGTACCGATGCCGCAGCCGTTGCTGGCATCACCAGCGTCGACAACCAACTGGTTGTGCTCCAGCCTGACGTGCAGGCCGCACTCGAAGCCAATGGCGTCACCGGTCCTGCTGCTGAGATGAACGACACCGTTGCCACCGTGCGAGGCGAAGTCCCCGACGAAGCAGCTCGCGCTGCAGCCGTTGCCGCTGCTGGAGCTGTTCCCGGTGTCAGCGCCGTCATCGACGAGCTCACGATTCCCGAAGCCTCCATGGTCACCCAGCTCAACGCCCTGTTCGAACTGGAACCCATCCAATTCGCCACCGGCTCGGCAACGATCCTCGGGGACAGCTTCGGCACGCTCGACCAAGCCGTTGCCATCATCGGCGACAACACCACAGCGGTCGACATCCAGGGCTACACCGATGTGCGAGGCTCTGAAGTCTCGAACCTCACACTGAGCCAAGCTCGAGCCGATGCTGTGCTCGCCTACCTCGTTGACAAGGGCATCGATGGCACCAACCTCCAGAGCACCGGCTACGGAGAAACCACCCAATTCGGTGAGGGCGAGAGCGATGAAGCTCTTGCAGCCAACCGACGAGTTCGTTTCGAACTGATCTAACCCTCGTCCCACATCGTCTCGGCCGGCTCGGGGCTGCACCCCTCCGCAGCACCGACCGGCCGAGCATCATCGACAAGCCTGGCAACGGAACCCTCCTCCGAGCCAGGCTTGTCGGCTTTTCGGGACCTGCCGGCAACTACGAACCCAAGACCCGACGCCATGGCCTACATTCGACCAATGGCTCCCAAGGTGGCAACAACCGACCGTGTCGATCTCGACGGGCTCCTCGAGTTCGCAACCCCTCGCCATCAGTGGGTGCTCGGCACGGTGAAGAAGAGCGGCTGGCCGCAACTCTCCCCTGTCACTGGCGGCGTCACCAGCGACCGCCACCTGACCGTGGCCACCTACCCAGACCGCGACAAGTGCCACAACATTCGGCGAAACCCAAACGTCACGATCTGCGTGCTCAGCGATCACTTCGGCGGTGCGTGGGTGCAGATCGACGGCACAGCACAGGTCATCGACATGCCAGACGCGCTCGAAGGGCTTGTCGAGTACTACCGAGCGGTCTCGGGCGAGCACCCGAACTGGGACGAGTACCGCGAGGCCATGGAACGCCAAGCCAAGTCGCTCATCGTGATCACGGCCAAGGACTGGGGCCCCATCGCCACCGGCGGCTTCCCCGCAAGCGTTGCCTCGATGATGCGCTTCGCTCAGCCAGAAAACGACTGAACCCCACGTTCTGCGGAGTCTGGCCCTCAGTTTTGAGGGTTGGGTGCCGCAGAACGAGCGAGGATGGTGGGGACTCGGCGCTCGTTGGGGAGTTGCTGCTCGAGCGTGAGCGCCGCCCGCAGGACATCGGCGTCTCGGTGGGGCCCACCGACCAGCTGCACACCGACCGGCAGACCATCGGGGTCGAACCCGGCGGGGAGCGACAACGCCGGCATCCCCAGCGTGGTGACCCGGCAGACCGAGCGCATCCAATCGATGTATCGCTCACACTCCACGCCGTCGACCGACGTCGGGTACTCGAGCTCGATCGCGAAAGGCGACACCTGGGTGACAGGAGCGATCAGCAGATCGAAGCCCGAGAAGAACTCGACGGCTCGGCGCCACAACACACCAAGGTGGGTGTGGGCGGCAGCGACATCAGCCCCGGTCTGCGCTCGACCTCGGCGGAACTCTTCCTGAATCGTGGCTTTGGTCTCACCAATGCGATCGGCGTAGTCAGCGAGCTTGCCGTTTGCGAAGAGATACGAGCGAATCACTTCGAAGGCCTCGTCGGCGCCGCTGAAATCGGGTTCGGCCGCTTCGACAGTCCAGCCAAGCCCACCTACGCGCTCGACGAATGCCTCCACCACATCGGCAACGCCAGCCTCGACGGGGAGGCCACCAACGGTCGGGCTGTAGGCCACCCGAAGAGGACGATCGACAGGTGTCGGGACGACCGACAAGCCGAAGTCTCGACTCAGCGGGTCCCGAAGATCGGGTTCACCGATCACGCGCAGCAACAGCGCCAGATCGGCGACGGTGCGACCCATCGCCCCTTCCACGCCAAAGGTCGCTCTCGACACACCGGCGCCGACCGAAGGCACCGCGCTCGGGCTGGCCCGGAACCCCACGACGTTGTTCCACGCCGCCGGGTTTCGCAGTGAACCGCCCATGTCGCTGCCGTCGGCAATGGCAACCATGCCCGTCGCCAAGGCAACCGCTGCACCACCCGATGATCCACCTGCTGAACGTCCGAGGTCCCACGGATTCTTGGTCATTCCGTAGACGGGATTGAACGTGTGAGACCCAGCCCCGAGCTCGGGGGTGTTGGTCTTGCCGAGCGCAACGGCGCCGGCAGCCTTCATGCGGCTGACCAGCAGGCTGTCCGCTGCGGGTCGGTGCCCTTCGTGAAGCGGCGACCCGTAACACGTGACGAAGTCGGCGGTGTCGGTGAGGTCCTTGTGTGCGGTGACCAACCCCGCAAGCGGGCCAACCGTGTACCCGTTGGCTCGTGCCTCGTCGACTGCACTCGCCCTTGCTTCAGCAACCGAGCGGTCAATCGCCACGATGGCGTTCACCGATGGGTTGACCGCCTCGATGCGTTCGACGTGAGCTGCCAGCAACTCACGAGCCGAGGCCTCCCCTGCAGTGAGTAGATCGAGTTGCTCGTGGGCAGTGAGGTCACAGACAGAAGAAACAAAAGCAGACGGAGAGGAAGGAGCAGTCACGCCCCATCATCGACTGATTTCACGCAATCGGGCAAGGGAACTCTCCGGATGGACCTCGTGAGTCGACAGATCACCGTCGTTTGTCAGCCGCAACATCCAGATCAAGGCCGGGATGGCAGTGACGGCTGCGATCAGGAACGCGACGATGAGCGCCCACAGCGTGGTGTCGGCCCCGGCCGCATCGGCGATCTCGATCTGGTCGACGAGCATCCACGGGTACTGACCAACACCCCAGCCGAGCACGATGGCCACCACGGCGAGCGTTGCGGGCACTCGCGCTGCTTCGGCCTGGCCCTTGCGGAGCAACCACATGGCGCTGAGACCACCAGCGGCACTGAGGACGACGAGCGGGGCACCCCATCGTTCGAGACCGTCGGCGAGAGTTACCGCATCGGTTTCGAGCACCACGATGCCGGCGAGAGACACAGCGCCGAGCAACCCGCCGGTGAAGAGCGCTCGTTTCGTGAAACCGTCGACCAGTTCGGGCTCGTCGTCGCGTGCAGCATCGGCGGCAAGAAACACCGCTGCCAACCAGGCGCACGTACCGACAGCAAGAATGCCACCGAGCACCGATGTGGGGTTGAGCCACACCGTCCACGGATCGACGTCGCCGTCGAGCGGCACACGCCCGGAGGCCAGGGCCCCGGCGGCGGCACCAAAGAAGAACGGAGTGATGAGCGACGATGACGCGAACAGCACACCGAAGAATCGGGCCTGGCCGAGCGTCGAGGACGACTTGCGGAACACGAAGGCGCCACCGCGGAAGATGATGCCGACGCCAGCCAAGATGAACGGGATGAACAGCGCCGTCATGACGGCGGAGAACACATCAGGGAAGCCGGTCCAAAGGAAAACGAGCACGAAGATCAGCCAGACATGGTTGGCCTCCCAGACCGGGCCGATGCTCCGGTCGATCCGCTTTCGAGCCGCTGCGCCCCGTTTGGCGTCACCAGCCAGCAGGTCCCACATCCCGGAACCGAAGTCGGCACCGCCGAACACTGCGTAGGCCAGTACCCCGACCCAGATGATCGCCACGATCACGTTGGCCAACATCAGGCGTCCGCCAGTTCGGCGTCATGGGCGTCAAGAGGTTCCGGACCGTACGGAGTACCGGGGTCCTCGCCCTTTCGCCATCGAGCTGACATGGCCCGCAGCACGACCACGGCAGAGGCGGCAAGCCCGCCGTAGACCACGATCAGGCCGATCAGGAGCCAGCCGATGCCCTGACGTGGCGTCACTGCCTCGCTCACGAGCATCACTTGCTGCGCAATCCACGGTTGCCGGCCGACCTCGGTGGTGGTCCAGCCAGCCTCGAGCGCGATCACCGCAGCCGGACCAGAAGCCGCGACCGCCCAGAGGAACCAACCCTGCATCGGGAGGCCACCGCCCTTCCACGCTTTCCAACCGCCGAACGCAGCCAAGCCGAGGAGCGCAGTGCCGATGCCGACCATCAACTGGAACGCTATGTGGACGACATTCGCTGGTGGCCGGAACTCCTCCGGTGTGGCATCGAGGCCCTGGATCTCGGCGTTTGGATCGAACTCTTGCAGAAGCGAAGTGAGCTTCGGGATCTCCATGGCGAAGCGCTTCTCACCATCGATCAAGATGCCGCCGATCGTGAACGGCGCGCCTTCGGTGGTCTCTTCCAGGAGTTCCATGGCTGCGAACTTGGTGGGCTGGGCCGAGGCGACGTGACGGGCGGCAAGATCGCCGGTGAGCAACTGGATCGGAGCGGCGATGGCAGCCACGGTGAACCCGATGGCCAGCCCCATCCGGTGGAGCCGATCTGTTCGGCCCCGCAACATCCCGACGGCGTAGACCGAGGCGACGAGGAAACCAGTGACGAGGTAGGTCGCCGGAAGCATGTGCATGAATTGGGGAATGAGTGCGCCATTGAACATGGCCGCCCATGGGTCGATGTCGACCACTTCGCCCGTCGCCCGGTAGGTCTCCATGTCGAACCCGGCGGGCTCGTTCATCCAGCCGTTGACAGCGAGGATGCAGAAGGTGCCAGCGATGCCGGAAAGCGTGATCGGGATGAGCGTCGCGAGGTGGACATCAGAGCGAAGGCCGCGCCAGCCGTACAGGTAGATGCCGAGGAAGATCGCTTCGAGAAAGAAGAAGACCCCCTCGAAGGCAAAGGGCAGGCCGATGACGTCGCCGAAGGTCCCCATGAGGCCAGGCCAGAGCAGCCCCATCTCGAAGCTCAGCGCCGTTCCTGACACTGCCCCGATGGCGAACAAGACCGCTGCCGCCTTGCCCCATCGGCGAGCGAGTGCCAACGCATCGGGATCGTTGTGCTTCAACCCTCGCCGATGCGCAACGTAGATCAAGGCCGGAAAGGCCACTCCGAGGCACGACAAGATGATGTGGAACCCGAGCGAAAAGGCCATGAGATAGCGGGCCGCGAGCAGGTTCGATTCAATGGCGTCGGCGGCCTCGGCAGCCCAGATCATGCGATGGTCGATCGGTGCTGGGGCGACGGCATGGATTGAACGTAGCGCTCACCGAAGCAACCGCTCGCACCGTCGACATGAGGCCATCGGTCACGCCACTGACGACCGTGATGACTCGAATTCGACGATCAAACAGCCCTCTCGAAAGATCGGTTTCAGACCGCTGGAGTCTCGTCTCGAACAAGCCGGTGGTAGAGGTCGGAATAGAGGCCCTCGTTCTCGAGCAATTCGACGTGCGTGCCTGTTTCGACCAGCACACCCTCTTCGAGCACGAGGATCTGATCAGCGTCGGTGATTGTCGAGAGCCGGTGGGCGATGACGATCGCTGTTCGGCCGTCGAGCGCCTGAGCAAGCGCCTCTTGCACCAGGGCTTCGTTCTCGGAGTCGAGATGGCTGGTGGCCTCGTCGAGAATCACGATGGCAGGGTTCTTCAGCAACATGCGGGCAATCGAGAGCCGCTGCTTCTCGCCACCGGAGAAGCGATAGCCCCGCTCTCCCACGACGGTGTCGTAGCCGCCGGGCAGCTTGGCGATCGTGTCGTGGATCTGGGCTGCTTCACAGGCAGCGACGAGCTCGGCATCAGTGGCGTCGGGCTTGGCGTAGCGAAGGTTGCCCGAGATCGACTCATGGAAGAGGTGCGGGTCCTGGACGACGACACCAATCGAGTGGCGAAGGCTCTCCTGGGTGATCTCACGGACATCCTTACCGTCGATGAGCATGCGCCCTTCGGTGACGTCGTACAGCCGCGGAATGAGGTTGGTGATGGTGGTCTTGCCAGCACCGGACGGACCGACCAGAGCCACGAGCTGTCCTGGTGCGATGTCGATGTCGAGCTCTTTGATCACCGGAGCGAGATCCTCATCTGACACCGATGACGACGGTGTCTCGAGCGAAGGGATCATCGTCTCGGTCGACAGCGGGTACCGGAAGCTGACCTTGTCGAAGGTGACTCGACCCTCGGCTCGGTCGAGCACCGTGGCGTTGGGGCTGTCAACAATCGGGGACGGAGCATCGAGCACTTCGAAGACCCGGTCGAAGCTGACCAACGCCGTGAGCACATCGATGCGAGCGTTGGTCAGGCCGGTGAGCGGGGCATAGATACGACCGACCAGCAGGCCCATGGCCGCGAGTTCGCCAGCCTGGATCGATCCCTGGATGGCGAACAAGCCGCCGAGTCCGTAGACCAGCGCCGTGCCGATCGTGCCGAGCAGCCCGAGCATCACCATGAAGCCCCGAGTGAAGAGAGCAGAACGGATGCCGATGTCGCGGACTTGCGCTGCCCGCTCGGAGAACTCCGCAGCCTCATCGTCCTGGCGCCCGAACAGCTTCACCAGCAGGGCACCGGAGACATTGAACCGCTCGGTCATGGTGGCGTTCATGGCCGCGTTGTGGTCCATGCCTTCACGGGTGATGGCTTGCTGGATGCCACCGATCTTTCGATACGGCAGCACGAACAGTGGGGTCAGCACGACAGCAAGCAGCGTCAGACGCCACTCGATGACGAGCATCGCGGCCAAGGTCGTGACCAGAACGATGACGTTCGACACCACGGTGCCCAGTGTTGCGGTGAGAGCACGCTGCGCTCCGATCACATCACTGTTGAGACGATTGGTGAGCGTGCCGGTCTGGGTGCGGGTGAAGAAGGCGATCGGCATGCGTTGCACGTGATCGAACAACGCCGAGCGGAGGTCGTAGATGACCCCTTCGCCGATGATCGATGACCAGTAGCGCTCGACCAGCGACAGAATCGCACTGACCAAGGCCGAACCGACGATGAGAATGGCGAAAACGGTGAGCAGGCCGCGGTCTTCGTTCGGAATGACATTGTCGATGATCTGCCCGAACAGAATCGGAGGCAGCACGCCGAGCAACGCCTGGCCGATCGTCGCCAGCAGGAACCCGGCAACCATCCAGCGGTAGGGCTGTGCGAACTTCCATACGCGCAGCGCTGCAGCCTTCTCGATCTTCGCGTCCTTGACCGCATCGCGATCCCGGGGCCACATTGACATCATCGCCATCATCGTCGGGTCAGACTAGGGACTCTCATCAAGCGGAGCGCATCCCTGGCGAAACTGACGCAGAACGTCTGCAAGACTCGCATTCGTGACAGCGCCATCCGACCCGAGGTTCTCGTTCAACGAGGCGGTCGAGATCTACGACGGCATCCGACCCTCATACCCGCCCGAACTCTTCGATGGCCTCTTTTCTCTGCTGCCACCGCAGCCCGAGATCGTCGAAGTCGGCCCGGGGACGGGGCAAGCGACCAAAGATCTCCTCGCCCGAGGCGCGTCAGTGCACGCGATCGAGATCGGGCCGGCGATGGCGGCCAAGCTGCGCACCAACTTCCCAATACGACAGCTCCAAGTGAGCACTGGCGACTTCGAGATGCTCGACATCGAGCCAGCAAGCGCAGACGCCGTGTTCTCTGCAACGGCGTACCACTGGATCTCCCACGATGCCCAGACCGAGCGACCGGCGACGATCCTGAAACCGGGTGGGCTCGTGGCCATCACCGACCTGATCCAGGTGAGCTCACCCGACGACGCCGGTTTCTTCGCCACGACAACGCCGATCTACAAGCGATACCGACAAGCTCATGCTGGGCCTCCCCCGCCCGAACGCGACGCCGCCCAACCCACGATCCGCGAGACCTTGGAGGAAGATGGGCGTTTCGAGGCGGTCCGCGTTCATCGATACAACTGGAATCAGACCTACAGCGCGACCGACTATCGCAAGCTCATGCTCTCGTACTCGGTGACTCAGATGATGAATGAGATCGACCGGGCAGGCCTACTCGACGACATCGAGGGTCTCATACGAAGCGACTTCGGCGGCACCATCACCAGACCGCTCGTCGTCACGCTCACCACTGCAGTTCTGACGTGACCCCCGACCCGCCACAAGTAAAGACTTCTTGACAGGTAAAGACATTTTGACCATATTGTGGGCATGGCCATCACCACCGGACCCTTCGGGCGCCTGACTCACCAGATCCTCGACCTCGATTATGGCGATGAGCAGGAGCGTCTTCGCTACTACGAGACCTACGCGATTGCGATCCATCTGCAGTTGGTCGCTCTGCCACTGGTGGGCGCGGTGGTGATCGCTGTGGCGGGCCCTCCCGCCACCGGGCCCGTGCTCATCATGTTGGGAGCGGCGTTTGCGGCACTCGTGCCGGGACTGACTCACATGGAAATGCACAGTGTTCGGCTCGAATCCGTCGCAGCGAGCAAACGGAACCGGAACTTCATGAACGTCTACGCGGTGTCATGCACGCTGCTGGTCATCGCTCTGGTAGCGCGCGGCAGCGATTTCGGCTTCGGCCGCAGTTTCGGTGTCGGGATTGGCCTCGGCCTTGCGCTTGGCATCGTTGCATTTGCCCTGCAATCTCGCCGACAGTCCACGCCCTGATCGTGGCGAAGACAAGCGGGCCCATTCGGCCAGAAGCCGGCGATGACGTCGCTGCCGAGCGCATCAAAGTCCGACGAAACGAGCTCGGCATGAGCCAGCAGACGCTCGCGAAGGCCACCGATGTGAGCAGGCAGACCATCATCTCGATGGAACAGGGCAACTACGCACCTTCGGTGTATCTGGCGTTGCGCGTGGCCAAGGCACTCGACGCAACGGTCGAGGATCTCTGGAGCTGACCGCTCGGCGAGAGCGCCAACGGTGAGCAACGCCGTGAGTACGATCCGCTCCATGCGTAGCGACAACCCAACGTTGGCCAGCATCCATCGCGGCGGTCGTCTCGAGTCGATCCACCGTGGCTCATGGGTAGTGACCGACCCGTCCGGAGCGATCATCGAACACGCCGGCGACGCCACTGCGGCCATCTACCCACGAAGCGCAACCAAGAGCCTCCAGGCCCTTCCGCTGATCGAGTCAGGGGCGGCTGACCACTTCGGCTTCGATGAGCGTCACCTGGCATTGGCCTGCGCGTCGCACAGCGGCGAGCCGGTCCACATCGCGGTAGCCGCTGACGGGCTGACCAAGATCGGGCTCGGACCGAGCGATCTGCTCTGCGGGCCGCAGACCCCGTTCCACAGCTCCCCCGATGCCGCCGCCGAGCGGATCATCAACAACTGCTCGGGCAAGCACGTCGGCTTCCTCGCAGTTGCCATGCACCGAGGCACGACACCTTCGAGCTATCTCGACCCCGATGGGGAGGTGCAGCTCATGGTCAGGAACGCGATCGCAGACATGGCCGACGTCGCCTTCGATGACGTGGGCCTGGGCGTCGACGGTTGCAGCGCTCCCACAGTTCACATTCCATTGATCGGCCTCGCCACGGGGTTGGCCAGGCTGACCAACCCCGAGGCCCTCGCACCAGATCGGGCAGCGGCCTGCCGTCGTCTCACCGACGCTGCTCGGCGCCACCCCGATCTCGTCGCGGGCACCCACGAACGCTTCTGCACCGACCTCCTTGCTGCAACCGATGGCCGAGTCTTCGGCAAGATCGGAGCCGAGGGTGTGTACACCTTCGGCGTCGTCGGCGAAGGCGTTGGATTCGCGGGCAAGGTCGATGACGGCAATGCCCGCGCCCTCTACCCGCTGATGATCGATCTACTCCGAAGGCGCAAACTGATCACCGAAACCGAGGTCACGGCACTTGACCGCTGGGCCACCACTGTTGTGCGCAACTGGGACGGGATCGACGTCGGACACATCGAGCTCCACCAGCTCTGAGGACCCCACGAAGCGAGGTCAGCAGTCGACAGAGCCGGCGTCGACGAGCTCGGTCTCGTTTGACTCGACGTTGATGAACTCCCAGTCGTAGCCGCCGTCACCAAGGGTGAACTGGACGAGGCCGCGGCTGTCGTTGTTGCGGATCTGCGAGCCTGGCAGCGGCTCACCGAACTCGGTCAAGCTGGCACCGCCGGTGCCAATGGTGAAGTTCATGAGCCCGCCGCTGCCGGGTTCACCGCTCGGAAGGAGCGGACCGAGGCGTTCGTAGTGATGCGAGTTGCCGACGATCAAGATCTCAGCGCCGGCCTCGTGCAGCAACGAATAGAAATCACCCATCCGCGGAAGGCCGGAATAGTTCGCCGAGGAAGTGAACCGGGGCTGGTGCCACATCACGATTCTGCAGTCGTACTGCTTGGCGTCGAGGAGATCCTCGAGCCACTCATATTGCTCGGAGCCCTCTCGGCAACCGCCGACCTCGCCGCAGTTCGAGTTGAGGCTGACCAGCTGCCAGCTACCGATCTCGGCTGCGTACCAGCCCTTGCCCGCTTCGCCAGGCTGGCCTGACATCGTGGCGTAGTACGGGGCCGCGCCCGGCGTTTTGTAGTCGTTGTCACCTGGTGAGGCGTAGATCCGATCGAGCTCGCTTCCATAGAGCGGCAGGAAGCAATCGTCGAACTGTTGCTGGGTGCCCTCGCCATAGGCGAGATCGCCAGCCATCAGAACTGTGCCTTCGAGTGAGCGTACGAGTTCAGCGACCTCGAGGTCAGGCCCTCGGCAGTCGGTCAGATCCGACACAGCGAGCACCGTGGCGGGATTGGCCAGCGGCCGTTCAACCGGTATCGGCTCGGTGTCTGAAGTGTCGGTCGTGGTCGGTTCTTCCGGAGCATCAACCGTGGTGGCTGGCTCCACGCTGGTCGGGGTGCCGACGGCGATGGCGTCTCCGCCACCGGTACACGACGCCACGAGCATCGCCGCAACAAGCAGCACGGCTCCGGTCAGCAGTCGTGGCGGCGGTGCAAAACGCATCATGGGAAGATAGTCGGCCGATTCGGGCTGGGGTGGAGCGTCATCCTCGGTCGAGGCGGCCTCGCAACGCGAGCAGTGCCAGACCTTGGCTGATCGTGCCGACGATCAGGATGGCCAAGAAGCCCTTGCCGAGCTCCGCCCACTCCCACGTATCACCCGTGAGCGAGCGCATGCTCTCGAGGATGTACGTGATCGGGTTGACCCTGGCGACGGCTCGAAGCCAGCCTGTGAGCTGGTCGAGCGGGACCGTCGACGACGTCAAGAACGCGAACGGGAAGAACAGGATGAAGGAGGCTCCAACCGCCCCAGGGTTGGCAGTCTTCAACGCAATCGCATAGGGGAACCCGGTGAAGGCCAGACCCCAGAGCGCTCCGATGAGAATGAACAGGATCAGTCCGAGTGGTCCGGTCCCGAACGACACGCCCAGGAAGAACCCGAGGATGATCACCGGGATACACAGGCCGATCACCAACACGAGGTCAGCCACCATCAGCCCGAGCAACAGCGGCAGCCGTCGAGCCGGGCTCAACAACAGCCGGTCGAAATACCCCGATTGGATGTCGGTGACGAGACCAGGTGCTCGGGAGATACCGGTGACGGCGAAGATGATCGCTGTCGGCAACTGGAACGCCCGGTAGTCGAAGCCGTCGTTGCCGGGGAAATTCTCGGTGAGGTCCTGCAACGCCCCGACATTCACGATGAAGAAGAAAGCCGGGATGAACAGAGCGGGGATGAAGGTCTCCGGCTCGCGAGGAATGGCTCGCAGGGCTCGACCGGCGACCGTGGACAGGTCACGAACAAAACCTGATGGCCTCGCCCGGACCACGTTGCGCTTGTCGTCATTGCGCTGCTCTTGTTCGGTCATGCTCATGCTGACACCTCGATCCGATCACCCGTCAGTTCCAAGAACACGTCATCGAGCGTTGGCGTACGGAGCGTCAGCTCACTCACGATCGCACCGACTGAATCAAGCGCCACAGCAACAGGAGACACCGCTGCTGCTCCGTTGTTGACCGACACGAGCAAGGTCTTCGGACCCCGCTCCACACGGTCGACGCCCTCGAGTGCTTCCAGAGCAGCGATCGACGGGGCGGGGTCGGTGCCGTCGGCGAGACGGACCTGGATCACGTCAGATCCAACGGCTCGTTTCAGCTCATCAGGTGTTCCTTCGCCAGCGATCTGCCCGGCGTTGATGATGCCAACACGGTCAGCAAGCGCATCTGCTTCCTCGAGATACTGCGTGGTGAGGAAGATGGTCGTGCCGTAGTCGGTGTTGAGACGGCGGACCTCCTCCCATACCTGGGCCCGACTGGTTGGATCCAGACCCGTGGTCGGTTCGTCGAGGAAGAGCAGATCAGGGTTGTGGATCAGCGAAGCGGCGAGGTCGAGACGGCGTTCCATGCCGCCGGAGTACGTGCCGATCCATCGATCGATCGCATCGAACTCGATGACGTGCTTCAGCTCGTCGATGCGCTGGTTGATCTCGGCTTTGGTGAGGCCATACAGCGATCCCTGCATCTGCAAGATCTCGCGCCCCGATTGCTTTTGATCGAGCGAGACGTCCTGGAGCGCCGCTCCAATTCGAAGCCGGATCTGGCTGGCTTGCGTCGCCACATCGAATCCGAGGATCGATGCGTTGCCACCCGTTGGCTTGAGCAGAGTGGTGAGCATCTTGACCACGGTTGACTTCCCTGCCCCGTTCGGGCCCAGGAAGCCGTAGATCTCCCCCGACTGCACGGTGAGATCGACCCCCCGCACCGCCTCGACATCGCCGAAACTTCGTCTGAGGTCTCGAGCCTCGATCACCGCGTTCGTCATGAGACGAATCTACGCCAGAGATGTGCTGTCGATCGCCGAGCCGGGCACATCGCCGACTGATCTCAACAGTGGCAACTACCATCAGCTCGATGGCAGACCCCCGCTTCTCGTGGCTTCTCACCGAGCAACTCCTGGTGTGCCCGACCTGCGGCGTCGGCGACGAAATGACCGACACCGATGACGCCCTCGAGTGCGGCGCTTGCACTGCCGTGGTGCCCATCGTGTCTGGCGTGCCCGACTTCTTCACCGGCTACACCGACGACGCCATCGAGGCGTCACTCGACCCTGCGGTGGTGCGCGAGATCGCTGCGATTCTGGACCTGCCCGATGACGACGCCGTCCGGGCGAGCATCGAAACTGCGCTGCGGCTCGCCGATCGCGACACCGACAGCCCCGCCCTCACCGCCGAGATCAAGGAAGTGCACGCCCGCTTCGTTGGCGGCGATTTCACCGAGCCTCCCGTGCCCACCATCGCCAACACGGCGGCAAAGGCCAGTGTCGAACGCCACTACGCCCCGGCTGGGCTCGTGGCAGGTGAGCATCGGTTCATCAATGTCAGGCTCCGCAACACCGGTACCGAACCGTGGTCGAGTCGGACCAGCCCCATAGCGATCACTGCGGCTTCGCGGTTCCACCGCCGGTCGTTCGGGAGACGATCCGAGACTGTTCCGACCTACACGCCACTGCCGATCGACATCGAGCCGGGTCGGGCGATCACGCTTCCCATCGAGGTCAACGCCCCAGCCAAGACCGGCGAGTACCGGCTCGAGCTCGGCCTCTTCCACCACCCCGACGGTTTCATCGATGAAGCAGGTCTGCACCTCGACGTCGAGGTCCACCGCTCCGAGCATCCTGACACTCGCCCGCTTTCCGCCGAGATCACGCGCCGAGAAGGTGTGACTGATTACGCCGAGGATCACCGCATCGCGAACGAAACGGTCAGTGCGGCGCTCGAACGGTTCTGGCCGAATGACGATCGTCGGATCATCGAGATCGGCGGCTCGACCCACCCCCAGTCTTGGAGCCACGACCGTTCCGAATTGGTCAACATCGACATCAGCGCTCCGACGCTGCAGCTCGGCGCTCTCTACGACCGCCACCACGGACGGTCGATCGTTCACCTGTGTGCCGATGCCATGCAGCCGCCGCTCGCTCTCGGGTCGTGGCATGCGGTGACGATGTACGCCACGCTCCATCACTTCCCCGAGCCCGAGCGCTTGCTTGCTGCTGCCGCTCGCCTGCTGCTGCCCGGCGGCTTTGTTGCCGTCATGTGCGAACCGACCGGCACCACGCTTGCCCACCCCGCTGGAGTTCGGGATCTGCTCGGCGGCATCAACGAACAGACCTTCTCGGTGGATGAGTACGTGTGGATTGCCGAAAAGGCCGGGCTGGTGATCGAGCAAGCATTCGACGACGGCGGATCATTCAAAGCGATCTTCCGCCAGGGTTGAGTCGCGTTTGCGCACCGGTGACCTCAGAGCGCAAAACTGCGGTCATGAACTTCCGATGTTCGAGACCACCATGTTCGAGATCACAGCGCCACGTGAAGGGGACGTTGTGTTCGCTTCTGCTCGGCACGGCAATGACGGCAAGCCTCTTGGCCGTCACTGCTCCGGCTGGAGCCGTCATCCGCATCAACGACGGTGACAGTTGTCCTGGTGTCATCGCCCCTGTGGCGTACCTCTACACGGCGTTCTTCCTCCGCGAACCCGACCCTCAGGGTCTCGACTACTGGGTGCAGTTCGTCTCGAGCGATGACGGAAGCCTGAGTGCTGCTGCAGTGGCCTTTGCTGCCTCACCAGAGTTCGGCGACCGCTACGGCGAGATGACCACCGAAGAGTTCGTGTCTCAGCTCTACCCCAATGTGTTCGGTCGAGCGCCGGACCCGGCCGGTCTCGCTTTCTGGGTCAATGACATCGACTCTGAACGACGCACCCGCAGCGAGGTTGTTCTCGTGTGGAGCCTGTCAGAAGAGTTCGTCGGAGAAGACGCGGAGATCTCGCCCCTCATCTGGGACATCAATCGCAGCGAGACCTGGTGTGGCGAAGGCGCCCGCACCGTACGTCTCGACCGCCTGCCTCTCGACGTTGGCCAACAGATCGGCATCCGCTCCACCAGCGAGGCATCGCTCTCCATCGAGATCACGGGTCGCTCAGAAAACGGCACCACCGTGGTCTCGACCGGGCAGCTCCTCGAGGGAGAAGGATGGGGCCCGTCTCTCTACCTCCACCCAAACCTCGGCCAGGCCGTGGCGTACTACGAGGTCAGGATCGCTGGCAGCGGTGCTTGGGTGCTCGTGAACGAGTACCAGCCGCCTCCCTGGCGAACATTCTGATGTCGGCCGAGCATCCGGTAGGTACGGCCGCGCGTTAGCAGATAGTGTCCCGGAAGCGGACGATGCGAGAGCACAGGGGAAAACATGTTGGTACGAGCGTTTCGATGGACGGTGGCCACTGCGATGGTGTCGCTGTTGATGTTGCCGGCGGCAGCGTCAGCGGCAGATGACCTGATCGTCATTCCAGTGACCGGCTTTGCTCAAGGCAACGAAGGCGAGTTGGTCACGATCGCCACGGTCGACGTTCCAGCCGAGACCGTCGGTACGACCTGTCAGATCATCGGCAGAACCGTGAACCAGGAGTCGGTCCACGTGGGCAACGACTTGTTGATCAGCACCAACGGCCGGACCTTCGTCGTACCCAATTTCGAAGACGCCGGATTCATCGAGCACGAAGCCGGTGAGATCGACTCGATCGGCCCAACGATCCAGGTCCAGATCCGTTTCGGACCCAACGGGATATCGAGCGGTGGCTTCCGAGTTCGGGTCGAGTGCGACCCAGAGAACTTCACTCTGCCCACCACCACCGAAGCGCCCACCACCACCGAAGCGCCCACCGAGCCGTCGACCACGGAGACCTCGACCGTAGAAGAGCCTCCGGCGGGCCCGACCACCGAGGCCCCTGCAACCACCGAGGCTCCCGCAACCACCGTGCCCGAAGCTTCCACGACCGAAGCGCCGGCCCCGACCGAGTTCCCGAGCACCAGCGTCGAGGCCCTGCCGCCGCCAGCCGAAGAACCTCCGGCGGGTCCGACCACCCTGGCACCGGCCACCACCACGACCACGGCAGCTCCCACCACTGCAGCACCGACCAGTGAAGAACCGCCGGCCGGCCCTGAGGCCGATGACACAGCGTCACTTCCGGTGACGGGTTCATCCACCGGACTCATCTTGGGCTTCGGGATGGTCTTCATCGCCGTAGGTGTCCTGCTGCGTCGCTTTTCCTCGATCGCTGCCTGAAGGCCCCGGCGTCACCAACGCCACGAATGCAGTAGTTCGACACCGCGCTCGATCGAGTCGGTGGCACCACAGAACGAAAAACGTACGTATGCATCGCCGTTGATCGGGTCGAAGTCCATGCCCGGCGTTGCCGCAACGCCGAGTTCATCGAGCCAACGCTCGGTGAGCTCGGTGCCACTGGGCGCCAGGTCAGAGACGTCGGCGTACACGTAGAACGCACCGTCGGCTGGTGCCAGCTTGGTGAGGCCTGCCGACCGCAGCCCCTCCAACATGATCGAGCGATTGGTGGCGTAGCGGCCGAGGTGCTGCTGCAGTTCGTCGTGCGCCTCGAACGCTGCTGGTGCTGCCAACAGCGAAAGCGTTGGAGGCGCAATCAGGAGGTTGGCAGCAAACTTCACGAGCGGCTCGACCAAGTTCTCGGGGACAACGAGCCATCCAAGGCGCCAACCCGTCATCGAGAAGTACTTCGAGAAGCTGTTGACCACGATCACGTCGCTGGTCGTGGCCAGGGCGGTCGCTGCTGGCTCGCTGTACGCCAACCCGTGGTAGATCTCGTCGGAAATCACCACGACATCGTTGCGGTGGCACCACTCGATGACTTCGCGCAGGGTGTGCGGGGCGATCATGGTCCCTGTCGGATTCGAGGGGCTGGTGACCACAAGACCCTTCAGCGGGGCCTCGGCGTGCGCAGCCTCGAGCAATGCAACAGTTGGCTGGAAGTTGTCCTCCAACGTCGACATGAGGGGCACGACCTCGGCTCCAACTGCCTCGAGCGTGTTGCGGTAGCACGGGTAGCCCGGCAGCGCGAGTGCTACTCGATCACCGGGGTCGAACGCTGCAAGAAAGGCCAGCGTGAACGCTCCCGAGGCTCCAACCGTTGTCATCACGCGATGCGGGTCAACCTCGACGTCGTACCAGTCTCGGTAGTGCCCGGCGATGGCTTCACGTAGTTCAGGAGTGCCGTGGGTGCTGCCGTAACCCAGGATGTTCGAGTCGAGCAGCTCATGTGCCCGCTTGATCACCTTTGCTGGCGCCGGCGTGACCGGCTGTCCGATCTCGAGTCGCACCACCTCGGCGCCGGTCGCAGCGCGACGCTCGGCTGCTTCGAAGACAGCCATGGCGCGAAACGGGGGTATCGCCGAGCGAAAAGAGGGTGAAATCACTCTTCGTTTCTAGCTGACCGCAGCACTCCCTCTGCGTCTGGGGCAAAGTGCAGCGTGCGTTGGGGGAAGGGGATGTTGATGTCGTTCGCGGCAAAGGCGCCGTCGATCGCCCTCATCACTTGATCCGTCGCTCGTCGCTTTTCCACAATCGATGGGCCGTGCCAGAACAGGATGGCGAGATCGAGACTCGAGTCGCCGAAGCCGGTGCCCACGACCTCAGGATCAGGGTGTTCGAGGAGACCATCGAGCCCGTCGAGGGCCGAGTGAGCGATCGCGATCGCTCGGGAGAGGTCGGTGCCGTATGCAATGCCGACCTCAAGTGTTGAGCGTCGTCGCCCGTGCTCGCTCAGGTTCACGATGGGATGCCGGATCACCTCGGCGTTCGGGAGACGAACGGTCTCCCCCGAGGGGGTGAGCACCGTCATGGTTCGAGAGTCGACCGAGGTGATGACGCCGGTGTAGTCCTGCGATTCGATCTCATCGCCTTTCTCGAACGGTCGCCGCACCTGCAACAAGACGCCAGCCACGAAGTTCTCGAGGATCGACTGCAGTGCGAACGCCATCGCGATACCGACCAGGCCCAGCGCACCGAGAAGCGGGGTGATCTCGACCCCGATTTGCTCGAGTGCGTACACCAGACCAAACGCCACCACGACGTAGCCGAGTAGCCGGCCCAGGAAGTCGCTGAGGAACGAGTTGGAGCCAGTTCGCGCCACGAGACGAGTCAATACCGATCTCGCCACTCGGCTGAGCAACAACGCCACGATCAAGATGCCGGCCGCCCACAGCCACTGTTCTGCACCATTGCTCGCAATCGCTTCGCCGACTTCGGCGATGACTTCGGTCTCGGTGGGTTCGGTGCCGGTCTGGCGCCGGACGATCACGGTGCGACAACGGCGGAGCGGACCACGCCGACCCCATCGCGCAGGGTTTCATCAGGTAGGTCGGGGACAACGGTGACAGGGATGTCGCGGAGCAAAGCGCTTCGTAGGACCACGTCGACGAGTCGGGCCGGCACCAGATCCTGGTTGATCGCATCGGTGGTGCTCGCATCTTCGAGATCCATGGCGACGTCGGTGGGCGAAGAGCCGAACCAAGCCTGGCGTTGGTCGTCGACATCGTCGGTCACCAACACCAAGCGGACATCGTCGTTTCGCAGGGTTGCAAGCGCTGCTTGTACCCCACCAGCAGCAAGTCCGTGAGAACGCTCGAACTTCCAGGCCCGGATGCTCTGAACGGCGGCAACCGCCCGGTCAGTGGCGACCTGTTGGACCGTGCGGTCTGCGATTGCGTCGAGGCCGGCATCAGCATCGACGGCCTCCACTCGCGTCTCGATCGGCACGTCGAGCGACACCCGGGCGACCAGATCGGCAGCGAGTTCGGAATCAGCTGCGATGAGAACCAACGGCGTCTCTGTCTTCTTTGCTGCTTCGGCGATGAGCAGCGCAGTGTAGGAAACGTCGCCCGGAGCGGCCCGATGCAACGTCGCTCGTCCGTGGCGGGGAAAGGTCAAGACATCGACGCCGTCCTCAGAGACAACAGCGAGCACGTGGTGCCGCAAACGCTGCTCGGCTTCGACAATCGCTCCGAGTCGAGGCAGAGCAGACACCTCGACTGTCGGTGCATCCGGTCCTTCAGGGAACGATTGGACAAACGATGTGCCATCGCTCGCCAACAGCCCGACGAGCATTGCGTCATCGGCCACTCGTTCTTGGTCGAGGAGCGAGCGTGCGAAGGCTTGTTGGTCAGCAGTCAGATCAGCCGAGGACATCACGGCATCGAGCGATGCGGCCCGGGCAGCGTCGTTGTGTACCGGAAGGTAGAGCGACATGAAGGGCCCGGGTGCGCCCAGCAAGTTTTTCAAGGCGTCGAAGAACCGCTCCAACGGCACTCGCACCGGGAAGGCGACACGTTCAGAGGAATCAGCGGATTCGGAAGCATTCATGAGATCACAGTGCCCGATTTGCGCGCAAACAAAACCTCTGACCGTCACGTCGTGGCAGCGGGACAACCCCATCGCTCGGCTCGGACCAACGAAAAACGGCCGGGACGTTTCAGCCTCGCTCAGCCGGGAACCACACAGGTATGAACAAAGCAACCGAACCTCGTATCGCCCCGCACACCTCTGTTCCCGGCATCGACGCAACAGCTGCTTCCACCGTCATCTCCGAGCTGGAGGCACGCCTTGCAGGCCTCCTCGACTTCCAGCTCGTCCTGAAGCACATCCACTGGAACGTCGTCGGTCCGAACTTCATCGCTGTTCACGAAATGCTGGATGAGCACGTCGACGCGGCGCGCGGAATGTCAGACGCCACTGCCGAACGTATCCGAACGCTTGGAGGGACGCCTCAGGGCACGCCGGGGTTCATCGTCGGCGCCCGCACATGGGGCGACTACCCTATCAACCGGGGCTCGGTCGCTGAACACCTCGTCGCTCTCGACTCCGTGTATGACGGCATGGTCAGCGATCACCGTTCAGCACTCGCTGCGGTCAGTGACATCGATCCAATCACCGAAGACATGCTCATCAGCCAGACAGCACAGCTCGAGCTCCTCCAGTGGTTCGTGCGATCACATGTCGAAACAACGGCCTGAACGAAACCTCTCGCTCCACTCCACTCTCCCCCTACGAACAAAGGAAATATCATGGTCGAAATCTTCAACCCATTCGAGAACGACGAAGTCGTCGGCGTCATCTCGCCTGACCGCACTGACGCCATCGTTGCCGCCGCCGAGGCAGCAGGATTCGCTGTCCAAGTCGTGAAGGACCCCGCAGCCATCGATGTCGAGGCCGGCGACGACGACGGTCTCTTCGCATCGGTCCTCCGCTTCTTCCAAGAAGGCGAGGAGAAGGACACACTTCGACGTTTCGAGCGGCGCCTCCGTCAAGGTGACCACATCATCCGCCTGCTCGAAGTCGACGATCGCGCCGACGAAGCGGGCTCGCTTCTCGCCGCACATCACGCCGAAGTCGTGTGGCACTTCGGGTCGTGGACCTACCGCCCGCTCCACGACACCTGAGCGCACGCCGCCCACAGACACCGTTCGACTCGTGCGACGTTTGAACAACCATACGGAGGGAACAACTTCATCATGACCATTTCCATCAACACCACACTCGACCGAGTCGAGTCTCGCTTGCCTCTCATCCCTCGTCGGATCTTGCGTCTTCAGCGCTCCCTCGCCGATGCCAGCTTCTCTGTCGCCAAGACGATGCTTCGGGCCATCAGCGGTTCATCGGACCGCGTTGAGCAAAGTGCTCGAACCGGTGTGAACACTGTGAAGGGACAGGCCAAGGCCCAGGCCAACATCACCGCTGACGTCGCAGAGACCGAGGCTGCGAGTTTGCTCGGTCGAGCCACTCGTTCTGTCGAAGGCGAAGAAGCCGACAGGCTCGAGGAATGGACCAAAGCTGATCTGTACGAACGGGCGCAGGAACTCGACCTCGAGGGGCGCTCGACGATGTCGAAGAAGCAACTGGTTGCCGCCTTGCGCTCGGTCTGACCCATCGGGGTAGGGACCGATTCTGACTCGCGTGCAGGGAGCTAGTCCCTCAATTTGGCCCGCAACTCGTCGAACGATCGCCGTAGCAATCGTGAGACGTGCATTTGGCTGATGCCGACGCGCTCCGCTATTTCGTGCTGGCTCAAGTTCTCGAAGAATCGAAGCTGGATGATCGTTCGGTCTCGTTCGGGAAGCTCGGCCAGCATGACCTCGACCGCCATCTGCAGTTCGGTTTGATGGAACTCTGGGTCGACGGCGCCGAGGGTCGCACCGAGACTCAGGCCCTCTTCGTCACCCGAATTCCCGACATCGAGGCTGCTGGAGCGGTACGCCGACTGCGCATCGAGGCCCTCGATCACCTCATCGGCACTGAGGTCCGCGGCTTCGCTGATCTCTTCGATCGTGGGCGGCCTGCCGTTCTCGGTCGACAGCGCTTCTCGAACCTGACGAATCAGTGCTGACCGTTCCTGCAAGCTGCGCGGCACTCGCACCGACCACGACTTGTCGCGGAAGTACTTCTTGAGTTCTCCGTCGATGGTTCGGCCAGCGAATGTCGAGAACTGCACACCGAAGTCGACATCGAAACGATCAACGGCTTTCACCAGGGCGAGCTGAGCGACTTGTCGTAGGTCTTGGCTGTCGACCCCACGGTCCTTGTACCGCTTCGCAAAGAATTCAGCGAGCGGTGCGAAACTCTCGACGAGTTCGTTCCGGACCTCCTGCGAACCTGTTGCAGCGAACTCCTCGAACTTCGCTGAGCGCCACGCTTCGTCTCGCGTGTTCACTCGCCGCTCTTCGTCGCCCGCAGCTCGATCGAGCGATGGCCCTCTTCAGACCGAAGGTCGTACGACGTGAGCGTCGCGCCCAGAATGGCGTGGACGAGGTCGTCGACATTGCGCTCGGGTACCGCGTCGCTGTGACGCTCGCCCCGAATTGCGATCTCTCCCGGCGACGTGCTCAGCGAAAGGCTGACCTCACCGCCAGCTTCCTCGTCCCTGAGCAGCCACGTGACCGCCTCGTCGACGGCCAGGCGTAGGTCGTCGAGTCGGTCGACATCGAAGCCGAGATCGGCGGCAAAGGTCGTGGTCGTGATGCGGCAGATGCGCAAGTAGCCGGCTCGAGCCGGGAACGTCAGCGTCAGAACTTCCTCGATGGGGTCCACATCGTTCCAGTCAGTTGAATTCGGAGTACGGGTGAGGGTTCAGAGACCGAATGTGCCGGTCAAACCGGTGATTTCGAGCACGCGACGTACGTTGTCTGTCGGTTGGTGAAGCACGAGCGAACCGCCAGCTTCGACCATCGCCTCGCGCACTCGAAGTAGTTCGCTGATGCCAGACGAATCAATGAATGCAAGGGCAGACACATCGATCGCCAGCTCAGCAGTCGACGCCCCCCGCTGCAGCAGGCCAGCGCCCATCTCCGCGCAGTTGTCCGCGTCGACTTCGCCACTGAGGGCGACTTGGACGAGGGTTTCTGAAACTTCTCCGACAACAACGTTCACGAGCGGTCCTCTCAACGGTCCGTCACCTTACAACTCGTCACCGTTCGAGGTCCCGGTCAGGTGGAAGATCCGTGTGGCAGCGTATCGACACAGCCTCGATCATAAAAGCAACGTTGGGGCAACGCTGTCTACGCTCGACCCGTGGTCACCCGTGATGAAGCCATCCAACGAGCCGGCCTGGCGCCGAACATGCACGACGCAGCGTTCGACCGCCTGTGCCGAATCGCCAGAGTGGCACTCTCCGTCGACACCGTTTTCTTCACCATCATCGAGGACGACCGCCAGTTCTTCCCGAGCCATGTCGGCCTCCCTGAGCCCTATGCGTCGAAGGGCGAAACCCCGATCTCGCACTCTTTTTGCCAGCACGTCGTCGACCGGTCCGAACCGCTGATCATCCCGGACACAGCGACCGAACCGCTGGTTGCCGACAACCCCTCCCGCCTCGAGTTGTCCATCGGCAGCTATCTCGGTGTCCCAGTGCGTGCTGCTCACGGAACCGTCATCGGGACGCTTTGCTCGACGTTGCCGACTCCTCGATCGTGGAGCAAGACCGATGTCGAGGTCCTCACCGACATCGCCGCATCCATCGAAACCGAGCTCCGTCTACGGGCCGAGAGCGACCGACTGCAAGCCAGGCAGACCGAGGATCGATTGGCCCAGGAGTACGAAGAAGCCTTGCATCAGATCTCCGCAGTCACCAATCGGCTGCAGACGATCCAGGCCATCTCCGACGAGCTGGCCAATCGAATCGGGCCGGCCATCGGGGCAGCGCTCACATCGATCGCCATTGTCGAAAACGACGAACTTCACTTCACCCACGCCCAAACAGTGTCGCCCCAGATCGCTCAGGCGTGGACCACAGCACCGGTCCACTCTCAGATACCGATGGCCGCCGCAGTCACTGCTGGTCTTCCCATCCACCTCGAGAACGAATCGTCATTCGCAGCATTCCCGGCATTCGTCGAAGCAGCCGAACAGCTGGGGCTACAAAGCTTCAAGGCAATTCCCTTCGGCGACGAGGGCCTTGGCCTTTTCGGTGTTCTGGGCATCGGCTGGACCGAACCAACGCCAGCAGAAGACGTTCCCCATGTTCTGGGCCGAATCGTGGAACTGGCCCAGACCTCACTGGCCAGAGCATGGCAATTCGAAACAGAACAGAATCAGGCCAGAGTTCTGGAACGGGTCGTGTTGCCGACTGCGCTCCCCGACACGTCGATCTACAAGGTCGCTGGCGTCTACATCGCCCCTGATGCAAGCCAACGAGTCGGCGGTGACGTCTACGACGTGATCATTCGGGCTGACGGCGCAGTCGGGGTGATGATCGCTGACGCAGTCGGCCACGATCTGACCGCCACCCGCGCCGCTGCTCGGCTGCGCCACGCCATCGGTGTCTTGGTCATGGAGGGCTACTCGCCCGCTGAGGTGATGGGGGCGGTCAATCGGTACATCAGCGCATCACCATCGAAACGGCTGGTCACTTGTGTCTGCCTGCTCTTCGCTGCTGACGGTTCATCGGTGACGGTTGCGAACGCTGGACACCCCCAACCCGTTCTCAAATCGTCCCGGGGCGCAGCCTTCATCGGTCCGATCGGCGAATCGCTGCTCGGGCGAGGTGCGGTCGAATACAGCGAAACCGCCTTTGCCATCGCCGAGGGTGATTTCGTCCTGTGCTTCACCGATGGACTCATCGATCGCCGGGACCGGGCGTTCATCGAGAGTGAACAGTGGTTGCTCGCCCTCGTCGACGCCCAACCAGATCATGAGCCTCGCCGGATCACCGACCGGCTGCAGGACGAGATTGATGGCTGGGTGATCGACGACGATGTCGCGTTCCTCGTCGTGAGCCGAAGGACACCCGAGGACCACCCCGAGTTTCGTTGGGCTCGACCCGCTCGCGAGATCAACCTCAAAGCGGTCAGAACAGAGCTCACGGCATGGACGATCGAAGCCGAACTCGACAACGCCGACGATCTGGTACTCGTGGCGAGTGAGCTGGTGACCAACGCTCGCGACGCAAGCGGACTCGATGACGACGTGATCTTCTTCGTCGAGCGAGTTCCCGCCGCCGAACAGACATCAGCGGCCCGGGTTCGGATGCAGGTCAGCAATCGCTCGGAACCGTTCACTGCTCCATCGGCGATGCCGGAGGCCGAGTCCTACCGAGGTCGCGGTCTCGCAATCTCCGAAGCCATGACCAGCTCGCTCGAGGTGGTGTCCCAAGATGGCTGGATCGTGGCCACCGCCATCATCGATCTGGCTGCCGCTCTGACCTCTGACTAGGTCACTCGCTCACCGATTCGTTGTTCAGCTGAGGCCGAAGGCATCCAACAACCCAGCGATCTCGAACACTCGGCGCACCGCTGGTGTCGGACCGGTCACAGCAAAGGAACCGCCGCCCGCAATCACGGTGTCGCGCAACTTGAGAAGCGCGCTCAGGCCAGAAGAATCGATGAACTCGAGGTTCCCGATGCCGATCTCGACGTCGGCGTACGCCTCGTGAGCTGCATTCACTCGCTGCAGGAACGTGGGTGCGTTGTCAGCATCGAGCTCGCCCCGCAATGCGACGTGTACCCGCCCGTCTTCGACCTCGATCTCCATTGCGATCATGCAGCAACTCCCCGGATGCTCTCGCCTTTGGCGAGGCTGACCGTCGAAGCCATTGGGCGACGCCGCTCAGACCGCCGGTGCACCGGTCGCAGAACGAGCACTGCCTGATCGTCGACGGCGTCGGCTCCGAATTCGTCCACGATGGCCGCAGCGATATCGAGGCAATCAAGACCCCGTCGGCACGCAACGAAACGGGACAATGACTCGATGCCACGATCGATGTGCTCACCGGAACGTTCGACGACCCCGTCGGTGTACATCACCAGGAGATCCCCGACGCAGAGCTCGAACGACGTCGGCCCGGCACATGACGGCACAGTCAGCGGGGCTCGGCGGCCAGTCTCGATGACCTCGGTCCCTCCATCCGGCGTCACCCGGATGGGCGGAGGATGGCCGGCGCTCGCTGTGCGCGCCCGGTCGGAGCCGTCGAGCACGACGACTGCCACCGTTGCGTGTTCTGCTCCGGCCACGGTCTCGGCAAACCGGTCCAGCCCGTCGAGAACGGCACCTGGCTCAGCCGACACATGCGAGAGTGCCGACGACGCTGCACGGAGTTGGCCCATGACACCGACTTGCGCCAAACCGTGTCCCACGACGTCGCCGACCACGCCGATGACGGTGTTGTTGTCCGGCCGGTCGATGAGGTCGAACCAGTCGCCACCAACCTGGAGCCGGTCATTGGCCGATCGATAGGCAGCGGCCGCCTCGGTGCAGCCGATCGACGGCAATGCGCTCGGAAGGAGCAGGCGCTGGAGCTCAATCAGCGAGTCGTGGTCGAGTGGGGGCACTCCCTCAGTTGACCACGCTGCACCGACACTTACTTCACCCCTAGGGGTGAATCTCCGATCCCGTCACCACACACTGTTTCACAAGCGGTCAGAAGCAGTGAACCGGTGTGGGGCTCGAGGTAGTAGCTCCTGCAGCGTGGTGACCTCGTGTGCGCCATCGAGATCAACGGCAACCACGATCAGATCTGGTCCTGCTATCTCGAGTCCCACCTGAAGGCACGCTCCGCACGGGAACGTGAGTGCGTCGTCGGTTCGCATGGATGCAACCGCCAAAATGGCGGGCACGACCGAGGCCGTGACTGCGGTGAACATGGCCACCCGCTCGCTGCACATGGCAAGACCGAGCGAAACGTTTTCGACCAGGACGCCACGTATCGTGGTTCCGTCCTGGGCAACAACGGCAGCTCCCATCGGGAAGTCCGAGTAGGGGGAGTAGGAGGCAACCCGAGCCTCGAGAGCTGCAGACCGTGCTCGCTCGATGAGCGCATCCGGGTTGCCAGCGTTCATGCCGATCGGATCTCCGTGACGCTCTTGAGGACTTCATCACCATCGTCTTGCTCGATGAGAAAGGCTGGTTCATCGTCGTCAGCCTTGCGAGTGACTTCGTTGTCCTTGATGGTCTTGGTGATCTTTTCGGTGTAGCGCTCGGTGATCTTGCCTTTGGCAGTGCCGCTGCCCCAGTCCCACTCCACTGCATCGCCTATGTTGAAATCGTTGCTCATGTTGTTGCCTTTCGATGTCGTCAGCCGAGGCTGATCGTACCGGACGAGTCTTTGGCGCTGCCTTTGCCGATGGCTTTCGCCGCTTTGACTGCGAGCGCCTCGAGCTTCCCTGACGGAGCGTCCCAATACTCCACCGTCGACGGCGCCACCACGAGCAGCCGGATGTCGGCGTCGTCGATGCGATGTCCGTCATTGCCGCCGCCATCTCGGTACCGAGCCACGCGAGCAGCGTCCTCAGTCAACCGAGCGGTACCGGCGACGGACACCCAGGTCTTGTCGTCGCTGTCGGTGTACCCGAGGTTCACCGGCTCATCGGCGGACAGACCTGCCACCCAGTCCGCTTTCGAGCTCACGATGAACCAGAACGATCCAGCATCGTCGATCTCTTGGGTCTTGACCGGGCGGCTGTGCAGCTCGCCCGTAGGGGCGGAGGTGCTGACCATCGCAATGCGGTGATCGGCCACGAGTTGGCGCAATTTGATGATGTCTTCAGCGGTGCTCATGACGCTGCTGTGCCCTTCGGCGCGCCGGATGAAACCTCGCCTGGCGACGATTTGTTGAACGCACTCAGTGCACTCACTGTGGCAGCCACGATCGGAACGGCCAGAAAAGCCCCAGTGAGCCCCGCAACAGCGCCTCCTGCTGTGAGCGACACCAACACCAGCGCCGGATGGATCGCCACCTGCCGGCCGAGAAGGGCGGGAACAACGATGTTGCCTTCGATCTGCTGAACGACGACGGTCAACAACACCACCCACAACGCTGCTTGTGGTCCAACCGTGATCAGCGCCACCACGGTGGCGGCAGCACCCGCAGCGATGGCACCGACGACGGGGAAGAGTGCGGCGATGACGGTGAGCAGCACAAGCGGCAGAACCAGGGGGACGCCGATCACCCACAGACCAATTCCGATCAGCACACCATCGAAAACACCGACCAGCAGGACGCTGCGCAGGTAGGCGGCAAGCGTCTCTCTTGCCGCTTTCCCGGCACGGTCGAAGGGAGCTCGACGAGCCGGAGCGAGCCGACCAACCAACCACCGCCACATGGAAGGGCCGTCTTTGGTGAACAGAAATGTCAGCACCATTGCCAGGACCGATCCACCAAGCACGGTGAGCACGAACGTGCCTTCGTCGACGCCCCAGTTCTGTGCCCCGCCGACCAGTGCGGATCTCAGTGCCGACTCGGCCTCTTCGATCTGGCGTTCATCGAGACCGACGGGTTCTGCCATCAGCCAGGTTTCGATCTCGGCCCGAACCCGGTCGGACTGAAAGCTCGTGTCGTCGATGGCGCTCGCCGTTCGGCCGCCGACGAACCAGGCAACCCCGACGAATGAGCCCAAGATCATTGCGATGGGGACCACGGCTGCGAGCGCTCGTGGGAGCCCGAACCGTTGCAACCGATCCACAGGGCCTTGCAGTGTTGCTGCCACGAGCGTCGCTATCAAGACTGGAATCGCTGCAACCCGGACCGCAGCAAGCGTCCAGAGCAAAGCGAGAACGAAAGCGAACACCAGCAGCAATCGCCAAGACCACGACGCAGCCTGATCAAGCCACGTCGGGATCTTCATTCGCGGTGGTGGCCGTTCTGCACCATCGGCGGCTCGAGCCTCAGACACCGAGCTGCACGCCGTCGACACGCTGCGGATCTGATGCTGAGGCTGGCGCTGCGGTGCCGTGTCCGTGCAGGATCACACCGAGACCGTGTCTCGGGCCTCGATCTTCCGGCACGTTGGGGATCATGGTGATCGGCACCTGGGCCCGAATGGCAGCAACGATGGCTCGGTCGGCGAATCGAGTGACGCCAGCAGCTTCCTCGACCGAGATGTCGTCGTGCACCAATAGACGCTGTGCGCTTCCGGCCTCGATCGCCCCGATCGCTGGGATGCCCTCCTGGGTCTGAGCGGCGGAACGTGACTGACGGAAGTGGGCGAGCTCATGAGTGCGGCGCTCGGCGGCAAGCGTCGCTGCGTCTCGCACGACCTCGTCGGCGATGGTCAGGAGGTCCCGGTCGATGTCGTCGGTCGGGTAGGCGTTGCACCTGACCAGCGGCAGTTCTTTCTGTACCCGGCTCTGCACGTCAGCAATCGCTTTCTCGGTTCCCATGAGGGCGACCAATTGAACGTCCGACGATCGCAGTTGATCGATGAGATGGTCCAATGCTTCGAGGATTGCTGGCTCGTCCAGCTGCACCGGGTTGCCCTGAGATGGGACAGGGATGCTGTCCACCGAGCCGAAGCTCGTGACTCCGTAGACATCGTTCTCGACCGTCACGACTGCGTGCGGGGTGGTCACCTGGGACGCTTCGATGATGGGACCGATGCTCGGAATGTCCCCGAATCGAGCCAGATCGACAGCCAGAGGATCTTCTAGGAGGAAGCGCCAGGTGAGGGCACCGTTGCTGATCACCACCTGGCTGCGTACCTGCGAATTCTCGACCGATTCCAACAGCTTTCCCGCATGAGGCGCAGGCACGGGGACCGCATCGAGCGCCAACTGGGCTCGGGTCTTGAGGTCGGAACCTGGACCGACGAACAACGAACCGAACGGTCCGCCACCCTCGACGACTTCGTCGAGACGCACTCCAGCGACGCTGAGCGAGCGCTCTGCTGGATCGGGGCTGTCGGGGGACGTGTCAGTGACCATGTGGTAGCGATACCCACTCATACAGCAGTCCAAACACCGCCAACTCGGCGGGCGCGACATGCGATCGCCACATGCGATCGCGACATCAATGATTGACTCTCGCGACGGCTGGGTACCGCACCCTTCATGGCGCAACTGTCCCTCTCCATGATTCCGGCGACCACAGAGCTGTCAGTGTTGAGACGTTCGCTCCGATCCTTCCTCGCCGAGATCGATGAGCCGGCGGACGATTGGCTGCTGATCGCCACCGAACTCGTCACCAATGCCATCGCAGCAGCTCCGAACGAGACCGAGATCCAAGTCGAACTGAACGTCGAGGCGAGGCGCATCAGTCTGCGAGTGGTCGACATGGGTCGAGGATTCCAACTCCACCCAAAGGTCTACGTGCCCCCGAGCGACGAACGGGGCCGTGGTCTGATGATGGTCAACGCTCTCGCCGACGACTTCTCGGTGTCGATCGAAGAAGGACGAACCATTGCTACTGCTTCGAAGCGCCGAATAGACGATGACTCGGTGCTCGCGGAAAAACTCGAAGATGGTCGTCCCATCCGTCGAGTCGATGTCGCAGTGATCGGCCTTGGGTCGGCGGGCGAAGCCGTGGCCCGGGAACTGTCCCAGGCTGGCTGCTCCGTCGTCGGCTTCGAGAACAACCGGATCGGCGGCGAATGCCCCTTCGTCGCCTGCATGCCCTCGAAGTCCCTGCTCGTGGACGCCCACGCCGCCAGGGACCATGACGATCCTCGCTCGGCGTGGCCAGCGGCGGTGGAGCGGCGAGATCGGATCGTCAACGGCCGCGACGACAGCGAACACTTACGGGGGCTCGTCGATGTCGGTGTCGAGGTCGTGCGCTCGACCGCCCGCCTGGTGGGCGAACACCAGGTCGAGGCTGACAGCACCGTGTGGCACGCCGACCACGTCGTACTCGCAACCGGCAGCTCGCCAGTGTTTCCCGACATCGCCGGCCTCCAAAGCGACCGAGCATGGTCCCCCTTCGATGCCTTGTCAGCCACGACTCGGCCGGAGCGAGTCGGTATCATCGGAGCCGGACCCGTCGGGTGCGAGCTCGCTGATGTCTACAAGAGTTTCGGATCAGAGGTCGTTCTCCTCGACCACTCCGACCGCCTGCTTCCCGATCACGATGCAGCCGTGGCTCACCGGTTCGAGGAGGGCCTCCGCTCGCTGGGCATCGATCTCCAGTTGGGCGTGGAGGTCGACAACATCCGCCATGGCGGCGATGCCGACGAAATCACGCACTCCGGACCTTCTGGCCGTACCACGATGGCGGTCGACCAGATCATCGTTGCCGCCGGCCAAGCGCCCAGGTTGCCCGATCTCGGGCTGGAGACCATCGGCCTCGATCCTCAGGATCTGCCAGCCCTCGACGAGAACCGCCGCCTCTCCGGGACCAGCTGGCTTTCGATGATCGGCGACCTGAACGAGGAGAATCCGTGGACACACGGAGCGAACCGAGATGCAGCGATCGTCGCTGGCGCCATCCTCGGATCCCCATGGACCACCACCGGATCGGCGATGCCGAGAGCGACGTTCACTGAACCGGCCGCAGCTCACGTCGGGCGTGCAGCGACCGCGGAGAACGACCTGATTCGGGGCGTCGGGACCCTCGCCGACATTGCCAGGTCGAGCACCGACGAATTGGATGACGGCATCGTCGTCGTAGCCGTCGACCCAGCGACCGGCGTCGTGGTCGGGTGCTCAGCCGTTGGTCCGCTGGCCGACGAGTTGATCGCCACGGCGACGAGTCTCGTGCACTTCGAGATCCCGATCGAGAGGGCGAGAACTCAGGTCTTCGCCTTCCCGACGATCAGCCAGGTCCTCGAGGCCGCCATCGCTGACGCCGCGGATCAGTTCATCGAACACACAGGCGTTTGAGCCACAGCAGTGGGGGTATGTCGGCCCCCATGACTTCCCTACCAACCTCCAACACGGTGACCGACGTCGTTGTCTCCCAAGCCGCAGAGATCGCCAAAGAAGTAGCTCTGCCTGCCGCCAAGTTTGCTGCCGCTCACTTCCTCCGTTCTCGGGCCAAAGGAATCGTCGTCGTCGTCGTGGCTGCGTCGGCTGCTGTGTTTTTCTTGAAGCGCAAGCAGTCCAGCAATACAGCCACCGAGGATGACCGTCCCAGCTTCGACGGACTCCAAGAAGGCGCAGTAACGGAGGCGAAGGCATGAGCAACGTCTTGGCCAAGGCCCTCGATCGCGTGCTCGAAACCACCATCGTCGGCAGTTTCACCACCGGCGGATTCGCCGCGAGGAGTCGTCTCCAGAACTGGGAACGACTGCCCTCCATGAACGGTCAGACGGTCCTGCTCACCGGTGGCACCTCCGGGATCGGCCGGGCAACCGCAGCCGCCATCCATGCACTCGGCGCAGATGTGGTCATCACGTCGCGATCGCTCGAGCGCGCAAACTCGGTTGCCGCCGAAATCGAAGCGGCGCACGACGGCGAAGGCTCCGTCACCGGCGCGTCGCTCGACACCTCCGACTTTGGATCGATCAATGAGTTGGTCGACAGAATCACGACCGAGTTCGCCTCGGTCGACGTGTTGATAAACAACGCCGGCGCCCTGACCGACCAATACCGCACGAGCGATGACGACATCGAACTCACTCTCGCCTCTCACCTGGTCGGCCCTTACCACCTCGTGACATCCCTGCGGCCACTGATGGCCAAGGGCGCCCGAGTGCTCTGGATGTCATCGGGCGGGATGTACACACAAGGCCTCGATGTCGAGAAAATCGAGATGGACGAGACATCGTTCAAGGGTGCTGTGGCCTATGCAAAAGCCAAGCGAGGTCAGGTGGAGCTCGTCCATCATCTTGCTCCGATGTGGGCGCCCGACATCGTGATGCACTCGATGCATCCGGGTTGGGTCGACACCGATGGCGTCGACCAGGGCCTACCTGGCTTCTCGAAGGTGATGGGTCCCCTTCTGCGCAGTGCGGAACAGGGAGCAGACACAATGGTTTGGCTCGCCGCTGGCGGCGCAGACGAGGACCGCCCCGGTGGCTTCTACCTCGACCGGGCTCGTCGAGGCACCGTGTATGCCCCCGGGACCGGCACCGACACTGCAGAGCGGAAGAAGCTCGTGGAGTGGCTCGAGCTGATGACCCTCCCGGCGCAGAGTTCGTCGTCGCAGAGTCGCTGACGAGCAGAGTCGCTGACGAGCAAAGTCGGATCCCAGCTCAGCGTGCTCGGATCAGCCGCTCCAACGCGCAGACCGCCGCTGCAGTTCGCAGGTCGATCGAGCGATCGCTGGCTTCGGCCCACACCTGCTCGCTCGCCGTTTCCATCCGCTCGATGAAACGAGCGTCGATGACTTCGGTTTCGTCACGTTCGTTCGGAGGAGTCATCTCCTCGAACGAGGCGGAGACGCCCCCGGCGTTGGCCAGGATGTCGGGGATCACAGTGACGCCGCGCTCGTTCAGCACCCGGTTGCCGCTCCACGTGGTCGGGCCGTTCGCACCTTCCAGCACGATTGAGGCTTTCACTTCCCGCGCTGTTGCTTCATCGATGACGCCCTGGAGCGCCGCTGGCACGATCAAGTCGCAGTCGACGGTCAAGACGCTGGCACCATGGCCGCCGTCTGGGCTCACGGAGCCTTCGCTTTCCTTACGTTCGATGAGCTCGTCGAGATCCAAACCGTCAGCGTCGATCGCTGCACCACCGCTGTCGCTGGCAGCAACCAAGACGTGCCCTCGATCGGTCAGATGACGAGCGATCGCACGACCGACCGAGCCGAATCCGTGCACCGAGAAGCGCAGCGAGGAATCGCGTTCGAGATGATCGATGAGGGTGGCGAACACGATGTCCAGCCCCCGAGCGGTGGCCCCGGTGCGGTACTCGAGACCACCAGCCTCGACTGACTTGCCGGTGGCGGGCGATCCTTCGGCGCCACGCACTTCTTGCCAGGCATGATGGATCGCATCCATTTCGTTCTGGCCAGTTCCGACATCGGGGCCGACCACGTCGCGGTCAGGCCCCAACACCTCGGCCATGTTCCGGGCGAAGGCAGCACCCACCTCAGCGCGCTGATTGTCGTCGAGCGTTTTCGGGTCGACCACGACGCCGCCCTTACCGCCGCCGAGAGGGAGGTCAACGGTTGAGTTCTTGAGCGTCATGAAGAGCGAGAGTGCTTCGACCTCGGCTCTCGTGACCGCATCCGACATGCGTACGCCGCCTTTACTCGGGCCGAGAGCTGATGAATGTTGCGAGCGGAACGCACGGATGATGCCGCCTCCCTCCCGTGGGTCGGGAAGGGCGACTTCGACGACTCGGTCCGGTTCGATGAGCCGAGCAGCAGTCGAGGCGTCGATTCCGAGCACCGAGGCTGCCTCTTGCATCAGCCGGCGGCCAAAGTCCAGCATCCCGTCCGATTCGGGCTCATAAGCCAAAGAGGATCGATCCATTTCGATGCTGTTGTTCCTGGTCATCAGCACGTCCTACCCGGCCGGGGTGGAGATCAACCGCCGGCTTGGTGGTTCGATCGAGTTTTTTGGGGGAACATCGGTCACATGACTGCCGCCAAGACCATCACCACCGTTGACCCTCGCACCGGGAACGATCTCGCCGAGTACGCGATCCACACCGAGGCCGAAGTCGACACCATGTTGCAGCAGGCGGCATCGGCGCAACCGTCGTGGGCAGGTCGCACGTTCGAGGAACGGGCCGAAGTGATCCGAGGCGTCGGCCACGAACTGCGTCGACGACGCTCTGAGCTGGCAGAGCTCATGGCCAAGGAGATGGGCAAGCCAATCGCTCAGGGTGAAGCCGAGGCCGACAAGTGCGCATCGGCATGCGACTACTACGCCGACGAGTCGGCATCGATGCTCGCCGATGTCGAGCGTGACAGCGCCTTGTCTTCGGCTTGGACCGTATACCGACCGCTGGGCACCGTGCTCGCCGTGATGCCGTGGAACTTCCCCCTCTGGCAGGTGCTGCGATTCGCTGCTCCGACACTGATGGCGGGCAACACCGGCCTGCTCAAGCACGCGTCGAGCGTCACTGGCTCGGCACTTGCCATCGAAGAACTCTTCGTCGCCGCTGGCGCCGACGATGGATGTTTTCGGACGCTCGTGCTGCCCTCTGACCGCATCAATGGCGTGATCGCTGACGATCGGATCGCTGCGGTGACCCTCACCGGTAGCGAAGGTGCTGGTCGCGCCGTAGCGAAGCAGGCGGGCGAACAGCTGAAGCCATCGGTCCTCGAACTGGGCGGCAGCGACGCCTACGTCGTGCTCCACGATGCCAACATCGAGGCAGCGGCCGAGGTCTGTGCCGACAGCAGGCTCACCAACTCCGGCCAGAGCTGCATCGCAGCCAAGCGATTCATCGTCGTCGACAGCGTCGCCGACGCCTTCGTCGATGCATTCGCCTCGGCTCTCCAGGAACGCACCGTGGGTGACCCGCTCGTCGCTGGTACCGACGTCGGCCCCCAAGCCAAGGCCGACCTTCGTGATGAACTCCACGACCAGGTCTCGGCTTCGGTCGAGGCCGGCGCCCAACTCCGCTTCGGCGGCACGATTCCCGAGGGCGACGGCGCCTACTACCCGGTGACGATGCTCGATGCCGTCAGACCAGGCATGAAGGCCTTCGACGAAGAACTCTTCGGACCCGTTGCCGCCGTGGTCCGAGCCAAGTCAGAAGCCGAGGCAATCGAGCTGGCCAACAACAGCCGCTTTGGTCTCGGCGGGGCTGTCTTCACCGAAGATCGTGAGCGAGGCCGCCAGATCGCTGCGTACCACATGGACACCGGCAACTGCTTCGTGAACGCCAAGGTGGCCTCGGACCCTCGGCTTCCCTTCGGGGGTATTGGAGTATCGGGCTATGGCCGCGAGCTCAGCGAAACAGGAATCAGAGCCTTCATGAATGCCAAGACCGTGGCTGTGGCTTGACCTTCACTCATCCTTGATCACGTCGCTGTTGATACCGCTCGATCGCGGCGTCGGCTGAACCGTCCAACATCTCGTTGATCGAATAGTTGATGGGGCACTCGATCACGTGGAGTCCGCTCTGGGTTTTCGACCGTTCCAGCTCAGCTGCCAACGCAGCCTTGGTGTTCACCCGGGCCACCGACGCCCCGAAGGCTTGCGAGAGAGCGAGCAGATCCGGGTTGTCGAGCGCAACCGATGAGCGCTCGAAGTCTTGCTCATCCTGGTGCCAGGCAATGAAGCCGAAGGCGTCGTCTCGAACAACAATGATCGTGAGGTCGATGCCGAGCGGCCCGACGGTGGCCAGGTCCTGCACATTCATGAGAAACCCGCCGTCACCGGTCACCACGACCGTCCGACGATCGGCGTCGTAGAGAGCTGCAGCCATGCCGGTCCCCAAGCCAGCACCCATCGTCGCCAATGCGTTGTCCATCAACAGCGTTTGAGGTTCTGTCGCTCGCCAGTGCCTGGCGAACCAGACTTTGTACGCACCGTTGTCGAGCACGACGACATCACGATCATCGAGTGCCGAGCGCACGCCACCCACCACATCGAGCGGAGTCAGCGCTTCTGCTTCCGACGGCGCGGTTTCCCGAGTTGCTGGCTCTTCTTCGTCCAGAAGCTCGCTCACCACCGTCTTTCTCACCATCACGTCGCCGTCGGGTCGGGAGACGATGCGTTCAGCCAGGCACTCGAGGGTTGCGGCTGGATCTCCGACCAGATCGGTGAACGGTCGATACCCCCGCTCGGGGCGGGCTGGCCACGCTGCGACGTGCATCACCGGAATCTGGTCCTCGGGGTTCCACGCGAGCGGCGGGTGCTCGACCGGGTCGTAGCCCACAGCGACCACGAGATCTACGTCGTACAAGCCGAGGTGGGCATGGTCGGGGCGGTGAATCCCAAGTGTGCCGATGGCATTGCTGTGTCGAGCGTCGATGGCACCTGAACCCAGCTGGGTCGAGAGCACCCCGATGCCGGTGGCTTCGGCAAACGCAACGACGGCATCGCTCACTGCGCGCCGATTACCGTGCTCCGACACCAGCATCACTGGCCTTCGAGCGTGGTTGATGGCGGCGACCGCCCCAGCCAGTAGATCCTCGGTCGGGACTGATGTCGCCACGGGCGGGAAGATCCCGGGAGCGATCTCGACTTCGACAGACTGACCAGCCACGTCTTCGGGCAGCTCGATGAGCACCGGGCCCGGCCTGCCGGTGGTGGCCGTGCGCCACGCGGCTTCCATGACCCCGCCGACGTCCATGGGATCGTCGAGCCGAACCGCAGCCTTCACCAACGGCTCGGCAGCCGCCACGACGTCGATGACCTGGAACGATCCCTCGCTGTTGTCAAGTGCTGGCTTCTGGCCGGTGAACGCCAACATGGGGAAGCCACCGAGGTGGGCGTGCGCCAGACCGGTGAAAAGATTCGTTGCGCCAGGGCCAAGCGTCGCCAGGCACACTCCCGGCCGGCCCGAGAGGCGACCCTCCGCTGCAGCGGTGAACGCTGCGTTCTGTTCGTGACGGTGAACAACGACAGTGATCGCGCTGGTTCGCAGGGCCTCGACGATGTCGAGGTTCTCCTCACCGGGTAAGGCATGGACCCGAGGCACACCGCTCGCCGCGAGAAACTCGATGATGTGCTCAGCCACGTTTCGTTCCATGACCTCGGTGTGCCCGGCGGCGAAGTTTTGCAAACAACACCCGATCAGCAGGATTCGCTGCCGACCGACCTGGGTACAGCCGATCTCGACACCGATCACGGAGGACCCATGACCACCAACAAGACCACCATCTTCGAAGTGCTTCGCAAGGACCACGACATCCAGCGCACGCTGATCGACATTCTCGTGGAGACCGAGGGCGACAGCGATGGTCGCAATGAACTGTTCGACAAGTTGCGCCGTGAACTGACTGCGCATGCCGGTGCCGAGGAGCGCCATTTCTACGTGCCGCTCATGGAGAGGGACCTGACCCAAGCTGCTGCTCGGCATTCGGTTGCAGAACACAAAGAGCTCGACGATCTCGTCGAAAAGCTCGAATCTTACGACATGAGCGGGCCGCAGTGGGTCCAGACCGCGCGAGATCTGAGGGAGCGACTGCTCCACCATCTCGAAGAAGAAGAAGTCGAAGTGTTCCCCGTGGCTGGCAAGGCGCTCAGTGACGCAGAGAAGACCGACCTCGCCTCGAGCTACAACGACGACATGGAACGCCGCCGCGACGAGGCCTGAAGCTCACTTGACGTCGCCCGGCCAAAGCTCGTCGCTCAGGTCTCGTCGGCCCCGCCCGCCGACCGTTTGCGGTCGAGTTGCTCGCGTATCTTCGCAATGCGGCGCAACCCCCGCTTCCGCTGATCGCGGGTGGGCCGAAAGGGTGGCGAGAACAGGCGGAGCTGACGAGGTGTCTTCTTCCGTGGGGCGCTCATGCCGTCGGTCTACCCCGGAAGATCGTTTCGAACCAGCGCGACCGAGAACCCCACGGGTCGCTCGGGTCCTGCGACCATGACATGCTGAGGCCCGTGGTTACTGCGCCCAAACGACCCATCAAGCTCGCCATCGTCAACGACTACGGCGTTGTCGTGGCCGGCGTCGCCCATCTGCTCGCACCGTTCCGAGAGCGGATCCACGTGATCGAACTCGACGCGAATTTGCCCGTCGCTGCTGAAGTCGACATCGCCCTCTACGACACCTTCGCTCGAACAGAACCAGGTCTGGCAGAGCTCAAGCGGCTCGTCGAGAACCCATTGGTCCGCCAAGTCATCGTGTTCACGTGGTCATTCGCTCAGGAGCAAGTCGACCGGGCATTCGAGGTCGGCGCTGACGGCTACCTTTCGAAGACAGCTTCGGCGGAACAGATCGTCGATGCAGTCGAGCGCACCGCTGCCGGCGGACGCATCGTGATCCCCGCTCAAGGCCGTTCGCTCAGCAACCCCGACCTCGACTGGCCCGGAAAGTCTGCGGACCTTTCGGCACGAGAAGCAGAAATACTCGCGCTGATCACCCAGGGGCGTTCCAACATCGAGATCGCCGAACTCCTGCACCTCAGCGTGAACACGATCAAGAGCACGATTCGAACCGCATACCGCACCATCGGCGTGACGAACCGCGTGCAAGCGGTGCTGTGGGGAACAAAGAACGGAATGGGCCCCGACATGGCTCGGCTCCGCGCTCCCGAGCTTGGTTGAGTCAGCCGAGTCGCTGACGCCTGAACGTCAGCGCGTCGTATGCCCCGGCAGCGATCAAGCCGATCGACGCGGCCCCGAGCAGCCAACGGCCGAAGGGAGCATCGGCGATCGTGCGAAGCGATTCATCCAAACCTGCGGACTTGTCAGGGTCATGATCGCGAGCCGAGATGACAAACAAACCGCCAGCGATCGCCAGCATGATCGACCGCGCACCGAAACCGACAACTCCGAGCACAAGGAGCGATCGGCGTTGGCCATCAGAGTATGAAGCGTCGTCGATGTCGTCGACGAACTCCAATGTGAGGCCTTTCCACAGGTGATAGCCGGCCACGACGATCGTGCCGAGGCCGAGTGAAGCAAGCGCCCAGCGTCCGGCGGGGGCCGACAGCAACAGTGATGCCACCGACTCGGGCGATGTGCTGCCGCCCTCGCCCCTCGAGGAACTTGCTCCTCCCCGCCAGGCAATTTGCAGCCCGGTGATGCCGAGCAGTGCATAGGACACGCTGAGCCCGACCATGCCGATCCGGCGCACAGCACTCAACAGCCGTTCGCCTCCGTCTGCTTCATCACCGGCCGCAGCCGCAGACCAGACCTGCCACACGGCGTAGAGGAGCAGGCCGGCCGCCACGACCAGCACGAGCAAGCGGCCAGCCGGGGCACCGGCGATGGCGGTCAGCGCACCTGTCCGGTCGGCGTCTTCAGAAGAGAAGCCACGCCTCGCAATGTCGAGCCCGAGCAGCCCGATCATGGCAAAGATGAGGCCTTTGGCCAGCCAACCAATCCGGACCAGCGTCTCCGCCCTGTCTTCCAACGAGCTGTCTTCCAATGAGCTGTCTTCCAACGAGCTGTCTTCACAAGAGGTCACGCGCCGGAGAACTCTTCTCCGTCGATGGCGATCCGCTCGGCCCCGCAGCGCGACACTTCTGCGTCAGCCATCAACACGAGGTAGGCAGCGAAGAGCAAGAAGAACGCGATCGAGAGGAAGACGAAAACCGAAGTCAAGGGCGATGTGGCGAGAACCGCCAGGGCAGAGCCAACTGCAGCGCCCGCCAGCGGGAGTGGTCGATGCTCTGCTCCGAGCAGTTCGATCTTGATGTCGAGCAGAGCCGTCAGGCGGTCGAGATCGTCGTGGTGGACGTCGCGTTGGGTGAGCATCACATGGTCGTACCCCACGAACCGCAAACGAAACCAGGTCTGGTAGCAGCATCTTTCGACGCTTGTTTTCGTCGGCCCGGCATCATGAAGGCTCATGAGATCTTTCGCCTGCCCTGCGTGCGCCGCCACCGTCTTCTTCACGAGTTCATCGTGCGCCTCGTGCAACGAACGGCTCGCCTATGACGTCGTTGCTGATCAATTTCTCGGGGGATCTGAGGTCTGCCAGTCGAATCATCGAGTCACCGACAACGGTTCGCCCTGCAACTGGGTGTCCGCCAGCACCGACGGCTGGTGTCGCTCGTGCCTCCTCGACATCGAACACAGCAACCACGAACTCGAATGTTCATTCCAGGAGGCGAAGCGCCGCACATTGCGACAACTCGCTCGTTTCGGTGTCGACCCATCGACCGGTACCCCCGTGCTGAGCTTCGACCTCCGGCCGTCGACCAGCAGTGCTCGAGTCATCACCGGCCACTCCAACGGTCTGGTCACGATCGACATTGCAGAAGCAGACCCGGTCACGCTGGCCGAGGTCCAAGAGCAACTCGGCGAGCCGTACCGAACTCCGCTCGGCCACGTCCGCCACGAAGTCGGTCACTGGTACTGGGCGTGGGCTGTGGGCGAAGCCTTCTCCGTCGCTGATGTACGTGACCGTTTCGGCGACGAGCGAGTCGACTACAGCGCTTCTTTGGCCGAGCACTACGCCGGTTCAGATGACGGTTCGTGGACGGCGGAGTTCTTGTCTCACTACGCCTCTGCTCACCCGTGGGAGGATTTCGCCGAATCGTTCGCCCACGTGCTCCACATGCAGGACACGCTCGAGACTGCGGCGGCGCACGGCCTCATCGCACCGAATGATGGCATTACCTTTGATGCCCGCTATGCCACATGGGCCAGCCTTGCTGTGGCCCTCAACGATCTCAACCGATCAATGGGTACGCCCGATCCGTACCCATTCGTCGTACCTCCAGCAGCGGTGGAGAAACTCCGCTTCGTGGACGATGCGCTCCGATCCGGCAACTGACGTTCGCACCATCAGCGCTGCGTTGCCCTCCAGGTCAAAACGCGACGCATCCCGCCCCAGGCGGAGCGGGATTCGTGCGGCTCAGCCGGCAGAGGTCAGTCCTTGCCGGTGAGCTTGTCCTTGATGGAGTCGACCGCACCGCGAGCGGCGTCGGCGACGTCCTCGACCTTTTCTTTCATTCCGCCAGCGGCCTCATCGGCTTCGCCTTCGGCCTTCAGCTGATCGTCACCGGTCAAATCTCCAGCGGCTTGCTTCATGCGGCCAACAGCTTTGTCAGTTTCTCCACTCATGGGATTCTCCTCTGGTTGCGTGGCTCACGGCGTGCCCACGTCCTCGCATTCCAAACACGATCTTTCGAGAAGTTCTTCGAGAGCCGATAGACCGGTCACATGACCGACCGAAGCACCCAGATCGCAACCGACGGGCTCCGATCGACCTTCGGTCGTGACCTGACCTCAGCGGACACAATCGACGTTCTACGGAATGGGGACGAGATCTTTTCTTCGATGCTCGAAGCGATCGACGCTGCGACCGAATCGATCGAGTTTGCGACCTTTGTGTATTGGCAGGGCGACATCGCTGAAACGTTCGCTGCGTCGCTCGCTGCCAAGAGCGCTGCCGGAGTCACGGTTCGGGTGCTGATCGATGACTACGGGGGCAAGAAGATGCACGACGGCCTCAAGTCCGTGCTGACCGAGGCTGGCTGCCAGCTCGCCATCTACAATCCGCTCGACTGGCGTCGGCCGTGGAGGGCCGGGCACCGCACGCATCGCAAGACCCTCGTCGTCGACGATCACGTCGCCTTCACCGGTGGGGTCGGCATCGCCCAAGAGTGGCAGGGAGATGCCCGAAACCCATCGGAGTGGCGGGATACCCACTTCCGCTTCACCGGTGAGGTCGTCAGCGCGATCAGAGCCACCTTCGTCGACAACTGGCTCGACACCACCAAGGAGCACCCGCTGCACTTGGCTGCGCCGAAGACGGCTCCTGCAGACGAGGCCGGAGGTATCCCGTGTTTTGTCATCGACGCTGGACACTCCGACACTCGCAACGACATGTTCGACCAGTTCCGCATCTTGATTGGTGCTGCCGAGCAACAGATCCGTTTGACCACGGCGTACTTCGTTCCCGATCCTGCGATCGTCGATGATCTGTGTGCAGCAGTAGAACGCGGCGTCGACGTCCACCTCGTACTCCCCGGACCGCACACCGACAAGAACTTCGTCAGAGTTGCTGCCCGATCGTTGATGACCGATCTGGTCGACCGAGGAGTGAAGATCTCGATCTACCAGCAGACCATGCTGCACACGAAGGTGCTGACCGTCGACGGTTCCTTGGCCTCGATCGGCTCGGCAAACGTGAATCGGCGCTCCGGGCACCACGACCAAGAGGCCAACGTCGTGATCTTCGATGAAGACACCACCGGTCTGCTCGACCGTCACTTTGACGAAGACCTCGAGCGCAGCGTGCCCTACGCAGAGGATTCCGTTGCTTCGCCCGGCGTAGTTCAACAGGCCTTCGAGCCAGTTCTGAAGCGCCTTCGACCCTGGATGTGATGCCCGGCAGCGTGATGTTTGGACCGATCGTCCGGGGGAACCACGTTCGCACCTCCGACGAAATGGCGCTCTATGATCCGAAGTCTCCAATGATCGGTCTCCACATAGGCACCATTTTGATCGTGGGCGCTGCCCTCTTGATGATGACGATCCTGCCGCATCTTCTGGCAGATCGACCCCTCTCGCTTCCGCTGTTCTACATTGCCTACGGCTGGCTGCTCTTCGAAACGTTCGGCCCCCTGCCCTTGATCAACCCGGTGACGTCGGACTTCGACAACAGCGTCTTGTTGTATCTCACCGAGGCCGTCGTGATCATCTCGTTGGCCACGGTCGGCTTGAGTCTCGAACGCAAGGTCGGCTGGTCATCGTGGCAACCAGTTTGGCGCCTCTTGGCCATTGCGATGCCGTTGACAGTTGCTGCCGCCATCTTCGCCGGTTCTGCGTTTCTCGGCCTCGGCGCAGCTGCTGCCCTGCTCCTCGGTGCCGTTCTCGCACCGACCGATCCCGTCCTCGCTGATGACGTCCAAGTGCCCGGTCCCGGCGAGGAAGGAGATCGCGGCGACATTCGTTTCGCTCTCACAGCAGAGGCCGGCCTCAACGACAGCCTCGCCTTTCCGATCGTCCACTTGGCGATCGCTCTCTCTGCTGCCTCTCTGACCAACAGTCTGGGTTCATGGGTCGCCTTCGACGTCGGCTATCGCATCGTTGCTGGCCTCGCCGTCGGATTCCTCGCCGGAAAGATTTTGGTCAGCATTGCGGTCCATCGATCGGGCCCAGCCTCGACCGGTCTCAATACGGGGCTCTTCATCGTGGGTGCGACACTTCTGACCTACGGAATCACCGAGGTCGTCAACGGATACGGATTCCTTGCCGTCTTCGTCGCAGCGCTTGCCCGCTCCGACAACGGAGCGTTCCGATCTGAACTCCATGCGTTCGCTGAACAAGTCGAGGCACTCCTCGTCGCCGTCGCTCTCATCTCGGTAGGGGCCCTCCTCGCTGCCGGCGTGGTCGTTTGGTCACTCTCCTCGATCCTCATCGCCGTCGCGTTCATCTTCGTGGTCCGCCCGGTAGCGGGATGGATATGCCTTGCCGGCTCGGGCGTCGACGGTCGAGACCGCCTGTCGATTGCCTTCTTCGGCATCAGGGGTATGGGCTCGCTCTTCTACCTGGCGTACGCAACGTCCTCCGGCAGCTTCGAACGAGGAGAGCTGGCCGTGCTGTGGTCGGTCACAGTGATGGTGATCTTGATGTCGACCATCGTCCATGGGATCTCCGCACCGCTCGTCATGTCTTCGGCCAAAACTGAAAAGACGCCGTCCAGCCGGACGGCGTCCTGAGTGGTCAGGTTCAGTTCGCCTGGACGAGCTGCTCTTGATCGAATTCGCAGAGGAAGGAACGAATCGGGGTCATCGTTCGCTGCAAGCTGTTCTCGGTCGGCAACGACTCTTCACTGGTGACGAGTGACCCGTGCTCCTTGCAAAGAGCGCTACCGCAGATCGTGCAGACGCCCCGTGCCGATTCTTCACAATGGAAACAGTTCATGTTGTTCTCCTCGTTCACGTGCGAGCCATCCGGCCCACATTCACTGCTCTAACCAGTCGAGAGCGATCTCAAACACTGCACATCCGGACCTCCTGATCCCGAAATGATCTGATACCGCGCCTCAGGCTTCGAGCTCTCCGCGCAGATAGGTGTTCCGCTCGGCGATGAGCTTTGGCAGATATGTGCCGAGAACCAGGCGCTCGACGAGGTCGCCAAGGGGTCCGAGCGGTGCATCGAACTCGATGTGATCGCGCATCAGGGTGCCGGTCGCCGTCGGTTCAAAGACGTGTTCGTGATGGAAACGCTTGAACGGGCCACGCAGCTGCTCGTCTACAAAGCGGAGAGGGCGCTCGAGCTCGGTGATCTTGCTCGTCATCTTCCACGTGATCCCGAAGTGCTTGGCCCGCCATGTGACGGTCTCACCTAGTCCAATGAGACCGCTCGTGACTCCCCCCACCGCTTTCTCGCCCGATTCTTCCATCGACGCAAGGTGCGCGTCGATGTCCAGCGAGGCATCGAAGACCGCAGCCGGTGGCGCCGCGATTCGAGTCTCCAGATCGAACGTGACGGTCATTTGTCTTGCCCTTCGTAGATGGTCGTATCGACGATCACTCGCCCGATCGGTTTGCCGCCGCTGAACGCCACAACAGCTTCCAGCACACGTACCCACATCTCGGTTTGCACGAATCTCCCGACTCGGCCGGGGTGGTAGAGCGCGTCGAAAAGTGGATCGCCCGACCGAGCGAACGACTCGATCTCGAAGGTCAGCTCGTGTTCGTCGAGCGTGGCAGTGAAGCAGATCCATCCCGCTTCCATGTGGGTCTCGAGTGTTTCGAGCTTCACCATCCCAGGGCCGACTTCAGACACGACAACGGGGCCGTCCCACGGCCCTGGTAAGCGGATCGTCACCTGGTCACCCACCGTCATGCCATCTGGCCCGAGCGGCGGGTCGAAGGTAGCGAACGAGGTGGGGCTGAAGTCGTTCGGCTTGCGTCGGAAAGCGGCCACGATCTCCTCCGGTGTGCGCGCCGCGCTTTCGATGTGCACTCGGTACGTCCGATGATTCAACGGGCCTGCGCCATCTCGCGGGCGCTGGATGTCGGACCGCATCGCTGACATTTCGACCTCTGGTCCGTTGCCGGGAGTGCGTTTCTCGGTCTCGACCCAGAACTCGGAGCGGAGAACACGACCGAACGCGCTGATGGCGGGCGCCGAAACTCGAAAGGGGGCGGTGGCCGTTCGCCAGGCAGAACCAGCAGCACCTGCAACTGGCGCGTTCACTTTCGCTCCTCGATCGCTGCGACGAGGCCCTCTGGGTCGGCCACGGTCAGCGTCATTCCTGGGTGCTCCCACGGTCCGAACACTGCGGGGATCGGTTCAACGAAGGTGACGCAGACACCAGCCGAGGCCGAGGTACCGAACGTGACTCCGTGGTCGGCTGCGGAAAGACGAGGCCCGATGGCTTTGATGGCCGAGTAGGGGCCGGTGACGGAGGCGGTGGCGATGTTCTCGATGTCGATACTGGCGTTCAGCAGTCCGAATGAGGCAATCAGACGGTCGCGTTCGATCCGCACACCATCACGATCGGGACGTACACCAGCCAGACGCAGCAGCGGCTTGGTCATGCGGTCGAAGTCGTAGGGGAAGAACATCGTGCTCCTTGACGTTCTCGCCTCGACGTGTTGCGCCGACGCGACACTGCCACCAGCTTGCCGGAGAGCTGATGGCAGTGATGGTCTTTCTCTCCTGCCGGCGAGAGACAGTCGGTCAGTCCTCGACTTTGAAAGCAACATCGATTGAAACCTGCCAGCGATCAACGGTGCCGCCGTCGCCGAGGTTTGCACGAATGTCGGTGACATGGAGCCATGTCTGACCCCGCACCTTGCCCGAGGACGTCTGGAGGGCAGTTTCGACGGCGGCTTCGATGCTGTCGGGGTGTTCTCCGACCAGCTGGGTCATCTTGAAAGTAGTACCACTCATATGAGCTCCTTTGGATTGGCGACTTGTTCGTTCTCGTTGTCGTACCCAGAGCCAACTCGGCCAAACATCAAGGCCGAACGCCGAACCATGGTTGGTAGTAGCGATCGTGGGCGTCTCGGTACTCGACATCCCGCTCGATCTGAGATTCGGCGACGTAGTCGGGTGCATCCTTGATCTCGTCCTTCGACATGTCCAGCCGGATAGATCTTTTCTCGTGATCGATGGCGCTGATCGCCGCCGCCGGTACCAGACGCTTCTTCTCCAAGATCCAGAAGCCGGTATCGACCACGATGAAGCTCGACACCACGGCGGTCGATTCTTCGGTCACCTCTCCAATGCTGCCATCGCTGGTCTCGACGTCGTAGCCGATCAGTGAAGCAGTGCTGCCGTTCATGACATCTTGTCGCAGGGTCCAGTTCTCACTCATGCTTGTCTCCTCTCGTCGATGTGACGAACGGTATGCCCACGCCAGAGAACGAGAAACATCAGCCGCCCGGTCGCACCGAGGGTCAGTCGCGCTCGATCCAAGAACCGGAGGGCACCAGGCGGCTGCTACTCGCTGGACCCATCGAACCGTGTTGGTACGGTTCCGGTGCACCATCTCTCGAGAGCAACGGTGCCACGATGCCCCAGGCTGCCAGCGTGTCGTCGATCCGGGCGAAGTGTCGCTGGTCGCCCGTCATCGCCCCTTCCAACATCGTTGCGTAGTCACCGAGCCCCGAGGCTGTGGAAAGGGTGGTCGAACGAAGCACCCCTGGGGAGAGGTCGTGAGCATCGTGGTCGTTCAAGATTGCGAGCTCGACTTCGATCGACTGCTCTGGTTTGAGGCCGAGGCGCAAGCGGTTGGGCGGATCGTCATCGCTACCGTCGCTGAAGACGATGACGGCCTCGGTGTACGTCGAGGACATTGCCTTTCCGGTTCGGACCACGACATCGGCGCCGGCCCAGCGGGGGTTGTCGACGACGAGCCGACAAGCCACGAAGGTCTCGGTGAGCGACGTTTCGGGCACGTCTTCTGTCTCTCGGTAGCCGTCATACTGTCCGAGCACGGCATCGCTGGGATCGAGCGGCCGTACCGCCCCGAGCAGTTCAGCTCGGGCGGCGTCGAATGCTGCAGCGGAGTCGTCCGTCGGCGGCTCCATGAGCAGAACGGCGATGGTCTGCAAGATGTGGTTCTGCAGAACATCCTTGATCGCTCCAACGCTGTTGTAGAACGAGCCACGTCCATCCACGTCGAACGCCTCCGCCATCGTGAACTCGACGCGTCGCACGGTGCCGGCACGCATCGCCGCTTCGATCATGGGATTGGCGCTGCGGAACGCCATCAGATTCTCGACCGACGTCTTGGCGAGGAAGTGGTCGACCATGAACAGTTGCTCGATCGGGATTTCTGCGGTGATGGCGTCGTGGAGATCCCTTGCCGAGTCAACACCATCGCCGAAGGGCTTCTCGACGACGAGTCGAGTTGCGTCTGGCAACGACGACGAGTGGAGACGCTCGGCCACGGTGACGAAGAGGGCAGGCGGGAGTGCTGCGTAGACGACCGGGCAGGCTGCGTCTGCCAGCGCTTCAGCGATGGCCTCGTAGGTGCCGGGCTCTGTCGAGTCGCCCTGGATGTATCGCAGATCGACCTGGTCGAGCAGGTGCTTGCTGTCCTCGCCGACTGCGTCGACGAACATCGCTTCGACATCGGCGTTGGTGTGTTCCGAGCGGCCCACCCCGATCACCGGACCTCGCAAGCGGTCGCTCTCGATCAGCTCGGCGAGGGCGGGAAAGAGCTTCTTCTCCCCCAGGTCCCCCGTGAGCCCGAACATCACCAGAGCGTCGGATCGTTCCGACGCAGCTTCATCGGTCGTCATGGTCATCCTCCTTGATGGTCGGGTGGTCGAGTGCTTTGTCGAGATGCACAGCTGCGCTGATGAGCGACAGGTGAGTGAATGCTTGGGGATAGTTCCCGAGCTGTTCGCCGTTCGGTGAAATGACTTCGCTGAACAGTCCCAGCGGGCCGGCGTACGTCAACATTCGCTCGAACAGACCTCGTGCCTGCTCCGTGCGCCCCGCCCGAGTCAACGCTTCGACGTACCAGAACGAGCAGATCGAGAACGATCCGTCATCTCCCTCGAGCCCGTCGTCGGCGACGCTGTTGTCGTAGCGGTCGACGAGAACGCCGTGGACCAGTTGGTCTTCGAGGACTTCGAGTGTGGACAGCCATTGGGGATCGTCGCCGGCCACGAACTTGACCAGAGGCATGAGCAAGATCGAAGCGTCGACGTTGTCACCACCGAAGGTCTGAGTGAATGCGCCGACGTCGTTGTTCCACGCCTCGGTCGTGATCGTGTTGTGGATGACGTCGCGAGTTCTCCTCCATCGCTCGAGATCAGCCGGGCGGCCTCGCTCGGTCGCCATACGAATGCCTCGCTCCAGCGCTACCCAACACATGAGTGCTGACGATGTGAAACGGTCTCGACCGGAACGAACTTCCCAGATTCCGTCGTCGGGTTGATCCCAATTCTCACAGACCCATTCGATGACTCCACACAGACGCTGCCATGACTCGAGCGAGAGCCCCCGACCCTTCTTGTCGGCCAGGTACATCGAGTCCATCAGCTCGCCGTAGATGTCGAGTTGCAGCTGACCCGACGCTCCGTTGCCGATTCGTACCGGCGAAGTGTTGCGGTAGCCGGACCAGTGATCAAGCTCTTGTTCGTCGAGTTCATCGTTCCCGTCGAGGTCGTAGAGCGGCGACAGTGGCCCGTTCTCTCGACCCTCCGGAGCAGCGGCGAGCCTGGCATCGAGCCATGCGGTGAATGCCTCGGCCTCATCGTGGAAGCCGAGCTCCATGAACGCATACAGCGTGAAAGCAGCGTCACGGATCCAGACGTAGCGATAGTCCCAGTTCCGCTCACCGTCGAGTGCTTCGGGCAAGCTGGAAGTGCCAGCTGCGATCAGGCCTCCGGTCGGCTCGTGGGTCAGCAGCTTCAGCGTCAGCGCCGACCGTTTGACGATCTCACTCCACCGGCCGCTGTAGGTGCTCTGCTCGATCCAATCTCGCCAGAACCGTTCGTTCGCGTTCCCGAGTTGATCGATGTTCAGCTCCGGATCGACTCCAAGGCAGAATGCGACACTGTCTCCCTCGCCGATCGAGAACGAGGCACCAACTTCGCCCTCCTCGAGGTCCAGTTCGACGGTGCTCGTGGCATAGAGCTTCTCGCCGTCCACTTCGAACCAGAGCCCGCTCGTTCCGCTCGATTGGTCCGAGACCCACGTCGCGATGGCGCGGCCGTAGTCGGGCCGGACTCGCATTGCTGACCGCATGTCGACCTGGCCTCGGATTCCAGTGACCTGACGAACGATCGCTCGGCCGCTCCCCGTCGCGTTCATGAAGTCCTGCACTTCCACCAGCCCATCGGGATGGTGGAATCGGGTGACGATCACATTGGTCTCCGGCAGATAGAGCTGCCGCTGACGCGCACCCGGTGACGTCGGCTTGATCGACCACTCGCCGCCATCGGTATCGAGGAGCGATCCGAAGATGCTGGGCGAGTCGAATCGAGGCCAACACAGCCACTCGAGGGTTGCATCCTCGCCGACGAGCGCCAAGGTCTCCAGGTCACCGATGACGCCGTGGCTGCCCACCGAAGATGCTTGTTCTCCTGACACGCCTCACGCGTCCGTGCGGTCGCTGGCGACCTCTGCCACCTTGCGGGCGGTCTGCTTTGCGGCCTTCCTGGCAGCTTTGCGGGCCTTTCGCTTGGCTCGACGACCGGCGACGACAGCGGTGTCGGCGCTCTTGACGGCTTTCGATTCAGCTGCTCCGGACGAACGACGCTTTTCTCGCTTGGCCTTCTTCGCTTCGGCGAGAGCTCGCAGCTCGGCCTTCTTCTGCTTCTTCTCCGCCCGAGAGACTCTTCGTTGCTTCTTCTCGAGCTCGGCACTCAGCTCCTCGACCTTGCCTGCTGCAAGGCCCGCCTTGAACTCTGAACGATCGAGCTTTTCAGCGTCGCTGCGAAAGCTGACGACTCCGAGCGATGCGATGGATGCGATCTTGCGTGTCATTCCCATGATTCGGCCCTTTGGTTCGACGACGCCGGTGCGTCATCGTGGTTTCGTACTCGACGTCAGTGCCCACGTGGCTGCAGACGAAACACGCTCTGCCGCTGTCTGGAGCCGCTGTCTGGAGCCGCCTGTCAGGTGTTCATTGCCAGAACGGCGCCACCGTCGACGCGATAGTTTGAACCGACGACAAAACTGGCGAGGTCTGAACACAAGAACGCGATGACTGCGGCAACCTCGGCTGGCCGACCACGGCGCTCCAGGACCAGGTGCGGTCGTTCTTCGTCGAGGAAAGAGCTGACCGCCTCGTCGAACTCGACCCCGAGGTCTTCGGCCCGGGCCTCCATCATCTGATCGGTCATGTCGGTCTCGATGAACGCCGGCGACACCACGTTCATCAGAACACCCCGGGGTGCGTAGACCTGAGCGGTCCCCTTCGTGAAGTTGACGAGGGCAGCTTTGGCCACGTTGTACGGCATCTCGTCGGCGTAGGACTGCACGGCGTTCTCCGAGGCAACATAAACCACTCGCCCCCACCCCTTGTCGGCCATGCCAGGCACCACCGCTCGGGCGATCCTGACCGCCGACATGAAGTCGATGGCCCACGCCTCTTCGTAGTCGCCATCGCTCAGCTCCAACGGGTCGCCTTTGGCACCGGTGATACCCGCCGCGTGCACGCAGATGTCGATTCCACCGGAGACATTTGCCTTTTCCACGAGTGCAGCAGCATCAGCTTGCTTGGTCAGGTCCGCCACCATGGTGGTCGCCCGGACGCCGGTCTGGTCCGCCACTTCGGCCGCCGACGTGTCCAGCGCATCTTCGTCGGTGTCGGTGAGGAAGAGTTCAGCGCCATCGGCGGCCAGCGCCATCGCCGTTGCCAAGCCGATCTCGCCGGCTGCTCCAGTGATGAGGGCGGTCTTTCCTTTGATCTGTAGATCCATTGTCTGCTCCTGTTGTTCGATTCAGTGGGGCGCTCGTGCGAGCGTCGCTTCACGAAGTGGGGGTCACCAGCGTCGTGTCGCAGAGCATTTGCATCTCGTTGTTGATCCGGTGGATCTCGTCGCGTTGGCGCATCGCGGCGGATTGCAGACCGGGAGAGATGTCTTCGCCGAGTGCGGCCTCGTAGGCCACGAGCACGTCCTGCTCTGCTTCGGCGGCACCTTGGAGCACCGCCATCAGGTCAGCTCCGGTGACGGAACCCTTCACTTTCGCCCATGCCCTCTGCACAGTCGCCCCCAGTGAGTCCGGCGTTTCGGGGTCGTCTCGGTAGGTCGCCGCCAGCGTTTCAAGATCTGCAGCGAACTGGGCCCGTTGCGTGGCGTAGGCCCCGAACTTCGCGGCGAGATCGGCGCGCCCGCAGCCGCTGAGGCGTTCAGAAGATGCGCTGAAGCCGTCCTTGCTGTCTCGCAGTGCTTCCATCAGGTCTTCGGTCACTCGTTTGTCGACAGACATCGTGGTCTCCTTCATTCGCCTACTCGGGCATACACGGTCATCCGGTGGCGTACCCAGCAACGCCACAGCCGAACCTCACGGGACGTCATCGGTGTCATTGGTTCCCGTGAGCGCCTTGCGATCGATCCAGTCCTGAACTGCCGGGTGAAGAGTGCCGAGGCCGATCAGACCAGCGAAGACGATCGAGACTCCGGCAACGATCCACGAAGGAAAGATGATCGAGATGGTGATGCCCGCAGCGATCATGATCACGCCAGATGCGGCAAGCGCTCGTCGACCACTCGACGACTCCTGCAGCTTGCTGGTTGCTCCGGCGGCGCGTTCGACCACGACGTCGAGCCCGCGCTGCGCCCACTCGAATTCGGTCGAGAGGATCAAGAGCCCGACGATGATGACGAGCACACCAGGTCCGGGCAGCGCCAAGAGGGCGATCCCAGCAGCCACGACGGCGAACCCGACGATGAAGACGCCGACCTTCTTCACTGTTTGACCGGCTGTGCCGAGGGTGCTCATCGAGCCATCCCGATGAAGGAGTCGGGCGAAAGGGCATCGGGCGAGTTGGCGTTCACGTTCACCGAACCGAGGTGCCCGCGCCGAAGGTTGTTCAAACCGCCGTCGACGGGGTACTCCGGCTGCAATGCAACTGCTTCCACCGCTGCCGACTGACCGCCCCTCGACCGTCTCGTGGGTCACCGAGCACCTCGGTCATCTGTCCCACGATGTGCCCACGGCCAGTCCGGCATTCGTGGGAGGCCAGCGAGCAGCGGACGAAGCGCTCGCCGCGCTCGACGTTCGCGGGTACGCCCGGAAACGGAGCATGGTGCACCCACCGTCGGCCCGAGGCGCAAGCAAGCTCTCTCCCTACATCCGCCACGGCCTGCTCGACCTGCCCACGGTCTGGGCTCGCGTCGAAGACGCTCCGAACTACGACCGGTTTCGCTATCAGGGCGAGCTCTTGTGGCAGGAGTACGCGCGCCATTGGTACGCCCTGTTCGGAACGGCAACTCGCCGGCCGCTCACGCATCAGCCCCCGAGAGCGACGACACCGTGGGAGCAGCCACCATGGTGGCGCGACATGGCCTGTATCGACGCCACGCTGACAGAACTCGAGACCGACGGTTGGTGTGTCAACCAGACGAGGATGTGGCTGGCCGGGCAGTACAGCTTGCGCGGTCACGGCGACCCGGCCGTTGGTGAAACCGAGATGTTTCGCCACCTGCTGGACGGTTCACGAGCCGCCAATCGCATGGGTTGGCAGTGGGCAGCTGGGACGTCCCGGCCGAAGGCGTACAACTTTGCCAAACGCCAGGTCGCCAAGCGGGCACCGGCGTTCTGCGACCGTTGCACGCTGCAGGACGATTGTCCGATCCGGGCCTACGCCAAGCCCGCACGTCGCCAACGTCTCGAATCACCCAAGCCAGCAGCAGCTGATACCGCCTTCGGCCCGCTCACCGTCGGTTCGCCGGAGATCACCGCCTCTGCGGTCTGGCTCACCGCAGAATCGTTGGGCACAAGCGACCCTGCACTCGCTGCCCATCCAGATCTGCCCGCCTTCTTCGTGTTCGACGAACCGCTCCTCCAACGGCTGATGCTTTCGGGGAAGCGGCTGATCTTTCTCGCCGAGACGCTCGCCGAAATCCAGCACGACCGCCAACTCGACGTCTATCTGGGTTCGCCTGCCGAAATCGTGGAGCCCCTCGATGTCGTCACCACGTTCGCCCCCGTGCCTGGCTTCGCCTCCCGGAGTGCGGCTGCTCGCTCGGCCGCGCTTCGTCCTTGGTTGTGGCTCCGCCCACCGACCGACGAACTCTGCGAGCACCTCGTGAGCAAGCAAGCGATGCCGTCGTTCAAGCAATGGTGCCAACTCACAAAACCATCAGCACAGCGAGCGACCTGATCAGTTCGTCAGCGTCACGAGGCCCTCATCGATGCAGAGGTCGAGGTCGAGCGTCTTGGGTCCGGCTTCGTCGAAGGTGACGTGGGCCGTCGATCCGTCGACAGCAACGATCTGGCCGGGGCCGAAAATCTGGTGATGGACCGCTGATCCCGTCCGTGGGTCAGCATTGCCCGACGAACCAGTCGACGCGCAATTGTCGCAGTTCCCACACGGTTCGACCGCTTCTCCGAGCGCCGCGAGAAGCTGCTGCCACCGACACGTCGACGACGACGCGTAGGCGTCGATGGCGTTGCGCTGCGATCGATCGAATTCTTCGCGCTGGGCACAGACATCGGCAATGTGGTCGCTGCTGACCGCTGCGTCCAACACGGTGAGGGCTCCGTGCGGATTGATCGCTCCCGCAATCGAGAGCACGGTGATCGCTCGGGCTATCCGGCCGAGCGACAGATCGAGTGCCGTCGACAGTGACCGTCGGCTGGTCTGCCCAGAAGCGATTCCTGCGAAAACGCGAGCACAGTCCTCGACACTGGTGCGATGCACACCGGCGGTGAAAGTTCGACGCGATCGCTTTCGGAGCGCCACGAACGCCAGCGCATCAGCGGCTCGTCCGTCTCTGCCAGCCCGGCCGATCTCCTGGTAGTAGTCGATGAGCGTGGCCGGTAGGTCCAGGTGAGCAACGGTGTCGATATCGGGCACGTCCACACCCATGCCGAACGCGTTCGTCGCCACCACCACGCAGTCGGTGCCAGCCAAGAACGCTTCGGCCACCTCGTTCCGGTCAGATGCGCTGAGTTGACCGTGATAGGCCAACGCTTGGCGGCCCCTGGTTCGCAACTCGTCGGCGAGTTCGACGCAGTGGCGACGAGTCGGCACATACGCGACCGCCTTCCCCTTGCCCGCGGCGAGGTGGTCGACCAGCGCTTGGCGCGCCTCGTCTCGCCGGGCCGAAGCCACGATGGACAACTCGATGTTCTCCCGGATCAGGGGCAGCACCTCGATCAGGGGGTCGTCCAGGCCGAGTAGCCGCACCAAGTCGTCGCGGATGCGGGGATCGGCGCTTGCCGTCAGGGCAACACACGTCGGAGATCCGAGTTCGCGCCTGACCTCGCCGAGCAACAGGTAGTCGCTTCGGAAGCTCTGTCCCCAGGTGACCACGCAGTGGGCCTCATCCACCACGAACAACGACACCTCGCACTCAGCGAGCTCGGCAATGAGTTCGGCACTACCGAGCGATTCCGGTGTGATGAAAAGGTACTCGACCTCGCCGGACTTCAGCTGCTCGAGCGTTGCCCGTCGAGCCGCTTCGCTCGTGGAACCGTTGATCTCCACCGCCGGGGGCAACCCTGTCTCGACCAGGCTTCGTCGCTGATCAGCTGCCAGCGCAAGCAGTGGCACCACGACGACCGTGATGCCGGGAACCACAGCAGCAGCCAGCTGGTAGATCGCCGACTTACCGCCGCCGGTGGGGATCACGGCGAGCACGTCTCGGCCTGACGTTGCGGCGTCGACACACGCCTCCTGTTCGGCCGTCAGCGTATCGATGTCGGTCAAAGCGACCGCCCCATCGAGTGAGATGTCGTCTGGAGAATTGTCGCCGTGAGAATTGTCGCGGTGAAGAGCTCGAGAGCGTTGATCGGCCACAATCGACTCGTACCCAGTGGTGAGACCAGCGAACCTCTCGTTCCTCAGTTCTCGAGCGGTAGTGCGTAGCGCACCGATTCGACGGTCTCGTCGATGACCTCACCACCCTGTGTCAGCCGAATGAGCCCGAGGCTCACCAGCTCATCAGCGGTGCTCCGAACCGCATCCATCGCCTGCCGCCACTTCGGCGAGGCAATGACACGTGCCACCTCGGATGGACAGATCGAACTGGACGGGTCACGGCTGCTGAGCAGCGCCATGATGGCTGCCGTGGCCCGCTGAGCCTGACCCTCATCGGTGGCTTCGGCCCACCACGCTTCGCCTCGTTCTCCGAGAGCGATCTTCGCGTTGTGGACCCTCGCCCGGACACGGGCGAGCTGTTCAGGATCGGCCTTGGCTGACTTCACCGCTCGTCGGGCATCCATCAACTCGGCAACGAGTTCCTTGCGCAGCGGCTCCGGGATGTTCGGGTTCGTGGCCCGCCAGCGACGACCGTTCACCACGATGTAGCGCCCGTCGCTGGTTCGCTCGATCGGCTCGCTCGTACTCATCGTCTAGGTGGCTCTGATCACGATGACAGCGGTGTCGTCGCGTCGACTCGGTTGCGAGCGGTCGGATCTGGCCATCATCTCGTCGATGATGTCGATCGCTGCGCCTCCACCACCAGCGGCATCGAAGACGGTGAGCAGCTGGTGGTCGTCCAGACGAGGTGTGAGCGACTCGATCAGACCATCGGTGTAGATGACCAACTGGTCACCGGGCTCGAGGTCGACAGACACCAACGGCGGTTCCTCGAAGGTCCCGGCACCGCAGATGCACGATGCCGCTTCCAGACTGACCGCACCGGCGGCGCTGATGTGGATTGGGCGCGGATGACCGGCATTGGCCATCTGAATCGTCGGTGCACCGTTGCTGTCGAAGTCGATCGTTCCCGAGATAGCCGAACAGAAGACCGTGTCGGGGGTGGAAGCCAACGTGTCGTCGAGCCACTTGAGCACCCGTTGGGGTCGGGCCAAGTGTAAGCCAGCAGCGCGAAGTGTGTGATGGGCCACCATCGTCGTGGCGATCGTGTTCAGGTCATGGCCAGCGGCGTCGCCCAGAAAGAACCCCCATCGATTCGAGCCGGACGGGAAGACGTCACAGAAGTCGCCGCCGATCCGCAAGCCCTCGGTGACGTTGCGATACCGAACGTACACCTCGAGGCCAGGGATCGAGATCGAATCGGTGGGGACGACGTGGCGTTGCAATCGATCAATTGCTGAGGTCAACTTGTCCGCTGCGGCCAATTCATCGGTGACGTCGTCGAATTGGGTCACGACGCCCTCGACCTCGCCCGACGCATCGCTGCGGAGCGGATGCGAGTCGACGCGGAGCCAGCGGTAGTCACCGGACTCGACACGCACGCCCATCACGAACCCCTCGACGGGTTCGCCTGAGGCCAGGGCACGCATGGCCGGGTGCTCGTCCCCAGACAGTGCCCGCAGACCGGGTGTCACTGCAGCCCATGACGGGTCGAGCGACGCTCTGCCGATCAACTGGTCCGTTGTCATCTGTAGAACTCTGGCGGCGGCATCGTTGTGGTCGGTGACTCGCCCGTCGGCGTCCTGGACAACGACACCGGCGCGGCCAGCGCGCACCAATTCCAAGGCTGCGCCGTCTGCAAGCCGCTCGGTCTTCGACATTCGAGTGAATCTACGTGTCGGATCACGCAGCCCGCTCATTGTGCGGGAGGAATCAGGTTTGGAGCGATCAGCGCAGGGAACACCACGTTCACGCTGATCACCGAGTTTCGGTGCTTTCACAAACGAGGAGCCAGTCGATGAGCAACGACAACACCGCTGAAAACACGAACGAAGAAACAACGAAGGACTCAGACCAGGCAATCCAGATCAACGACAACACGATCGCCGACCCGAATCCGCCCGAAGCCGAGCCCGGCGACGACCACTTGCACAGCCGCGAGGATGTCGACAAGCAGGATCAGGCGATACAGATCAACAACAACACGATCGCCGACGCCTAGAAGATCCGCACTCGGCCCTTCCGCTCCCGGTAGACCTCACCACTGGGATCGAATCGGCCGCTGAGGACGAGATTTCACTGCCACCGACGTGTCCGCTGTCAGAGCACCAGTTTCGAGATCGACGAGGTGTCGCGCTGGATGGAGAGCGAGCAGTCGCTTGGCTCTGGCAAGATCCGCAGCGACCGCTCCCGCTGGCTGGCAACTCGGACACCATGCGGTTCGGCGCCGCCACGGGGTGGCCGCGCCGGAGAGTCGACGAAGGCGACCTCGACAAATCTGACAGACCCGTGACTTGCCAGACAACACCCAGTGCATCGAGCGATCCAGTTGACGTCCGGTGGTGTTCTGAGGCCCACGCGCCGCGTTCGTGCGGATGAGCGCGGCCCCGATCGAAACGATCGGTTCTACGTCGACGAGTGCATCGGTCGGAGCAAACGGGCTCAGCCCACAGATGAACGGCGTCTCCACCGCGTAGATGTTCCCGAAGCCGGCGATCACCCGCTGGTCGAGTAGAGCTGCACTCAGCGGTCGGTCGCCAGCTGCGGCAAGTCGGCCGACTGCAGCGGCATGGTCGTAGATGCCACACAGGTCAGGACCGAGATGCCCGATGAAGTCTGCCTCACGCTTCGTGTCGAGGATGTGGAGCAGCGGTATGTCGATCCCTGTCAGCACTCCTGTGTCGAAGGCCAACTCGAATCGGCGTCGGTGTTCCGGCACGCTGAACTGCGCTGCGAGGTGCACCCGTCCCTGCATCAGGAGATGGAGGTGCATCGTGACGTCTCCGGAGAATCGGCAGAGCAGATGTTTCCCGGTCGAGTCGACCGCCTCGAGCGTTCGTCCGGTCAGGTCGACGAGGGCCAGCCTCGGGTGTCGAAAGATGCAGGAACGAACCGTCTCGCCCACGTACGTTCCCGACACGCGGTCGGCGAGGCGTCGGAGCGTGTCGCCCTCAGGCACGAGTCGATGATACTCGTGGGGCGGTGAGGTCGCTTTCGATCACACCGGGCCGAAACCGACGAACGAAGTCGATGCCGCCGAGCTGCCAGAGATTCCGTAGATCGATCGCGTCGTGCATGAACGGAACCACTCGATCCAGCCCGGGCTTGGCCAACGTCACCCCCATGATCTCCGCTACACCAACCCCACCGGAGAGGTCGACCACCCAGCCACGATCCTTCAGATCGAGGGGTCGAGCAGGCTCGCCTCGGAGTAGCGCGTCGAGGTTCTGACCGACCTGCTTGCCCGCTTGCGCAGCTATCTGCGCTGACATCGCGTGCGGGTCTCCGCTTTCGTCCAGATGTGCAGCAGCGTCTCCGGCGGCGAAGATCTTTGATGAGCTGGCCACACGCCCTAGGCGATCCACCACCAGCTGTCCCTGGTTGGTCGGGCCGAACGCTTCCATGGTGGGCTGGAAGCCCGCCGTCCACATGACGGCCCCATCGAGCTTCCGGCCGGATTCCAGCGTGACCCCATCGATCGCGATTGATGCTGCCTCGTCGCTGAGGATCACCTCGACACCGCGCTGTTCGAGCACTTGTCTGGTGTGCAGACCGAGTCGAGCATCAAAGTTCGACATGAGTCGTTCACTGCCATCGACCAAGGACACCGCCATGTCAGGTCGAGCGGTTCGAATGGCGCCCGCCAACTGACAGCCCGTGGGGCCACCGCCCACGATCGCCACGCGGTCGACCTCGTCAAGTCGTTGGCGTATCGCAGCAGCATCTTGCGCCGACCGAAGCGGCATGGAGTGCTCGAGACCTTCGATCGGCGGCTCGATCGGCTCGGCGCCAGCGGTGAGCAGCACGTATTCGGCGGCGATGATCCGTCCTGACTCGAGCGCTACCGAACCCTCGCCGGCTGACACCGCTCGCTCTCGGACAACGCGAACGTCGAACATCGAACTGATGGGGACCGCTCGATCTGTGAGCGGCTGCGTTCCCGCAGCGACGGCGGCCAAGCGGGTGAGAAACTGATGGTTGCCCGTGGGCTCGACAACGACCACCGAGCGCCCAGCGTCGACCAGCGTCGACACGGCGTGGGCTCCGGCGAACCCGAAGCCGATCACGACCACATCGGCCTTGCACTCCACATCGGCCTTGCACTTCTGTGCGTTCGTGTTGTTCGTGGAAGATGACATTTCCTCGCCTTACCCAACTCGGCCAGCGCTGAACCCTTGGTGCCGTCGGTCCGATCAAAGGTGAGAAAAGACCCAAGATCGGTGCTTGAGCTCCTGGACTTCGGGGTACTTCCGCTGTCAGGACACATCGCCTCCCCCGAACGAAAGAAGACCTCATGAACGAACCTTCATCGCAGCAGAACCCCGTGCAATCGAACGAGCATGGCGAGCACGCCGCTGATGTCAGCGAGGCGTGTCCCTTCCGAGGCACCCGCGTGGGCGGCGCCATCGGCTCAGAACCCCAACTCGATCACTGGTGGCCACATCGGTTGAAGGTCGAACTGCTCCACCAGGACCCAGCCGAGGCCAATCCGCTCGGCGCCGACTTCGACTACCCCACGGCGTTCGCCGAGCTCGATCTCGAAGCAGTGAAGTACGACATCAAGAGCTTCCTGACGACGTCGGTGTCTTGGTGGCCTTCTGACTACGGGAACTACGGACCGCAGATGATCAGGATGGCCTGGCACTCCGCTGGCACCTATCGCATCGCTGATGGGCGAGGCGGAGCAGCCGAAGCAATGCAGCGGTTTGCTCCGATCAACAGCTGGTGGGACAACGGCAACACCGACAAGTCTCGCCGCCTGCTCTGGCCGATCAAGCAGAAGTACGGACGCTCGATCTCCTGGGCCGATCTGATGATCCTCACTGGCAACTGCTCACTCGAGATCATGGGGTTCCCCGTGCTCGGCTTCGGCGGCGGCCGACTTGATGCGTGGGAGTCCGACCGGGCCACGTACTGGGGGCCCGAGGGCTGGGACGGCAAGCCCGTGCCCGACGGTGGAAGCCATGGTCCCCAAGAGGGCCACCCCGACCAGATGGTCAACCGAGATCTGCGTTGGCAGGGAGCGGTCGACGAGGAGCACTACGACCTCGAGAATCCGTTGGCAGCAACCAACCAGGCCCTCATCTACGTGAACCCCGAGGGCCCGAACGGCAATGGCATCCCCATCGACAGTGCTCGCGACATTCGTGAGACGTTCGCTCGAATGGCCATGAACGACCGGGAGACCGTCGCCCTCATCGCTGGCGGTCACACCTTCGGAAAGAGTCACGGCATCGGAGGCGCCGACCCCATCGGTCCCGCTCCTGAGGGGGCGCCGATGAAGGAGATGGGCCTCGGCTGGCACAACCCCGTCGGCAAGGGCAATGCCGAAGACACGATGACGAACGGCATCGAAGGGGCATGGACGCCGAACCCGACCCGGTGGGACAACGCCTACCTCGAGAACCTCTTCGCTTTCGAGTGGGAGCAGACCACGAGCCCGTCTGGTGCTGTCCAATGGCAGCCGACTGATCCCGGCGCTCCGAAGACCCCGGATGCTCACGTCGACGGTCAGCTGAACACGCTGATGATGATGACCTCAGACATCGCGCTCAAAGTCGATCCTGAGTACCGCAAGATCTGCGAGGGCTTCCTCGCCGACTTCGACGACTTCACCGATGCCTTCTCGAAGGCATGGTTCAAGCTGACCCACCGCGACATGGGACCCAAAGCTCGCTACCTCGGGCCCGACGTTCCGGCCCAGGACTTCGACTGGCAGGATCCGATTCCCGACGCCGACTACGAGCAGATAGACGAGGAAGACATCGCGTTGCTGAAAGCAACTATCGACGCCACCGAACTCAACACTGCTGACCTCGTAGGTGTTGCCTGGGCAGCGGCGTCCACCTACCGAGACAGCGACAAACGCGGTGGCGCCGACGGCGGCCGCATTGCGCTTGCCCCGCAAAAGGACTGGATCGTCAACGATCCGGCGAAGGTGCAGCGAGTTCTCACCGACCTGCGCCAGATCAAGACAGGGTTCGACACCGAAACCAGGAGGGTCAGCCTCGCTGACCTCGTCGTATTGGGGGGCTGCGTTGGCGTCGAGCGAGCAGCGAGTGCTGCCGGCCACGAGGCCGCCGTCCCGTTCGTCGCCGGCCGTCGAGACACCACACAGGAGCTCACCGATGTCGAGCAGTTCGAATGGCTCCGTCCGGTCTCGGATGGCTTCCGGAACTACCACAACGAGAACGTCGGCTTCTCGGTGGCGCCCGAGCACCTGTTCCTCGATCGAGCGAATCTTCTGACGCTCACTGCGCCCGAATGGACGGCGCTCAGCGGCGGCCTGAAGGTGATCGGCGTGAACCATGACGGTGCACGCCACGGCTTGTTCACCGAGCGCCCGGGTGCGCTGACCAATGACTTCTTCGGAGTCCTCACGTCAATGGATTACGAGTGGGTACCGCAAGACAGCAACGAGCTGCTGTTCAGCCTGAAACACCGGGACACCGGAGCACAAGCCTTCACTGCCACTCGTTGTGACCTCGTGTTCGGGGCCAATGCTGGCCTCCGTCAGATCTCGGAGGTGTACGGGGCCGATGACGGCAACGCCAAGCTCGTCATCGACTTCGTGGCCGCCTGGCACAAGGTCATGATGCTCGACCGCTTCGACGTTCCTGATGCTCGCAAGGCCGCCGTCGATCCTCGCCCTCTCTACTGAGTGTCAAGACTGACTGAGTGTCAAGACGGACTGAGCGTCAAGCTCGATGCTCTCGTGAGCTTCCGGCAAAATCGATCACCCGCGAGGTTTCAACAGTTGAGGGCTGGGAACAGCGTGGTCGAGCAACTTTCACAAGGGGAAATCACATGGCACTCATTCTTTGGATCATCGCAGTCGTAATGGTTGTGGCCGGCATCGCCGCACTACTCCGCAAGCAGGTGCTGTACGGGGTCGGCATGATCGTCCTCGGCCTGCTCATCGGCCCGGGTGGCGTCAGCATCTTCACCTGATCTCCAAACGACACGAGCACACCGATCGGCCAACCATGGCCGGTCGGTGTCGCGTCCGGCCCCAGCTCCGCTTCTGTTTCAAAGGCTCTCTGGGTGGGCAGATCGTGGACAATCACCCCCAACCGGAACGAGACCATGAGATGAACGTCCTGATTGCTGTCGATGGAAGCGAAAGCTCGTGGGATGCAGTTCGGTTCGCAGCCGACCTGCTCTCCCCCACCGATGAGGTCGTCGTGATCAACGTGGCATCCCCGGTCGATCCCGCCATTGTTCCAGCTGGCGAACTGGCTGGATATGCCTCGGCTGGTTACGCCATCCCGGCGGCGCTTCGAGACACTGGATCGGCTGGAGAGCACGATGGCGGTTCCTCGGGCTCTGTCGCGAAGGCGATCATCCACGACGCTGCTGCTGCACTGGGAGCAACAGAAGCCGTGGTCGAGTCAGGTGGCGTCGTCGAGCGCATCTGCTCCTACGCCGAAACGGCAAAGACCGACCTGGTGATCGTCGGCACACGAGATCCTGGTCTCTTCAACAGGATCCTGACCGGCGGTTCGATCAGCAGGGAAATCGTCAACCAGGCACCCTGCTCGGTTCTCGTCGTCCGCTGATCACTCGGGCCCCTACAAAGACTCCAACTACACCAACCTCTATGTTTGGTCGTTCGCCGACCGGGCACACCGCATCCAACCCGCCAAACAAAGGACACATCACATGTCGACCGATGCAAGCACCACCTCGAACGATGGCTTTCAGATCGCCGGCATCGGCGTCGGAGGCCTCCTCGTCATAGCCGGCCTCGCCCTGATCTTTCTCGCCGGATCCACGTTCTTAGGCGTGATCCTTCTCTTGGTCGGCCTGATCGGCTTCGGCGGTTTCGCCAAGGGCAAGTGGTACTGAATCTTCGGCGTCCGGTCTGACTCGCAACTTCTCGAATGAAGCCATGAGCCGACTTCTCGAGTCCACCCTTCCCGCCGCTGCCCTTCGAGGGCGCAATCGAACTGGAGAACAATGAACGCACCACACAAGTACAAGACCACCGCCGTCGGAGTTGCCCTCGCACTTTCCCTTTTCACCGCATGCGGCGATGCAGAAGAGGCAGCCGACGAGGCTGAGACCACCGCAAGTTCCGTGCTCGAAGATGGCGAGGTCAGCACCGGTGAAGCAGGAGAAGCCATCGATGAGGTGACCGAAATCGTCGAGGGCACCTCCATCGCCGACCTCCAGGCCGCGGTCGGAGATGACGAGCTGGCCACGCTCTTCACCGCATTCGAAGTCGCCGGCTTCGACGACATCGCTGAAGCCGAGAACTTCACACTCTTCGCCCCGAACGATGGCGCCTTCGCTGCCATCGACGGCGATCTGCTCGCTGACCTGCTCAGCGATCCCGACGGTCTGCGAGACATCCTCCGAGACCACTTGCTCGACACCCAGGTCTTCGCAGCAGACATCCCTGCCGACGGAACGGTCACCACGACCGGCGGCCTCGAGTTGACCTTTGACCTCACCGGCGATCAGCCGACCGTCAATGGCATCCCGATCGTGCGCACCGACGTCAGCGTTGATGATCGAGGCGTGATCCACGTCATCGACGGCCTGTTGCTCGAGAATTGATCCAAACAGCCGCACCGGCCCGGGTCTTGCTGGCTCTCTGCGTCGCCGCGGGACTTGCTGCCAGTTGTGGAGCTGGTGCAGCGACCGTTGATCCGGCGCTTGCCATCGACACGCCCAGCGAGAACATCGGCCTTGTATGGGCCATGGCCGCCGACGCGCTCGACAGCGTCAGCGACATCGACGGCCAAGTCATCGTCGTTCCTTCTGACGATGCCCTCCTTGCGCTCGACGCCGATGCCCTCGCTGATCTCTTGGCAACCAATCGCCTTTCCGAGATGCTCGATGATGCAATCATCCGGGCAGGTTTCGACGAGACAGTTCAACCGGGCGACGTCTATCTGTTGAGCAACGGCGAGTCGGTCTTCGTGACCGAAGTAGACGGCCAACTCTTCCTGGACGATCACCCGCTCGTCGAAAGCACGGTGGTCTCCGACACCACGGTTCTTGTCGTCGACGGGGTCGTGGTGACCCCGTGAAAAGCGACACGTCAACAGCTGCTACCGATGTCGCTGCTAATGATGTCATGGCGAGTCTGGCCGGTGTCACTCGCCGTTTCGGGCCAGTGACTGCCGTGGACGATGTGACACTCGAGGTCCCCCCGGGATCGATCATTGGATTGATCGGGCCCAGCGGTGGCGGCAAGACCACCTTGTTGCGAATCCTCAGTGGCTTGGATCAGCCCTCTTCTGGCACCGCTCGCTGTCTCGGAAAGCCGACATCGAAACTCAAACACGCTGACCGCGCCCGGCTCGCCATGCTCGCCCAAGCGCCTGCGGTGATGGATGAGTTCTCGATCCATGAGCAGCTTCGCTTCCAGGCAAGGCTGCGCGGCGCCGACGCCGATGTCGCCGTTTTCAACTGCCTCGAGCGCGTCGGGCTTCTCGACGCTCGGGACACTCGGCTGTCTGATGCCTCCGGCGGAATGCGTCGACGCACGGGTTTGGCAGCTGCCCTCGTCGGTGACCCTGACCTCGTCTTTTGCGATGAGCCCACTGCTGGCCTCGACCCCATCGCTCGCGATCACATCTGGAACTGGTTCCGGTCCCGTAGGAGCAAGGGTCGAACCATGGTCGTCACCACACAACACATCGACGAGGCGTCGCGCTGCGATCGTGTCATCGTGCTGCGCGAAGGTCGCGCCGTCGCCGACGCCGAGCCGAGCACGCTTGCTCGGGAAGCGGGCCTCGACGAGGAACTGATCGTTTCAATCGATTCCGATGAACGAGCACGAGCAATGGCGCTCATCGGTCCTGACGTAGGTGTCGCCACGATCACCAGCGACGGCTTCGTCGTCGCAACCACGAATGCTTCGGTCACCGCAGGCGCAGTCGCTGGTCTGCTTGCTGCTGCCGACATCGAGGTCATCGAGATGGACACGCGAGTACCCGATCTCGACGCCGTCTTTCGTTCGCTGGTCGAGAGCAGCGACCCATGAGGAATATCGTTCGGGGCGCACTCGCCATCGGCTGGAAAGAGCTGGTCGAGCTGCGGCGCCAACCCGGCGTGCTGGTGCTCGTGGTGTTGGGGCCCTTCCTGGTGCTCGCAGCTTTCGGTCTTGGGTACCGCAACGAGGAGTTGGCGCTTCGCACCATTTTCGTCGGTCCGGAGAACGGCCCGTACGCCGATGCCGTCGGCGACTACAGCGACGCCATCAGCGACTACGTCGTGCCGTTGGGTTATTCCCCCGACCTCGCAGCAGCGACCGTTGATCTCCTGAACGACAGAGCCGATCTGATCATCGTCTTGCCTCCGAATCCTTTCGACGCCGTCCGCTCGAACCAGAGGAGCGAGATCGCCGTTTTACACAATTCGATCGATCCGATCGAACAGATCGGGATCGACTTCGCCACCGAAGTCGCCGTCAGAGAGCTGAATGCCACGGTGGTGACCGTCTCGATCGACGGGCTCAGCCGATCCGTTCGAGCCTTCGATGACGGCGCTTCGGGCCTCGATCCGCTGACCGATGGGCTCATCGATGCAATCGATGACGGTAACGAACCCCTCGCCGTCCTCCGAGCGATCGAGCTGCGTGACCAACTGGACGCTCTGCGGCCAACATTCTCGGTTCTCGACCCCGGCCAGTCGCTCGATGCCGATGGAGGGAACGCCCGCCCCGAGGATCAGCCATCGGCTCTTGATCTCGCCGTCGCCCGCCTCGACCAAGTCGCCGAGGACCCCCTCAGCGACTCGACCGACCTGGCAGAACTTCGGGCTTCTCTACTGAGCGTTCAGGATCAACTCGACGTCCTCCTCGCCGTCGACGCAGAAACGCTCGCCCGGCCCTTCCGAGGTGATGCCGAATCCTTGGTGAGGGAACGAGTGACGGCCGAAAGCCACGTCGCTCCCGGGGCAACGGCACTCTTGATCCAGCATCTCGCTGTTTCCCTGGCCGCCCTCTCGCTCGTCCGAGACCAACGCCGCGGCATCCTCGTCGATCTCCGGATGGGACCGACCTCTCCCTTCGCCATCATCCTCGGCAAGCTGGGCTCGCTGTCGATCATCGCCCTCGCTGCCAGCCTCGCCATCGTGGCCGGGCAGGTCTTCCTTCTCGACGTGCCTTTCAGAGGATCCGTTCCTGACCTGATCATCATGCTCTCGGGCCTCGTCGTGTCGTCGGTTGCGCTCGGTCTCGTGCTCGCATCGGTCAGCAGGTCCGAGCTGCAGGCGTCACAGGCGGCCATGATCTCACTGCTATTGGCACTGTTCTTCTCTGGCTTCCTGCTCGATCTCGATCGCATCGTCGAACCCTTCCGATCCCTCGGACTCCTCGTACCGGCGACGCCAGCGGTGAGCGGCCTGCGATCGATACAGCTTCGAGGGACCACCCCCGATGTGACGTCCTTCGTAGTGCTCGGCGTGCAGACTCTCGCCGGACTCGCGTCCGCCTCGATTTTGATCACACGAAGATGGAGCTCGTCATGAACAGAAGAATCAGCGCCCTGTTGTCATCAGCAATCGCTCTGGCCTGCGCAATCGCCGCTTGGATCGGGCTGAGCGCCATCGAGGTGGAGGCCAACGACTCGCTCGAAGAAGTCACGACAGCGATCCAGTCGGTCGAGCAGACGCTTTCTGGGTCGACTACCACAGCAACAGCCACCGCCGATGCACTCGACGCCGCCGCCGATGCACTCGACGCCGCAGAACAAACCACGGCCTCGACAGCGACCGTGGCCGCAGACGTTTCCGACATCGCCGGCACCTTGCCGCCGGTGATCATCGCCGTGTCCGACGGTCTCGACCAGATCGACAACAGCATCGACGACATCAACTCCCTCCTCGGGTCGTTGCCATTCTCGGTTGGCACGATCGACGGGGTGGATGCCGGGCTGATCGAAATCGATCAGCTGCTGCTCGACCTCGAGGCGGCCGAAACTTCTCTCGACGATCTTGCGATCGACGCTGGTGCCTTCGGGCCCGAGACGGCCACGCTGGCGACTGACCTTCGAGCGGTGGCTACCGAGCTCCGAGAGTCCTCCGATGATCTCGATCAATTGTCGAACGATGTCGGCGAGGCCCGAACTGCCCTCGAAAACGAGGGAGAGCAAACCGTCGATCTGTTCCTGGCGCAGCTCTTGGTCCTCGGGCTGTCCTCCGCCATCGTGATCGGCCGGCTACCCGACCTGCTGGGCGAGCGACGCAAGCCGTCAACAGATCTGCCGAGCTCAGTGTCGATCTGAGGACCGCAGCCTGTCGAAATTGGCTTGGTCCCGATCCGAGATGTCCTCGAACGTCGTACCGGCCAGGGCGGCGATCATCTGCTCGATCGGTTCGGTCGGTCCCGGCAACTCGCGACGAGACACCTCGGCGAGCAAAGAGCGCAGCGTGCGCAACATCGTCAGCACCACTGTCGGGTCACCCGATCCGTATCGACGAATAGGATCGAAGGCTGAATGCAAGTAATCGGCGTGATCGGGATCGGTTTGGATCACCGTCCGACCGTTGGATTCTCGGATGCCCTCAGACTGTGGCAACTCCCACAGGGCAAGGGCGACGACTCCGAGATGGACGATCACATCGTTGGCGGTGTTGGGGTCGTTCACTCCAGGCGAGAGCGCACGGACTGCGATGTCGACCAGCCGCAGGATGCCGAATCCCACGTCTTGCTGCATGGTTCGCGCATCGCCGACGGCGACGCAGTTCCGCAGCTGTTCGATGGTCTCTTCATCTTCGGGGTCCGGCCACACCCACATCAGCGGCGCATTCGGCAGCGTGAACCCACCGATCACTCCGGTGACCCTCGCCGTGCTGCCTTCCGGCAGCGCAGCAAGGATGCTGTCTTTGGAGATCTGCTGGACCCATCCGGAACCAGCGGCGCAGATGGCGACGGCATGGTCGGGCCAATCTCGCTCCGGACGGGTGACCACTCGCTGGCCTGCCGGTGTAACGTTCGGCTTCTCGAACTCGGGGATCTGATCCTCGTTGCGGATCAGACCGACGGTGTCCTCGGTGATCGAAGACGCCACAGCACCAATCCGTACCCCGTTGGCCAGATGATCGACCGACCGGACCACTGCGATGAGCGAACTGATGCCGAAGACGAGCGCAGCGATCACCGAAATGTGAGGAGTGAGGGGGTCTCCGTCGCTGGTTTCTCGCAACTCACGCAGCACCAGGAGGCAATACACGGTTGCTCCCAGCACCAACCCAATGGCCCATTGCTGCGATCTGTCTCCGAGCCAGTCTCTTGTCGTTCGAGGCGAATACTGCGACCCGGCGAGCTGAACCACGATCAGCATCATCGACAGCAGCAGCGTGATCGACGCGATGAGGCCGCCTGCGATCGAGGTGAGAATTGCGCGGCCAGAGTCGACGGTTGTCTCCATGAGGCGTGGAAGATCACCGTCCGCCCGACGATCGATGTACAGCGTCACCTGCGATGCCGGGATCGCGACGATGACACAGAGCATCGGGACGTAGAGGATCCGGTGGCGGATGTAGTCGAGGAACTGGCGAACTTGGACGGTCACGGCAACAGCTTGACCGAAGTCATCGGCCGGACCCACCCCGCCGCACGGATTGGAAACAGATTCTTGCCAGCGCAGATCTTTCGTGTCACCGCCAACACACGAGACCGCCCCGTCGATAGGTGCATGGCCAAGGGCGGCCACCATCGCTCTCGGCACGGCGGCACGTCAGGCCACCAGCAGCGTCTGCGTCAACCGTTGCGAACCTCGGCGACCATGCCTTGCAGCTCGGGCATGTGGCGATCGTAGATCTGGCGCGGTGACGCTGCATACCGGCAACACAGCGCAGCAGCTGCAGCAGTGGCGATGGCGTGCTGCGCACCGTTGCCCATGAACTTGGTGACCGACCCAGCAACGTGGGTGACGCTGATGTGCTTGCCCGCCATCATCAGGTTGTCGACGTGCGCTGAGTACAAGCAGCGGAAGGGAATGTCGAACGGTTGATCGTCGCGGGTGTCCCACGTCCACCCCTTCAGCCGAAAGCTGTAGTCGTCATGGATCGGATGGTGCAGACAGAACGCACCGGAGTTCTGTACTACGGCATCGGGGAACTCGACGTGGTCGCGAATGTCGTTCTCGGTCAGGACGTGATCGCCGATGTAACGACGGAACTCGCCCTGGCCAGCCACGTGTGCGACCCAGTCGAACTCGAGGTTGGCCCAGGCGTCTGGCTCCATGGTCTTCACGTTCGACATGGTTCCGTAGATGGCCTGCAGCAGGTGATCTCTGATGTGCTCGCCCTCGGTGTACGGATCGCACCACTGGCCATACTCCCAATAGTGGGTGAGCCTCCTGGTGAGATTGGCGAATGAGTCGTCCTCGGGAGGGCGGAAGTACTCGACCACCGGGCCGTCGACATTGTCGACACCAGGCTCGGCAGCTTGACCACCGAGATCAGCGAAGTCCTTGGCCACCTCGAGAGCCCAAGGCACCTCGGGGAACTCGACCGGTTGCTCGGCCATCTTCGTTCGGAAGAACACGGTGTGTCCGTGATGTTGGTCGAGTCGTTCTTTCGGAGCCAGGCTTTCGCCGAACTCGGCCGATGACTCGACACCGAACATGGTCGGGGCTCCGGCGAGGAGGCCGAGAATTGCCGTGCCCGAGCAATCGATGAACTGCGAGGCGCTCAGCCGAATCTCGCGACCGGAGCGAGCGTGTCGCGCATCGATCGAGGCGATCAATGCGCCATCCATTGCTGCGTCGTAGACCTGGTACTCGGTGAGGATCGTGACCTTTGGTTCGGCCTGGATCAACTGCATGGCCTGGAGATCACCGCTGGGCTTGCGGGCGATCGCTTCGGCAACGAGCTTGCCCTTCTCACCGCGTGGACCGATCCCGATCTCGGTGCTGGCATTGCCTCCCAGGACCGGACGGTTCTGGACCAGGGCCACCTCCAACCCAAGTCGTGCCGCAGCAAGCGCGCCCACTGAACCAGTGACGCCGCCCCCGACGATCACCAAGTCGAAGTCGCCAGCTGGCACCGGCTCGGCGGGTAGCCCTCGAAGCTCCCGTCGCCACGCCCGGGCTTCGGGCCCGGCGCCGTTCACCGGCTGGGCATCGGTGCGGCTCAAATAGATCGCGTCGCATCGGCCGTCGAACCCTGTGAGATCGTGCAACGCCACATCCACCGAACCGGCGTCGAGCTCGACAGAGCCAGCTGGTTCCCAGCTCCAGTCCAGCCCATCGGCTCCGAACTCGTGCTCGATCCGTGTGCCCCCGATGGTCACTCCGAACCGGCCGGGGTGATGAGAAGGAACCCAATCTTTGGCCCGCACCCACACGTTGTAGGCACATGGCTCTCCGATCTCGACCGTCGTTCGAGCGTCTGCGACGGGACTACCGAACCCGTGCGCGAGGAGATACGGCGACCCCATCTCGGTCTCGAACTGTGAGTCGAGTACCCATCCCCCGAAGTCGGAGAACTCCTCGGCCTCGATCAAGATCTCGTCGCTCATGCAACCCTCATTCCGTCGGCTCGAACTGGCGGCCAGTCCAATCAGGCAGCGGCCCGCAGAATGCGCAGAACATTCTCGCCCCAGATCTTCGCGATGTCCTCGGCGCTGTAGCCGGCACCGAGCAGCGCAGCGGTGATGTTGAGCGAATCGCTGGCGTCGGCCAAGCCGCCCATACGGCCTCCACCGTGATTGAAATCGTTGCCGATACCGAGGTGGTCGATTCCAACTCGCTCGACGACGTACCCGATGTGACGGACCATGTCGGCAACGCTGCCTGCGCCGATCACACCCATGATCTCCATCTGAAATGCGTGCTTGGTCTTGTTGTCCGCCAGCTCCCAATACAGCTCGTACGGGTAGCTGTAGTCAGCGGCAAGACCGTACTTCGCCCTGACCTCGGCGATGCCAGCTCGGGCTTCGGGCGAGGAGGCATCGACGAGTGAAGGGCCGAAGCCCGAGATGCAGATCACGCCGCCTTTTGCTGCGATCGCATCGATCGACTCGTCGGAGAGATTGCGGGCGACGTCAGACATTGCCTGCGCATTGGAGTGACTGGCGACCACGGGAGCAATCGACAGCTCAACCGCTTGGAGCGTGGCCGCTTTCGACATCTGTGAGACATCGAGAACGCCACCAAGCTGATTGATTCGTCGAATGGCCGAGCGCCCGAGGTCGGACAGCCCGCCATGCACCTCAGCCACTTCATACCCACCGTTGTTCTTGTCGAAGATCGGGCGAGACGAATCGCAATAGTCGTTGTGTCCCATGTGGATCAGGGCGAACACCCGACACCCAGCGTCGTACAACCCATCGAGGGCGTCGATGTCACGTTCGAGCGCCCGGGCATTCTGAAAGCTGAGCACTATGGCGGTCTTGTTCGCCGCTCGAGCAGCCAAGATCTCGTCCGCCGTGACTGCGAGCACGAGCGCATCGCTGTTCTCCTTCACCATCGCTTTGATCGCCGCCAGCTTCTGATCGGCCATGGCTCGGCCCTTTGTGTCGTCTTTCGGGTGACGAGGAGCCCAGTCGACAGCGACGCACATCATCACAGCGCCGACGCCACCAGCGACGAGTTTCTCCGGCGTGACCAACGACAAGCCGTCGGGGCCGAACATCAGCGACGTGCTGGGATCCAGCACGATGTCAGCATGTGCATCGAGCACCAGGCACCTGTTGTGCACGGCTTCAGCTGTGGTTGTGACGTCGTCTTGGGCCATTGGTTGCCTTCACGGGGATCACGAGCGAGAACGATTCGGGCGTAGGACACCACCAGTTTCCTGATGTGCGATGGGAGTATGGCCCATCAACCTGCCAGTATCGAACGAGCGCGAGCTCGTCAGCCCGGCACTGGGCCGAGCTGACGGGCTCCTCACGTGTTTCAGACCCTGCGGCGACGACCGAAGACGGTCAACATTGCGCCGGCGCCGAGCAGTACTGATGCCAGGAGGAGCAGCGTTGCGGTTTCTCCGCCGGTGAATGCAAGACGGCGTGGGATGACGGGTGGTGGTGCGTCGACCGTGCCGGAACTGGTATCTGTAGCGGTACCGAGCTTGATGGTCGGCGTTCCCTCTTGGGAAGAGACCGAGTCAGCCACGACATCAATCGAGTTCGTACGACCAACCGAAGCCGATGCTTCACATGACCACGTCGACTCTTCTCCAGCTGCAAGCAGGGGAATCGTCCGTGAGCACGCTTCGACCAAGCCGTCTTCGACTACGACGTCGACGAGGTCAACGGTTCCAGAGTTGGTGATCGTGATGACCCACTCGATGATGCCGCCATTGGGGACGACCAGGCCGTCTCCGCACTGGCCGTTGTAACAAGGCACCTTCGTCGACTGCAGTTCGGCCTTTTCGCCGAACACGTTGGCCGGGTCATCAGCGGTCAACGGTGTGACTGGCTGACCGGTGGTGGGATCGAGGATCGGGTCCGTGATCGTTCCATCAGGGTTGACCGCCATTGGTGTTCCAGTGACGGAGCCGATGTTCACGTACGGACCGGCTGGGACAACACCAACACCCTCACAGGTGGTGGTTTCGCCAGGAGCGAGCAGGTACGAGTCGCAGGTCACGGCAACACCCTGATCGTCGGAGACGAACACTGACATCCAGACGTTTCCGGTGTTGGACACGACGTAGGTGAAGTTGACCTCGGCGTCAGCGTCAACGGCGACACCAGGTGCCTCGTTGGCATCGTCGCCATTGGCGTACTTCACGATCTCGATCCCAGGATTGGCACCGAAGGAGTTGGCAGGATCATCGTCGGTGACTGGAGGAACCGGAGTTCCTTCGTCGTCGACAAGCGGCACCGGATCACCAGGAACTGGCTCACCTGTCACCGGGTCGATGATCGGGTCACCAGTGACCGGATCAACAGGACCCGGGCCAGGAGCCGCTGGCGTGCCAGTGACTGCTCCGATGTTGACGTAGTCACCATCGGTGACCACTCCAGAACCTTCACAGGTCATCGAGGTGCCAGGGGCAAGCGTCGTGGCCGGGCAGGTCACGACAACGCCTTGATCATCGACAACATCGATGTCAACGAGCCAGGTGTTACCCGTGTTGGTGACCACGTAGGTCCACACGGCAGTCTCGCCGCTCGGGATGAACACACCAGGAGCAAAGTTGGCATCGTCGCCAAGAACGAACTTGGTGACTTCGATACCCGGCTCAGCACCGAAGTAGTTGGCAGGATTGTCGTCGGTGACAGGGGGAACTGGAGTTCCTTCGTCGTCGACGAGGGGCTCAGGATCACCGGGAACTGGCTCACCTGTCACCGGGTCGATGATCGGGTCACCAGTGACCGGGTCAACAGGACCGGGGCCAGGAGCCGCCGGCGTGCCGGTCACTTCACCAACGTTGACGTAAGCGCCAGCGGTGACGATCGTGACGAGCTCACACGTCATGGTTGCGCCAGGAGCGAGATCAGTTTCCGGGCAGGTGACTGCGCCTTCGACATCGTCGTTCACAGCAACACCGAGAAGCCAGGTGTTACCGGTGTTGGTCACAACGTAGGTGAACGTTGCTTCCTCACCAGGAACCAAGGCAGGTCCGGCTGGATCGTCAGCATCGAGTCCATTGATGAACTTGACGACTTCAACGCTCGGGTCCGAACCGAAGTAGTTGGCTGGGTTGTCATCGGTGACAACGACACCCGGAACAACGTTTCCGTCCTCATCGACTGATTCGGGAGAGGTTCCGGTGACGTCGCCGACGTTCACGTAGGCACCATCGGTGACCACAGAAGTGATCTCACACGTCATGGTTTCGCCGACTGCGAGCACGGTGGCCGGGCAGGTGGCTGCGCCCTCGATGTCATCGTTGACAGCGACATCAGCAAGATCGATGTCTCCGGTGTTGGTGACTTCGTAGGTGAAGGTGACCGGGTCACCGGGGACCAAGGCGGGTCCGGCTGGATCGTCAGCATCGACGCCGTTGACGAATTTGACGATCTCGATGTCAGCACCGAATCCGTCGTAGTTGGCCGGGTCGTCGTCGGTGACGGGATCCGGAACAACTGGATCACCGGTTGGATCGACCGTGGTCGGAGGAGTAGCTGTGACATCGCCGACATTGGCGTAGTCGCCGAGGATCGCCGTGGTGGTGAACTCACACGTTGCGGTTGCACCAGCAGCAAGGTCGAAGGCCGGGCAGACGCCCGTGATGTCTTCGACGTCGTCGCCAACAATGACGTTCGTCAGGTCGACGTTGCCGGTGTTGGTGACCTGGTAGGTGAACGTCACTGGGTTGCCAGCGATGATCAAGGCTGCGGTGTCAACAGTGTTGGCATCCTGACCATTGACCAGCTTGACGATCTCGACATCAGGAGCGGTGCCGAAGTAGTTGGCGGGGTCGTCGTCGGTGACCTCAACGCCAGGGATCAAGGTCCCATCGGTGTCGTAGGTGACTGGGGCGGTGCCGGTGACGTCACCCACGTTGTCGTAGGCGCCTTCGATGGCAACAGCGCTCAGCTCACACGTCATTGACTCACCCACCGCAAGCACGGTGGCCGGACAATTGATGACACCTTCGACGTCGTCGACCAAAGCAATGTTGTCGAGCTCGACGTTGCCAGTGTTGGTGACTTCGTAGGTGAACAAGACCGCAGTGCCAGCTTCGATCAGCGCAGCGTCAGCAGCAGTGTTTGCATCAGCAGCGTTCACGAACTTGATGACCTCGATGGCGGGAGCGCTACCGAAGTAGTTGGCTGGGTCGTCATCAGTGACGTCTTCGCCAGGGATGACGGTGCCATCGGTGCCGAAGGTGTCGGTCGCTGTTCCAACGACATCACCGACGTTGGTGTAGTCATCGGCGACAGCAGCGGCGGTGATCGAGCACGTGGTGCTCGCACCAGCAGCGAGTGAAGGAACCACACAAACCTGACCCTCGATGTCGTCGGTGACGATGACATTGGTGAGTTCGGTGTTGCCGGTGTTGGTGACTTCGTAGGTGAACTCCGCCGGAGCGCCTTCGGCGATCATGATGGCGGTGTTTGCGTCGTTGGCGTCAACAGTGTTGACGAACTTGACGATCTCGATGCTCGGGTCGGTACCGAAGTAATTGGCCGGATCATCGTCAGTGACGGGTACGCCAGCGACCACTTCACCGTTCGGACCAACCGTGTCGGGCGAGTCGCCCGTGACGGTTCCGATGTTGGTGTAGTCGTCGGTGACAGCAGTGCGAGTGATCACACACGTCATCGACTCGCCAGGGGCAAGGGTGTCGACAGGGCAAGCGATTGCGCCCTCGACGTTGTCCTCGACAGCGATGTTGGTGATCTCGACATTGCCGGTGTTGGTGACGATGTAGGTGAACTCGACGTCAGTTCCGGCAACGATCGCCGCTGACTCAGCAGCAGTGTTGGCGTCAACGCCGTTCACGTACTTGATGATGTCGATGGCGGGAGCCGAACCGAAGTAGTTGGCCGGGTCGTCATCGGTGACTTCTTCGCCAGCGACTGGGTCACCGGCAGTGTCAACAGTGTCTGGAGCATCGGCGGTCACGGTGCCGACGTTGACGTAGTCGTCAGCAGTGACGGTACGAATCAAGGTGCACGTCATCGACTGACCTGGGGTCAGTTCGGTGAGCGGGCAGGTGACGACACCCTCGATGTCATCGACCAGAGCGACATTCTCGAGATCGACATTGCCGTCGTTGGTCACGACATAGGTGAACACAGCGGAGCTGCCTTCGGCAACGAGAGCTGCTTCGCCAGCGGTGTTGGCGTCAACACCGTTGATGTACTTGATCACGTTGATCGACGGGGCCGAGCCGAAGTAGTTGGCGGGGTCGTCGTCGGTGACCTCCTCGCCCGGGGTGGTGGTTCCGTCAGGGTTGGTCGTCTCCGGAGCGGTGCCAGTGGCATCACCGGTATTGGTGTACTCACCTTCGACAGCCACAGACGTGATCTCACACGTCATGGATGCGCCGACCGCAAGCACGGTCGCCGGGCACGTCGCTGCACCCTCGACGTCATCGTTCACCGCAACGCCAGTGAGATCGACATTGCCGGTATTGGTGACTTCGTAGGTGAACAGCACAGGATCGCCAGCACTGACAAGAGCTGCAGTGGCAGCATCATTGGCGTCAGCACCATTGACGAACTTGACGATCTCGATACCCGGAACAGAACCGAAGTAATTCGCAGGATCATCATCAGTGACGGGCGTACCAGGAGTGACGGTGCCGTCGGGAGCGATCGAGGTCGGGCCTGAGCCAGTGACGGTTCCCAGGTTCGTATATGCACCTTCGACAGCCGGTGCGGTGATTCCGAAGGTCCACACCTCAGTGAGGTCGAGCAACCCGTCGAGGTCAGTGTCGCCAGAGAGGTAGGAGGCTGCACCCTCGACGTCATCGTTGACCGCAACATCGGCGATCGGCACGTTGCCGGTGTTGGTGACGGTGTAGACGAACGTTGCGTCGCCACCGGCGGTGAGGAGCGGTCCTGGAGCAGTGTTGGCGTCTTCGCCATTCACGGTCTTGACCACAGCGATGCTCGGAGCAGCACCGAAGTAGTTGGAGGGATCGTTGTCCGTTGTTTCCGCGCCCGGAGTTGTGGAACCGTCCGGGTTCGTGGTGTCGGGGCCGTTTCCGGTGACATCACCAGTGTTGGTGTAGGCACCCTCGGCGGCAACACCAGTGAGGCTGAAGATCCAGGTCTCATTGATGTCGAGCAGCCCGTCAGAGTTGCTGTCGCCAGAGACGTAGGTGGCAGCACCCTCGACGTCATCGTTGACCGCAACGTTCGAGATCGGGCCGTTGCCCAAGTTGGTGACCTCGTAGGTCCACTCGATGGCGTCGCCAGCGTTGAGGCCCACTGCCTCAGCAGCAGTGTCAGCGTCGAAGGTGTTCGTGGCCTTTTCGATGCTGATGACCGTGGTGTTGCCGAAGTAGTTGGCCGGGTCAGAGTCGCCGACCGATGGTGTTCCCGGAACGATCGGGTCGCCAGTGACCGAAACCCAGTTGTTGTACTGGCCTTCGACAGCGGTGCGCGTGGTCTCGAATGTCCACACTTCGTCCTTGTCGAGTTGGCTGTCACCATCGGTATCGCCGGCAACAAGGTCGGCAATCGTCAGGGTCCAGTCATCGGCAGGGTCGGTCGGCGTTCCAGCATCATCCACGAGGACGACGTTGGCGATTGCCATGTTGCCGGTGTTCGACACCGAGTAGGAGAAGACCGAGTCGTCGCCGGGCACCAGGTAGATACCGGGGGCGGTGTTGGCGTCAGCAGAGTTGACGCTCTTGATCACGGCGATGCCCGGATCGGTCGGCGGCGTCTCGACCTCAGCAGAGTCGGCGTCATCGACAGCGATGCCGAGAATGCCGTTGCCGGTGACCTCAGCGGTGTTCAGGAACCCGACAAGAACGTTGTCGGTGTCACAGGTGTAGGACACTGATGCGCCGGGAGCGAGAAGCTCGAAGCCGGGAACGTCAGCGGTTGCACGATCACAGAGAGGCTCAGCAGCGTCGGTCACAGCAAGATCGACAAGATCCTGGAAGCCATCGTTGGTGACCGTCATGCGCCAGCGGGCGGTGTCTTCGAAATCAACCACTGTTGTTTCGACCCAGCCGCCTTCACCGACAGCTGCATCAACATCACAGCTCAGATCGGCGAGGGAACAGATCTCCTTCTGGATGTCGACACTCGGAGGTCCGACGAGACCAATGTCGACCGTGAGGTTCGAGAAGTCGTCGAAGGTGTAGGCGTCGTAGATGTTGAAGGTGTTCTCGCCCGTGGGCTCGAGGCCGGTGGGAACGCCGCCGGGAGGAGCGGGAATGGCGTCGAGCGTGATGGTTCCGGTGTAGACGCCGTCGGCAACTTCTGTTCCGGCGGTCAGACCGTTGTGGTCACCAGACTGGTTGGTGTCGGTGTTGGGGTCGACTTCACCAGCGATGGTGAGCACCCAGTCTTCGAGCGGTCCACCAGCAGCGAACTGCGAGGACGGGATCTCGACGTAGTAGTCGCCAGAACCAAGCTTGGTGAACAGATACTTGCCGTCGCCGAGGACAGCAGTGTCGGTGATATCGACGATGGAATCATCCGTGGCGTCGCGGAGGATGACCGTCACTCCGTCGGGGGCGACCACATCGCCGGCGTCGAAGAAGCCGTTTCCGTTGGCGTCAGAGAAGATCAGATCGCCAATGCTGAATGAGGCGACGCGGACGGTGACGTTGTTCGAGAAGAGCGACTGTCCGGGCGGAAGCGACTCTGAACGGAAGCCGAAGCGGTTGGTGTAGACGTCGCCCGGCTCATTGTCCGCAGCTTGCATCTGGTAGTCGAGGTAGATGCCTTGGTTGTCGGTGCCAGCACGAGTCAGCGGCTCGTCGGAGATGAACTTCAGCGCAGTGACATCAGCGAAGGTGGAAGGACAAGCTCCGGCGGCGTCGCCGTCGAAGAATGCAAAGGCTGTGCCGTCCCAAGAACACCATGTCGTGACTCCGTCGGCCGCGTTCACGACCGGATCGTGGTTGATGATGGTCGGGTCGGTTGCCGAGTAGTAGGTGTTACCAATCGAAGGGTCATCAACGGGCGTTCCCGTGGCATCGCCGAACCAGTACACGGTGGGAGGTCCGACGAGGGTGTTGGTGCCCGAGAATTCTGAAGCTGGATCACGAGGAGCGAGGGAGCTCAGTCCGTCATCATTGTGGGGGAACACGTCGATGATCGTCGGGGCAAGCAGAGGCAGCGACGGCGAGAAGTTGCCGAACCCGAGCGTCCAGTTCTGGGAATCGTTGATCGGGTCGAGCGTGAGGTCGACAGACTTCACGACCTGAGCAGCACCAGTTTGTTGCGCCGTGATCAGATGATCGTCGGACCGGGTCGCAAGGTTCGTGACGGTGTTGTCTGCGTCGAGAACGGCGTAGTTCACGATCGCAGATCCGGTCGGAAGCAGGGCGTCGGAGGTCGTACAGGCATAGATCGGACCGAGTACTGTGCCCGGGGCCACCGTGCCGAGGTTCCATGTGAGCTTGGTCTCACCAGGTCCGGGGGTGTTGTACTCGATCAGCGAGGGCAGGACGCCGCCGTAGCTGGCGGTACACGCTGGTTCATAAGTGACACTTGCCGGAAGGAAGTCTTCGAGAACGAGGTTCACTGCTGGGTCGCCAGCGGCACCACGGTCAGACTGTACGGCTGGAAGCAGCTCCCAGACGATCTGCCCGCCAGCGAGAACCGAACCGTTCTCACCAACGTCAGTGTCGGGGAGAATGGTGCGCTTCTGCAGACGAATCTGCGTGCGGGTGAGGGTGGCGCGGTCACCGTCACCGCTTCCGTTTTCCGGTGCCGGCGCGTAGTTTCGAGCGGTCCAGTCCGGTTGCCACTCGTCAGAGCGAACGCCACCGAAGTTGGCAAGAACGGTTCCAACGGGAATCTCTTGCCCGTCGTTCGGTCCACCGAAGAACTCGTTGCGGGGGGTCATGGGAACCACGAAGCGTGCAAGGGCGCCCGGAGGCATACCAACGCTCGGGTCAGTGAGACGCAAACGGGCAGCGTTCACCGAGTCGATGCCGCCAGGCAGATTGTTCGGGTCGGTGTCCCAACCGCCGTTGGCAGGCGTCTGATCACAACGAGCCGCAGCTTGTGCTGACCAGTTGCCGTCATAACGCCCCGATGTGGCGTTGTAGGGCCCGAGAGGATTGTCGGTGCTGAGATCGAAGCTTCCGTATTCGACCGTCCACAGTGACGGTGTGGTTGCACTCGTGCCGACAAAGGCGTAAGGAGTGAGCGTGCCGGCGTTGGCGTTCGCTGTCAGCACCATCGTGGAGTTGTCGAACACGTCGCAGATCATCGGGTTGTTCAACGCAATGGTGGAACGGTTCGTGAACGGGATGTATGACTGCATCACGGTTCCAGGTTCCACCTCGGCGTTACCGCTGTGGGAACTGGTCTGGGCCGGGAGATACGGGGCGCTTGCGCCCGACCTGACGTTGTCACCGGCACGGAGGTACTTCGCCCACGAACCAGTGACGCGGAGTTCGTAGGTCGCCGGGCCGATGATGTTGTCTGAACGAACCGGGTTGCCGTCGTCGTCGAAGGTCGGCTCACCGTTGTAACCAGGCTCGAAACCATCTCCGTAATTGGAGACGCCGGAAATACCGTTGGGGTCGAAGTCGTTGAGCTGGTTCGTGAACATGACGGTGCCCACGTCATCGTTCGGGTCGCCGTTCTCTTCATCGATCGTGCGGAAGGGAACGAAGAACTGCACCCGGTAGTACGCCACATAGAACGGGCCAGCGGAGAGATCTGATCCGCCGACGGTGCGAGTCGGGTAGCCCGATGTGTAGTCGATACCCGTCAACGTGAAGTCGTAATCCGACGTCGGATCGGCTGGGTCCACGCGATCGAAGGCGCAGTTGCCAGACGTTCCCTGGATGTGCTCGCTGTCAGGACGATCGGTTCGAATGGTTGGTTCTCCCCAAACAGTTTCGCCCCAGCCAGATGGGTTCGGAATGCACTGAAGAATGTGGAATTCGGCGCCGTATGGCGTGATGCCGTCGATGCCAGTCGCCGAGAATGAATCGGTGAAGGTCACCGGGTCAGCGAGTGCCTCGATACCGACAGCTTCCTCAGCCGAAATACCGAACGTGAAGTACGAGATGTAGCCGGGCTCGACACCGAAGCCCACGTCGCGGTTCGCGATGTCTGAGTTGTGGAAACTGTTCTTCTCCAGGTTGTACGCTGGCGCAGCAGAGATCTCCACCGGGTCGGCCACGGGTGCAAGAACCGCCGGCTGAGCATTCGGAACGCCGTTGACATCGTTGGAGTAGACGTTGGTCGTCGTGGTGTACGACGAGCCGTTCGGCGACGCGCCATCGATGAAGACCGGCACCTCGAAGAGAGCAGCGGCACCTTCAGTCAGCTCGCCCAAATTACAGGTGAGCGTGATGGAGCCGTCTGGGTTCGTCACGATGGATGAAGGAGGAGTCGTTCCCCCGGTGCCGTTCGGTGGGGCGACACACGCCAGCGGGATGCCGTCGAATGCAACAACGGCGCCACCGGAAGGAAAGAGCGTCTGCTCGAGAATGACGTCTTGCGGATTGGCAGCGCCCGGGGCGTAGTTGTTCGCGGTGACCGAGTAGAAATAGGAAACGGTGTCTTGGGTTTGAACGACATTGTTGTTCGGGCCGCAGTCGACGCCGTCGATGCCTCCCGAGGTGGGGGTCGGGCACACGGCGGGGTCGGTGTCGTACGGGCCAGATCCGTCGATGATGCCTGGGCCGAAGAAGCCGACGTTGAGGGTGGCAACTGGTGTCAAGACGGCGTTGTAGTCGGTCCCGTCGACGGTTCCGGCGGGGATGATCGCAGAGGCACCAACGGTCGGATCAGCGGTCGGTGCAACAAGGCCGGTTGGGCCAACTTGATAGGGAACCGGCGCACCGGTACCGACGAAGTAGTCGACCGATGGCACCGTGGTGAACTCGTAGTAGCCATTCACATCAGTCGTGACGGGGCCGTCGATCACGAGCCCGGCGGCGTCGTAGAGGAAGACGTCGACTCCGGCAATGCCGTCGTCAGTGGGGTCTTGCACTCCATTGAGGTCCTGGTCGACCCAGACAAACCCACCCACGGCAGCGGGGTTGACCGATGACGCGGAGGCGAAAACAGGCACACCGGCAACAGCAGTGAGCGCCACCATGAAGGCAGCAAGAGCACGCACGAGCGTCGCACCTTGACCACGGAAAGACTGCACTGCCCTTGAAAACACGTTTGCCACCTAGGTCGTGGGAGTATCCGAACAGCGGACCATCGGTCGTTGGGCGCGAACTATGAGGATCTGGGCCAAAAACCTCGAGGTGCATCTCCCAGGTGATCGGCACAGGCGTTACAGCGTCTCGGCGACAGCGATTCGGTGTCGATGATCAGATCCCGCACCCTGGGGAGAGCACTCGGGCCAGCAAACAGGCGAAAAAGCTGCGGGCGCCTCCTTTGCCGTCGACGGTCTCTGTCGGCGAGGGCAGCGAACTCCACGAACGCATCGCTGGTGTGGCGAGCGCGCCCGATTCCGCCCGTCGCACGCGTGGTTGCCTACGTCCTCACGTACCCCGTGGAGGAGGCGCTGGAATTCACCGGGATCGCTTTGGCGATCCGCCGTGCTCGACCCGAACTCGCTCCGCACTACGTCCACGACGATCGAGGTCGAGCCTGAATCATTCTGATTCGTTGGACGAGATCTCGAGAGCTTCGACATGTTCACGAGCTTCGGCCACGGCATCGTCGTTCGCAGGATTGGGGACGGTTTCCCCGTTGTCTCCTTCGCTCGCAACGGGTTCGGCCTCGGGTGCGCTTTCTTTGTTGTCACTCATACCCGACGCCATACCCCCGGTGTCGAGAGATCAACCCAGCGACATTCAGCGAGCGTTCTCGCTCAGAATCCTCACCTCGACATGGGCCCGCCGAACCTCGAGGAGCTGGTGTTCCAAGACCGACCGCAGACCAGAGGAGATCTCGTTCTCGAGGGCCTCGGTGTAGGTCGAGACCGCGTGCTCCTCCCCGAGAACCGCTACTTCTAGAATTCCCGCAGGATCCGATCCCGACAGCGTGTCCTTGACACTCATCCAGGCCCGGTGCACTGCTGCCTTGACCGATCCCGATTGCTCGGGATTGGTCCCGTGGGCAGCAGCGAGCGCTTCGAGCTCGGTGGAGAACTTCGCTCGCTGTGTCGCGAATCCTTGAAACGTTGCTTCTAGTTCTCTCCGATCGGAGCCGGAAAGCATTTCCGCAGCGGCGGTGAGGCCGTCAACACTGTCTTGCAGGAGATCCAACAGTTGCTCGATCACGTTCTTGTCGTCAGTCACGGTCATCTACTTTCGTTCCGAGTCGATTCCTTGGCTCTACCCAACCGCTCGTACCCGAAACGGGCCAACAAAGATCTGTTCCCACTCCCAGACGTTTCAACGACCGCCCGCGGGAAGCGTCGACGGACACCGGCTCGTCGACCTGACCCCTCTGACTCGATGCTGCAGGGAACCGGCGGAGATTCTTCCCCTCGAGTCATGGGAGCGCAACGCCTCGCAACCTTTGTTGTGACCTCGCGGCGGTAGGCTCGCTTCTCGCCACAGCGCTCCAGCGGGGGTTCGACCAGTGCACGCTCTCGACAGTCCTCAGACCGTGGTCAGGACATTCCTCGCTGCTGCGATAGCTCTGATCCTCGCCGTTTCGCTATCACTACGACTCGCAGTCAATGCTCTGCTCGAAGAAGGCAATGTCGAGCGAAACGTGTTGCGGACCACGGCGAGCCTCTTCGACATCGGGCTCGAAGCCAACGTTGCAACCTGGTTCAGTTCGATGCTTCTCTTCGCTGTGGCCGCTCTTCTGGTCACCCGTGCACTGTTGGCTTCACAGCGCAGCGGTTGGTTGACTCTCGCTGCGATCGCTGTGATCCTCTCCATGGACGAGGCCAGCGAGATTCACGAGAGATTGGCCGGTGTCGCCGCCGAACGCATCGAGCTTCCTGGCGTCAGTTTGCAGTTCGCTTGGGTCGTCCCTGGTGCAATGGTGGCTGCCGTGCTCGTCTGGGTCGGTCACAGAGCAACTCGAAGCATTCCACAAGCGCAGCGGAAGAGGTTTGCCGTCGCTGGAGGCATCTTCTTCTTGGGGGCTCTCGGTATCGAGGCAGTGAGTGGCGAGGTCTTCGCCCGCTACGGGTCCCGTTCAATTCTCTACGTCCTGACCTACCACGCCGAAGAGGCTGCTGAGCTCATCGGCGTCGCGCTCGCCCTCTCTGCGTCGTTCGACGCCCTGGATGTTCTTCGCACCGAAGAAGGTGTTTTCATTGCTGGATCGACGCCGTGAGCGTGAGTTGGCGATGAACGTGTGTTGGCGATGAAATGGTCACCGCCGGCGATTCCACGCCACACCCGGCTCCACCGGGCACTCGCTGCTGGCACTCGCTGCTGATGGTCAAGGCAACCCGTTGGAATGGACACTCGACGGAGCGAACCGCAACGACATCGATGCTGCAACCCACTGTCGGCGCCGTAGACAGAGCACAGGACTCGTCAAAGAAATCGCAGAGCTGCATCTCGATCGCCGGTATGACCATCCCAAGGTCCGCCGACAACTCATTGACCAAGAAATCACCGAGTTCGACATCCGGAAGCGCCCGAGCAGCAGCAACGGCGTCGACGACGTCGGACTTGTCCAGACGCCGAGAACGGCGCTGAGCCGCTGTCCGGTTCGCAGGCACCTCTCGAACATCGAACCCTCGACCCGAGGCACCCTGAGCATCTTCACTGGTTCGAAGAAGTTGTAGCCGAACCTGGAGCTCGTGATCGAGCGCGGCTCCGACAGAAGCGAGTCCGATCGTGGCGTCGATGCGGTCGAGGATCGATGGCTGGATCGGATATCGAGAAAAACTCCGAAATCAGGAGTAGAACCACTCTGCGTGGGTACAACAGGCTGCACCCCACGTCTCAGGAGAGCCATGAACACGAACGACACCAGCCCCCGGCCGAAGTCCCAGCGCCTGTCCACCGCAGCGCAGGCAACTGCAGCGCTTGCCTTCGCTTTCGCCGCTGGTCAGCACTTCGGCGGACCGACAATGGTCGGCGCCCAAGTAGATGACTCCGCCGTGGTCGAGCTGACTTCGGCTTCGATCTCGACACCGGGCGAAGCGCCAGTCGAGGCCTCCGCCGCCATTTCGACCAGTGGTGCGGTGAACACGACTCCGACCGAGGCGGCCGCCCATGGCTCCATCGTCTGCGATGACCCGGACCTTTCAGCGGAACGTACCGCCACCATGCAGACCACGAATACCGGCGCCCAGCCCCCGGCTGCGTCGGAGGCAGAAGCTGAAGTCGAAGCAGAAGCCGAAGCGGAGTCCGAAGTAGAGGTCGAATCAGAAGTGGAGGTCGAATCCGAGGCCGAAGCTGAAGTCGCAGCCGAGGCTGGCTACCTTTCGGCGGCAGCCGCTGCAAGTGGCTCGTCCTCGTCATCTGCTGGCGCAGCTGCTAGCTCGGGAGCGTCGAGTGCCCCTTCCGCTGCTGCAGGATCTGCCGGCGACGGAGTCGAGGTCGTGTCGTCGACCAGCACCGAAGGCGCTTCCACATCGGCGTCAACGATGGCGTCGACGTCAACGTCAGCTGACAACATGGCCGTGGCTGTGGTCGCCGTGGCCCCGGTGACGAGCCTCGATGGCGAATCCGCTTCGAGCGACGGCAACGCCCAGTGAGCTCCAGCGGCGACAATCCGGCCAGCCCCATTGCGGTTGTCGCCGCTTCCTGGCGACTCTGGTTTCCTGTCCTGGCGCTTTCTGGCGCTGCGGTTCTCTTGATCACGGCGCCCACGTCGTCGCCGAATCTTTCCGAGTTGCATACCGATCAATCGGCGGCGGCCGATCAGGACCTTGAGGTTCTCACCGATTCTGGTGGCTCGACCGTGCATGCCGCGCCCCAGGGCGATGTTGCACTCGGACCCGAGGCCGCAACAGAAGCCGACGGCAGCACCGAAGAGGGTGATCGTGCAGAGTCTTCGGCTCTGACGAACGACCTCGGCATCGAAGACTCCCCCGTCCCCGCCTCACCTGCACCACTTCCTGCAGCGGCCCCGGTCCCTGCCTCACCTGCACCACTTCCTGCAGCGGCCCCCGCTCCCATGCCGGCCCCCGCTCCCATGCCGGCTCCTGCGCCAGCGCCTCTTCCACAGCCTGATCTCGACCTCGTGGGATCCTCCGGCGCTGCGGCATCCTCGTCCGCTGCAGCTGGCCAGGTCGCCGAAGTCGATGGTGACATCACGGTCGGAGTGAACGAAGACGGCAGCGTCGAAGCGGATGCTTGGGCCTACGCCGAAGTCGTGGCAGTCCAGACTGAAGAGGGTGACGGCGCCTACGCAGCGGCCACGTCGACCGCTGCTGCCGCCGCCACTGGCGACAACGAAGCCTCAGCCGAGCAGGAGTTGACCGTTCAGCGGACCGACGATGAGCCGACTCCGACAGAGTCAATCGAACTGTTTGCCGAAGTCTGGGTGCTCGTCGACAACGACTCGGCAACAAGCGCCGTGATCAGCGCAGAATCCGTGGACGGTAACGCTTCGGTGAGAGCCGAAGGTATTCACGTTGTCTACGACGTGAATGGTGACATCCTCGGCTATGCAGAGGCCTCTATCGCTCTCGACGGCGATGAACCGCTGTTCACCGATGGTCCCGAGGGCGTGCTCTCTGACGCTCATGCCGTCTCCGACGTCGACCAACACGGCGACGAAGACAGCGAGGATCCCAACGGCACAGCCGACGACGCCGGGCCCATCACCCTTGTACAGAACAATGAGCCAGAGAACGATCCATCAGGTTTGGTCGCAACGGCCGCTCAGCTTCTCTTCGACGCTCTCGAAGCCGGCTACCGGTCGATTCTGCCCGGCGAGCAAGTCGGCGCACCGATAGCAGACGCCACACTCAGCGAGCCGATTGGTGGATCGGCCGACGCCTCGGCCCAAAGCTCTGGTGACTCCGGCTCGACATCTGCAGCCGTCGCCCAGGCTGAAGCGGAAGCCGAAGCATCGGCCAACACGCAAGGCGCGTCGGCCGCCGCTGCGTCGAGTTCGGGGAGCTCGGCTGTAGCCGCCGTCGGCGGCAACGAAGATGTCGAGTCTGATGTCAACACCGTTGCTGACGGCGCTGCCGTCGTCGCCGTGGGCGAGAACACCGAAGGCGTGGCCACCTCCGCCCCGTGATGCAGGTGCCGCACGCCCCTGAGGTCCTCGTCGTACCCCAAACCCGCTCGAATACCCTTCAAGAAAGCAGCTATGACCACGAACGAATGTCCCTCCGAAAGAGGTGGAACCGAAACCTCCAGACGATTGGCAGTCGGTACAGCCGTTGTCACCATCGCTTCGTTGATCACTCTGATCGCAGCCAGCGCCTCGAGCCAGACTGCTCCGACCAGCACCTGGTCGGCGGTCAACGGCGTCAACGACCTCTCAGGCGAGATCATCGTCTCCGATACACCGCCAGCAGAGCTCCGTGCTGGCCAGTCCCTCACTGAGACAAACCCACTCCGAGCTGGCACCCACCAGGTGGCATTCATGCCCGACGAAGACTCGGTCAGTTCTGCCACAAGCAACGTCACGGTGGACACGTCCAAGCACTACCTCTTCACCGTGCGGCCGTCAGGCAGTGACGTCGTCATCGATGTCCATGCTCAATCTGACGAACCGACAGACCACGCCGATGGTCGCTTGACTCTGGTTCACGCTGGCGGCGCAGGAACACTCACCGCCGAAATCTTCGACCGTGACACCTCAGGCGAGACCTTCACTACGACTGCGTCGATCGCCCCCGGAGATGCAACCGAAATCGGTGGGGTACCGCAAGGGCGCTACCACCTCGTTCTCACCACTGCTTCAGGCACTGTGATCTACAACGAGAGGGACTTGCGAATCAAGGAAGGCGTCGATACCACGGCAATTGCCGTTGGCGACCTGCGTATCGAGGATCAGCACAACATCGAGACTCTCGATCGGAAGGTTGGCTCCAAGCTGCCGCCGAACGTCAACCTCGTCAACGCTTTCGACGTCAACCAACGATTCGACATCACGGTCGACGGGCAGCGCAACCGCAGCGGAGTCGAGGGAACTGGTCGATCTGGGATGATCCAAGACCTTGCAGCAGGAACGCACACCATCGGCATACGAGCAAACGGAAGCACCGGACCGGCGATGGCTGAAGTCGAGATCTCGGTCGAGGATGGAGGAGACTACGACCTCGCCATCCATCCCGACCCTGCCGGAAATGTCTCGGTCACCTTCTTCGCCAACGACAATTCCGCCACGAGGGCAAACACTGCCCGCATGACCGTGCGCCACCTCGCTGCGTCAGGCCCGCTTGGCATCCGAGCGCAGTCGTCGTGTGTGAACGTTTCTGTTCCCGACGATCAGCGACGCGTCATCATCGACAACGGGGCCAGCCACACCTTCGACGAGTTGGTGCCCAATAGCTACGAAGTCGACTTTTTCCAGCCCGGTACATCGACGGTGATCGCCTCGGGGCCCGATATCGAATCCGACGCCGGAGTGCACCAAGTCGTCTACATCATGAGTACGGATCTGGCGAGCAGGGCGGGTGTGGTCAAGGGCTACAGCAGCCCACTCCAGGTCGAAGGCCAACCCTTGACCTACAACGCGCAGGGACCCGCCCGCTGCGGCAATGGCGAAACCACCGCCACGACGTTCCCCGAGACGACGAGTGGGGGAGTCGACGAGGTTGACACCTTGGAGGTCATCACGCTCGATCCTCGTTTCAATACCGCTGTTGGCCGCCTCTACGCCGCTGTCTTCGAGCGTCAGCCCGACGAGGGCGGCTTCGGCTATTGGACAGACCGGGTCGACAGCGGGCTCTCGCTCGTCGATGCTGCGGCCTTCTTTGCCGACAGCCCTGAGTACCGACGTACCTATGGGAACACCAGCGATGCAGCGTTCCTCGATGCTCTCTACCGCAACGTTTTTGCCCGCACGCCTGACCCACAGGGCGAACGCTTCTGGCTCGATCAACTGAGCGACGGGAAGTCACGGGCATGGGTCATCGTGAACTTCAGCGAATCCCCTGAATTCAAAGCCACTGTCTCATCCTGAGACTGTCTCATCCTGACGCTGTCTCATCCTGAGACTGTGAGTGCGCGGTTGCCTGATGCGCCATGAGCCACTTCAGCAGCGATCCGACCCGCCACATCGCTCATTCTCGAGCGCCCGGGCGGTCGAGAATGTCGGTGATCGCCAACTGCACCCGCTCACGATCGGCCTCAGTGGCGAGTTGGTCCAATTCCGATTCCATCAGGCGGATCTGATCGAGCAGTGGCTCGACCAATGGGTCATCGAAGCGCCGCTCTGCGTCATCGATCACCGAGTGGATTGTTCGTGCGATCACTTCCAGCACTCTGGGGTCGTTTCGGCCATGTCGGCGAGTGGGCTCGAACGCCAGATCGACGTAGGCGCCGTACGTCGGATCGGTCGACCGAATCACCGTCTTTCCGTCACTCCTCATGACAGCTGATGCGAGATCTCGTCTGTAGATCTCCGTCACCACCGCACCCAATCTGACCACGATTTCGTTCGCCGTGTTTGGGTCGTTGACGCCAGGTGACAGAGCTCGCAGCGCAATGTCGTTCAGCTGCAAGATGCCAAAGGCGACATCTTGTTGCATGGTTCTCGAAGCCTCGATGCGAACGATCGACGTCAGTTCCTCGACGAAGGCGACAAAGTCCTCGTCCTGCATCCGCTCGTCGTCGCTCCACACGTACGCGATGGGCGTGCCCCGCACCACGTAGATGCCGACAGCGGCCGAGATCACCGCCGTGGCACCCTCGGGCAGCACCTCACAGACAGTCTCGGCCTGCAGACCCGTCACCCAGCCGGACGACGGGGCTTCGATGATCCTCGCGTCGGGTGGTATGTCTGGAACAAAGGTCTCGGCGTGTCGAGAGTGCGCTCCTGGCGACAGGCCAGGGGCGTCGATGACCATGGTCGACGCTGCGTCGCTCGTTCGAAGCTCGAACAGCCGTCTGACGGTCTCGAGCGTGGTCTCCAAGACGTCATCGGCCACCTTCCCGACCCGGAGGCCCTTCGCTGTGTGATCGATCGACGCAAGCACGGCGATCAATGACAAGACTGCCAGAACGAGCGCCACCGTGATCGAGACCTGCGGCAAGAAGGCATCTCGAGAGCCTTCCGACGCTTTTCGGACCTCACGCAACACGAAGAGCGAATAGCTGAACGTCCCGACGACTGTGCCCATGACGACCTGCTGGAAGCGGTCGCTCAAAAAACCACGAAGCAATCGGGGTGAGAACTGACTGGCAGCAAGTTGTACAGCAACCAGTGTGAGCGAGAACACGATCGAAGCCGCAGTGATCGTTCCGCCGGCGATGGCCGGCAGGATTGCTCGCGAACTCTCGACCGTTGATTCGAACCAGACCGGCAGCACCTCTGATCCGGTCTGACGATCGAACCAGACCGTGACCTGTGAAAGCACGAGGCTGAACGTGACGAGGAGAAAAGGTACGAAGAAAAGGCTCTTCGAGAGCTGATATCGGATCATGTCCAGCCGGAGGAACCGGACAGGTGCAAGAAACCGCTTCTTCATGACGACGTCGCCCGCATGAGGGAGGAGAGTAGACAGCTTCGAGATGGATCCCTGACTCGGCGAGGAAGCACGAATGTCGCATCAGCTCCAATCGGATTCAGCTGTCAGTCGCGCACCGTCCACCAGATCGGGAAGCCAAACCATGTAGAGAAGCCGATGACTCCGACAACCCCGCCGATCACAAAGGACAGTGCCGAGGAGTAAACGATCGACAAGATCAGCGTGAGAGCGCTCATCACCGCAACAAACAGCGCAACAGTTCCAGCAAGCGCGCAATAAGCGCCGAAGGTCACGTGCTCCGGAGTTTGTCGTCGCAAGCCACTCTGCGGATAGCGAGCACTGGCTTGAGCGCTCGGTGCGATGAGCAACAGAGTGGAGATCGTTGTCGTGATCAGCGCCACGGCGTACGTCAGGCGCTGTGGGCCGTCGAACTCGCCGAAGCCGGTCTGGAGCGGAAACGAAAGAAGGAAGCTCAACAAGATCGACGAGCCAGTGATCGTGGTCCTCACTCCGGCCAGCAACCCTCGAAAGCGGTCATCAACGTCATCTGGCAGCGGTGTAGTTGTCATTCGTCGACTCTGTCGGCCTGACTTTCGGTGAACTCCGGATCACCGTCGGCCGCACTCTCGCTGCCAGTTCGAACGGTGAGGATCAACGTTACTCCGATAGCGCTCGACCACCGAGCAACACCCCGCCCTCCCACGACGAGTCGGCGAACTCGAAGCGTGCGGCATCGATCCCGATGGTGATCCTGTTTCCCATCCGGGCGGTGGGTGGGGACTGAGCTTGTCAACAAAGATCGTGCGTCCCAGATCATCCAACGATTCCTTCAGGACCTTGGCCAGGTTCAGCGCAACGCCGATGTTTTCAGCCCCGACATGTGGGGATAGAGCGCATACTTCTGGGAGACCATCGCACTGTCGCGATCCTCGAAAATGGCGTTGTTGACGACGCGCTCACCAACAACATGCGACCAGACGTGATCTCCTCGCGGCCCGCCACCGTGGGAAGAGCGGTGGACTTCCCACAGTCCGAAGGTTTCCGCTGTCAAGAAACCCGGACCCCACACAATCCAATGGCACCTCAAACCAACCGGCCACACCACCTCGGTCTCCACGATCCGACGACGTCTTGTTGATGCCGGCCTGATCGAACCGGCACCAAAGAAGCGACCGAGGTCGTCGTACATCCGCTTCGAAGCCGACCTCCCAAGCGAAACCTGGCAATCCGACTTCACCCACTACCGACTCGAAAACAACACTGAAGTCGCCGCTGGCCAGGCGTTACCTGGCTCAGTCTGACCGACAACGGAATGGTTCACACCACGCGTTTCGCTGGCGGAAGGGGCGGGCGGAACCGTCTCGAGATTGTATGAGTCCCTTGGTGTGGTGGGGTTTCGGGCGGGGTCCACCTTTGGGTGAGTCACCGGCGTGAGGCTTGGTGTGT